>Ga0315268_10003644_pt1 | contig 16890 bp, 12 predicted proteins | sample C1_top_MG_FD_204535 | JGI IMG/M metagenome (GOLD analysis project Ga0315268, IMG submission 204535) | Sediment microbial communities from Yellowstone Lake, YNP, Wyoming, USA - C1_top | ecosystem: Environmental > Aquatic > Freshwater > Lake > Sediment | place: USA: Wyoming | collected 2017-08-01
AGATCGAATGAGCCGGGACGCAATCCGCGCTTGACGCTGGAGCAGAGTTGCCGCAATCATGTAACCTTTGAGGCGGTTCTGACCGAGTGGCGGAACCGCTGGATGCCTTTAGAGCGAGCGAATCCTAACCGAGCCAATTGTATGTCACGAAGAACTAGCCGGCGGCTGCCGGCCCTGTTGCTGGCAGCGTTGAATCTGGGTGTGGCCAGCGCCCTGGCGGGCGAGGCCGAACTGAAACTGCCCTCCCTCGACCAGGTCGTGTTCCCCGCCTTGGGCGGGGTGAACGGCTTCACCCTCATGCTCATCGGGATCGGGGTCTGCGCCATTGGGCTGGTGTTCGGCCTCATCCAGTACAACGTGACCAAGAACCTGCCCGTCCACGACTCAATGCGCAACGTCTCCAACATCATCTGGGAGACGTGCAAGAGCTACCTGTTCCAGCAGGGCAAGTTCCTGGCGATCCTCTGGGCGCTCATTGGCATCTGCATTGTTTATTACTTCATGGTCTTGCAGCACATGGGGTTCGGCAAAGTGTGCGTGATCCTGATGGCGTCGGTTTTGGGCATTCTCGGCTCGTATGGCGTCGCCTGGTTCGGCATGCGCATCAACACCCAGGCCAACTCCCGCTCGGCCTTCGCCTCGTTGCCTGGCCTGCCCTGGCCCCCGCTGGCCATCCCGATGCGCTCCGGCATGAGCGTCGGGCTTCTGCTCATCACGGTCGAGCTGTTCTTCATGATTTGCATCCTGATCTTCCTGCCGGGCGACCTGCGCGGCCCGTGCTTCATCGGCTTTGCCATCGGCGAGTCGCTCGGCGCCTCCGCCTTGCGCATCTGCGGCGGCATCTTCACCAAAATCGCCGACATCGGCTCCGACCTGATGAAGATCATCTTCAAGCTGCCCGAAGACGACCCGCGCAACCCGGGCGTGATCGCCGACTGCACCGGCGACAACGCCGGCGACTCGGTCGGCCCGACCGCCGACGGCTTCGAGACTTACGGCGTGACCGGGGTGGCGCTGATCTCTTTCCTGGCGCTGACGCTGGGCGTGCACCCGGCCACCGAGCAACTTTGCGCCCAACTCCTGGTCTGGATTTTTGTCATGCGCATCCTGATGATCATAACTTCGCTGGTGGCTTACTTCGTCAACGGCTGGGTGTTCAGCGCCAAGTACGGCCAAGCCAAGGAGTTTGATGCGGAGAAACCGTTGACCTGGCTGGTCTGGATCACGTCGGTGATCTCGATTCTATTCACGTTCGTGGCCAGCAAGCTGCTCCTGGGCGATTTCAAGGACCCGCAAGGCGTGGCCCAGCCCGATCTGTGGTGGGTGCTCGGCGTGATCATTTCCTGCGGCACCGCTGCCGGCGCGCTCATTCCGGAGTTTACCAAAATCTTCACCAGCACCAATTCGCGGCACGCCCGCGAAATCGTCACCGCCTCCAAGCAGGGTGGCGCTTCGCTGAACATCCTCTCCGGTTTGGTGGCGGGCAACTTCTCCGCTTTCTGGGAGGGCTTGCTCATGTTGGCGCTGATGGTGATCGCCGCCTTCCTTTCCAGCCATGCCGCGTTGGTGAGCATCATGCCAGCGGGCATCAGTTTTGCGGCGCCCATTTTTGCGTTCGGCTTGGTGGCCTTCGGCTTCCTGGGCATGGGCCCGGTGACCATCGCCGTGGACAGCTTCGGCCCGGTGTCAGACAACGCCCAATCGGTCTATGAGTTGAGCCAAATCGAGTCCGTGCCCGACATCGAGAAGGACATCGAGACCAAGTTCGGTTTCAAGCCCGACTTCAAAAAAGCCAAAGAGAACCTGGAACGAAACGACGGCGCCGGCAACACCTTCAAAGCCACCGCCAAGCCCGTGCTCATCGGCACGGCGGTGGTCGGCGCCACCACGATGATCTTTGGCATCATCTTGATGCTCAACAACACCATCGCCGCCGGCAAAATCACCCAAATGCTCAGCCTCGTGCGGCCCGAAATCGTGCTGGGCTTCCTGATGGGCGGTACGGTGATCTACTGGTTCACCGGCGCCTCCATTCAGGCAGTGGTGACCGGCGCCTATCGCGCCGTCGTTTATATCAAGGAGAACATCAGATTCGACGCCGCCAAGGCCTCCATCAAAGACAGCAAGGAAGTGGTGAAAATCTGCACCATTTACGCCCAAAAGGGCATGGTGAACATCTTCGTGGCGATCTTCTGCATCTCGCTGGCGCTGGCGTTTTTCAACCCGTACTTCTTCATTGGCTACCTCATCAGCATAGCCTTCTTTGGCCTCTTCCAAGCCATCTTCATGGCCAACGCCGGCGGCGCTTGGGACAACGCCAAGAAAATCGTCGAAGTTGACCTCCGCCAGAAAGGGACCGACCTGCACGCTGCGACCGTCGTGGGCGACACCGTGGGCGACCCGTTCAAGGACACCTCCTCGGTGGCGATGAACCCGATCATCAAGTTCACCACGCTGTTCGGCCTGCTGGCGACCGAGATCGCAGTGGCCATGACCGACAAGACCGCCAAGTTCGCCGTCGGCGGCGTGCTTTTTGCCGTTGCGCTGGTCTTCATCTACCGCTCCTTCTACGGCATGCGCATCCCGGTCGAGCGGAGCGAATAACCGGCCAAGTTTCTGCGCGAGCCGGGAGACCGCCGCCCGGGCCGCCTTTTTGTGCGCCGGCTCTGCCTCGGATCGTGCTCGCTGCGACCCAAGGGACGTGAGCGACATCCCGCCCTCAACAGCCCAGACGAGCTCAGGCGGGTTGGGGTCGCACGCGCGCGGCAAGGCCGCTCTTGGCGACGGAGGACAAAGAGGAACAAAGACTTGCCGCCCACCCTTTGGGAAACGCTCAAGGACTTTGATGGGATGGCCGAAGACCTGGTTGACGACCTGGCGGCCAACATTGATTAGTAACAGCACCTGCCTGTCGCCGAGACACCTCAAATACTGCCTCCGCGGCGACCGCCGAGAAAAGTGAGTTGAGGTCCAGATCCAGCTTGGCAGCAGCGCCTCGGCAGGAGAGGATGAGCCATGCCGCTGAGTTTTCAGTGGGACGAGAACAAAGCCCGGACTAACCTGGTCAAGCACGGGGTCAGCTTCACGGAGGCGACCACCGTGTTCGGTGACCCACTGTCTGTGACGATTCCCGACCCGGCACATTCGCAGGCCGAGGACCGGTTCATCATTCTGGGCCTCTCACACCAGCAGCGGTTGCTGGTTGTCGTTTTCACTGAACGGGGCGATACTATTCGCATCATCAGCGCCCGGCGCTCTAGCCGGCGCGAACGCAGAGACTATGAAGAAGGCACTTGATAAAGCCGCCGAACCAGACATGCGGGCGGAGTATGATTTCTCCCGCGGCGTGCGCGGCAAGTATGCCCGCCGCTACGCCCAGGGCACCAACGTCGTGGTCTTGGAGCCGGACGTGGCGGAAGCGTTTCCGAACGCCCAAGCCGTGAATCGTTCCCTGCGCGCGTTGGCGGGCATCATCCGCCAGCAGGGCAAGGCGCTGACAAGCAAGTAGGCGTTGCCATGAGCGTGGCCGAACTGCCCATTGCCCTTGACCGCGAGCGGATCGCCCGCTTCTGCCAGGAGCGCGGCATCCGCAAGCTGAGTCTTTTTGGCTCGGTCCTGCACGGCGACTTCGACCCGCAACGCAGCGACGTGGACGTGCTGGCAGAATTCCTGGCCAGCGTTCGCCCGGGATTGCAGTTCTTCGGCTACGGGGAGGAACTGGCCGAAATCATCGGTCACGAAGTGGATTTCCACACGGCGGAGCGGTTGAGCAAATACCTCCGGGAAGAAGTGGTGCGGGAAGCTCTGCCAGTCTATGAGCAAGCGTGACCCGTAGGTGACACTGCTGCAGATCGCGGAGCGGGCGTGATGGGCGCAAGAACTCTGCACCACAAACACGCTGCCGGGAGTCGTCACCGATTGGCGAAAGCGGGCGGCCTTCGAGCGCGTGATGGAGGGGTTGGGCGAAGCCGTCAAACGCCTTCCACCAGTGTTGCGCGAGCGCTATCCTGCGGTGCCGTGGAAGCTCATGGCCGGCTTGCGCGATCGCGTTAGCCACGGCTACAACGGGATTGACTACCAGACGCTCTGGGACACAGTCGAGCGGGATCTGCCGCCTCTGCTCGCCACCATTGAGCAGATGCTCAAGGACCTGGAGGGCGTAGCGCCGGTGCCGGCGCAACCCAAGGCTTGAACACGACCGAGCGCGGACTTTGCCTTAAGCCCCCGGTCCTGTGGGCCCGCATGGGCGCCCGGTGCTTTCCTCGCGGCTGCGCAGGAAACGGTTCACGGCGTTGAGATAGGCGCGCGCGCTGGCTTCCACTATGTCGGTGCTGGCCCCTTTGCCAGTCACCAGCACGCCGTCGCCAAAATCCACCTTGACGGTTCCCTCGCCCAGGGCGTCCTTGCCCCTGGACACGGCGCGGAGTGAGTAATCCATGAGTCGGCCGCGCGTTTTGGTGAGGCGGTCAATCGTCTTGAGGGTGGCATCCAGCGGGCCGTCGCCAGTGCCGGCCTCCTGGAGCGGTTCCGCGCCCGGTCGGGCGCCCCGCACTTGGCGCAGCCGCACGGTGGCGGTGGGCACCACGCGCGTGCCGCTGGTCACGTTGAGGTACTCCAGCGCCCAAGTCTCCGGCACCTCGGTGATGTGGCCCTCGACCAGCGCCGCCAGATCGTCGTCGTACACAAACTTCTTCTTGTCCCCAATCTCCTTGAACTTGGCGAAGATGGCGGTGACGTCGGCGTCGGTCATCCGGTAGCCGAGGTGCTTGAGCCGGGCGGCTACGGCGGCCCGCCCGCTGTGCTTGGTCAAGAGCAGTTCGGACTGGCCCCACCCGACCTCCTGGGGGTCCATGATCTCGTAAGTCTCGCGCTTCTTGAGGATGCCGTCCTGGTGGATGCCGGCGCTGTGAGCAAAAGCGTTCGCGCCCACGATGGCCTTGTTGCGCTGCACGCCCAGGCTGCTGAGCCGCGCGACCAAGCGCGAGGATTTGAGGATTTCGCGCGTGTTGACCCCGCAGGTGAAGCCGCTGAAAAAGTCGCCGCGGGTCTTGAGCGTCATGACCACTTCTTCGAGCGAAGTGTTGCCGGCCCGCTCGCCGATGCCGTTGACAGTGCATTCGATCTGCCGGGCGCCGGCCCGGACCGCCGCCAACGAGTTGGCCACCGCCAGGCCGAGGTCGTTGTGGCAGTGGACGCTGATGACTGCCTGGCCGGAACGAAACTCAGGCACGGCATCATAAAGGTGCTTGATCAGGGCGCCAAACTGATCGGGCACCGCCCACCCCACGGTGTCGGGGATGTTGACGGTCGTAGCGCCCACGGCGACCACCGCCTTGCACACCGCCACGAGGAACTCCAGCTCCGTGCGCGAGGCGTCTTCGGGCGAAAACTCCACGTCGTCCACGAATGACTTGGCTCGCTGGACGCCTTCGACGGCCAGCCGGAGGATTTCGCTCTGGGCCTTGCGGAGTTTGAACTCGCGGTGGATTTTGGACGTGGCCAGGAAGACGTGGATGCGGGCGTGCTTGCCCGCCGGTTTGACGGCCGCGCCGGCGCGGTCAATGTCCGCCGGCACGCACCGGGCCAGGCCGGCGATGACGGGGCCTTTGATCTCGCGGGCGATGGTCTGGACGGCGGCAAAGTCGCCCTCGCTGGTGATGGGAAAGCCCGCTTCGATCACGTCCACCCGCAGGCGGGCGAGTTGGCGGGCCACCTCCAGTTTCTCCCGCAGGTTCATGGAGGCGCCGGGGCATTGCTCCCCGTCGCGGAGCGTGGTGTCGAAGATGATGATCCGTTGGTCTGGCTTGTGTCTCATAGGTCTCATAAAAACAAAAAGCCCCACTGCCCGCCTGGCAGTGGGGCCAAGGGAATCCGCCGGATTACACTAGACCCCAACTGCCACGCTGCGCAACAGCAGCAGCGTTCCCGCCAGCAGTTGGAGATCGGCAATCCGATTCATTGCGCCCATCACAATAGCCCGCTCAACTCCCAAGGTCAAACGTTTTTTTGAGCCGTTTTTTTGAGCCGCCGGATTCGGGCGCATTCGCGGCGTGAAGCCGCCCTGGATTCTACAAATCCTCTACGGAGGCTTGCAGGGCGCATTCGTGGGGAGTATATGTTGCCCCGTGAGCTCGCGCCAGAAACGGCTAGGTCAGTTCTTCACGCCGCCCGAGGTCGCGCAGACCTTGGTGAACTGGGTCGCGCCGGGGCCAAACGATCGTCTGCTGGACCCGGCCTGCGGCGACGGGACGTTTCTGGTGTGTCATCGGCGGTCTGTTGGCGTGGAAGTTGATCCGCAGAGGGCCGCGCTGGCCCGACTCCGCGCTCCAGACGCGGTCGTCCATCTCGGCGACTTTTTCAGTTGGGCCGAAGGCACAGATGAGCGTTTCGACGTGGCTGCGGGCAATCCGCCGTTCATTCGCTACCAACAGTTCGCGGGTGAGGTGCGTGAGCGCGCGCTGGCGGCGGCGGCCCGCATGGGAGCGCAGTTCAATGGGCTTTCCTCGTCGTGGGCGCCGTTTCTGGTTGTCGCCGCGCGGCTCCTCAGGCTGGGCGGTGCGATGGCTTTTGTGGTTCCGGCGGAAGTCGGGCACGCCACCTGCGCCGTGCCCCTGGTGGAATGCCTATGCCGGCATTTCGAGCTGGTGAGGTTCGTCGCCTGCCGGGAGAAGTTGTTCCCGGAGTTGTCGGAGGATGCCTGGCTGCTTTACTGCGCCGGTTTCGGCGGCTCGACGCGATTCATTGGGCTGAGCGCTTGCGATTCATTCGCGCCGTCACCGACCCCCCCGCTCGCTCACCACCAAGTGTCGCTGGCCAGTTGGCGTGAAGCCAGCGGTCGGCTTCGCCGCTTCCTTCTGCCGAAGCGATACCTGGACCTCTACGAAGAACTGATGGGGCGGCCAGGGGTCTGCAGGCTCTCGGAAATCGCGCGCGCCGGCGTTGGGTATGTAACGGGTGACAATGACTTTTTTCATCTGCGGCCGAGCGAGGCGAGGCTTTGGTCGCTGCCCGATGAAGTCTTGCGCGTCGCCGTGCGGCGGGCGGAGCAACTGCCACCTCGCGACGTTGACGAGTCGGCGGTGCGACAGTGGCTGGCTGACGACCAACGCGTGTTGTTGCTGGACCTGAAAGACAAGGGCCCTCCGGCGGCGACCGTGCGGCGCTATCTGTCCACGCCCGAGGCCGAGCGCGCCCGCCGAAGTTACAAATGCCGAAACCGCGAGCCATGGTACGCCGTGCCCGACGTGAAAGCGCCCGACGCATTCATGTCGTACATGAGCGGGCGCGCCCCAAGCCTGGTCGCCAACTCGGCACGGTGCGTTTGCACCAACTCCGTTCACGCGGTGGTTCTGAAGGCCGGGGTGTCGCTGCCCGAAGTCCAGGCGGCGTGGCGGCATCCGCTCTGCCAGTTGAGCTGCGAACTGGAGGGGCACCCGCTGGGGGGAGGCATGTTGAAGCTCGAACCAGGCGAGGCAGCTCGCACCCGATTACCGCTGCGTGACCTGGAACTCACTGAAGAACAAAGCCAGAAGCTTGACCAAGCTATCCAGTTCATGCGCCGCTGGCGACACTATGACTGATCCGCACCCACCGCCATTCCTCACACTGGAAGCCGCTCTGCGCGAGTTCGCTACTGCAACCAGCACGCAGTCGCAACAGCACATTCGACCCATCCACAGCCACGTTGCTCTGCGCCTGGCCTTGGAAGGCGGTTTTCATCCCGACGAGATCACGCCCCATCCGCCTCTAGGCGTGGAAACTCGGGCTGGACGACAACGCCTGATCTTCGACCCGGGAGCGGAAAAGCGAGAGGAATGCACCGTGCTGGGCGGGCTGAAGAGCAAAAGCGTTGATGTGGTGGTGTCGAAAGCCGGAGTTGGCCCCGTGCTGGCAGTTTCCGTGAAAGGCACCGGCAATGCTTTCAGAAACTTGACCAATCGCATGGAGGAAGCCATCGGAGACTCCACCAACCTCCACATAATGTACCCGGGGCTGGTGTACGGTTTTCTTCACTTCCTCAAAGCCAATCAGCAAGGCCAAGCGGAACTGAGTCCCAACGATGTTGCCATCACGGAGAACGGCGAAGTGGTGAGCGCGATCCGGCGCTACCACGATGTCCTGATGGGGCTGGCTGGGCGCCGTCTCGTGCGCAACGACTACACGCGCTACGAGGCGGTGGCACTGGCCCTTGTCATTCCGCACGGCAAGTCGCTTGGGCAGATCTACCAAGCCTTTCCCCCAGTGGACAGTCCGCTTCACGTGGGCAAGTTCTTCGACAGGCTTTACGCCACTTACGACCTTCGTTTTCCTTACGTGGGCGCGTCAATGACCGCCCTGCGCCGCCACGAATGGGCGCCGGAGTCCCCTGCTTTTCAGGCCATTCAATCCAGTGGACCGCCCGAATCCGCGCTCGGTTACCATCCACGCACGGGCTGAGCGTCGAGAGCCACGCTCGGCGGCTCCGTCCGCGACTTTCAGCCCTGCCGCCCTTCGATCTGTGCAGGTTCGTTGTCCTTGACGTGGAAACCGATCTCGCGGCGCTTGGGTGGCGGCGGGGGAAGGAGCAGCGGACGAATCTTGGCGCAAAGCTCGCGGAGGGCAGCATCGTGGCCGATGAGGGTCCGCTCGATCTCAGCCAGCCGCCGGGCGAGGTCCTGCGAGCGGGCTAGTTCGGCGCGCATTTTGACGAATGCGCGAATGACGTAAACGCTCATCTGCACTGCCCGGGCGTTGTTGAGCAAGTTCGCCGCCATCAAGGCGCCCTGCTCGGTAAAGGCGTGGGGGAGGTAGCGCCGGCCGCCGCGCCCGGGTTTTGAGGTGCCGTTTTGGCATCTCAAAGCCGTGGCTTCTTCAACGGTCAATTGGAGCAAGAAATCCTGGGGGAAGCGCCCGACGTTGCGCTTTACGGCGCGGTTCAGGGCAGCAGTCGTCACGCCGTAGAGCCGCGCCAATCAGCGTCCAGAATTACTTTCTGGCCGCGCACGCTGATGATGCTCGCTGCAATGTCAGGGGCCGGGAGGACAGGGGTCGCCTTCGTCCTGGCTGAGTCTGCTGGCCGATACAGTCTTCGGGCGGACGGGCGGCGGCGAACCCACGCAAGTCGAGCATCTGGTGTTGTTTGCGGGAGAGGCGCGGGCGGGATTTGCGGCGCAGGCGGGGGCGAGCTTCGAGGCTCCGCCAAGGGCGCTCGTCCGCGTTGAACTTGTCCACCAGCCGCTGCCCGCCCCGCTGTCCAGGCGGAAGGTTAGGATAGGTTTCCATGTGTCCGAAGGTTGCAGCACGATCAGCCTTTGTCAAGTTGCTCGCGCTTCCGCGCTTCCGTCAATTCTTGAGTCGCCGGCGGTTTATGGTATCCTGGCCCAGCGATGGTCAACGACACAGTGGATAAGCTCAAGAAGCTCCAAGCCCAGGCCAAAGTAGTGCTGGACGAAAGCGGCTTTGCCGGGCGCGAGGGGGAGCAATTAACCAGGTTCCAGCGGTTCGTGCATTTCTGGGTGCTGGCAGCCAAGAGCTTCGTCCGCAACCGCTGCCCGGTGCGGGCCTCGGCGCTGGCTTATGGCAGCCTGCTGGCGCTGGTGCCGATGCTGGCGGTGGTGATCAGCATCTCCAGCAGCTTGCTCAAAAAGCAGGGCGAAGAACCGATCGAGCGCTTCGTCGAGCGGCTGGTGGACAGCGTGACGCCGCCGGCCAGCGCCCCATTGTCTGAGCCGCAGCCGCCGAGCAGCGCCGCCGAGACGAGCCGCCGCGGCAGCGACGCCAAGCTCGTTGCCACGCGCAAGGAGATGGCCAGGCAGATCAACGAGTTCGTGGGCAACGTGCGCAGCGGCACCCTGGGCGTCACCGGCATGGTGGCCCTGGTCGCCGTGGCCATCGCCATGCTCAGCCGCATCGAAGACACCTTCAACGACATCTGGGGCGTGACCCGCGGGCGGACCTGGTTGGCGCGCATCGTGCACTACTGGGGCGCGATCACGCTCGGCCCGCTGCTCCTGATGGTCGCGCTGGCCCTGACCAGCGGGCCGCATTTCACGGCCACCAAGGAGTTCCTGGCCGAGCTGCCGCGGTTGAGCAGTTTCCTGTTCCGCCTTTTGCCTTTTGTGATTCTGAGCCTGGCTTTTGCGTTGTTTTATGAGCTGATGCCTAATACCAAGGTGCAATGGCGCGCCGCGCTGGTCGGCGGCATTGTTGGCGGCTGCCTCTGGCAACTGAACAACATGGTCAACGTGCTCTACGTCTCGCGCGTCGTTGCCAACAGCAAGATATATGGCGGCCTGGGCATGGTGCCGGTTTTCATGATCGGGCTGTATTTCTCCTGGCTCATTCTGCTGTTCGGCGCCCAGGTGGCCTACGCGTACCAAAACCGCGCCACTTACTTGAAGGAGCGGCAGGCCGAAGGCGTGCACCAGCGCAGCCGGGAGTTCGTCGGCCTGCGCCTGGCGGCCCTGGTCGGCTGGCGCTTCCAGCGCGGCGAAAAGCCGCCGGCCCTCACCGAACTCGCCGACCACCTCGGCGTCCCAACCCGCTTAGCGGGCCAGCTCCTCCAGACGCTGGTCAGCAACAGGATATTAGCCGAAGTATCCGAGGGCGAGGCGGCTTACGTGCCGGCCCGGCCGCTCAGCGCCATCAGCGCCCAGGACGTGTTGCAGGCCTTGCGCGCCGGCTCGGGCGTGGACCTGAGCACCCGCGCCGACGAAGCCCGGACGGTTGTGCGCAACGAATTCGAGCGGATCGCTCAAGCCGAGCGCCAAGTGGCGGCGGGCATCAGCCTGGAGGCGCTGGTGGACCAGGTAGAAAGGGCGGCTGGCGGGACAGCCAAACGTGGCCCCGCTTGAGCGCGGAGCGAATTCGACGCTTCGACTGCGGTGCCGGCGCGCGGCTTACGGCGCCGGCGCGGCGTCCACCAACCGATACCAGTTGTCCCGCTGGCGCGGTTTGTAGCCCAGCTCGCCAATGAGCCGGCGCATGTCGGCCACGCTCATGCGGTAAGTGGCGCCTGCCTTGGCCACGACGTTTTCTTCGATCATGACGCTGCCCAGGTCATTGGCGCCATACTTGAGGGCGATCTGCCCGATCTCCGGCCCTTGGGTGACCCAGGAGCTTTGCACGTTAGCGAAGTTGTCAAGATAAATCCGGCTCAATGCCTGGGTGCGGAGGTATTCGTGGGCGCCGGCCGTGGGGCCGCCCAGCCGGGTGTTCTCGGCTTGGTAAGTCCAGCCGATAAACGCCGTGAAACCGCCCGTCTTATCCTGCTGGGCACGGATGCGTTCGAGGTGTTCGATCCGGTCGGCCACCGTTTCCACGTGGCCGAACATCATCGTGGCGGATGAGTTCAGCCCCAGCCGGTGCGCCACGTCCATCACCTCCAGCCACTCGTCGCTGGTGGCCTTGCGCGGGGACACCCGTTGGCGCACGCAGTCAACGAGAATCTCCGCGCCGCCGCCAGGCAACGAACCCAAACCCGCCTGCTTGAACTGCGCCACGACCTCCGCCAACGGCAGGCCGAACACGTTGCGGAAATGGATGAACTCCGGCGGGCTGAAACCGTGGATGTTGATGGTCGGGAACTTGTTTTTAATGTGCGCCAGCAAGTCCAGATACCACTGCATGGGGAGCGTGGGGTGATGCCCGCCTTGGAGGAGAATTTGCGTGCCGCCCAGCGCGGCCGTTTCCGCGATTTTCTGGTCAAGCTCCGGCCAGCTAATGACGTAAGCGTCCGATGCGCTCGCCTCTCGCGAAAAGGCGCAAAACTCGCACCGGACGCAGCAGATGTTGGTGTAGTTGATGTTGCGGTCAACGCTGTAGGTGACGATCTGGTTGCCGCGCCCGTCGTAAGCCTGGGCCTTGGCCAGTTGGCGGCGGCGGTCGGCCAGCGCGCCCAGCTCCTCCAGCGGCAGCGCGTAAAGCTGGAGGGCCTCCGCCTGGCTGATCCGCCCGCCCTCCCAGACCTTCTGTTTCAAGTCGTCCATGTCCCTTTGCACTCTTGGCGTCTGATACGGTTCCCACAGTTATTCATCCGTTGGCGGGGAGGGCTTTCCAAAGCTCCCCGCCGCCAACGGTGAATAACTGTGCCGCGACGATGCACAATTCTGGTGCGCAACTTTTGCCGTCGAGCTATCAAACCTCCGGCGGCATCGCCCTGGACGGGTCACGGTCATCTGCGTCTCATCTCGCGAAGATTACGCAAGGCTCACCGGCCCGTCCGGCGGCGCCGGTCCTGAAGCCTGAGAGAATGATAGCCCCCGAGGCTCCTGGTATCAGGTTGACTGCGGACGGGGCGAGGATGCCCCAGAAAGGCAGGCCTATGCAAGCATCGGAACCGATCACCCACTGCGCCGGCTTCGATTGGGCCCGCGACCACCACGCGGTCGTCGTCGTGGATCAAGCGGGAACCATCGTGGCTGAGTTCAAGTTTGCCCACGACCAGGAAGGCCGGCAAAGCTTTCGCGACAAGACCCAGGGGTTGGCCAACTTGGCGATCGCCATTGAAACCAACCAGGGCATCGTGGTCGAACAACTGCTCCAATACGGCTACCGCCTCTATCCGGTGGCGGCGGCAAGCTACCGCCAGCGCAAAACGCCCAGCGGCACCGAAACCAATCACTTCGATGCCTGGGCGCTGGCGGACGCCTTGCGACTGGAGGGCCAGGGCTGGAAACCGCTCCAGCCCCTCGACGAACAAACCCTCCAATTGCGGCTCTTGTGTCAGGACCAGATGTTGCTGATCCAGCAGCGCACCCTGCTGATCAACCAGCTCCGCCAGGCCCTGGTGGCCGCTGGCCGGCGCCGGTGGGAAAAGTTTCTGCACACTCACCGGCTCTGGCGGCCGGAAACCGCCGCCAAACGCTTGGCGATCTTCGCCCGCGCCGCTCAGTTCGGGGGCTCGCTGCCCTGGGTCAAGGCCAAAAGCCAGTTGGCCCTGAGCTTGTGCCGGGTGCTCCGCTCGCTCCAAGCGCAGTTGGAGCAGTACCGCCAGCAAATCAAGCGGGTTTTCGACAGTCATCCAGACCGCGACCTCTTCGGCTCCCTGCCGGGGGCCAAGCAAGTCCTGGCCCCCCGGCTATTGGCCGCCGTGGGCGCCGATCCCAACCGCTACGACAACCGCTGCGAGGTCCTGCAGGCCTTCGCCGGCACCGCCCCCATCAGCTTCCAGTCCGGCCAGCTTGCCAAAACCAGAATCCGCCGGGCCTGCGACAAATTCCTCCGCCAGACGGTGCCTCTGTGGGCCAACTGCTTTCGTCGCCGCAGCGGCTGGGGCCGGGCTTACTACCAGAAAAAACGCGCCGCTGGCAAAAGCCACGCCTGCGCCCTGCGCTGCCTCGGGCAACGCCTGCTCAAAATCCTCTTGAGCATCATTCTCCACCAAACACCGTACGACGCCCAATTGCACGCCCGCAACCAACTAAAGCACGGTTCCTGGGTGCTGAGCTTGGTGCACCAAAACGCTCCCGCCTAAGCGGTGAACAACTCCCATGAAAAAAAACTTTGCACACCAGAGAATAGCTTTGCGTTTACGCTTCCCGGGTCAAGTGGCGGAGAGAGGGAGATTCGAACTCCCGGTGGGGTATTAGCCCACTCACGCTCTCCAGGCGTGCGCTTTAAGCCACTCAGCCATCTCTCCACCGAGCCGGGGTGAATCTGCGCCAAGGCGGGGCCTGGCGCAAGGTTTTTCGCCTTGAATACGGGCCAACTGGAAGTGGTCAATTCTAATAGCGGCTCCGCAGTGTGGCGGAGAGCAGGCAGCCCCGCCACCCTGCCGGAGGAACTGAACGAAGATGCAGGCAAATCGTGAGCCTTGGCAGTCCAGCCCGTTCTCCCGCGCGAGCGCCGCAGGCGGAGCCTCGGGGGCGCGCGCAGGGTGTTTGACATCGCTCAGAACTGCGGTAACTTTCTTGCGACCGAATCGGGTTATGAAAACGCGGATCACCAGTGCCTTGAAGGCGTCGCTCATGGCGGGTTTGGTGGCGGGCGTGGTTGGCAGCACCAGCGAGCCCAATGCGCCGCCAGTCGTCAAAGCCGCCAGCACGAATGCGGCCCCGACAACCGCCGCCGTTACGAATGCGCCGGCGCCAGCCGTCCTCAACACCAACGCCGCCGAGCAGACCGAGGCCCCCGTGCAGGCAGTCGCGCCCAAACGGATGGCCCTGCCGCCGGGGGCGGACCAAGTAGCCGAGCTCGCTCAGGCCGGGGTGGGCGAGTCGGTTATGCTCGAATTCGTCAAGAACTCCACCACCACCTATGACCTGAACGTGGATGAGATCGTGTATCTGACCGACTTGGGCATTCCGGATTCGGTGCTGGCCGCGATGCTCCGCCACGGCAAGGAATTCCAGGAGCAAATGGCCCCCACGACCGCCGCGCCCGCTGCGGCCGCCGAAGCCGCGCCGCCGAGCGCACCTGGCGCCGAGGCCGCTCAGGCCCCAACTCACGAAGCTTTGTCAGCGCCGAGCGCACCCGCCGCCCCCACGGAAGCCACGCCCCCGCCCGCCCAGCCCGAGGCGGCGCCGACCTCCGCTCCGCAATACGAATACACCCAGCCACCAACCGAGGTGACTTACAATTACTTCTACGACACCCTTTCGCCTTACGGGTCCTGGATCGAACTGCCGGGTTACGGCTGGTGCTGGCAGCCGACTTGCGCCGTGGTTGACCCGTTCTGGCGGCCCTATTGGTGCCGCGGTCATTGGGCCTATACCGACTACGGGTGGTATTGGGCCTCAGACTATTCCTGGGGCTGGGCGCCGTTCCACTACGGGCGTTGGCATCACCATCACCGCCACCGCTGGGTTTGGGTGCCAGGCTACGTTTGGGGGCCGGCGTGGGTGACTTGGCGGCACTGGGACACCTATTGCGGGTGGGCGCCGCTGCCACCGGAGGCAGGGTGGGATTTTCACCTCGGCCTGACTTATCACGGCGCCGGCGTGGCCATGGGTTTCGACTTTGGGCTGGGCTTGAATTCGTTCGCGTTCGTACACTACCGCTATCTGAACCATCCGCGAGTGTGGCACTATCCACTGGCCAGGCATGAGGTGACCAAGGGGTACGGTCACTCAATCGTCGTTAACAATATCGCGCCGCGACACGGCGGCGTCATTGTCAACAGCGGCATTGCGCCGGAGCGGGTGAAAGCAGTGACCCGGCGGGAAGTGCCAAAACTGACACTGCGCGACATCACCCCTGGTCCAGCTTCGCCGCACAAACCCGACCGCTACGACCGCGAAACCAAGCAGTTGGCGGTGTATCGGCCCAAGCCGCCAGCAGACGGTTTCGCGCCGCCGTCCAAGACCGTCGAGCCGGCCTACCAACCGGCGCGCCGGTTGCAGGAAGCCCGCAAGGATGCGGTTGGCGCGCCAGCGCCAAGGGTTGTGCCACCTAGCCGTGGCCCGCCGGTGACGCGGTTCCCAGCGCCCACACCGAGCCGGCTCTCTGAGGAGGGCAAACTCTCCGTTCCGGCCGCCAGGGCGCCCAGCGCGAGTCCCGCGGCGCCGCCTCGCGTGACCGAAAGCCCGCGGCGTCAGGTGCCGCCGGCGCCGGCCACGAGCGCTCCGGCCAGGCCATCAGCAGCACCGCCAGAGCCGAGCCGGCAGCAGCCGGCGAGTCAGCCGCGGTATTCGGCGCCAGCGCCGGCGGCACCCCAGCAACGCCCGCCCAGTCCTCGGCCGGCGGCGCCTTCGCGTCCGAAGCAAGAATCTTACGCTCCCCCACCCGCCGAGTCGCGACCCGCGGCGGATTACACGCGCAGCGAAGCGCGGAAAATCGAGCCGGTGACGCCCAATTACACGCCTCCGCCGAAGTTCGCCAGCTCGCCGCCGGTCGCGCCAAGCTACGGCCCCGTGCCAGCGCCCCCGATGCCGCGCTCTGCGCCAGCCGCGCCTGCTTACACGCCCGCGCCTGCTTACGCTCCCGCGCCCAGCGCGCCGCCAAGGCCGAGCTATTCGCCGCCGGCCAGTTCAGCGCCAAGGTACGCGGCGCCGCCTCCAGTATCGAGTCCGCCGGCGATGAGCCCGCCGAGCCGACCAGCGCCTTCGCCAAGCAGCCCCTCAGGCGGGTCCCAACGCTCCGGCGGCGGGGGCGGCGGAGGCGGAGCAAGAGGCGGAAGGAACCAGGCTAACTGAAAGCAGCCGCGGGCTGAGGGCGCGCACGAAGGGAGGGCTTATGCGCAAGCGCGGGGGCGGGGGGCATTTGGCTTTGTCGCTGGCGCTTGGGCTGCTGGGAGGCGCAGCAGAGTCGTGCCGCGGCCAGACCGGCGCGCCAGCAGCGACCGTGATCTACGCCACGGGTTTTGAGGTCGAAGAAGGTTACTCCGCCGCCGCTGAATTGGCGCCGTTGCGCGGGCAAATGGGCTGGGTCGGCGAGGGCTCCGGCGGCAACGGTTTGGTGACCAACTTCTTTGAAGGCTTTGGCCAGCAGGCGTATGTCGGCTATGCCGCGCCGGCCCCCAAAGACGACTTGCTGAACATCTGGCGGCCCGTGATCCATCCGCCGCCGGGGCCGGATCAGCCCGTCGTGAGGTTCTCTGTGCTCATGCAGGTCGTTGATTCCACCAACGGCCAGTACGATGACTTCCGCTGGAGCGCCTATAACACCGCCGGCTGGCGTCTGTTCACACTCGACTTCGACAATTCGACTGCCGAGGTCAACTATGTCCTGGACGACGGCGCGGGCTACAAAAGCTCCGGCTTCAGCTTTAGCAACGACGCCATCTACCTGCTGGAGGTCTTCATGGACTTCTGGAACAACAATTGGCTGGCCATCATGAACGGGCAAGTCGTCGTGGACGCGCGGCCCATCACCACCGTCAACGCGCGCTTGGACCTGAGCGACGTGGACGCCGTGTGGGCGATTCGGCGGAAAGGCTCGCCGGGTGACAACTACTTGTTGTTCGACGATTAT
>Ga0315268_10003646_pt1 | contig 16883 bp, 17 predicted proteins | sample C1_top_MG_FD_204535 | JGI IMG/M metagenome (GOLD analysis project Ga0315268, IMG submission 204535) | Sediment microbial communities from Yellowstone Lake, YNP, Wyoming, USA - C1_top | ecosystem: Environmental > Aquatic > Freshwater > Lake > Sediment | place: USA: Wyoming | collected 2017-08-01
CGAGGGAAATCACGAGCACGGCGGAAATCGAGCGAATCGTCGGCAAGGCGGAAGACATTCTCGGGCCGATACCCACGTCCGAGGAGCTTCACGCGGAGCTGAAGGCGCTCGAGAAGGCCATGGAGGCCGAGAAGATTGAGGCCGAGGAAATCGCCGAGATCACGAAGAAGGAGCGCGTCAAGAGGCTCAATCCTGAGGAATAGGCCGAGGCCGTTTCAGAAAACGCCTTTCACAAACCCCTTATTGTTCTCATGTTTTCAAGAGCCGCTTAAGAGCTTGTCAGCAGTCGCTATTGTGCTCTTCAGGAACTTCTTCTCGTCCATCGTCTTGATCTTCCAGTCCTTCATGACGAACTTCCCGTCTACTATGGTGTCCTTGACGGCGTGACTGGCGCTCGAATAGACCAGGTTCGCAACGGCGTTCTCCGGGCGCATAGGGAGCAGACCGGGCCTCATGTAGTCGATGACTACGACGTCCGCTTTCTTCCCCGGCTCGATTGACCCCAGCTCCTTCTCCGCGCCGATGCACTTCGCGGCGTCGACCGTTGCCATGTCCAAAGCTTTCTGGGCGGGCAGAAGGGAGGCATCCCATCGGAATGATTTCTGCAGGAGCGATGCGAACTTCATCTCGAGGAACATGTCGAGGCTGTTGTTCGACGAGCATCCGTCGGTCCCAAGGGACACGGGCACTCCCTCCGCGAGCATCTCCTGGATCGGGGCGACGCCCCCGCTCGCAAGCTTCATGTTGGATGTGGGACAGTGCGCGACGCCGACCCCAGCCCTAGCCAGCTGTCTGACTTCATTGACGGTAAGCCAGACGCCATGAGCCGCGAGATCTCCTTTCGAGAAGAAGCCTATCTCAGATAAGTGATCCACAGGACGCTTGCCCTTTAGCTTCTGGTAGTCGTAGACCTCCTTCCGGGTCTCTGACAGATGGAAGTGACAGAAGGTCTTCTCCTTCTTGGCCAGCTCCTTGGACCGCATCATTGTCTCGTCGGAGCAGACATAGACCCCCTGGGGAGCGACCAACGGCGTGATGAGCGGCCTATCCCTGTGGCTCCTGATGAAGTTCTCGCAGTTGTTGATTGGGCTCCCCTTCTGCGTGGTAAACTTCTCGTCGAGCACGGTCCACCCGAGGTAACCCCTAAGCCCTATCTGCTCGACGCACTTCGCGATGACATCCTGTGAGTAATAGAGGTCCACGAAAGTCGTCGTCCCAGTCCTCGCCATCTCGAGGCACCCGAGCGTCGCGCCGGCGGCGATGTCATCCGACGTCCTCTTCGCGTCCACCGCGAAGGTTTTGTCCAGGAACTTGTCGAGCTTGACGTCGTCCACGAGGCTTCTCATCAGGGCCATCGCGACATGCGTGTGGCAGTTGATCAGCCCGGGCATGACGATGCATCCCGCGGCGTCGACGACTTCATCTGCTTTGGCCTTGACATGGCCGAGCTCGACTATCTTCCCGCCGTCCACGAGCACGTCGGCCTTGACTACCTCCCGCTTCCAGTTCTGGGTGACGACGAGTCCACCCTTGACCAGTATGCTCAATTCCTACTCCCTCTTGGCCCGGAACGGTATTAAAGGGCCCGGTCATTAAGGTTTGGCAACCATGGCAAGGATCACATTTCTGGGGACTGGTGGCGGGAGGTTCGCCACGATTTACCAGGCTCGGGCCACTGGCGGGATATATCTGGAGGACCAGCGGAATGTGCACATCGACCCTGGCCCTGGCGCGCTCGTGCGCATGCGTTCCGTAGGGATTGACCCGCTGACGACGGACGCCATCCTAATATCGCACTGTCACCCAGACCATTACCTCGACGCGGAGATACTGATAGAAGCGATGACCGAGGGAGGCACTCGCAAGCAAGGCGTCCTCGCCGGGAGTGTGAGCGTTATCGAGGGGAACGGGGACTTCGGGCCCGCAATCTCCGACTACCATCTGTCCATGCCGAAGGTAGTGAAGATCATGGAACCCTTCTCGAAGATGAGTCTCAAGCCTTTGGAGATAACGGCAACCCCGTCGGCCCACTCGGACACGAGCAGCGTCGGCTTCAGGATTCAGACGACGGCAGGAATGGTTTCGTACGTATCGGACACTCAGCTCGTGGAGCAGGTGATCAAGGCACACAGGCACTGCAGGTTGCTGATTGCGAGCGTCACTCGGCCGCTTGGGAACAGGATCCCACACCACCTGAGCACCGAGGACGCAGGTTACCTCATCGAGAAGACCAAGCCAGAGTTGGCCGTGATAACTCATTTCGGTATGAGGGTCATCCAAGAGAACCCCGAGACGCAAGCCAAGTGGATCGAGGAGCGCTCGGGCGTGAAGACAGTGGCTGCGCGCGACTTCATGATGCTGGAACTGGGTAAGGATTCGATTGTCGTGTCGGACAGAATAAAGCAGGCGCCGGAAAAATGACTAGCTGGTTCTGGGCGGCTCCTGCACGATGCGGTCGGCCGCGCTCGGAAGCTTCCCAGGAAGACTCAGATTCCTATTGCACGCGTCACAAGCCAAGATCATTCCCCTGAATATGGTGCAGTCTCTTTCAGAACACATTCGGTCCCATCTCCGAGTTCTGCGCTCTGATTGAAGTGCGAGCTAATAAAGATTCTAGATTGCTCGCAGCTTGTTTTGCACCGGAACCTCCGCTTCCGATGTACCCTTTCCGAGATGAAGTCATGCGCAATCGTTATCTGCGACAGCACGTTTCAGACCCCCGATGAGCTCCGACAAGCTCGCTAAGAAAGATGTGGAAAGCATCGCACACTTCGTCAGCAAGCATGGCGCGACGCTAGCCCTGATCCGAACGGAGAAGGCGCCTACCGAGCTCGAGAGGCTCCTGAGCTCCCTTGGGAAGGCATGCAGACTATCGCTTACGAGGAACGCCTGGTCCCCGTCCTCCGATTTCGGATTCGCAGAATTAAATTCGAAGAATAAGATGTTAATAGTCCTGTATGTCGGCGGGGAGCGAACCGAGCTGATAAGCGTATCGGAGACTGACGAAGTTTTCGTGCGCGAGCTCGAGGATTCCATCTCGTCTTCGAACTTCTACTCCGAAACAGTGCGCCAGGGCCTCTGAACGAGCGTCTGGCCTGTAGCTACCGCACCGTACAGTACAGCAGAAACAGTCTTATACAACATGCGACTAGGTAGTGTTCGGTGTCTTAGGTTGGTGGCTCAACTTTCCTCCTAAGCGAACGATTTTAACAATCCCCACCACACCGACCGACAGACACCATATCTTTCCATTCTTTTCTCGGCGCGTTCCGCGCTTTTGATCCTCACCCGGGATGCACTATTCTTTATTATCCGCGGAAGTAATCTCATCGCGGAGCAAACCAGATGTCAATCGAAGGAGATGTTCTCAAGGCTGTCCGGCCGACACCTGCGCAGGACAAGAAGGTCGCCGCCGTCGTCGAGGCGCTATCCGACGAGGTCGTTGCGGAAGCTCGCAGGCTGAAAGTCCATCTCGAGCCAATGTTGGTCGGCTCTGTCGCAAAAGGGACGCACCTCAAGGATCCTGACATCGACCTGTTCATGCTTTTCCCCGAAAGCACATCATTGGAGCAGCTCCGGGATTCAGGGTTGGCGATTGGCCGCAAAGTGCTGAACGGGAAGGAACACTACGCGCAGCATCCTTACGTGAGAGGGAACTACAAAGGGTTCCAGGTGGACCTCGTTCCATGCTTCAAGATTAGGGATACGAAGAAGAAGATGAGCGCGGTCGACCGCACTCCATTCCACACAGAGTTCGTGAAGAAGAACCTGAAGAAGGGCATGGCGGACGAAGTCCGGTTGCTGAAGCGTTTCATGAAAGGCGTCAACTGCTACGGGGCAGAGGCCAAGGTGGAGGGCTTCTCTGGGTACCTGTGCGAGCTCCTGGTCATGCGATTCGGCACGTTCAGACAGGTCCTCGAGGTCGCTAAGGATTGGAAGGTCGGTGACGCGCTCCACTTGCCGGGTTGCGAGGGCAAGGAATTCGATGAGCCGTTCGCTTTCATCGATCCCGTCGATTCATCCAGGAATGTAGCCTCGGCGGTTTCGATCGGCACTCTGCTCAGACTCGTGATGGCCTCGCGGGAATACCTTGCGACTCCGGATATGAAGTTCTTTTTCCCGAGTCCGGTAGAGAAATGGACGGCTGCGAAGATTCGATCGGTCGCGGGAGAGAAACTCGACAACATGATATCTGTCTCATTCCAGAAGATTGACCTAGTGGACGACGTCGTGTACCCGCAGCTGAGGAAGTCACTCTTAGCGTTGACCTCTCTGCTCGAGCGGGAGGAGTTCGTGACCGAGAAGACTTCGATACATGTCGGCGGGCGAACACACCTCCTGATAGAGCTCGAATCTATCACCTTGCCCTCGGAGAAGAAACATCGCGGGCCACCAGTCAGCTCGGAGAACGCGAAGGAGTTTCTGACGAAGTGGAATTCTCTCGGTGTCTCGAAGCCTTTCGCAGAGGACGGCCGGTGGTACGTCATGACAAATAGGAAGTATACACGTGCTGATGTGCTCCTCAAGGCAAAGATTTCAGACATTCCCCTTGGCAAGGACGTCAAGAAGCTCAAGAAGTACGAGATCGAGAGCGGGTCCAAGCTCCTGTCGGACGAAAACCTCGATGCGCTCACCCGGCATCTGGACGACAGGATGCCCTGGCAGAGATGACTGTCAGGGTATGACAGGCACAGCCGAGGTCGACAGCTGAGCGATATGGTCGTGATGGTCAGTCGCTCGGAAGAAGAACCTCAGCTCGCTCGTCGAGAGAGTATCTCCCGTGAAGTTCCAGCCGTATATGTGCGCGCCCTCGTCGGTCATGGGGTCGTATCGGCCAGGGGACTGGCCGATGCTTATCTCTGCTGAGGCAACGCCAGTGTTGTCCGATATCTTCGCGGTTGCGTTGATCAGGCAATCGGCGGAGCTGTGCACTGGAGTGTTGGCTGAATTGATCTGCTTTCCTGTGGCATTGAGCCATAGCCATTTGTAGACACCGTCTGTATCCTTGACGTACCGGTACTCGATGTATTCCACGGTCGCCCCGTCAGTAACGTACACCCGCACCTTCTCTATGGTCGGGTTCGAATGGTCCGCGAAAGGCGGGTTCATCATCAGGACCCAGATCGCGAGGAACGTGAAGAAGAAAGTGCCGATGTTCCCAGCCCAGTTCTTCTTCGTGTACTCGGAGGTGTCAACCTTGACGATGTCATAGAAGTAACGGAGGGAGACCATGCCGACGAAGACCACCAGGAACGAGACTATCTCTAGGCCGCTCGAGGCAATCGTGATGAGCCCGGCAATCGCACCGAACAGGAGCGCGTACATGATCGTGTAGAGCGCTCCCTTAGTGTCCTTGAGCTCCTTCTTCAGGAACTCCTTCTCGCTGAAGTCTGGAGGCCGGAACTCGTACTCCTCCTCCTTTTCCTTGCCCTTCTTCCGCTTCTTGGCCATGACGCCCCTCGAACAGCGAGTTGTATTTAATACCTTTTGGGTGATGGAAAACCCGGACTGGTTGTGTCAGGCGCACCGTCAGTGAAGGACCGCGTTCCTGTGCGCCCATCCAACCGTTCACCACTTTCGGATACCTCCAATCAATACCCTTATAATCTGCGCTGGAGGTTTGGAACGTATACCCGAGGTGTGATAGAGATGTCCGACGACGAGGAGATAGAGAAGCTCCCAGGGGTCGGTCCCGCAATACTCGAGAAGTTGAAGGACGCGGGATACAACGACCTCATGATGATCGCAGTTGATTCCCCTAGGAACTTGGCCGAGCTGACCGAGATTGGCGAGTCGACGGCTGCCAAGATAATCGCCGCCGCGAAGAAGGCCGCAGACGTTGGCGGGTTCGAGACGGGCGATGTGATTCTTGAGAGGCGGAAGAGCGTGGCCAAGCTCCTCTCGTGCTCGAAAGCGCTCGACGAGCTTATGGGCGGAGGATTCGAGACACGCGCGATCACTGAGTTCTTCGGCGAGTTCGGTTCTGGCAAGACGCAGCTCTGCCATCAGCTCGCAGTCAACACTACCAAGCCTATCTCCGAGGGAGGCCTCGATGGGCACACGATCATGATCGACACAGAGCAGACATTCAGGCCAGAGAGGATCACGCAGATGTGCAAGGCCTCCGAGCTGGACCCGGACGAGGTCCTCAAGAAGATACATGTCGCGCGCGCGTTCAACAGCCATCACCAGACACTACTCGTTGACAAGGCTTTCGAGATGGCCAAGGAGTTCCCGGTCCGCTTGCTCGTCGTCGACTCGCTTACCGCCCACTTCAGGGCCGAGTACATCGGGCGAGGGGCGCTCGCAGAGAGGCAGCAGATGCTGAACAAACACATGCACGACCTCCTGAGATTCGGCGATGTGCACAATGCAGTCATCGCGGTTACGAATCAAGTCGCGGCTAAGCCGGATGCGTTCTTCGGCGATCCTACAAGGCCCATCGGCGGGCACATAGTCGGCCACACCGCAACATTTAGGATTTACCTCAGGAAGAGCAAGGGTGGGAAGAGGATAGCGAGGCTCATAGACTCCCCGAACCTGCCAGAGGCGGAGGCGGTCTTCCTGGTCTCGGAGGGCGGGATATCGGACTAGGCCGAAGGGTTAATCAGCCCGGTGCGATGTCCAAGTTTCGTGAAGATTCTGCTGGAGCTATCGCTCGAGTGCGAGTCCCTCGCCAGGTCCGAGGCAATGTCTGCTGCGAAGGCGCTCGATGGCGACCCGATCCTGCTTCATAAGGAACCGGGAATCGTCGTGATGGACACGAGCGCTGATCCAGTAGCTCTAGCTGGAAGGTTGGGGCTCTGTCATTTCGTCAGCGAATGGCTCGAATCGTGCGCACAGAATGACCTCGAGAAGCGCGCTGGCAGGCTCGATGTCCCGGGCCCGATCAGGATAAGGTCAACCAAGGTCGGCGAGAAAGCGCTCGACCTAGCAACAATCAGTCGAAGGGTAGGTGCCGTCGTCGGGAAGTCTCGAGGAGTCGACCTGCATAATCCCGCGAGCGACATCCGGATTGTTTTCTCAAGGAAGGTGCACATCGGTCGCGTCATCTCAGCGATCGACAGGTCTTCTTTCGAGGCGCGGAAGAACAGGTATCTGCCTTTCGTCTATCCCGCATCACTTCACCCCAAGTTCGCACGTGCGCTGGTCAATCTCACGCAGGTGCGGGCCGGCCAGACCCTTCTTGATCCGTTCTGTGGCACTGGGGCCATAGTTGCGGAGGCAGCCATGGTCGGATTGAATGCCAGAGGGACTGACATCGCAGAGAGGATGATAGACGGAGCGAGACAGAACCTCTCCCATCTAGGCCTGAAAGCGGACCTCAGAGAATCCGATGTTGGCGATATCTCGCGCACGGTCACGAGCGCCAAGGGAATAGCTACTGATCCTCCGTATGGTCGGTCGACTAGTACGGATGGGGAGGACATACCCGATCTCTACGAGCGTGCGTTCTCTGCGTTCGCCGCGGTTCTCGGCAAGAATGACAGGGTCGCGATGGTCGTCCCCGATATCGACCTGCTCGATGGGGCTGACGGCTTCAAGCTCCTCGAAAAGCACGAGCTCTGGGTACACAGGTCCCTAACGAGGCACTTCTGCGTGCTCGAGAAACTCTAGGCGACGGTCACCGTGATAGGAAGCGTCTTGATGAGCGTCTCCGAGTAGTAGACGTCCACGTAGACGGTGTAGACTCCGGCCGCTGCGGACGACCAGACATATATCGAAATGCCGATGGTCAGATTGCTCTCGCGCTGTATCGTGATCGTTGTAGTTCCGGAGACGTTGAGATCCACAACCCCGTCGAAGAATTGAGGGATGTCTCGCAGAACTGATATCCTGAGGCTCGCGTTCGAAGACCCTTCGTTTCCAATCGTGAGCTCAGTAGACAGATAGCTAGAAACGCCTTGAGTGACGTCGAAGGTCGCGTTAGCCAGAGTGATGTTGAAAGCAGGTCGCTCGATTGTGAAGTTGAAAGAGACGTTGCGCAGTTCGTCTGCGCCCTCAGAGCTGCCTTTGATCGATACGGTGTAGTTCTGTCCAACGCTCGCCGACACGTCCGATCTGATGAGAACGTCGATGCTCGCGTTTCTGGTCGAGTTCAGGACGATCTTCACCTGATCCGTATACTGCGATTCGTTCTCTCCAGCATGTTTGAACGCAACTAGCCACCCTGACGGCGCCGAATCCCTGACCACGGTGATGGTGTTGAGCGCGTTACCGGTGTTGTCGACTACGATCGTGAAATTCTGAGCCTCTCCCGCGACCATCGTGTGGTTCTGTTGATCGTTTACATCTGTCATTATGAACGAATAGTCTGCCGCGACGACGGACATTGGGATCGGCACGAAGGAGACGACGAGCAGCATGAACGCCAGTGCGCCGACGGCTATCCTCTTGAAATCCAGTTTCGAGATGTCGTTCAAGGGCGGCGGATGGCGCACGCCGAGGAACAGTATGAACATAGCAAATATAAGCCACGCGAAGTAGAAGAATCCAATCGCTATCATCGCCGCCGCGGCGACCCACGTGAGGTACTTGGCCTTCTGCCCCAATAGCGCACGGGATATGTGTCCCCCGTCAAGCTGTCCAATGGGTAGCAGGTTGAGCGCCGTCACAAGGAAGCCAACCCATGCGGCGAACGCAGTCGGGTGGAGAAGGAAATCCCCTTGGATCGGCATCAGGTTCTCGATGCCGAGGTAGATGAGCGGGAACATGAGGGTGACGACGCCCTCCGAACCCACGTTGTCCGGGACGGGCTTCGCACCCAGGTTCGTTAGGTACAGCCCGAGGAATGCGAGTGGCAGAGCGACTGCAAGGCCGGCAAGAGGTCCGGCGACACCGATCTCAAGGAGAGCCTTCCGGTTGGGGATCGGGTCTCTCAAAGAGATGAACGCGCCGAACGTGCCCAACGGTGGAATCGATGGGATGAAGAATGGCAGCGACGCCGCCACCTTGTGCTTCCTCGCCACAACGTAGTGCCCGAGTTCGTGCACCCCGAGTATAGCCATCAAAGGCAATGTGAAGACCAACACGCCGGTGAGGATGTTCGTGACCGAGAAGTACTCGCCAGCGGGAATATTTGCGTAGCCGTCCCATTGCAGGACCCCCGCGAAGAGCATGGCAATGAATGTGATCACAAGCATGGCTGCGTTCACATAGGTGCTCCTGTACTTCGCGCTGGGTCTCTTCGCGACAGTGACAATGTGCTCCCCCTTGTCGTAGACGATCATCGGGATGTATCCGTGGGGGGCCATCTCCTGTCTGAGGAGCTCGAAGTTATCGTCCAGTGTCGTCGGCTCCACCCGGCAGAAGAACTCCACGACGTCATAGCTTACTCTGACATCGTAGACTGGAAACCGCTTGGCGACAAGGCCCTTGACGAACTCTATCTCTTTACTGGCCTCTGGCGGAATGGGAGGTGCCATGGCGATTTGGACCAATAAGACCCAGCTACATAGTCTTTTGGGATGACATCCGCGACCAGCAAAAACGCTTATATGGGCACATAAACTGATGGCCGGATGATGGAGTCGGCATCAAGCAGGAATCTAACAAATGGATATCTCGGGCTCTTCAGACTCGGCAATTGCGCCATGGGAGCCTTCGGGGCACTTCTGGCAGCCGTCGCATGCGCCGGAATTGACGGCCTTTCGGACTATACGTTGGAGCTCCTTCTCTCAATGCTCGTCGTTGTGACCTTCACCGCTGGAGGTAACTCAATGAATGATTACTTCGACAGAGAGGTGGACAAGTTGGCTCACCCGTCAAGGCCCATCCCGTCGGGAAGGGTGACTCCGGGCGCTGCTAGGTTGCTCGCAATCATTCTGTTCGCGGCATCCTTGGCGCTCAGCCCATTAATCAATCCGTGGTCCGTTGTCATCGTCGTCACTTCCGTCGTCGTGATAGTCAGCTACGAATGGTTCCTCAAGGCAGAAGGCCTCGCAGGGAATCTCTCAATCAGCTGGCTGACTGGCGCTCTCTTTCTATTCGGCGGAGCCGCCGTCGACAGGCTCGAGCTCGCATGGATCCTAGCCGCCCTGGCGTTCTTGGCGACGCTGGGTAGAGAGATCGTAAAGGACATTCAGGATATCGAGGGCGACAAGGGCGCACGCCGAACTCTCCCGATGAGGATTGGAACAAGGAACGCGGGAGTGCTAGGGTCAATAGCATTCATTGCCGCCGTGGGTCTTAGCCCGATGCCGTATCTCCTGGACCTGCTCGCATGGGTCTATGTGCCCGTGGTCATCGTCGCCGATGCAATCTTTATATATTGTGCTTCGATTCACTTCAAAAGCCCGGAGAAAGGTCAGAAAGTGGCCAAGCTGGCTATGCTCATCGCGTTGGTGGCCTTCCTGCTCGGAGGGGTCTTTTGACGGTCCTCGAGTACATCACTGAGACGCTCAAGAAGCGTAAGATGCACATGACGCTCATCGATCCTGAGAAACAGGACCCGAAAGTCTCGGGGGAGATAGCCGCCAAGGCGTGCAGGGCGGGCACGGACGCAATTATGGTTGGCGGCTCGACCGGGGTAACTCAGGAGAACCTCGACAAAACCGTTGAACACATCAAGAACAACTGCAAGCTGCCTGTGATATACTTCCCGTCGGGCGCAAATGCAATCGCCAGGAAATGTGACGCGATATATTTCATGAGCATGCTGAACTCGAAGAATGTCCGGAATATCACTAGGGAGCACTCGAAAGGCGCTCCCTTGATCAAGAAGCTCGGCATCGAACCTATCTCGATGGGATATGTGATAGTCGAGCCTGGCATGAAGGTCGGCGAGGTCGGGGAGGCAGAGCTCGTCATGAGGGACGATATCAAGACTCTCGTTGGCTATGCTATTACCACGGAGTTCTTCGGGATGGACCTGTTGTACCTCGAGGCAGGGTCAGGAGCTCCCGAACCTGTGCCCCCGGAGATGATTCGTGCGGCCCGGGAGAGCATAGACATACCTATCTTGATCGGCGGAGGCATTGTGAGCGCCGCCCAGGTCAGGCGCATCGTTGGTGCGGGCGCGGACATAGTCGTGACCGGGACGCTCGTGGAGAACGGCGGGTTTGAGGCGCGGCTGAGAGAGATAGTCGGCGCGGTCCACGGCGACTGAGTGAGGATGCGCCCAGGACGTCAAAAGGTTTTATAGGAACATTTGCCATCATGTGCGTCGGGAGTCGTATGGCCCTGTTCAAGAAGAAGAAAAAAGAGCCGGCAACCGAGAGCAAGGGTGCCGATATGAAGAGTGATGCTCACTACCACAGCGCGCTTGACTACTACTCGGACAAGGACAAGGACTTGAACTGCCCCGAGTGCGCGAAGGCGCAGAAGCACGTCAAGCTTGTGGAGAACGAGGGCAAGGTCATGGAGTGCCCCGAGTGCCACTATTTGCACCTCACCCACAGATAGTCGAGCTGGAAACCATTTACTCGAATTCGTATTGTGATTCTGTGATTTTTGAGCCGCCGAGCACAAGCTGCGTGCGGCGAGACCGCTATTGCTTTGGATAAGGAAAAGATCTCCGAAGAAGCCCAAGTCGGCTTCTTCAGGTGTTTGGGTTTAGAGGACGGCCCACCCTTCACGGACTAGGCGCAGGAGGATGCTTCTGAATCCATTTCTGCAGATTGTCCTGCAGGTGCTCTAACGAATTCTGCAGACCCTGGTTCCTGTCCGCCTTTTCCAGGTGGATCTCGATTGCGTTCAACAGTCCTGGAGGACCATACGGTTCTGGTGTTGGCGGCATGGGCTTGACGACGGTGACGTGGGTCGACGCGGTGCCGGTCGCGCCCTCGTCGTCAGTGACGGTCAGCGTGACTGTGTATGTGCCGTTCGCGGCGTATGTGTGCGTCACTTTGACTCCGGTCGCGCTCTTTCCGTCCCCGAAGTTCCAAAGGTAGCTCTGGATGTTACCTCCGTCCGGGTCGTACGACTCGTACGCAGTGAATACGACCGTCCAGTCGACAACGCTGTAGACCTCTATCTTGGCAACTGGATTCTTCTTCGGGGTCTGGGCTTTCTCCACCTTGACCTGCTTCGACGTGTGGTTCTTGCCGCCCTTGTCGTCGGCCACCGTCAGCGTGATGTTGTAGGTCCCGTTCGCAGGATACTCGTGTGTCACCAACACTCCGGTGCCGTTCGTGTCATCACCAAAGTTCCAGGAGTAATTCGCGATCGTGCCGTCAGGGTCGCTCGACGCGGAGGCGTTGAGCTCAACCGTGAGGTTGCGCACATCGTCGACCTCGAAGCTCGCGACCGGCAGTTCATTCGTGGACTGCGGTTTCGACTTCGGTGTCAGCGATGCTAGACCCACCACCACGATGATTATGGCAACTGCTGCCGTCGTGGCGACGATTGCTAGCTTTCCTTTTGGGCTAATTTTCCCCCTCCCGGGCTAGGCTACATTAGAGAAGTCAGTATCGCATAAATGCCTTTGCATTGTTTTGAGCCCAAAAGCGTCGCTTCCGATGGAGAAACTTGTGCATCGGCATATGACTTGGCGGTGCGGGAGAGGGGATTTGAACCCCCGGACTCCTATGAGACAGAATATCCTATCGTCACTTCGAGGATCTTAAGTCCTGCGCTTTTGGCCAGGCTTAGCTACTCCCGCGGTGGGTGAATCCGCCGGAGCGTCTTTAACCCTTTGTCGCACTCAGAATCTCTTGAGAATCTCTTCCAAGGAAGGTTCTCCGAGGACCTGGAGTTCGTACCGCACCCTGATGATCGGCTTGTTTACCTTCAACACTCTGTTGAGATCAATCGGGGTCCCGGAGACTACCACATCGCACTTCGCGGCGTTGATCGTGTCTTGGAGGTCCTTCACCTGGTGGTTCCCATAGCCCATCGCTGGCAACACATTCTCCAGGTGCTTGTACTTCTCGAAGGTCGCCTTGATCGAGTCGACTGCGTACGGCCTCGGGTCGATGATCTTCTTCGCGCCAGACTTCTGCGCGGCTATGAAGCCCGCGCCGAACTTCATCTCCCCATGGGTTACTGTCGGGCCGTCCTCGATCACGAGCACGGTCTTTCCCCTGATTGCCTTCGGGTCCTCGACCGTCAACGGCGAGGCCGCGGTTATGATCTTAGCCCTAGGGTTGAGTTCGGTGACAATGTTCTTTACTAGCTCGACATCCTGCGGCTTCGCAGTGTCCACCTTGTTGATGATGACCACATCTGCCATCCTGATGTTGGTCTCTCCCGGGTAGTACAGCCGCGCGTGCTCGGCCCTGTGCGGGTCCGCGACCACGACAAGCAGGTCGGGCACGTAGAACGGCGTGTCGTTGTTCCCGCCATCCCACAGAATCACGTCGGCTTCGTTCTCGGCTTGTCTGAGGATCTTCTCGTAATCGACTCCGGCGTAGACTATTATTCCCTTATCTATGTGCGGCTCGTACTCCTCTCGCTCCTCGATCGTACACTCGTTCTTGTCGAGGTCCGCATAGGTCGCGTATCTCTGGACCGCTTGCTTCTCAAGGTCGCCGTAGGGCATCGGGTGTCTGATGGCGACTACTCTCCTGCCTTTCGCTCTCAAGATCGCCGCGATCGCCCTGGTCGTCTGGCTCTTTCCGGATCCAGTCCTGACGGCGCAGATCGCAATCACAGGCACTTTCGACTTGATCTCAGTCTGATGGACGCCCATCAGCCTGAAATCCGCACCAGCGGCGTTCACGAGGGACGCCTTGTGCATGACGTCGACATGGTTCAGGTCGGAATAAGCCAGAACGACCTGTTCGGCGCCCGTCTTCATGATGAGTTCCGGCAAGTCCTTCTCAGGATAGATGCTGATTCCTTTCGGATAGAGTCTGCCAGCAAGGCTCGCCGGATACTTCCTACCTTCTATGTTCGGGATCTGAGTCGCCGTGAAGGCAACAACTTCATAGTTTGCGTTATCGCGGAAATACACGTTGAAGTTGTGGAAGTCCCTGCCCGCGGCTCCCATGATTATGACTTTCGCTCGCATGCCCTAACACCTTGTCCGGCGGGTAGCCGCTGCAGTCTTATATCTTTTGTTGACCAACGACACGAGTCAGTCTCCCGTGGAAAGGTATTCGTAAGGGGATAGCCATGCACTTCCGATGGCCTACAGGAAACCTTCTGACACCGAGATCGTCGAGGCTATCAGTGACGCCTTGAGGAGGCACGGGGTCATCAACTCGCAGCGCAAGATGACGGAGTTGGTGCTGAAGGAGCTCCACAGGCATGATGCGGACTATTCAGTCAGCGAACGGCGCGTGAGGAGATTGGCAATCAACAACGACCTCGCCAAAGTCATGATTCGGAGCAGGGATTCCAAGGAGAAGACCCGCGCGGGCGCGTGTCCTGTCTGTGGTAGCAAGACGAAGCGCATCAGGAACGAGACTGTCTACGGGGGCACGGTCACGCTGGGGTACAAATGTGGCTCTTGCGGCTATTGGACCGGGTTGAAGCACAGGGTGCCAACATTGTATGTCTTTTCACCGAAGGGCTGAATGTTCCTCAACACTTTTATCTTCGGGATTCGCTTTCATACACCTGCCAATGGGGAGAGGTATGAGACTCTGGGAATTCGGCCGGATGGAATCGGGCAGGATAAAGATAAGCGCTAAGATCGGGGAACCGCTCGGCCTAGTTGACGGGAGCGAGGTTTTCAGCTCGATGTTCAACTATCAGATAGACGGGAAGGAGAGCTTCGAGATAGTCCTGTCACCCTTCGGCCCCGAGAACTACAGGGAGATTGCATACGTCACGTTCCAGATCAGGGACGAGCCGGGGGCGCTCGCACAGGCTGCGCAGTTCCTGAAAACGAGGAACATCGATATACTCAACTCCGAGACGGTCAGCTCCATCCCCAATGTAGTCATGATTTGGGAGATGCTCGCGGACCTGTCGTTCTTCGGTGATTCCCTGTCCTTGAAGAAGGAGTTCGATGACGCGAAGACGGCCAAGGACCAGTCTCTGAGCTTGGTCGACTGTCTTTGTGTCGAGGCCTCAGACCTTGCGACCCGTTACACCCGCGGGGTCGCTGTCGAGAATCAGAAGATCAAGACCAAGGCTCTCAGAAAGACCGAGAAGAAGGCGAGCCTGATCAAGGACGGGATATTCGAGCTGCCTCAAGCTTATGTGAACTTCCTCGGGAAGAACTCTGCCCCTATCATGCTTATCGGGGAGCCTGATTCATGGATCTTGTCGATTGCCTTCCTGAACGACGACTGCAAGCTCTACAAGCTCGAGATAGAGCTACCGGACCGGCCGGGTGCAGTGCACGAGATAATGAAGGTGCTCGGGAGCGAGTCGATCAACGTATTGGCTGGTTACACGAACGTGCTCGTCTACTACGAGCGTATGTCATGCGAGCTAGTCATAGACGCGCGCTCGTCCCCTGAGAACGTTCGCGCGGTGATGGCGGAGACTCTGAAGACAAAGATATCCGGACTCGGCTCCGTATTCAAACTCGTCGAGATGAAGCCAATCAAGATTTGAGCTGCTCCTCGTCCAGGTCGAACTTGAGCTCGGACTTCGGGTTGCAAAAGTATTTGCCGTTCATCTCCGTGATGCTCACCTCGTCGCCCACATTAAGCGTTCCCGAGGTCCAGCAGACTAGTTTTGGTCCCTTTCTCAATCCGACAAGAACCAGATTGTACTTGTTCTGAAACCTCTCGGGGACCGCCTGCAGTTTCGTGAATGAGAGCACCTTCCCCTTATCAGGCCATTCGAGCGGCTTCATGCGCTTCCCACAACGGGGGCACTTGCTCCTCTGAGAAACAGTCGCGAACCCGCACCTGCACTTGTGTCCCTTCATCGGTTCCGCCATCTCCTCTCTTCGCAAGTCTGTCGAATATCAGGGGTCAAAGTCGTCGAATTCACTACGAGGCGATATAGCTTTGCCCGGAGCGTGAGCTACCACAATCCAGCCATGCCGAAAGAGTATTAAACGGCAGTCGTGTATTCACCACTACCCAACAATATGCGGTCGCTCGTATATCGCGGATGATCCCCCCAGAACACCTGCCGTAAGAATCGTCCGTGGGACTACTACCGAACGGAGGCACCATTTGGATCCTATCGAGGCATCTCGACTGATAATGGACACATATGCCGCGAAGATACTGGTCGCATGTTCCAGGAAGCCGAAGCACGCCTTGGAACTCAGCTCCAAGCTGAACATACCGATTGCCGCATGCTACCGCAGGATCCACGTTCTCGAGAAGGCCGGCCTGCTCAAGCCGGTCGAACGCGCGCTGACCCAGCAGGGGAAACGGATCGTCCTGTATCTGTCTCAGCTGAAGAACGCCTACGTCTTCTTCGAAGGCGGCAGGCTCCGAGTCCGGTTCCAGATGGTGACAGGGCAGGTCCAGGACTTTGGTGGGGAGTGGAAGGAGATCAAGCTAATCGAGGAGGAAGAAGAACAGCAGCCCAGCGGGCTGCTGAGGCCGAGGGAGCGCGAAACACCTTAGATGTTAGGAGATGAGTCAAGATGCCAGAGAAGAAGGAGTCAGGGAGTGCGACTTTCCCGAAGGAGATTGTGAAATTCCTGTCCAGCCCCGGAGGACACTCGCTCATACTTAGGGGCATGGCGGGCACTGGAAAGACCACACTTGCTCTCCAGATGATCGAGGAGCTCGCACAGGTCCAGCAAAGCTACTACATGTCCACTAGGGTGTCTGACCAGTCATTGTTCAACCAGTTCCCGTGGCTTTTGGAGAAGGTCAAGGAGGGGGAGATACTCAAGGCCCGGAGAAAGGTCAAGAAGAAGGCGGATTCCGAGGGACAGGTGGAGAAGATCCTGCTGGGGCTCGCCCAGATAAAAGGAGAGCTGAAGACCGAGAAGGTCAAGTCCTCCAGGAAGGAACTTCAGAAGCTCCAGGGACTCATTGAAGCAGGAGGAGAGGAGTCCATCGCGGAGCCCGGAAGAG
>Ga0315268_10003647_pt1 | contig 16882 bp, 19 predicted proteins | sample C1_top_MG_FD_204535 | JGI IMG/M metagenome (GOLD analysis project Ga0315268, IMG submission 204535) | Sediment microbial communities from Yellowstone Lake, YNP, Wyoming, USA - C1_top | ecosystem: Environmental > Aquatic > Freshwater > Lake > Sediment | place: USA: Wyoming | collected 2017-08-01
GTGCTGCCGATTGCCAGTATCACCAAGCTAATGTCCGCTTTGGTATTTTTACAATCTCGGCCTGATTGGAATAAAATATATGAAATACAAAAAAATGACAAAATAGAAGGAGGTCGCATTATGCTTTTCACCGGTGAAAAAATTAAAGTGCGCGATTTGTTCAATTTGAGCTTGGTCGGGTCGGATAATATGGCAATCATGGCCTTGGTTCATTCAACCGGACATAGTGAAGCGGAATTCGTTAAAAAAATGAACGAAAAGGCGGCTTCACTCGGCATGGGAAAAACATTTTTCGCGGATCCGACCGGACTCAAAGATGAAAATGTTTCAAACGCCGATGATTTGGCAGTCCTTGCCAGAGAAAGTTTTTTGGACCCGGATATACTTCAGGCGGTATCAAAAAAAGATTATAGCTTTACGACACAGCTTGGCCGGAACAAATACGCCAAAAACACCGATAGTTTACTGGGTGTAAATATTGGAAAAAATATCTCAATCATCGGAGGAAAGACCGGATATAATGTGGCGGCCGGCTATTGTTTTGTCGGGAAATTCATCAAGAATAATAAGCCGTTCATTTCCGTAGTTCTTAAAGCGGAAAATAAAAATGCCAGATTTACAGAAACCGAAAAGATTATCAAATGGGCTTATGATAATTGAACAGAAAATTTGTTATTTGCCCGTTAGGGTGTTATAATATTTTTAATATTTATTAGTTATTTTATTTTTAATTTTAAGAAAATTTATGTCAAAGCAAAAAATAGTAATCGCTAATTGGAAAATGAGGCTTTCATTGGCCGAAACTCTTGAATTAACGCAACAAATGAAGGATAAGTTCAAGGATTATAATGACGGCCAGATTGTAATTTGCCCAAATTTTTTATCATTCCTAGATGTAGGAAAAGAATTGAAGAAAGCGCAAATCAAGCTTGGCGCACAAAATGTATTCTGGGAAGACAAAGGCGCCTATACCGGTGAAATTTCTCCAATTATGCTTAGTGAAGCCGGGTGTGAGTATGCTATAGTCGGACATTCGGAAAGAAGGAAATTTTTAAATGAAAATTATGAGATGATTCATAAAAAGCTAAGAGCCGTATTGAACGCCCCGAATTTAATTCCAATAATTTGCATTGGAGAAAATTGGGACGAAAGAAAGACCGATCGCCGGGATTTTGTATTGGTTGATCAGCTTAACCAAGCTCTAAGCGGCCTAAGCATCGTGAAAGATGAACAAATAATTATTGCCTATGAACCGATCTGGGCGATTGGCTCGGGCCTGGCGATCGAGCCGGCTGAAGCCGAATACGCTCATAAAATTGTAAAATTAACATTAAATGATATGTTTGGCATGGAAATTTCCAACAATAACTTTAGAATAGTCTACGGGGGCAGCATTGACAGTAAAAATGTGAAAGGTTTTGTCGGCCTGGAAAATATTGACGGTTTACTAGTCGGAGGAGCCAGCTTGAAAGCCGACGAATTTTATAAAATAGCCAAAGCGATTTGTAAATAACTTTATGCTTTGCCATATAAAAGAAATAATAACTAGCGCACAAAAAGGAGGATATGCCGTCGGTTCATTTAATGTACATAATTTTGAAACTGCATTGGGAGTAGCGCACGCGGCTCTCCGGGCCAAATCTCCAGCCATTATACAGGTATCCGAAGGCGCTATTAAATATATGGGACTCAAGCCAATCACGCATATAGTCTCCACTTTGGCCAAAAATATCGCCACCTATACTCCGATCGCGCTTCATTTGGATCATGGCAAAAAAATTGAAACCATATTTGAATGCATTAACGCCGGTTTCACATCGGTACATATCGATGCTTCGGACTTGCCGCTGGATGAGAATATTTTATTAAGCAAAACAGTGGTTGAAATGGCTCATGCCAAAAATGTCTGGGTGCAGGGCGAGGTTGGTTTTATGGTTGGCGGTCATGGCAAAAAAGGCGAAGCGATCACTATTCCTTTGGCTGACCCGGAAGAAGTTATCCGTTTTGCCCGGGAATCGGGCGTAGATACTGTGGCCGCGGCCATCGGTACGGCGCATGGAGTTTATGACAATGAGACAATATACTTTGATTTATTGAAAAAAATTAAAAACGGAATTAACATACCTTTTGTCCTGCATGGCGGTTCAGGGCTTAGCGACGCCATTATAAAAGAAGGCATAAATGGCGGAGTGAATATTATAAATATCGGATCGGACATCAAGATCGCTTTTTGCAAGACTTTAATAAAAACGTGCGCGGAAAATAGTGAAGAAACCGATCCGCGCAAATTACTAAAACCGACCATTCGGGCAGTGGAAGAGGTCGTCGTAAATAAAATGAAATTATTCGGCAGCGCCGGCCAAGTAATTGTTCAATAATTATGTATAATTTTATACCTTTAATTTTATGTTTGATCAGTTTGGCGGTTATCCTGTATATTGCCACCAAGAAATTTTCCGCTTTAGCATCTCTTGATATTGACAGCATACAGTCTGAAAAGGAAGCCAAGATAAAAGAAAGAATCATCGGTAAAAAATTAAAAAGAAATATATTCAGATATGGATCTAAATTTTTTCGTTTTTTCAGCCCGATTGTCAAATATATTTCCGATTTTTTTAAGTGGATTTTTGGCAAATTGGTGATGCTCAAAGAAAATTATTCCAAAGATGTTTCCGGCCAAATACCGGGACAAGACAATTTATCAATAAAAGACAAGTTGCTGGCTGAGGCGGAAAATTATATACAGAATGAAAGATATGACGAAGCGGAAAAAAATTTGATTGAAGTGATCGGATTGGACAGCAAAGACATATCGGTTTTTGTGAAACTAGGACATTTGTATTTTAAACGTAATAGCAGCCAAGAGGCTCTGCAAACACTGGAACATGCTTTGAAATTATGCGAAGTACAAGGAAAGGAAGGATGTGATCTGGGCAATATTTATTTTGACTTGGCCGAGGTCCATGAAAATATGGAAAATTTTAAAAGTGCCTTGATTTATTCCAATAAAGCTGTTAATGTTGAACAAAACAACCCAAGATACCTTGACATGAAATTGAGAATAAGTATAATGTTAAAAGACAAAATATCCGCGCTGGACGCATTTGAAAAGCTTTTAGACGTTAATCCGGAAAATCAGAAATTGATCGATTTTAAAAAACAAATCGATGAGATATAACTAATTTTTCCCCCATTCGGGGACAAGCAATTTTCATTTTCAGTGATTAAAATTGTTGAATTTGAAAATTGATTTTTTTGTTTACGCCGACGTAGCTCAGCTGGTACCCCGCATCTGCGGGGCATGGTAAGGAGATTATGTATTTTACATATATTTTAAAATCATTAAAAGATGGTCGTCGTTATATAGGATATACAAATAATATTTTGGTACGTTTAAAATTTCATAATAAGGGCTTGAACCCATCAACAAAAAACAGAACCCCTCTGAAGTTAATATGTTATAAAGAATTCAACAACAAATTAAGAGCAGCGAGATATGAAAGATATTTAAAAAGTTTAAAAGGAGGCAATCAATTAAATATTGAAATAATTAAAATGTTAAATATTGCCGACGTAGCTCAGCTGGTAGAGCAACTCCATGGTAAGGAGTAGGTCCGCGGTTCAAATCCGCGCGTCGGCTCAGATTCACGTATCATGAATCACATATCACATGTCATTTATTATTAAATAATCCATAAAAATTGTTGCAGTTACTTGATATGTATTACGTGATCTGTGTTATGTGACCTGGGTGGATACCAAAGCGGTCAACTGGGGCAGACTGTAAATCTGCTGGCCTTGCCTTCGTAGGTTCGAATCCTGCTCCACCCACACAGCATCCCCAATGCTTATCAACCAAAACTCCTCCAGCCGTAGCCGGAGGAGTTTTGGTTTGTTAAGTTGCCTAGTTCATAAGATTTATGTTATTATATTTAATAGTAGAATATTTTATGTTAAGGACAATTTTTAAAATATTTTTTTCCCTTGTTTTCTTGGTAGCCGGATATTTGGCATACGGCTATTATTATTATCAAAAAGGCGAATATCATGACCTGGGCGTTAAATATAAATCAACTGATTATAATAATGCCCTGCAAAATAAGCTGAAAGTTGAAATTAAAGACAAGAATGAATTATTCTATGGCGCCAAAATAAAAGGGCAAGGAGAGCAGAAAAAAGAAGAATTTTTCACTAACGAAGAAGTCACTGCTTTGGTAAATTTCACAAATGAATCAAAAGGCAGTATTAAAAATTTTCAAATTAGATTTATGGGGAATAACGACTTTGAAGCCGCATTTCATTATTCTGAATTAAAATACCGATTATTTGTCCCGGTTTATATCAAAGCGTCTTTGGCCTATGCCGGCAGCAATACGGTTTATTTTAAATTCAATGAAATATATCTAGGGGATTTTGATTTACCAAAATTCTTACGTGAAAGGGTGGCAAATAATTTTAACCTTTATATAAATAATACAATAGGGAGCATGGATGTTTTTGAAATTGAAAAATTAGAAATTAATAAAGACTCGGTTTTATTTAAAGGACTTTTGCCCACAAAAATAGAAGGCTACGAGTGAGAGATCTCTATTTTTGTCATTTAATTCATAATGAAACACCGTAACTATAAAATAGCTATTTTTTTTCTTTTGGTTTTTACATTATCAGGTTGTGATTTTAGTTTTGGAAGGAGTATGCCAATTGATAGCGGGCCTGATGTGTTGCAAGCCAGGGATTGTGGCCAGGAAGGATTACAATGCTGCAAAGAGGACCCGCCTTGTTCTTATGGAATGAAATGTTGTATTGATCCAAATAATATCGGGAATAATCAATGCGCCAATGATTGCACTTGCGGAGGCGAGGATGCATTTTGCTGCCAGAATGGACCAAAATGCCAAGATGGCTTTTCCTGTTATCTCGGCTTATGCAAGAAATGCGGCGCCCAAAGCCAGCCATGCTGCGGTATAGAAAATTTATGCCAAGAAAAATTAGGTTGCCTCGGGAGCCTATGTGTGGAATGCGGACTCAACAATAATCCATGCTGCGTAACTGAAAAAAAATGCGTCAATCAGGATAAGCTTGATCAAAAACGAGCGGAATGTATCGGTCAAGTTTGCCAGCCTTGCGGTTCTTATGGTAGCATGCCATGTGCTGGAAACATAAAATGTCTAACAGGAAATTTACTAAATAATAACTTTTGCTATAAATGCGGAAGCAAAAACCAGCCTTGCTGCAACGAGGAAGCGGGACTAGGATTCGACTGCGATCCCGAACAAGGTTTGAGTTGTATCGTGGGGTTTTGTAATAAATAAGTTAAAAATGTAAAATGAAAATCTCAAAATGACAATGTAAAATGTAAAATTTATTTTTTTAATTGTCATTTTACATTTTGAGATTTACTTTTTGAAGTAAAAGACAAAAAATCAATTAAGATTTTCAAGATAAATAAATTGATATTTAGACGCTATTTTCAGGTCTATTTAAAATTTTATGCCGGAACTGCCGGAGGTGGAAACAATTAGAATCGGATTGAAGGCAAAGATTATCGGCAAGAAGATTGTTGAAATTAAGGTTGGCTTAAAAAAACAAATTAAGTCGGATTTTAAGGAATTTATTTTGAACTTGAAAGGAAATCACATTGTCGATATTGAACGGATAGGTAAATTATTGGTTTTCAAATTATACAAGGGCGATAAATTTCTTTTGGTTCATTTAAAAATGACCGGCCAGCTGATCTATAGAAAGGGAAAAAAGATGGTAGCCGGCGGACACCGGATTTCGGAAACCGACTTGGTATTGCCGAACAAATTCAGCCATATAATTTTTACTTTTTCCGATCGGTCTAATTTATTTTTTAACGACCAGCGGCAATTCGGTTATATGAAGCTGGTAAAAGAAAAAGAAACCAAACAAATTATATACGGCTACGGAGTTGAGCCTTTATCCGCCGAATTCAATTTAGCGGCGTTTAAAAAGATAATCAAGGGGCGGACAACAAATATAAAAGCACTGATCCTTAACCAGAAAAAAATTGCCGGCATCGGCAATATCTACGCGGATGAAGCGTTGTTTGTTGCTGGCATCTATCCGGGCCGCCAAGCCGGTACCTTAACCGAACCGGAAATAAAAAATTTGCGGCGAGCAATTATTCAAGTTTTAAAAAAATCCTTAAAATATGGCGGCACCACTTTTAGTAATTTTTTAGATTGTAATGGAGCAAAGGGAAATTTTATTGATTTTTTAAAAGTGTATGGACGAATAGGAAAACCGTGCTTTAAATGCCGAGGCGGTATAATTAGAAAGGAAAAAATTGCCGGGCGGGGGACCAGTTATTGCGATAAATGCCAGGGATAGGTTGAAGCTTTAGCTTTTAGCTTTAAGGGAATTCAATTTTTTTCTAAAAGCTAAAAGCTAATAGCTAAAAGTTATTTAAGAAAGGAGGTGTGTATGGGGTGTTGCGGGATGGCCAAAAAGACGGCGGTGAAGAAACCGGCCAAGAAAGCGGCCAAGAAGAAAAAATAGCTACCAAGAATGTAGGGATAAACTATCTGTCTGCCGACAGGCAGGCAAATTTACAAATACTATTTATTGTAGTATTATTGATGTATCCCAAATTAATCAAATTTTAATATTAAACTATTAAAATATTTATATTAATTAAAAATGTATGCAAAATTTACAACCAAAAACCAAGAAAAATTTAGAGGAGGCATTTGCCGGGGAATCAATGGCTCGCAATAAATATAATTATTTCGCCTCGGTAGCCCGCAAGGCCGGGTTCGTGCAGATCGCGAATATATTTGAAGAGACCGCTTTAAACGAAAAAGAACATGCCAAATTATGGGCCAAAGAGCTTGGCCTGATAGGAGAAACATTAGAAAACTTGCAACACGCCGAGGAGGGGGAACATTTTGAGAATACCGATATGTATTTGCGCATGGCCCGTGAAGCGGAAGAAGAAGGCCATAGCGATATCGCGCGCGCGTTTCTGATGGTGGCGGAGGCGGAAAAGGCTCATGAGACCAGATATCATAAACTGATCGAAAATATCAATATGGATAAGGTTTTTAAAAAAGACGAGGTGGTGAGATGGAAATGTAATAATTGCGGATACATCCACGAGGGACAAGACGCGCCGATTGAATGTCCAACCTGCAAACATCCGCAAGCGTATTTTGAAATATTTTGTGAAACATATTAAATATATGACTGAAATAAATCAAATTTATCAATGTAATGTTTGCGGGAATGTGATCAAGGTGATAGAGCCGGGAGGGGGAGAATTGGTCTGTTGCGGAGCCCCTATGGAGCTCATAGAGGGCAGTGGGGAGGAATAAATACCGCCATTATCAAGCTGATTAAGAAAAAAGACAGCACTTGACTAAAGTGTTTTATTGTATTATTATAAGCTTAATATTAATTAATATTTTATAAACAGATTTATGTCTGTTTTAATTTTCAAAAAACATGTCACAAGACAACATGATCAAACTGGAATGCAAAGAATGCAAGCAGATAAATTATTTTTCCAAAAAAAATAAGAAAACTCTTAAAAATCGCTTGGAAATGAATAAATATTGCAAACACTGTAAAAAGCATACTTTGCATAAGGAGACTAAATAAGTCGAAAGTCCATAAAGTCTATAAAGTAGAAAGTTAATCAAGGAATTTTCCATGAATTTATTACTTTTGACTATATAAAATTTTGTCCCTATCTACCGGGTTCTGGCGGGCTTGCCCACCGTAGCTTCAAACTTCAACCTTTTGTCTTTTTAAACTAAACTAATATATAACCTTAAGCCTTTTGGCGGGCTTGCCCGCCGTAGCCCCGTACTCGGTGCGTAGGCGGGTGTAGTATAATGGTAGTACAGGGGTCTCCAAAACCTCTAGCGGGGGTTCGATTCCCTCCACCCGTGCACATAATAAAAATACCGGAATTATTTCCGGTATTTTTATATTTATTATCTCATCATTCATTTGACCTAACATTGGTGAAATGATAGAATTAGAAAAAGAACGAAAAAACAAAACTCCATGCGATTCGGCGCGGTTTTGTTTATTCGAATTTTTAAATATCATTTATTAATTCAAAATATATGGACAAGAAAAAAATTTTTCTTAATACAATTTTATGGGGATTTTTTCTTTGGCTCTTTGGCTACGCCCTGGGATTCGTATTCTTCGCCTTCGTGCCCAAGGACGCCCTCGGCTGGTATATCATGCCCTTCGGTGTGGCTGCCACTCTTTGGGTATTATTCAAAAAGATCCAGAGAGAATCGTTCGGTTGCTACTTCGGCGTAGGAGTATTATGGGCGATCATCGCGGTAGTCTTCGATTACATTTTCTTGGTCCGTCTACTCAATGCTACCAACTACTACAAGCCTGATGTTTACATTTACTATCTCCTGACCCTTGCCTTGCCGGTAGTTGCGGGATGGTATAAAATGAAAAAGGGTAAGGGGTCAAGCCTTGAATCTTGAAATTTCGTGGAAAATATAATTGTATCTTAATAAAAATTACTATTAAATCAAAAATATGAAAAACAATATGCTTAAAATTTTCTATGTCTTATTATTAGTATTTTTCTTAATTCTTCCGATCATTCCGGCAGTGGCACAGGAAACCTATAATTCCCAGAATCATCCGGGCTGGAGACCTGCCAATGGTAATAACTATAGAGCTAATGCTGCAAATGCAAATAATAATCAGCGCGGTTATTATCGTGGGAATTATCATAACGAAAACCCACGCCAGAATTATACTTTTGCATGGCTGCAAACCGGCCGTAATCTAATATATACCGGCAGATATATTTATGAAATTACCGATCAGACCGCAAACTTTAATAATAATCAGGAGGTTTACGCCCTGACCAAGCTGGTAAATATCAGCGTAAACAACCATTTTCGAATCAAATACACACTTTATAAAAATGGAAATTTTAATCGCGATATATACGGCGATATGAATTATCCAACTTATTTTTGGGAGTACAATTATGCTTGGGCGAATTTCGGCAATTTACCTAACGGCAATTACGAGATCAGATCCAATATTAATGTAGATGACAGGGGATACGTGGAGCTGGGCCGGAAAAGCATAACAGTAAATAATTACAGCCAGAATTACAATCAGAATCGTGTTTATAGCTATAATAATAGCAACTATCCATTCAATAATTTTCGGCCGCAACCACCTACCCGTTATAATGCCAACGCAAATACCAATAGACATTATTATGCTATAAAATAATCCTGGTGATTGCCCCTAGTATTATTGCCCAAAGCATAAGGTTCCATATACCTCTGCGGGACTATGGAGCCGACAAATAAATAGTATAGACTTCAAAAAACAAACCTCCTTAGGCTTGTTTTTTTATTTTCATGTTTTTTTGTTCTCTTATCTCACCGCTCCCGAATAGGCTATCGCCCGGACGAGATCCCAATCAACGGCTTCGATCGGGCTTTTGTTGAAGATGGAGCGGAATATCTTGATCGCTTTGGTTTCGCTTTCCATATTCCTGGCGGCCGGGCGGAGACCATAGGCGATGACGGTTATGGCCGAGCTGTCATTGGTGTTATTCTTGTCCGGTTTGCGCTCATAAATGGCACTGAAATAAACGTCAGCGGCTTTATTCTCCGATTTGATATTTCTTTCGTCCGGCCAGCGTCCGTTCGCAATTTTAATAATGTCCTGCCATTCTAGAATGCTTCTGGGCAACTTTTCAAAGACGGATAGGTAGGAGCTAAGAACCCCGGCGCGTTCGCCCGCCCCCAGGAAGATGGTGGTGGGTGTCCCGTTGTGGATGAAAAACGAGATGGAGCTCTTGTCCTTGGTCGTCAGGTCGTGGGGGCTTTTCGCGATAATGAAGAGGGAGAGACGTTGGGAATTATTGTCAGGTACGAGCGCTGGTACCCCGTTGTAATTGAAAACTATTTCCGCATCACTTTTTGATATTTGATTCACTATTGTAGATGAAACGCCCGCGAGATTGTTGACCTTGGTAGGGTTGGTTCCGCTCTCGACTTTTGTTTCCAGTTTTTTTTCTAGAATCACTGCGCCCGAAGTGCTTCCTATTGTATCGCGAGCAAAGAGAATGTAATAATAAGGCAGGATTGGCGACAGCCCCGTATCGGTAAAAGTTTCATTCCGGCCGCGGTAGATCATATCGCACAAGCCTTCGACAGCCTGGTATGAAAAGAAGTCGGCTATCGGGATTTCAGAACGAAACAGGACAGTTTCGGAAAATGAAGCATCGTCCGGATTTTTCCATGACAAGACAGCAGAAGTGCTGCCCTCGGCGATCGTGGCATAACTCGGCTTGCTAATGGGAGTCTCCGCAATTACGGCCAAAGGCAAGATTAAATTCAATAATATAAGTAATATATAGATTTTTTTCATAGTATTCTTTTATATATTAAATTATACAATAAATTTTCGGTCAAGGGAATGCACAGATCTCAAGCAAGCTTATGTAAGTTAACAAAGTCCCTTAAACCGCAAGTCAAAAATGACAATTTTTATACCGTGGTTAGTAAAAATATTTGCCGAGATTACAAAAATATTAGCAAAAAAAATGAAAGTATTGAAGATCCAAAGTCGTATACATATAATGATGTGGATTCAGCATTGTTTTAATATATATAATTTGTATAATACATAATAAAGCTCATTAAACCTAATATTAACTTATTAATTTAAATATATCTATGGAAAACAACAAAAAAGAAGATAAAAAAAACATGTTATGTAAAAAATTTGCCTGGTGCAAAGATCATCATATGTTTATGCCTATTGCAGCAATTATTTTATCAATCTTTGTTTTTAGCGCCGGACTGGCCATTGGTCATAAATTCAGCCGTGAAGGTGGCGGAAGATTCGGCTATCTGGGATACGGGCGAGGCGGTTGCATGGAGCAAGGATTTTTTCAAAACGAAAGAGGATTTAGGGGTTTTGGTTCCCTTGATTCCCGTTACAACTCAATGAGAAACCTCAATAATCGAAAATTCCGCGGGCAAGTCTGGAACAATTCTGGGACATTAAATTCAACTTCAACCACACAAGACCTAAATGCGACATCTACTTTAATTGAATAATTAGACAAAGTATAAATAAAAAGATGAAGTTAAAAACTCCTTGAATTTTTTTAATTTATTTATTTTTAAAAAAATTGCGGGTCATAAACCCGCTTTTTTTAAATTAAAATAATTTGCCCGTATTTATTGGTTTTTTTTGCTTTTTACTGTATAATGTTAAATATAAAACTTGGCTGTGGATAAATATAAAAAGATTTTATAAATAAATCCGGGTGTTAAGCTGAATTACCACCCGAAAATATTTATAAAATCCAAATTAAATAACTTACTCCTTCGCTTTAAAAGTTCCGATTTCAAATGTTTTAAGCAAGACATTTTATTTTAACTTTAGCATAAATAACTTGTTTAGCTTCGGAGCATTATACGTAATTTATAAGGCAATTGAGTATAAAATTAAAGCAAAAATTATGGCTAAAATGACCAAATCCCAGATCGTGGAGATGCTTGCCACTGATACCGGGATGAGCAAAAAAGACGTAAGCGGATTTTTTGAAAAGTTAGCAAACTTGGCCTACAAAGAGGTCAAAAAGAGCGGTGAATTCGTCATGCCGGGTTTTGGCAAGATGGTAAAAGTGCAGAGAAAAGCGCGCATTGGACGCAATCCGGCCACCGGCGCCGAGATCAAGATCCCGGCCAAAACCGTGGTTAAATTCAGATTGGCCAAAGCCGCCAAAGAAGCGGTATTATAATCCCACTACGTTCCGAGTACGGAACTAAGCGGGACAAGAAACAAATAGTCCTCTACTCTGAGTTTTAGAGCAAACAAAAAAAGAACAACCCTGCGGAATCGGGGTTGTTTTTTTATTGTTCGAGTTCTTTACTTTTTGTAACCAAAAAGTAATCCCGCAAATTTTCAATTTATTGCAAAGGAAAGCGGGAGGGTCTTCAATTGGCTATCACATTGATTAATCTCTATCTCTTTCGCCTTGGCGCCAATTCAGACCCCAAACCCCGAGTCTGTTTTGCAATGAATTGTATGTAAAATAATTAAAGCAGTTCATTTTAAGAGCCACGTTTGGCGCCGCTGTAGGCTACGGCTCGGACGATGTCCCATTGGAAAGGATTGGTAGGCATAACCTTGTATATGCTTCTGAATGTTTTTATGGCGGATGCTTCCGAATTTGTATTTCTTTTCAGATTTCTGAGGCCATAAGCGAGAATAGTTATGGCGGAGTTATCGTTTTGATTTTTAATTACAGCCGGTCTTTTGTAAACTTTTTTGAATTCCGTTTCCGCTCTTTTAATCGCCAGTTTGTTGGAATTGGTGGGCCAGCGTCCATTGGCGATGGCCAGACAATCGGTCCAGGCGACTTCATTGGTTGGAGCGGTGCCAAAAGCAAACTTATAAGAGTTAAGCACGCCGGCTCGTTCGCCGGCGCCCAGATACTGGGTGCTCTTGGTGCCGTAGGCGATAAAATAATTCATGGCGTTTATTTTATCTTGTTCAATCTTGCTGCCGGCGATAATTTTTTTGGTATACCTTTCAAAAGTTTCATTTTGCAGTTTTTCATCAAGTACTTTTTTGTCGTGGTTCAAAATAATATTAACATCCTTTCCGCTTTTAACTATCGTTGAGGCGTCGTTTAGGATCTGCTGCCAGTGCATAGCGGTATCGTTCAATACTTGTTTGATCGGAACGTTTGCTATTTCCCGGAGAAGTGCAAAGGTCGTTAAATGATTCAGAGTCGCGACGATCTTGTCGCCGACTATCAGTCCGCCGTCTCCGGCCAGCTCCCATTTATTTACAGATTCATTAAAGAAATATAGTTTCAAACCGGTGCGGTCAGTGATTTTGCTAATGTCAAATTGCAAGGTTATCGGTTTTGGCAAGGCGGTTATTTTTTCATTTCCTACCTTTAAATCAACCTTGAATGTGTCAAAACCTACCAAGTACAAACCGCTTCTGGCATCGTCTGTTTTTTGGACCGCCTCAGCTTCTATTGAAACAATATCCACTTCCATTTTTTTGCCTTCGCCATAAGAGGCGGTAAAAGATTTAAGCAGATCCGTAGAAAGAACAACTTCAACATTTTTAATAATGGAAGTTTTTTGCGTATCAAGCGAAGCGTTTTGGTTTACGGTCGGATTGGCCGGAAGAATAATGTCGGTATTATTGCTTTCTTGCGTAACAACACCGTTTGTTTTTGTGACGATAGTTTCACTGGTCACTTTGGCGCCGTCACCCGTGGTGGACTCGGTTTGGGTTTTCGTTTCATTATTTACAGTATTTGTGGTGGAAGTAGTACTTGGGACTGTTCCGCCGCCTCCGGAGGAGCTGGTGGTTTGCGGGCAGGTCGCGCTCGAGCCTGAACCACTCAAAGTATATCCGCTAGAGCAAGTGGCGGCCCCGCAAGTCGGAAAGGCGTTGTATGAGGCGGCGTGGGAGACGGTGGCGCAAAGATCATTGCACGAGGTGGATGATGACGGTTCAACAGTATAAGTTCCGGCCGTGGTCGGTATGGTTATATAGCTTGCGCTTGGCGTTGAGTTTACTGCGCAGGCGACATTGGTGTTACCATTCTTTATTACGATTGTATGCACAGAAGTGCTGGCCGACCCGACTTGGAAAGTACCCGGATTGGTAACGGTAAATGCGCCGCTATTGTACGTCCAGCTTTCTGCCGTGGAACCGTTCATAATTATCATATCAACGCTGGTAGCGCCGAAGGTGACGTTCTCCACGGTGATGTTTGAAGTAGCGGTAAAGTCATCGGTCGCGGCGGAAGCGGATATGGCAAAGAGCAGGCAGAGCGAGACGATAGTTATTATTTTTTTCATAGGTATATTAAATTAAAATAACTTGGTTTGAACATTTGCTTAAAATTGAAGACAGAATATGCCGGATTAGTGTTTCCAGACATCAACCCGCCAGGTGCGGTCTTGGCTGGTTTGGTTAGAGGGGCTTATATTACACAATCTGACGCGTACGGTATTAACGGTATATATAAACGAACTCCAAACAAAATATTCTTCAATAGTATTTATCGGGTTAGTCACCACCGTGTCTCCAAAATCCGCTCCCGAAACAATAATATCGTCGTTTATGCAAGTACTGGTCGCAATATAGGCGCCGCCATTCCCAACGGTTCCGGTGTTTGACAGATGCCGGGTTATTGCGGTACCGCCGCTACCGATGGTTACGCTTCCTTCTGTTCTAAAATTACCTGTTCCGGCCGATGTGGTGGCCATACCACCAACATCAATCGGCGCATAAAAGTATGTATTTGACGTAAACCTGTTTATTCCTGTCCAAACATTTGCATCCGATAATTGAACTCCACCGCCTCCGGACGTGCTTGAGGCGATGGACGCCCAAGAGCCGCCGGAATTTTTGAATTGCATTGTGCCGGCATTGTCTCTAAACCCATAACCGCTTGTACCGCTGGTGTTGCCGAAATTTAGATAACGGTCGGAACCGGAGAGGATAATATTTCCCGTGACGTCGAGTTTGGCTAGCGGTGATGTTGCACCTATGCCGACATTGCCAGAGGGGTTTATAAGTAAATAAGGGCTGCTAGTCGCATTTAAACCTCCTAAACCAAGCATGCCAGTGCTAAAGTCGCCGTAGATTAAATTGGCGGTTCTATAATCAGAAATATATAATTTATTATTCCCAGTTTCATACATCCCAGCTTCACGACCAATAAAAACGTTTCCTCCGCTTGAGGTAGCATTAAACCCCGCGTATGATCCAATAACAACATTTGCCGTTCCATTGTTCTGCATTGCGGATTCAAAACCAATATATACATTTTCAGATCCAGTTGTATTGTAACCTCCGCTCCAGTAACCCAAAAAAGTGTTAGCAATACCTGTAGAATTAAAATAACCCGAATTATAGCCAACAAAAACATTATCTCCACCCGTTGTGTTATTGCGCCCTGAACCGAATCCAAAAAAATTATTATAATTTCCAGTTGTATTGATGAACCCAGAGTCTTGTCCAATAAAAATATTTGAAGATGTTGATTTAAAAATTGTATAACCGTTAATTCTTAAAACATTTCCAATTGAAATATTTATATCTCCATTTACATCTAATTTATAATTTGGACTTGTAGTCCCGATGCCAATATTACCCCCGGAAAAATAAATATCCGACCCTGCTGTGGTCCATTGCGACGAACCGCTCCCAAAGGCCGCCCAGGAGCCGCCGGAATTTTTGTATTGCATTGTTCCAGCGCTATCCCGGAAGCCATAACCGCCTGTACCGCTGATGTTGCCGAAATTGAGATAACGGTCGATGCCGGAGATAATGGCATCGCCGTAGATGTCAATCTTGGTTAATGGTGACGACGTTCCTATTCCGACGTTACCGTTCATGATAAAAGAATTTCTTGTTGCGCTAATCCTTGAATACGTTCCATCGGATTTAAATATGTCTAAATCTCTATTCCCGGTTCCAGGAGAATTTGGGAAAAGATTAAATCCATAGTCACTGTTGCTTGTTTGAAAATGATTAAGACTTAATGTATTTGCTACATCATAAAGATAAATTTCCGGATACATAACTCCGGAAAAAGCTAAATTGCCTTGATAAATCGTTAACGCTTGATCCGGCGTTGTCGTGCCTATACCAACATTGCCTCCGGAATAATAAACATCCGACCCGGAAGTAGTCCATTGCGATGTTCCGCTTCCAAAATCCGCCCATGAGCCGCCGGGATTTTTATATTGTAAAGTTGCGCCTGTATCCCGAAAACCATATCCGCTTGTTCCGCTTACGCTTCCGAAATTGAGATAACGTGTTTCGCCGGAAAGAATCGCGTTTCCGTAGATATCAAGCTTGGCTAACGGAGATGTTGTCCCGATTCCCACATTCCCGGTCATCGTTAAATTCCCCGTTAAGTTTCCACCAGTCAACGGCAAATAATTTGACGCGGAAATAGTGTCGGGTATATCCGTATCAGTTAACCCGGTTACCCCGTTAACGGCAATTGCGCTATGGAATATTCCCGTGCCACTGACTTGTAATGTACCGGATGCGTTTAAATTTCCTCTTGACCAGATCGTATCAGAAGTGGCGTTGCCTAATGTCACATCTCCATCAAACGTCGCCGTGCTTGTCGCGGTGAGCGCGCCGCCGATGTTGATTGGGCCGTAGGCGGTGAGCGTGCCATTAGTGGTTAGGCCATCACCGATAGTGGTGGCGGCACTGACAATAGCGCTCACGGCTAATAAACAAATAATGCTGGCAATGGCGCATTGCCAGATGAATTTTGATTTGGACATAAGATTGTTATGATAAATTATAAATTTTTTCAAGCTTTACGCAATGAAAAACTGAAGGTGCTGCCATATCCTTCCTGCGATTTTACCCAGATCCGGCCATTCATCGCCTCAATGATTTGCTTGCAGATATAAAGCCCGAGGCCGGTGCCTTCAATATTCAAGGTGGCGCTGTTTTTTACCCGGAAGAATTTATTGAACAACTTTTCCATATTTTCCTTGGATATTCCCATTCCGAAATCTTTAATGCAGGTTATCAGCTCTTGATCGTTGGTATTATGATATATTACAATATCTTTATTTTTATCGGTATATTTAATTGCGTTATTAATCAAGTTAACGATCACTTCCTTAAGTTTGTTAGCATCAGCCAAAACAATTATATTTTCCGTACTTTCATTGTAAATTGCTTTGAGGCCTTTTTTACTCATGATCGGCGCTAATTCGTTTAAAGATTCTTTTATTATTTGTCCGATATTAACTTTACTTAATGTTATATTGGTATTGCCTTTTTCCGCGCGGGCGACGGCCAATAGATCATCCACCAATTGGATCAG
>Ga0315268_10003648_pt1 | contig 16878 bp, 11 predicted proteins | sample C1_top_MG_FD_204535 | JGI IMG/M metagenome (GOLD analysis project Ga0315268, IMG submission 204535) | Sediment microbial communities from Yellowstone Lake, YNP, Wyoming, USA - C1_top | ecosystem: Environmental > Aquatic > Freshwater > Lake > Sediment | place: USA: Wyoming | collected 2017-08-01
CATTGATGTTTCTACTTCCTTTTTTTGTCCGTGGACTACCATGCCGTCCGTCATTATCATTGTTATTCTGATTAGTCTGGGCATATGGCAGGCCCGGAAAAGGCCTTTATTGAGTTTCGCAATATTCTTTTTCTTCTTAAATCACATTATTGAATCTTCAGTAATCGGTCTTGAACTTATATTTGAACACAGGAATTATCTTCCCTCTTTTTTCCTTTTCGTCCCGGTCAGCACTGGTCTGAAATGGTTAATTGATAGATATCATGATAGAAAAGGCATGTTTTATTTAATATCCGCCTTCATTATTCTTTTAATCACAGGATGTGTGAGCGGCACGTATATCAGAAACATGAAATGGGCTTCGGAAATATCTTTAATGATGGATGCAGCCAGAAAAGCCCCTGAATCGGCGCGCTCCTTGAATAATCTTGCAAAGGCATATTACGAGGGAACCGGACAATACGACAAGGCAATTGAACTGTACCGCAAGGCTCTTTATCTGAAAACGCATAACAGATATTATAAGGCATTTATACTGAACAATATTGCAGGAGTTTATTATCATCTTGGGGAGCACAGAAGAGCCGGTAAATTCTGGGAAGAGGCAATCAGGATATATCCGGCGTATGATTTTGCTAAATACGGACTTGCCATGGTATCGGTTAAAGCAGATAACTGGGACATGGGGCTTCATTATCTTGATAACATTATTCCTGAAAATCGGGAGAATACAGATGTTCTTAATCTAAAAGGCATAATGTTGTTTTATCAGGGTAGATATGAAGATGCACTGTCCTGTTTTAGAAAAGGCATGATTATAAATAGTGATGAAATTAAAAGCAGTATCAATATTGGTGCCGCTTTTTGCCTTATGGGAGACTATGGTAAAGCCGGGTTTTTTTTAAGAGAAATGCTTAAGCGTAATCCGGGTGATATTATGACTCTTTTATGGCTTATCGAGACGGGTTTTAGAGCAAATGATGATAAATCGGTTGATCTGTATTCAGAAAGATTGGGTTCCGGAATTAAGAAAAATGAATTGGCGCTTCTTGCTGAAAAACTGTCTGCAAAAAAATATTCAGAAGATGGTATTTTAACTCCTGTATACCAGGAAATTATTGCAGGGAAAATTTACGAAATAGTTAAAGCGAGGGCCGATTTAATAAATGTTAAGCAAGAGAGGTAATTGCAAAAGTACTTAAAAAGAGAAGAATTTGTCATTCCCACGAAAGTGTGAATCCAGTTTTTTCAATATGTTGCAATAATTTCTGGATAGCGCTGATGCTTCACTACGTGCCCCGTTTGCACGGGAATGACGACTTTTGCAATTGCCTCAAGAATCTGTCCCGATACAACAAAAGAAATAATTAAAGCTATGAGCCAGCGAGAACATAATATTAAACCGTTTCCATTCTCTTTTTATTATTGGACAACAGTATTATTAGTGCTTGCCGGCCTTTCCGATTCTATTTATCTTTCGGTGCATCATTACCTTGTATATACCGATATCGGTTATGAAAGCTTCTGTGCGATTTCAAAGGCAATTAATTGCGATACGGTTTCCCAGAGTCCTTATTCCATCTTCCTTGGCGTTCCTGTGGCAGTTTGGGGTGTGGGCGGATATTTATTCTGCCTTTTGCTTCTGCCGTTTGCTTTTCACTCAGATGCCGGGAAAAAACGCATGTGGCCGCTTATTTTTTCAGTGTCATCTGTTTTCAGCTTAATAAGCATTATTTATGCTATAATATCTAATATTTATATCCGCAGTTACTGTATAATGTGTATTGCAAGCTATGGAATAAATTTTTTACTTTTATTTTACTCATGGCTGATAATCCAAAGATTCGGAGAAAAAGAAGGCATTATTAAAGGGTTTTGGCAGGATATGAAATTTATTTTGAATAAAAAGACATTCTCTTTATCTCTGTTTGCTCCATACACAGCCATTGTCGTTACTATCTTTACCTTTTTTCCGGTCTACTGGAATCTTACTCCACCTCCTCTTTCCGCAAATGTTCCTAAGGGAATAACAGAAGACGGCCACCCCTGGATCGGCGGCTCTGATAATCCGGAGCTTGTTATAACCGAGTATTCGGATTACCTCTGTTTCCAGTGCAGAAAAATGCATTTTATGCTCCGCCGTTTTATTGAGAAAAATCCGAAAAAAATAAGGCTTATTCATCGCCACTATCCCATGGATCATAAGTTCAATCCGATTGTAAAAGAACCTTTTCATGTAGGATCGGGGGACATGGCTCTTCTTGCCATATATGCGGCTTCAAAAGGGAAATTTTGGGAGATGAATGATATGCTTTTGGGGATTGAAATAAGCGGTGAAAAAATTAATATTAGGGAGCTGGCTGAAAAGACCGGTCTTGATGCGGATAAGCTCACTGCTTCAAGATTTGATAATGATATAAGGCGCAACCTGTGGTTTGATATCAGAGATGGCTTGAAGGCCGGGATTACGGGAACTCCCGCTTACATGATTAACGGCAAATTATATCTGGGAGAAATACCTGCAGATATATTGAAGAAAGTTATTAAGTAAAGGTGGATAGGCTGTAGGTTTTTTAGCTAACAGTCTACAGTCTAACAGTCTACAGCCTAAACATACCAGTATCAAAAGGGTTATCATGCAAGGTCAAGGATCAAAACCGACTCATAAAACTCCCGGAACCTTACTGATATATATTATCCTTGCAGGTCTTATAGCAGCACTGATTGTTTCAATAATCATACTCTCTTCAGTTCCGCCGGTATGCAGGGATTCTCTTACCCATCACCTTGCTGTTCCAAAGCTTTATTTAAAGCATGGCGGCATGTATGAAATTCCTTCGGTGATATTCTCCTATTACCCCATGAATCTCGAACTGTTATATCTTATTCCTCTTTATTTCGGGAATGATATCGTGCCCAAATACATACATTTCGTTTTTGCATTGCTGACGGCACTCTTTGTTTTCAGATATCTGAAAGAACGTATTAATTCTGTTTATGCACTTTTTGGTGTTCTGTTTTTCCTGTCGATACCGGTTATTGTCAAGCTTTCAATTACTGCTTATGTCGATTTGGGGCTTATCTTCTTTTCAACAGGCTCCATCATTTACCTGTTCAAATGGATTCAATCTGAGTTCAAACCCAAGCATCTTGTCGTTTCCGCTTTTTTTTGCGGACTTGCCCTCGGAACAAAGTATAACGCCCTGATCGTTTTTTTCCTCGTATCCATGTTCGTAATGTTTGCTTATTCCCGGATTTCCCGTAATAAAGGAGATCAACCCGGTCCAATCCGGAAAAGCAGTACGGTTTCCCTGAAAGCGCTTTTTTTTGGCGCGCTGTATATTTTTATCGTTCTTCTGGTTTTTTCCCCGTGGATGATAAGAAATTACGTCTGGACAAAAAATCCTGTTTATCCTCTTTATCAGGGATTTTTCAGCAGATTAAATTCCGAGCCGGTTCCTGTGGTACTGGACAGAGGCGATAATTCGATAGTGCAGCCCAAAAAGGATAACAGGGGCAAAGAGTGGAGCCATTTTGCAATAAGACGAATAATATATAATGAATCATTGATGCAAACAGTTCTTGTCCCGGTCAGAATATTCTTTGAAGGGGAGGATGGCGATCCAAAATATTTTGACGGCAAGCTTTCTCCCTTCCTTTTTATTCTGCCCTTTTTTGCCTTTATACGCTTAAAGAAGGATGATGGTCTCGTAAGTCATAAAATCGTCACTCCCGTGAAAACGGGAGTCCAGAACAAATTGACTTTACTGGATTCCCGCTTCTGCGGGAATGACAAGAAAGGTGCCTTTGACACTTTTCACGAGTTTGTCAATAATGACAGATTGTTAAGGATAGAAAAGGGCTTATTACTCTTATTTTCAATTTTATTTATCCTCTTTGCATTTGTAAAAACCGACATGAGAATAAGGTATATTGCGCCGGTTATTCCTCCGCTTGTGATACTTTCGGTCATGGGATTGCATAATATTTTTTCATTGTTGAGCGCCCGTTTTCATGTTTTATCAGGCAGGATGTTATCGTTTTGTCTCTTTTTTTTTCTTGCCGTGATAATATCGATTAACGCCATTTATGTTTTTCAGCAATTCAGACTCGTAAATCCTGTGGGATATTTGCGGGGGGACACAGGGCGGGATGAGTACATTGAAAAGTACCGTCCCGAATATGCGGCCATTAAATACGCAAACGGCAATCTTCCGGCTGATGCAAAAATTCTCTGCTTTTTTCTTGGTAACCGGCGTTATTACAGCGACAGGGAGATTCTTTTTGATGAGACTATTCTTATACATTCCGTTAAAAATCGGATTATGATAAGATCTGATTTGAGGGAAAAAGGAATCACTCACCTTCTTATCTGGTATGAACTTTTTGACAAGTGGGTTGAAAATAATTTCAGTGAAGATGAAAAGATATTGATAAGCAAATTTTTCAGAGAAGATACAGCGCTTCTTTTTTATAGAAGCGGATATGGCCTGTATGAGTTAAAGCCGGGCCCATAAAGGTTTTTTGACAGGATTAACAGGATGGACAGGATGTTGAAAAGCAATGGCAATCGAAATTGATTTAAAGAGGAAAAATGCAAAATTTTAAAGTATCTGTCATATTGCCTGCCTGTAATGAAGCTGCAACAATAGGAGATCTTGTTTTAAAGATAAAAGATCTTTATCCGGGTTTTGAAGTCATTGTTATAAATGACGGCTCAACAGATAATACCGCCGAAGCTGCAAAAAATGCCGGAGCGGACGTATACAGCCATCCATATAATATCGGCAATGGAGCGGCTATCAAGAGCGGAATCAGGGTTGCGTCAGGAGATATACTCGTATTCATGGATGGTGATGGTCAGCATGACCCGTCTGATATTGCCGGCTTTTTAAAATACATGCCGGATTATGATATGGTGGTTGGCGCTAGATCAATAAAAGGGCAGGCATCGGTCGGACGTGCCGTCGGGAATAAAGTGTATAACTGGCTCGCATCGTATGTTGCTAAATTTTATATTCAGGACCTTACGTCAGGATTCAGGGCGGTAAAATCGAAGGTAGCAAAAAGTTTTTTACACCTTATTCCAAATACCTATTCATATCCAACAACTCTGACTTTGAGTGTTTTAAGAAGCGGCTGGTCTCTTAAGTATGTTCCGATAAAAATAAGGGCACGAAGTACAGGGAAGAGCAATATAAAGATATTTAAAGACGGAGTTCGATTCTTCATGATCATAACAAAAATATGCACTCTCTATTCTCCTTTAAGAATATTCCTTCCGGTCAGCTTCGTCCTCTTTGTACTTGGCCTTTCGAATTACATATACACCCTGCTGACTCAGGGCAGATTTACCAACATGAGTGCACTGCTTTTTACAACTTCTATAATTATATTCATGATGGGGCTTATATCCGAACAAATATGTCAGATGAGATATGAAAGGCGGGAAATGGATCGTTCCCAGATCACAAAAGAATAGGCCAGCCGAAAATGAGTTCGTTGGAAGCCCTGATTTTCAGCTTCGTGTCGCACTCTTCGTGGTATAAAAACTGACTCAGAAATAGCTTTTTCCATCCCAGCAGTGTGTGCAGAGTTTTTCTTTAGGGAGGCCTATGGCTTCAACAAGATCATCAAGTTTTTGATAACTTAATGTTGTCAATTTCAAACGCAGCCGTATTTTATCTATCATCAGAAGGTTCTTTTCGGAGCCTGCGGTTGCATATTCTTCAAGATTTAAGTTCTCACGGCCTTCGATTTCCCGTATAGCTTTTCTTCCTGCAAGATCAAGTGTTGATCTTGACGTGGAAAAGTTCAAGAACTCGCATGGATAAATCAGAGTGGGGCATGCGGGACGCATGTGTAATTCAAGAGCACCGTAATCAAATAAGATTTCGATATTTTCTTTCAGCTGGGTTCCTCTTACGATTGAATCTTCACAAAACAGGATTTTTTTACCTTCAATGAGTTTTCTGACAGGGATAAGTTTCATCCTGGCAACAAGGTCTCTTGTTTTCTGGTTCTGGGGCATAAAACTTCTTGGCCAGGTTGGAGTGTATTTTACAAATGGCCGTATATAAGGGACTTTTCTCTCGTTTGCGTAGCCAACGGCGTGGCCGATTCCTGAATCCGGAATTCCTGCAACACAGTCGATAGTAACATTATCGTTTTTTGCAAGTGCGCTGCCACACCTGTTACGGACATATTCTACGTTTATTCCTTCATACTCCGAGGCAGGATAACCATAATACACCCAAAGGAATGAGCATACCTGCAATTTATCTCCCGGCTTTTTCTTCTGCACATAACTGTCGGCAGTAAAAAAAACGATTTCGCCGGGGCCGAGAAATGTTTCGGTTGTGTAGCCGAGATTCGGAAATGAACAATTTTCCGAAGCAACTGCGAAAGCGCCGTCTTTTTTCCCGATAACAAGAGGGGTTCTGCCTAATCTGTCCCTTGCTGCAAAGATACCCTTGTTTGTGAGCAAAAGGATTGAGCAGGAGCCTTTTATTGCTTTCTGTGCGCTTTCAATTCCATTTTCAAAGGAGTCTTCTTCGCAAATAAGCATTGCCACAAGTTCGGTGGGATTTGTTTTGTCTCCGCTTGTTTCGGAAAAATGCATTTTTTTGTTAAAGGCTCTTTTAGAGAGCTCATCAATATTATTCAGCTTTCCGACAGTAGCTATTGCGAATGTCCCAAGATGAGATCCGATAATAAGCGGTTGAGAATCATTATCGCTTATAACTCCTATTCCGAGGTTCCCCTTGAATTTTGGAAGATCAGATTCAAATTTTGTCCTGAAATAACTATTTTCTATACTATGAATTGATCTATCAAACCCTTTTCGGTTCGAAACTGCCATTCCACCCCTTTTTGTTCCAAGATGTGAATGGTAATCAGTGCCGTAAAACAGATCGTTTACACAGTCATCCTTTGATACTACACCGAACAATCCGCCCATATAAAAATCCCCCCGCAGAAAATAAAATATCCAACAGAGCCAATTGCAAAAGTCGTCATTCCCGTGCAAACGAGAATCCAGGAATTTTTGCAATATATTGAAAAGACTGGATTCCCACTTTCGTGGGAATGACAAATTCTTCTCTTTTTAGGACTTTTGTAATTGGCTCAATAAACAAATATTATTGGAGTAATAGGGTCGAAACAAAATATCTAATCAATAATTATGATATTAACAAGAACGTTTTTTTATCTTGATTTTAAGTTATGCTCAAACTAACATATTTTTTTCAGTATTGCTAACATTTTTCAAATTGCCCGCAATATATTTTAAACTACCCGGTTTTTTAAATCGAAAAGAAAACACAATTTAACAGGTTGCATTAATATTAACTCAAAAGGAGTAACTATGCCGAGGCGCAACGACATTAAAAAAATTCTTATCATTGGTTCAGGCCCGATTATTATTGGACAGGCGTGTGAATTCGATTATTCCGGCACGCAGGCATGCAAAGCGCTGCGTTCACTTGGATATGAAGTGGTACTTGTCAATTCAAATCCGGCAACAATCATGACAGATCCCGGAATGGCAGATGTGACTTATATAGAACCTCTTAATCTTAAAACTATAACCGAGATTATTGCGAGGGAAAAGCCGGATGCGCTTTTGCCAAATTTAGGCGGTCAGACAGGACTGAATCTATCTTCTGAACTCCACCTCGCAGGTGTTCTCGAAAAATATGGCGTCAAGATTATCGGTGTGAATGTTGATGCAATTGAACGCGGTGAAGACCGCCAGGCTTTCAAGGATACGATGAACAAGCTCGGAATCGACATGCCAAAGAGCAAGATTGTCAATAAGGTTGAAGACGCCGAAAAAGTTGCGAACGAGCTTGGCTATCCGGTGGTTATCCGCCCTGCTTATACCATGGGAGGAACAGGCGGAGGACTTGTTTATAATATTGAAGAGTTGCGGACAGTTGCTGCACGGGGATTGGCAGCAAGCCGCGTCCGTCAGATACTTGTTGAAGAATCTGTCCTGGGCTGGGAAGAGCTTGAGCTTGAAGTGGTGCGGGATGCCAAAAATCAAATGATCACCGTCTGTTTTATAGAAAACATAGATGCCATGGGCATACATACCGGAGACAGTTTTTGCTCGGCCCCGATGCTTACAATTGACCCGGAACTTCAAAAGCGCCTGCAGGAATATTCTTATGCAATAGTTGAAGCTATAGAGGTCATAGGCGGCACAAACATCCAGTTTGCTCATGATCCAAAGACAGGCCGGGTTGTAGTGATTGAAATTAATCCGCGCACTTCACGCTCTTCGGCATTGGCATCAAAGGCAACAGGATTTCCTATTGCAAGAGTATCGTCGCTTCTTGCCGGAGGTCTGACCCTGGATGAGATCCCTTACTGGCGGGACGGAACTCTTGAGAAGTACACACCTTCCGGTGATTATGTCGTGATAAAGTTTGCCCGGTGGGCATTCGAAAAATTTGAAGGAGTAGAAGACAGACTTGGAACTCAGATGAAAGCTGTTGGCGAAGTAATGAGCATCGGGAAAAACTATAAGGAAGCATTTCAAAAAGCAATCAGGAGCCTTGAGATAAACAGGTACGGCCTTGGTTTTGCCAAAGATTTCAATGAACAGCCCCTCGAAAAACTTATTAACATGCTTCGGATTCCAACCAGTGAACGCCAGTTTATAATGTATGAAGCCTTACGAAAGGGAGCTGATATTGATCAGTTGTATGAAATTACATATATCAAGCCCTGGTTTATCGGTCAGATGAAAGAACTGGTAGAGTTGGAGGAAAAGATACTAACACATAAGGGTCGTCAGCTTCCTGATGAGCTCCTTGTTGAGGCAAAAAAAGATGGATTTGCCGACCGATATCTTGCAAAATTACTCGCCATTTCAGAAAATCAGATCCGGGAACAGCGGAAAAAGATCGGTGTTGTTGAAGCCTGGGAGCCGGTGCCGGTCAGCGGAGTGGAAAACGCAGCTTATTATTACTCCACATACAACGCGCCTGACAAAGTTGGCGTAAGTGGAAGGAAAAAAATCATGGTGCTCGGCGGAGGCCCCAACCGGATAGGGCAGGGGATCGAATTTGATTATTGTTGTGTTCATGCGGCGTTTGCTATCAGGGATGCCGGGTTTGAATCTATCATGGTCAACTGCAATCCGGAAACAGTATCAACCGACTATGATACATCTGATAAATTGTATTTCGAACCGCTTACCGTGGAGGATGTATTAAGCATATATGAGAAGGAGAAACCTGAAGGAGTTATTGTCCAGTTCGGAGGCCAGACCCCGCTTAATATTGCAAAAGAGCTTGAAGAAGCCGGCGTGAAGATTCTCGGAACTTCTCCGGAAACCATCGATTTCGCAGAAGACCGGGATCAGTTCAGGAGAGTGATGCGCGAGCTTGGAATACCACAACCCGAATCGGGTATGGCAATAAACATGGAAGAGGCAAAAGAGATTGCAGACAGGATAGGATATCCCCTGATGGTCCGACCCTCATATGTTCTTGGTGGCCGTGGAATGGAAATTGTACAGAACGAGGATATGCTCCGGCGCTACTTGAAAGCCGCGGTGGATATTTCTGTTGAAAGGCCGGTTTTGATTGATAAGTTCCTTGATAATGCGATTGAAGCGGAAGCCGATGCTATTGCAGACGGAACAAACGCATTCGTGCCGGCGGTGATGGAGCATATTGAGCTTGCCGGTATCCATTCCGGTGATTCTGCATGTGTGATTCCTCCGGTAAGTATTCCGCCAAAGCATATTGAAACCATAAGTGAATATACAAAAAAAATAGCAGTAACTCTTCATGTAGTCGGCCTCATGAATATCCAGTATGCCATCTTCGAAAATACGGTTTATGTTCTTGAAGCAAATCCGAGAGCCTCACGAACAGTACCGATAGTTTCAAAGGTTTGCAATATCTCTATGGCCAGACTGGCAACCCAGGTTGTTCTCGGCAAAACCCTTTCGGAGCTTAACCTAAAGCAGCGTTCCATACCTCACTATGGTATTAAGGAGGCGGTATTTCCTTTCAACATGTTTCATGAGGTTGATCCAATATTGGGGCCTGAGATGCGTTCCACGGGTGAAGTGCTTGGGCTGTCAACATCATATGGAAGGGCTTTTTACAAGGCACAGGAGGCTGCTCAAGTTATACTTCCTCTCGAAGGAAGCGTGTTGTTTACTATAGCCGACAGGGATAAGGCTGCTGCTCTTGAACCCGTCAGGCTGTTCAGGGACCTCGGGTTTGAAGTTATGGCTACAAAAGGAACGCATGAGTTCCTCAAAAAAAGAGGAATAGAAACAACCCTTGTGTCCAAACTCGGTTTTGGAAGACCTGACCTGATGGATTCGGTAAAAACGGGTAAAATAAATCTTCTGATAAACACGCCAAGTGGAAGGAAGAGCTCTGAAGACAGTTCAGATATCCGGAAAGCAGCCATAAGGTACAAGATTCCTTATATAACAACGACTGCGGCGGCCGTGGCTGCGGCAAAAGGTATTGCAGCAAGGCGTGAAGGGGATTCAAAGGTGCGTCCTTTGCAGGAGTATCATGCCAATATAAAGTAACCTCTTATATATTTTCTATTGACTTTAGGTCGGCTGAATTTGATAATCACATTGTAACCGGATTATAGCTTGAAGATGTTATGAAAATAAATAACATTCCGACTGCTTCTGCTTTTGGAACGTGTATTTTTTTACAAGATATGTTATGGGGCTTTTATTCCATTTCAGAATAGAAACCAGTTATGAAAGGGGATTGACTTTAATCTAATTATTCCGAGAGGTTTTGCTATGATATATAAAATAAATGTCGACAATATGAATTTTGAGGTAGAGGTTGGAGAAATAACTGGAGGAACGGCTCAGGTTACAGTCAATGGTAAACCATATAAGATTATAATCGAAAACTGTGATAGTTCAAATGGCGGGATTGTTACCGCACCCATCCATACTTCTGCGCATGAGCCTTTGAGTTCTTCTGTTTCCCATAAACCGGATGTTCCTGCTCCGGCAGCCAGGGCAACTGCCTCTGCCGGAGCCGGTTCTATAATGGCGCCCCTCCCCGGCCTGATTCTGGATATCATGGTAAAAGTCGGGGACAGTGTTGAAGCCGGTGATGCAGTTGTTATTATGGAAGCCATGAAAATGGAGAATAACCTTGTTGCTAATGCCACAGGAACAGTAAGAGAGATAAGTGTTCAAAAAGGGGCCCATGTAAAGACAGGCGATCTGATTATGATTATCGGATGAAAGATAATCCCACCCATCGCCATCGAGTTCTCGTTTTGACCTCCACTTTTCCCCGCTGGGAAAATGACCCTGAACCGGCGTTTGTCTTCGAACTCAGCCGACGTCTTGGTGCTGCCTTTGATGTCACTGTTCTCGCTCCGCGCTCGCCGGGTAGCAAGATGCGGGAAAATATGGACGGCCTGCATGTGATACGCTTTTCCTATTTTTTCCGGCGCTGGGAGAACTTGGCCACGCACAGAGGCGGTATCCTGAACAGGTTGCGGTCAAACCCGTTCAATTACCTTCTGATGCCGCTGTTCCTGACTGGGCAATTGCTGGCTTTGGTTCGTCTGTTGCGCCATGAGCGCTTTGCGTTAATTCACGCCCACTGGTTGATCCCGCAGGGACTAATTGCCGTCTTGGGCCTGATCTTCGCAAGGTATCGTATACCGCTGCTGTGCACTTCCCACGGCGGCGATCTCTTCGCCTTGCGCGGGCCAATCTTTCAGCACCTGAAATGCTGGGTTATGGACCAAAGCCAGGCGCTGACCGTAGTCAGCCGGGCCATGCAAAACATTGTCGTCGGTATGGGCGTTCTTCCGGATAAAGTGCAGGTGATATCCATGGGCGTCGACCTGAGACATCGATTTACCCCTGACCCCACGGTAGAGCGCAGTACCAGCAGTGAGCTGCTCTTTGTCGGACGTCTCGTGGAGAAAAAGGGCTTACGGATACTGCTTGAAGCGATGCCCAAAGTTCTTGCCAAACATCCGGCCATACACTTGACCGTGGCCGGTGCAGGGCCTCTTGAAGCGGAACTGTTCGAATTGGTGCAGAAGCTTGGCATATCGGATAAGGTTGATTTTCTCGGGATGGTATCGCAGTCTAAACTGCCCGCACTCTACCGGCGGGCTACCCTGGCCATATTTCCCTTTGTGGTGGCCAAAAGCGGTGATCAGGAAGGCTTTGGGCTGGTGCAGGTGGAAGCCATGGGATGCGGGTGCCCCGTCATTGCCGGTGATCTACCTGCAATTCATGACAGCATTACCCATGAGGAGAGCGGACTACTCGTTCCACCCGGTAATCCGGAAGTTCTTGCGGATACTATTATCAGGGCGCTCATTGAGCCGGATTTATGTTCCAGACTGGCCAATGAGGGACGGAAAAGAGTGATAGAACAGTTTGATTGGGAAGTTGTTGTGGAGAAATATGCTGAGCTTTATGGCAGTCTAATCCATACATGAAATTTCTGTATTACTGGATAATCTGATGATTTACATGATGAGATTATGGCCGGGCTAAATTTTTCCGCCTTTTTATAAGGGACTGTTTTGTGAATGAAATATAACCGCTCCGATATCAACGACTTCCCATCTTCCGAATGTTTGCCGGCATGTTCCGTATGTGTAGCAAATTATAATGGTGAAGATGTAATATCTGCATGCTTAGATTCAATAAAAAACCAACAATTCGAATATCCCGTCGAAATTATTGTTCATGACGATGCGTCAACCGATAATTCTGTAAGAATCATCAGCGAAAAATATCCTGAAGTAATTCTGATGGAAAGCCCGGAGAATGTCGGTTTTTGCGTAAGCAACAACCGAATGGCAGCCAAAGCAAAAGGTAAATACATACTGCTGTTCAATAATGATGCCTGTCTTTTCCCGGATGCGCTAAGCAAGCTGTATCATTATGCGGAAACAAAAAGCGAAGCCATGATACTTGGCCTGCCGCAGTATGACATGGAAACCGGCGAGCTGATTGATCGGGGAAGTCTATTCGATCTTTTTTTAAATCCGGTTCCAAACAAGGATATAAGTGTTACTGATGTGGGGATGGTAATTGGGGCGTGCATATGGCTCTCAAAGAGTTTATGGGATGAACTTGGCGGTTTTCATGAATGGTTCCAATCTCTTGCGGAAGACATGTATTTATGCTGTCTGGCAAGACTGACGGGATATAATGTAAGAGTGCTTCCTGATTCAGGATTTAAGCATTGGGTAGGAAAAAGCCTGGGAGGCGGGAAGATTGATGCGGGTAAGCTGGTTACAAGCATGAAAAGACGGGCATTGAGTGAACGGAACAAGAGCTATGTGATGTTGTTGTGCTACCCCGGCCCTCTTGCCTATCTTTTAATTCCCCTTCATTTCCTGTTGTTAACGATCGAGGGGTTGCTCCTTTCAGTGGTGAAGAGGGACCGGCATATCTGGACTGATATTTATAAATCCTGCTTGAAAGCTCTTTGGACCAAACGACAGGACATGGTTCGGCTGAGGCGCAAGATACAAGCAGACAGGTTAATTTCTTCGAGAGCCTTTTATTCGGTACACTCGATAGTGCCCCATAAAATAACCATGCTGCTGAAACATGGGCTTCCGACAGTCAAATAAATTGAAAAGTTTAAATTGCTGGTCCGAGTGATTGAATATACTTCTTTTCACACCACCATGCGAAAAGTGCTTGCACAATGATGGTAATGCCACCATAGCAAATCAGACTTGCCCACACAGCGCCCATTATACCGAAACGGGGAATAAGTATGGCATTGATGATTACATTGCCGATGGCCACCCCGAAAGTTATGACCGTGGTCAGGATAAACGCTCCTCTTCCTATCCACTGAGGCGTCATCAACTGAGCAGCCGTCATGCCCAATGAGCAAGGCAGCAATAAGCGAAAAATTCTGATCGAAGGTTCAAAATTTTTTCCGACCAGCAAAGAAACGATCATTGGCGCAGCGATATAGGCGCATACGGCAATAAATGCAACTATCACTAGAATTTGCAAGCTTATTCGTTTTTGTAGCGGCCATATGCCATCTGGACCTGATTCAGACATTTTGGAATATAACACCATCGACGTCGATTGAGAAATTACCGCAGGTAAAATCGCCATCTGAAAAGCGATCTGATAATATCCCACATCAGCTTTTTCGGAAAAATAATTCAACATCAGAACTGTGTTTTGAGCGAGCAAAAAGGCACCAACGGTATTGAGGTGAAGTTTTACAGCTCCTTTCAGCATATCAAAAATTTCGAATAGTTTAATACGAATTATGTAACGTGATGCTTTGCTTAAAGCTATCAATCCAATCATGGCAATGATTGCCTGACCGATAAGCTGGACAGTCAGTACTTCAAAAATGCCTATTCTGTTAAAATAAATCAGCCCGAGAATTCCTAAGAGGCAAATAGTGCGGCCCCCAAATTGCGCCATGTTGTAAACATGCAACTTATCGATGGCCGCAAGTAGATTTCTCGAGTATTCTTCCCATATTAGAAATGGAATTATGGCAAATGCAATACAAAGGACATAAACGGGGATTTCCTGAAATAATCTACCATTTGTAGCGTAATAGGCAATAGCAATGACGGCATACGTTGTAAATGAGAGGAGTACCACCATTAGAAGAAGCGGACCAAGTAGATCGGTCAACCATTGGTCTTGCTTCTTTGTTTGAATGCGATAATGCGCTACCTGACCTAAACTCAACCCGCCAAATGCAGAAAAAAGCATTGCCCAGGCCGTTGCCGCAGCCACAACGCCTTGCCCTCCTGGACCTAAGTAGCGAGCAGTAAGAAACAGAATTGCCGCGCCGATCAGCAGTGTATAAATCCTGGCGAGGCTGGTTTCCAGTAATGTTTTCCAAATGCTTGCCATCTTTATGTCTTAACCGCTTCGACAATCAGTTGACTATCCAGGCGAGTCTCAAGACTTTTTAAATCCGAATGCCTGCTTTTAGAATGTTCGACAAAATCGAATTTCGAGAACCCGGCATCGGTCAATGCTCTGGTAAGTTCTTCCCGATTGTAAAGATGCTGATGTCTCCACCATCTAAATGCGATATTAATCATTTCCGCTTTTGTTTTGATGAATGCGAATTCTTTCCAATTTACCCAATCAAAACGGCGCCAGTCTTTCTGATAGCCGTCTATCAAATCATCCAAATCCGGCATAGCAATCCTGATAATACCGCCGGGCTTCAATGTTCGATGTGCTTCTTTGAGAAAAAAAACACCAGTTTCGTAAGGCAGATGTTCCAACACATGTTCGGAATATATCCGCTCCAGTGAGTCATTAGGGAATGGCAGCTTTTTTTCAAGAAAAACGATTAATTCAGCACATGGATCAATATCGGCATTGATCCAGCCGTTAAAATAATTTTTACCACATCCCACATGGAGACGTGGAGGCTTGTCTTTTGAAAAAAGAAAAAATCGAATTAGATAGGGGTAGTACAGCAATCGGGCCTGCCAGATAAGACCCGTTCGTATGAATTTTTTCAATTTCGGAGAGAATCTCATATTTCAATCTTTTTGATAAATTTGGCAGGTACTCCTACAACCTGTGTATAATCTGCCACATCTTTTGTTACCACTGCACCCGCGCCAACAACGGCATAATTCCCCACTTTGATTTTGGGAAGCACTACCGCGCCTGTACCGATAGTCGCAAAATCACCGATGGAGCAATTCCCTGAAATATGAACGCCGGGCGATAATTCGGCAAACCTGCCTATATATGAATCATGCGCGACAGTGCAATTAAGGTTGATGAGAGCGCCGTCTGAAATATTTACATCATTCTCAACGACAGTTCCTGTCATCAGATTCACCCCTTGACCGATGGTAGTCTCGAATTTTCCGATATGAGCAAACGGAGAAATCACAGAGGTGAAAATGCCGCCAATCTGATTAAATTTCTGATATAACTCATATCGCAATTTCGGATTTCCGACGCCTAACGTAAATCGCTTATCCTGCTCAAATAATTCTTTGGCTTCATTCAGGCTTCTCAATATCGGAAATTGTTCATACAGCATCAGAGGAATATTTTCACTTATATCATCATAAAAAAAAAGCTTATCTGTCAAATCGGACTGGCCAAAGATTGCCAGAACTTCCTTTGCAAATCCTTTCGCGCCTATGATTAACATAATGATTTCCTTAGATGTGAAATGATATCGCATATTTTATGAATATCATCCGCTTCCAGATCATCATAAAGCGGCAATGTTAAAATTTCAGAAGAAATTTTTCGGGCAACTGTCAGCGGATCATTGACCGGAACAGATTTGTAACATGGGTAATCGCAAATCAGCGGGTAAAAATATCGGCGGGTAAAAATATTGTATAGTTTCAATTCATCATAAAGTCTGTCCCGGTTCATTCCAAATTCGGATGCATTGATTTGCACAGGCATATAGGCGAAGTTATGTTGAACGTCCGAAATGTTTTCTTGCCAATACAATCCCGGAATAACTTTAAATCTCTCCCGATAGATTTCGGTTAATATTTTCCTTTTATCAATGAGTTGTTCAACATATTCAAGCATGAGAGTTCCCATAAGTGCCTGTATTTCATTCATTTTAGCGTTTGTTCCGGGCATAACCACTTCCAGCTCATTTTCAAAACCGAAATTTTTGAGATAATTCAGTTTTTTCTTCAGAGAACTGTTTTTGAACGCCAGCATTCCGCCTTCAAAACTGTGATACAATTTGGTTGCGTGAAAACTGAACATGCTCATATCTCCGAAATGAGCGATTGAGCGATTTCCCACCCGCACGCCGAAGGCGTGTGCCGCATCATAAATCAGCATAAGCTTGTGCTTTTTGGCAATGTCCTGCAATGCTTCGAGGT
>Ga0315268_10003649_pt1 | contig 16873 bp, 25 predicted proteins | sample C1_top_MG_FD_204535 | JGI IMG/M metagenome (GOLD analysis project Ga0315268, IMG submission 204535) | Sediment microbial communities from Yellowstone Lake, YNP, Wyoming, USA - C1_top | ecosystem: Environmental > Aquatic > Freshwater > Lake > Sediment | place: USA: Wyoming | collected 2017-08-01
GCGGCAAATATCTTGTGAAAGCCGCGCAGGTGCTGAAGGAGAGAAAGGGCGAGTTCGCCCGAGATATGACGAACGAGGTGGGCACCGTATTTGCGCCGTCCTGAAACTCAGAGTTTCCGTTTGTCTGACGGGAGGCAGCAATTAAACCGTGGGCCATTCATAACGCGTGTGGAGGCTATCATGGAGCAGACATGCCTCAGATGCGGTGCACTCAACGCTGAAGAGAGGCGCTATTGCGAACGGTGTTTAAGCATCCTTGAGCCGCGTACACGGTACTGGCTGCAAGTTGAGGATTTCCAGACCACAGCGGACAGGGATGCGCTTGGCATGGTGAAATCCACATGGCTTCTGCCGCATCTATTGAACCAGTTCTTTGTAAGGCCTAGGGAGCGCAAACAGCGAGAGATACTAAACAGCCAAGGTACTCCAGCGACTCGATTCGCGAAGCTAGCTGTCTTGATGCAAGACTGCGCATATCGACTATGCCTTGAGAATTTGCCTTCAATCTACCTAATCGAGAGTCATGGGTCGCCTAACGCTTTCACCTTCGGAAGCGATGACGCTCCAGTAATCGTGATCGATAGCAGATTGTTACCTGCCATGGGAACAGATGAGCTGCGCTGTCTGCTGGGGCATGAGATGGGGCACATCAAGAGTAAGCACCTCCTCTACCACTCTATGGCTGAAACTCTTGCCAATGGAATCGGAGTATCAGCGTCACTAATGGGAGCCAATTTGATTTCCGCGCCTCTGAGGATCGCCTTGCTTGCGTGGCAGAGGGAGTCAGAATTCTCCGCAGACAGGGCTGCACTAATCACATCAGGCAACCCGTACCAAGTTGCTTCCATGTTTGCAAAACTTGCTGGTCTATCGACTCCACCAATACAGCAAAGACCGTCTCTTTTGGAGGATCTAGTCAAGCTGTTCAGGACTCACTCGAACATGAGCGAGAGAGTGAAGGCCGTTTTCAGCTTCTCCAACACCGAAGAATACGCGCGCATCATCAAGAAGTTGAATGATCGGACGATGTTGCGGGGCGCGTTCGCTCCAAGCTGTCGTTTCTGCGGTTCCTCAAAACCTGTCGCGGCTGTATTCTGTCCCGCATGCAAGAGGAGTCTAGTGTAGAATCAGGAATGCGGTGTAATCACCGCGGTGTGTGTGCACATCACTAGACCCGCACACAAGAGAGATCGGCGCCTATCGGTTCAAATGATTCCCCAACTATTGATTAACCTACTTCGAGAACGCGGAGACGATGCCCTATGCATGAGATTGTGGACTGGTTGCTAGAGCAAGACCAGCCTTCCATTCGGTATCATACCCTGACACAGCTTCTTGACAAACCTGAGAGCGACCCTGACGTCATATCGGCTCATCCCATGATTGCGAAAAAAGGTTGGGCAGCCGATCTTCTGAACACGCAGTCTCCTAGTGGCTGGTGGGTTACTGACGAGAGTCTCTACCGACCGAAATACACGGCCTCTAACTGGATGCTCCTTATTCTCGCAGACCTAGGTTTGAATCGAGCTGAGCCCCGTATCAGACGAGCCTGTGAACTATGGATTGAGCGTTTTGCAAAGTCGGATGGTGGCTTCGGTACTGACAATATGAGGAAGAGTGAATTGTGTTTGGTTGGGAATACTGCACGCGCTCTCGCTAAATTCGGCTATGTGGATCATCCGAAGGTGAAGAAAGCGTTTGGCTGGTTGGTTAGGGAACAGAAGGAGAATGGCGGATGGCATTGTTGGGGAAAGAACGGTGTTCTTGACGCATGGGAGGGAATGAGCGCATTTGCTGTGTATCCTAGGGAAAAGTGGACGAGAAGCATTAAGCGAGCGGTGGAGCGAGGCGCCGAGTTCTTCCTAGAGAGAGAGCTACACAAGCAAGGCGCAAGTTACGGTCCTTGGTATCGTTTCCATTACCCAGTTCACTACTACTATGATCTGCTCGTCGGATTGGACTTCCTGACAGCCCTAGGATTTGGCGATGACAGGAGACTCGATTATGCCATTAAGTTGCTGAAAGAAAAGAGGAGACCGGATGGAACATGGAACTTGGATGCGGTTCACCCTGACCTTGAAGGTTCACCCGCTAGCTCGTACAGTAAACGCCCCCCTACGCCGTTTGCGTTAGAGCGAGCTGGCGAACCAAGCAAAATGATCACTCTCACGGCCTTGAGGGTACTCAAGCGATTAGAGGGCTCACTTCCTCTATCGTAAGCGCCACTCTCAACCCTCAACCGAGAACCTGCACTTTCGCATCTTCATCTTCAAGGTGCAGTTCAATGGCTTCCCTGAGATTTCGCAGAGCTTTCTCGACGCTCTTGCCTTGGCTGGCAATCCCTAGTGGGGTGTCACATAAATCCCTATGATTATGAACTGCGCCGTATTGAGCGTGACAACGCGTCACAACCAAAACTTTAACCATAGACGTTCCTAAAGTGGCCAGAATCATAATTCATCATCCGTTAGTTACACCCCACTAGCTCTGGGCAGTCCGCGACAAACCATCTTCCGTCCTTTGTGACGACGGATGAAAACTCGAGTGCCTCTTTCGCCATACTATCGCCGTTCTATTTCAGGGGTAAGTGCGTTGATCTCCGTTAATGCTCTTCCCAGCGGACGTTACTGTACTGGGCCTGTCTCAGGTTAGGCCCTGTCCGTTCTTTCAACGGAGATTCGGCATCGTGTTACGATTGCGGCTATGGCGCCAAGCGCAGCGAGCCATGGCGCTAGAACTACGCCTATCAGACCGGCAGTTACTGGTAGTTCCAGTAACAGTTTGCCTTGTTCGTCCCTTACGATGATATTGGTTACGTTGCCCTCATGCAAGATTTCCTTAACTCGCTTGACCAAATCCTCCGAGTCTACAGAGAACTCCTCTGTCACTGACTTGCCAATCTTCGATCCGCATTTGAGACAGTAAATGGCGTTGTCGGGCAGTTCGATGCCGCATTTTTCACATTGCATGCGCATCCACTTCGGGGTCTATCCTGAGTTTCTCGCAGTCCTTGTACATTGAGTAGATAGCGAGGAATATCGCTATGCCTATGAGCACTTCAATTATGCCGCGTAGGAGCTCGATCTGGCTCAGAGGGAAAAGGAGTGTGTTCGTTAATTGCAGTGCTTCGTCGACAAGCAAAAGGAAGGCGATTGCGATTACTATTCTAAATGCCTTCTGAAAGATTCCGCCTCTGAATATGTCTGCGAGACGTCGACCGTAGATGAGGATTCCTACCGCAACAACGAGTGCGATTACATCAAGAGAAACGTCAAGCAAATCCATTGGACGCGATTACTCCCTAGTTTCGATTCGAACGACCGCTTCCCATTAGGTCTTGCGACAGATTCTCTGGTTTCGACCGATAATCCAGAATTGAAGGCTTTCAGACGAGGCAAGCATCGCTGAATTGCGAATGAAACTTGCTTGCCTTAGTCTAGATGGCTGTCCGGTATTTGATGAGAGTTCACTTCGGACCCTAAGGTTTGGTTGGGGTAGTAGGTTGCGGCGAAGGTTGGCCTTCGAAGAGGGTTTTGAAAACTTCCTTTAGCTTATGGGTTGCTTCTTTGGAGGACAGCCCAACCATGCCGGATACAGAGGCTACGCCATAGACATTGAGGGCTGTGGTCGTCGTTGAGGACAGGTTGAGTAGTCCGCCGCGCAAAGCGAAGTAGAAGACCACCGCCAATGAGGAGCCTAGCAGTGGATGTACCAGATACCATAACGCCCAGCCGCTTTCAAAGGTCCTGTTGGCCACGCGCGTAACAAGCGCGGTTGAAGCGTAAATCACGGCTCCAAGAGCACCCATCACGATAACTATCAAAAGGACTGTCACCTCACCCGAAAGCACGAACGATCGAAAGAACAGGTTAACTCTTTCAGTATACGTCCAGGAAGATGAGCTCGTATCGGGCCATATGGTCACCAAGACGTAAAGCGCAAGAGCCGACATGGCTACGTTATAGATAAACAAGGCAGCTATTACTTTCTTAACATTCTTAGTGAAGTTAACCAGGTTGGTTTTCTTCGCCGCAGCACTCCCAATCTTAGCGTTGGGCAATACAGAGCACAATAACTCATAGTGAAACGTGCATTTTATACTTTTCAACATGCAGACGCCGCGGCCAATAATTACGTGGCGTTTTGACTGACCTATTGAGTGTGACCTTATGCTTGGCTTTCAGTTTGACCGATAATCCAAAATTCCAGTCTGTTGGACGAAGCAGATGCGGATAGATTGGTTATGAAACTCGCTCACTTTGCCAGAAGGGACCAAATCCGGGTAGGCCTCGTTCAAGGAGAATCTATCTTCGATCTACAAGATTCGGCTAAAGCGGTAGGTCTGTCACTTGAAGAGAACTTGACGATTGACAGAATTCTAGCTGATGGACTTGTGAAAACGCTTCAGAACACAGAAGCTAAGATCACTTCCACGAAGACAAGCGTTCCTGTGTCGTCGGTGAAGCTAATGAGCCCAGTTCTCTCACCTGAGAAGATATTGATGGTGGGAATCAACTACAAGTCACATAGTAAGGAACAGGGAATCAAGCCTCCCAAGGATCCCTACTTCTTCACGAAGTTCAAGAACGCGTTGATCGGACCCGGGGACCCGATAATTCTTCCGAAGATCTCCAAGAAAGCTGACTGGGAAGCTGAACTAGCAGTAATCATTGGCAAGTCAGGCAAGAACATCGCACGGAAGGATGCGTTTGATTATGTCGCCGGCTATGCCGTGGCTAACGACGTGAGTTTCAGGGACCTACAGGCCTCAACTCTTTCACCTGAAGGGCTGACCAGACTTGGAATGAATTGGGTTAAAGGGAAAGGCCTTGATTCATCGTTTCCCCTCGGACCTTGGCTGGTCCCTAGGGATGAGATCCCTGATCCTCAGAACCTGTCAATTTCTCTCTCAGTGAATGGCAAGAGGAAGCAGGATTCCAATACTGGGGACATGATATTCACGATTGACGCGTTGATCGAATACGTTAGTGCAGGCATGACATTGAAACCAGGCGATGTGATCTCAACCGGCACACCGGAAGGCGTCGCGCTCGGCACGAGAGAGCCGTTCCTGAAAGATGGTGATTTCGTCGAGGCAACGATATCTAGCATCGGAACCTTACGCAACCCGGTGAAATCAGAGTAAATGTGTCTGTATCACGAGCACTTCGCTAATACTTTCACCAAGTGCTCGGCTCTGTGTATTGGCGATATTCGTGGAAATTGCCTTGCATATTCCTTGACAAGGCCAACTCCATTTCTTCACGGTGGGGGATCGTGATCGAACTGCAAGCATGTCCTGCAACTGAACAGATTCAGATCCTAATTGGACAGGGTCAGAGCGATTTGTCTCTGAACCCGAGCACTTTCAGTCAGGTCTCCTGAATATTGGAATCGTTGACCTATCTGGGATTCCGGTGAAAGATTTGAGAGATTTCAATGTTGTAAGGGTGTGTAAGCACTTGAGGAAGGTTCGGTACCTATTCAGGGATGAGCGGTATGAGTTTCTCAGGTGTGAGGGATGCGGACAGATAGTTCGCCTCCCCCTCTAACCCCCCAGATTGGCTTGGGATAGAGTAAGGCGTATTAGCAGTCACAACCCAAACAGCCTTGAGGCTGTTAGGCTTGGTAGAGGTCGAATTGAGCGACCTCAAACGTATGGGTAAAGAGATAGCGGAAATTCTCAGCGAACGATTGAACGCCCAAGTTGATGTGAAGGGCAAGCTGCTCGTTATCCCTGATACAGTCAACGGGCGGAAGCTCGGCGTGAAGGATGTGAAGCTTCAATTGAAGCACGCGCTTCACCACCTCGACCTATCTGAAGACTATCGAGTGTTGGAGGAGCATCACCGGTTTCGAATTGTGAAGATTGTGGAGAAGGAGAAGGTGGTTGAGAGAAAGGGCACGACTCCCGCACCGGCACAGTCACTGCCATATTTCTTCCCGGGCCGTTGACTCAGAGATCTCTCTGGACACCTACTCTAGATCGCTCATTGTGATTCGTCTAGCTCCTTTCGACACCATTTCCCGTAGCGCCAGCTCAGAGTCGTCTGGCTTAACATTAACTCCTCTTGAGGCATCGTCCAGATGAAAGACTTCGAATCCCTCTCTCAAACCATCAAGCACCGTCTCCTTCACACAGTAATCGGTTGCCAGTCCACCGACAAGTAACCTCTTGATTCCTCGCTTGCGAAGGCTCTCCGCTAGATCAGTTGCTTGGAAGAATGAGTACGCTTCATCTTTCTTGTCCGCTTTTGAGACAACTTCTCCTTCATGTGGTGGGAGGAGATCTTTGTGGAATCTTGCGCCATCAGTGCCCTGAACACAATGCGGAGGCCATGGACCACCCTGAGCTTTGAATGAGTTGTGGTCGGGTGGATGCCAATCTCTCGTATAGATAATCGGCGCGCCAGCCGCCCTGAATTTCTCAATGTACCTGTTTAGTGGCTGTACAACTTTGTCGCCGTCCACTACAGCCAATGCGCCGCCTGGGCAGAAATCGTTCTGCACGTCAACCACTACGAGCGCAGTGTGCTTATCGATCTTCATAGTGAACCAGGCCCTGCCTCGCGTCAATGCGGACGGAATTAAATGTTCCTTTCAACTGGTTTGCTGGATTCTCTTCTCGGTCATTGGTTTTGCGTAACCGGAATTCTAATGTATTCACTCGCTGGGACTAGCGAAAGGTTTCAGGGATCATGCGATGGCGGCCCTTGATTTTCTTAGTGCGATAATACTGGCGATTGTGGAGGGCATCACGGAGTTCCTGCCCGTGTCTTCTACGGGCCATACGATACTGGCCGCTGTGCTGCTTGGCGTACACCAGACGCCTTTCGTGAAGAGCTTCTATCTGATATTGGAGTTTGGGTCGATCGTTGGCGTGGTCGCGTTATATTGGCGGCTTTTCCTTAACCCTGAGATCCTCAAACGGCTAATTGTGGGTGTGATACCGACCGGGATTGTTGGGCTGCTCATTTACCGGATCTTCAAAGAGTACTTGCTTGGTAACGCGCAGGTAGTCTTGTGGGCTCTTCTTCTGGGCGGAATCTTCCTAATAGTATTCGAGTGGCGATACAAGGAACGGGCCACCTACGACGACGTAGCCAGAATACCCTACAAACACTGCCTTCTGATCGGCCTCTTTCAATCAATCTCCGTCATCCCAGGCTTGTCCAGGTCGACTGCCACGATAACCGGAGGCCTAGTCTTGGGGTTGAAGAGGCAGACAATTGTCGTGTACTCTTTTTTGCTGGCGGTTCCAACGATGATTGGTGCGTCCGGGTTTGATCTTATGATGTCATTCACCCAATTCTCTTCAGCCCAGATTAGCATGCTAGCTGTGGGGTTCGTTACCTCGTTTCTGGTGGCTCTGGTTGTGATTCGGCTGTTCCTTAGCTACATTAGAACAAGGAATTTCATTCCGTTCGGTGTGTACAGGATTCTGCTGGTTGTAGCCTTCTTCTTCCTCGTGATTATGTAAGCGAGGAACAGTTAGACTGATGAACAAGTAGTTGCTTTATGACGGGTCGCGGTTGTGCGGGGGTTGCCAAACCTTCAGTTGAAGCTGGAGGGGTGAAGCCAGGTCAAAGGCGCAGAGCACCCGTAATGCGCGGAGGGCTTAGGACCCTGTCCCGTAGGGGTTCAGGGGTTCGAATCCCCTCCCCCGCACCATTTTACCGGTACTTATAATAGACTGTTTAGAGCACCTTTTCTCTGTTCAGTATGCCCAAATCAGAACTCCACAACCGAACTGTCTACGTGTACCTCTCGTCGGAGAAGGAGATGAAGAATTGGAAAGGGAAGGCTGAGAAGAGCCATGTTCCGCTTTGATTCTTGATCGCTCATCCTTGCCGAAATCATTCAGGACAATCAACTCTTGCTTCGGTGGGGAATTCATAATTTTCCACAACATACGGTGGTTAATTCCATCGTAGCCAATCTCTAGTCTATTTTCGACCTGCAATTCGCGAATCCATTGTGGCGGCGGGCGCTTGAAGGGCAGGTGTGTTCTTTGACGGCCGGCCTCCTCAAGCTAATGCTCCGATTCGTTCTAGCCCGAGCATGTGATCTTGTTTGCGGTGTCCCAGATGCGATTCGTCGCTGTTCTTCGAGGTCGCTATGAAAATTGAAGAGAAGGACGGGTCATGCAGTACGAGGATATTCCGGAAGTGTGACGCCTGTCTTCTTTTCAGCGACGAGACTGTTGAGGGCGGGGTTCTCGTCTTCAAATAGCCGATTTTTTTTCTTTTTGTTGGTGACACATGGCAATTGTAATAGAAAATCACATATCTGCTGAGTGACCACTCGTATCAATGTAAGACAGCAATGAGAGCATCTGAGGTCGCCCAACTATCATCTATCCCAATTGGAGCAAATGGTCGATAATTGACTAGAAAAAAGAGTGATATGCAGATTCTTCATAAGCGCCATTTGGATGATTTTCTTACTGAACTCGGCCTCCTCGAAGCACTTAATTCCGGGAAATTGGTCTGCAAATTTTGTGAAAGAACGATCACCAGAAAAAGTTTAGGATTTATTGTTCCATATCAGGGCCAAATTATCTTGTGCTGCGACGATGCCGAATGCGTCTATAAAACGCAGGAGGTAAGAACGTGAAATTCAAAACCAGTATATTGTTGGCTGCAATCACAGGTGTAGGCATTTTTGCAATAACCACTGTAAGCTTAGGGATCTATGGTGGACTTATCACAGTAGCTTGGCCCATACTCTTACTCGCCGTCACAAATTACGATCGACTGATGCTTTTATCAAGCTCATTCTTCGCCATATTCAGGAAAGTAACTTTCTGGGCTGAACGAAGCACAATTAGCACTTCATTGCAGGGAACGATCAACACCTACGCAGGGACAATAAACGATGAATCGGCGGGTTTGCTTCCTCATAGGATGAAAGTAAATTGGGTTGAACCCATGAACAGAGATGCGTTCTTGAAGAGCGATCAAGTCATCGTATGTCTAGAAGGCAGTGAAAACCAGTCTCGCAATCTCGCACGAGCGACAATGTTGTACGTCGCTGACGATCTGCTCAGAGACTCGAGAAGGTTTGTTTATCCTAGTCTGATGAAAAGCACTGACTTTGTCGTAACCAGAAAGATACTCGCTTCCGCGGGAAACATTGCTGCACTGAAGTGCCTGAATGAAGAACTCATTGAACCTGCTATCCAAGGCAACGCTGAACTAGAACCTACAATTGCCTCTCTTCAAAGAGCGGATTCTATTGGTCTTCTAACTAGGGTCATGTTAAGAACGTTCAGGGACTTATCCGGTCTGCTTCCTCCATCGGCAGCCAATTCCGCCTCAGAGGAGGAAACCATGAAATTCTTTGAAATCATCGAAAAACTCGCCACGAAAGAGAAAGGCGTCGATGTCGATCCAACTCTTAATGGCGAGATCATTCGAGTTGCCATAATGCAAGTCGCTCGAGCTGAAGCTGAAGGCTCAACTGATCCGTACGTGAACTTTGCATTCAGATGCCGTCAGGACAATTTGACAGTTCTGTACGTGGTCGCACGGGGGCTCGCCAATACTACGCTCGCTGACTGGGTCGTAGATGATGTCGTGAAACGCAACTATTACAGAAAAGAGGAGGATTCCAAATATTCCTTCGTAAGCATGAAGGGTAGGGTCGTTGCATACGTTGCGAGGTTAACAATAAGCTCGGTGCGCACATTCAAAGCTCCCAACGCGTCTTCCTGAATTGTCAGACCAGGTACCATCGATCCGCTGACATGCACAGGCGAAAAAATCTACACCGTCCATAGCCTACAACTTGCTCGAAGGTGGTTTTAGTGTGTGTGTGCACCAGTAAAGCCACACAGGAGCAACAAAATGGAAACGATCTAGTGAAACAAGGGTGAAAGATCCCACGGAAGTACTAGCCAATAGACCATGAAAGCAAAGCACAGAAGTCTTGTCGCCCAAATCTCCTGCTTTGAAAATTCCCGTCCGAGTAATGCTCGGTATCTCTTCATGATCTTTCTCAGAGGGTACAAGGCTAACAGGGCGCTACCAACTTGAAAAACTACAACGATGATCAGTGGGCTGAAACCCAAGACAATATCTATACTACGGCCGGCCGTAGTAGTATCATATCCAGCTCTAGGATTAAGAAGCTGAGGCGATATGACCAGCTGGAGATCAGATGGTAGAGGAGCCTCCAAAGCCCCATTTACATGACCAAGCCCTAAAGCCGAAGCTCCAGCAATCGCAGCAGCTCCTGCATACTTTAGAAATCTGCGGCGATTCAAAGTCTAAGAAGCTCTTTGATAACTCTTGTACATATAGAATCCTTTTACCCTCTTCTTAGTTAACGGCCGGCCGTACTTTGGCGTCAAAGAAATTGACAACTGGAGGACTAGTCGCCTTCAAGGATGGCAGAATATGGCTCAGACCCAAGGCTGAGGTTGAAACAACTGCCGCCGTTGCTCCAGCGCACTTGAGAAAGCGACGGCGGTTCATTTGAAGGCCTCAGGAATGCCATGAAAGCCAGGTTATGGGAATTTAATGCTTCCCAGATGGTTTGAACTTCTTTAGTGAATAATCCACTGCGTAGACCATCAGCTTTGAACTCTACGTAAACACTTCAATTTGGATTTCTGACAGCATAAAGGCGATACCTAAAAAAGTGAGATCACAGACCGCTCATCAATTCATCAAGGTCTGACTTATGCAATCCTCTGAATAGTCGACCATCCTTGCGCTTTACAATTTCACCGTCCTTGAAGACGAGGATAGATGGCACTACTTTGATTTGGAACTGCTCCCAGAGTGGGTCCTCATAGTGACTGATATTATATTCACCACAATCTCCATTGCCTTTCTCAGCGAACTTCTCGAATTGTGGTTTGAAGACCATACAGAATGGGCACCAATCTGCATAGAACATGACCATGATGAGGCCGGCGCGATTAAGCTTACCTTCCACGAAATCACGGGAAGTAAGCCGAATCAGCATACTTACAGCATATGATGCGCAACCGAGAAATTTAGCGGTTCACGCTTGACTTGCTTAACGATAAGATGACATACGACTATTTGTGTTTCGAAAATAAATAATAGATAATGAACCTCACGCAGGATGTTCTTGGACGGCAGTCATCATTCGAAAAGTTCTGCAGTCAATTCGACTGGTACGATTTCAAGATACTCAGCTCCTTCCTGACTAAGTTAGATTTCCCTCTCGATACAACTACGCAGTCATTGCATTCAATATGGTTGCTGTTCACGCTGAGAGGTATCAAGATCTCAAAGATGACAATCTGTCGAAGACTGGGAAAATTCGCTGCTCTCGGATTATTGAGGAAACTGCCTAACACAAATCCTGCATTCTACGAAATCGCCAAAAGCCAAGAAGAATTGGTCAAAAGGATAGTTTACTTCAAGAACACTGAAGAGCTCATGAAACTATAGAAACCGTTAACAGAAATGTTATCCTTACGATGTGCTGCTCTCAGGAAGAGCCTACTACTATCCATATTTGCCAACAAAATTACTATTACTAGCAATACTGTACTAACAGAAATATTCACGTACAGATTCTCCATATCCTCTCGTCGTTGCAGTACTTGCTCATCGTATCCTTCACATTTTTGCTACCCATTTCGAACATTTTCGATGATTTGTTACGCATTTCGAATGTTTTCGTCTATTTACCTTTGCAAATCCAAATACAAGATATGAAGACTGGCCCGAAGCCGATTGGCGGAATGCTGATACCGAACATACTGCAGGTCTTGGAAGAAGCTGGCTGCGACCTTAGAGTTTGGACAGTAACTCTCAGATTGAGAAAGCTGCTGCAGACACCCCATTTGAGATGGGAGACTGTTCACAAGTATTTAGAACAGATGACCGTTGAGCAGATGATATTCAGATACGAAGATCCATCTGGAATTGTGACATACTCTAAGAATCCGATAGTGAGAGAGAAGGTGCTGTTTTAGTCCATCTATGCCTGGTTCTTATTCAAACGCCGCACTACTAAAGTCACACCGTCACCCTTTTGAATCTGCAGCCATCAAATTCACTCGTGAAGAAGCTCATAAATCTGGAAACGTGAACAAGTAGGTTGATGGATTAGACTCTAAGGAAGGGAGGCTCCGTCTACGATGACGGAGGACAGAACAGCTACGAAAAACGAACATATTCTCGTACGCATTGCGCATCAGATCGTGTTGGATCCAGTGCTTGCCAAGATGGCCTCTATTGCAGTAAGAGATGAAGTTGACTCTATCTACGGATACAAAAAGTATACTTTAGAGGAGATAGCGGCTGAATTAGAGGAGAGACTGTACAATCCGACTTACCTTGGATGCTCCCTCAATGCTATTTTAGGGAAATCCGAAGTTAGCGAAATCCAAAAGAGCCGGCTTGCTGAAAGTTATCTTGATGTCGCTGCGTCTTATCTCTTAGGAAAGTTGCCCAAGAAAATATACGAGTACTGGGGTGCTGATGCTGAGCCTTCCCACGTAGTGGAAGCTGCGGCATACCTGGCCGAGAGGAAGAGATTCGATTGGACTAAGAAAAAGTACCTAACTGCCATTCTGAGTTTAGCGCAAAATTCCAGCGTTAAAGCCAAGAGGTTACTGCTCCAAACGCTTGTGGAAAAGCTCAACGAGGAAGAAGTGCGGGGTAAGAGAAGCTTGACCCGTCTTCTCTCGAGTCAAGATCTGGTGGTCGACCGTTGGTTCAGCCTCATGAAAGAAATAGGCATCCCAAGGGTAAAGGGGAAGCAAGAAGGGAAATGGCAACTTCTTTGCAACCTAAGTTTCTTAATCGACGCGGAGGGAGATGAATCAAGTGCTGGAGCCTTATGTAGACTTTCATGCTTAGAAAAAGATGATTTGCTGGACATTTTAGATCAGCTTCCTCTCCACCCCTTCCTGAGGCGGACGCCTTCAAACCGTACGATGCTTTACTATGACATTGCGAAAGTGCTCTTTCTGGAGAGGAAAATACCGTTTGTATCCATGGTGCAGACACTGGCCAAGAAGTTTCAGGATGAAAAGGAAGGATCACACTATATGGATGAACCTAAACTCAAGGCTCTTACAAAACTCAGTGTAGACGTTGGAGAGAATCAAAATGCCGAACTTCTCCAGCTTCTCCGGAATGCTCTGAACCTCAAAGGAATTGAAACGGAAACCCGGCTCGCGCTCATTAGATTCCTTTACGAAAATGCGGAGAACCAACAACGTAAGAATGAGGTACTGCATGAAGCATCACGATTCAAGTCTGGCAAAATCAGAGCTTGGGCAAGTGAAATGACGCATAAAGCACAGTGACTCCTTGCCCCCTTTCTGGAGAGTTGGTCGATTAAGAACACCGCCGTCAAAATCGGGGAATTCTGCGATACCCCCACCGTGAATTTCAACGAACCAGCTTTTTCAATAAGCTAGTTCGTCGTGACGCGCCGAATCGTTCGCATCATTTGTGTAGGGTGCCGAATCATTTCGAATCGTTCGCTGTAGTGCGCTGCTTTTTCTCTAATATTTCATCCTGAACTTCGCTGGAGACACCGACTACGACGTTTCCATCTGCCTCTTGCTTCCAGAAGAGTCTTGCCTTCTCCCCGTCCTTTAGCAGCCTATTCACTAGTGGGGTGTCACATAAATCCCTATGATTATGAACTGCGCCGTATTGAGCGTGACAACGCGTCACAACCAAAACTTTAACCATAGACGTGCCTAAAGTGGCCAGAATCATAATTCATCATCCGTTAGTTACACCCCACTAGCTAGGCGGAGAATACAAGATGGACAGGCGAAGGTTCCTGAAGCTGATTCTCCGACCCACAACAGGCGCTTTTGCCAAAGCCGGAATGGGGCTTATGTGTACCGGTAAATTGGGGTTGAAATCCCCTCCCCCGCACCACACAACATTTGATGCAACCGAACGCTTCAACAGGGACAATAGTCTGTTGGAGTCATTTCAACGGATATTTTTTCATGAGTTCGACGATTAGATAACCCCAGTCGTATCGAAGAGAGAAATAGGCTATCAGGAGAAGGACACTCGCTCCCAGAGGAACTATCGAAAGGAAGTCCACACCTCGAAAGTAGATGCGAGCAAGGCCAAGGGCCGCCAACCCGAGCCCACTAGAGGTGTTGAACTTGAGTTCAGCTTCCATGTTGTCCAGCTCAAGGCGTTCTGCATCCGTCGCGCATAGGCGACCGTGAACGTACCAACGAGCAAATCTATCGAGTTCTTTCCTTCTTTCCTTCGAGCCTCGAATATATAACAAGCGAATTACAAGGTCAACAATTGCCCTGACGGTAAGCCCAGTTACCGGGCCCGCAACCAAGAACACAAGTGCGGATAGAAGGTCAAAGGGCAAAGCTGTCGTTCCAAGCAAAAGACTGGGGTGAAAGAGCGCAAGATATGTTATTATGACAAGATATCCCGGAAGCAGTACTCCGTAGAAGTCTCCCTTGTTGAAGAAAGACGGAATGTCAGCCAAGCCGACTCCTCTGCCACTGGCCTATTTGGGGGGCTTCTCTTTCGGGGGTGGAGGAGGAATCAAGTTTCTCTTGACCGGGTAGGACTTGGACTATTTCGCTTATAATCATTTATCTAAACCCAAGCGCCCAGATCGTCTCCCGCACACAATTCTACAGTTTCAGCATGAATTGAACTTAACTGGACCCGAACCTTTTCGGTTCAAATCCCTCCGAATGCCAGTGCCGTTTTCGAAAGTCTCATAGGATTTGCTAACGATTATAGCTATGAACAACTGCCTATTTCTGGGCGTGGTACTTCAGGTGACTTTCGTCATGAGCGTTGTCAGGATTTCTACCGTGTTTGCCGCTTTAGCTCGCTTCGCTAGGTATGCATAATCGAGCTTGTCCTTCTGTAGTTTGAGTACAGACGCAACGTCTTGTTCGTCTTGAACTCCTCTGTCCTTTCGAGCAAGCTTGTTGACAATAAAGTCTTCCGGGCCTATGGCAAAGATTTCGAAGTCGTCGTCGAATGGTCTTACTTTGATTCTTCTGCGCAATAGTTCTTTGTCGAATGTGACTCCATCAGGCTTTGTCCAGAGCTCTATTTCCATCATGTTCTCGAGGTCTGTTACGAAAAAGACTGGAGCTTTCTCGTCTGGTTCCGCGGGGAGTTGGTATCCAAGCTGTTTGAGATGTTTCTGCAGTTTCACGCTATCACCGTATTTCGCTGCAATTGCTAAATCTAGGTCTTGCGTTGCGCGGATTTGACCGTACGCTGGGAGAGCGTTTCCCCCGATCAGCATGTGGGGGATCTGCATCGCGTCAAGTACTTTGCTTAGCTTGCGAAGTCCTTGCGATATTCCGGGCAAGTTCGTTTATCTCTTGGAACCGAGCGTAAGGGGAAATTCCTCGATCTCTGAGTCTCTGTGCAAGCTCAGCTTGATAGATAGCTTTCTTAATGTCAGGGTCTCTGCTCTGCAAGCGCAAATTCAGCAATCGTTCGTATTCATGAACAAATTGTCGACCAAGTGGAGTTGTGGTCACCAAGTGTTTAGGTCTGCCTTTGCTTTCTCCTTTCTCAATCCGTAGCTGTACTAGACTTCGTGAGCATAGTTCATTCAATGTCTCGATCATTTTCTCATGATTTCCTCCAGCCTTGCTTATGATCTGAGACACGGAAAGTGTGGTGCCGTTACAAATAGAGAGTATCTTGACTGCGCGTTGCTCAATCGGCACCATTTCTAATCGCTATTTAATTCCCATTTCAGGAATTAATTAACCTTCCTGATGAAAACCCCCAACAAAAGTCCAATGAACAAGCCGCAACAATAGAAAAGAGCTCAAAATGAGGCAAGAAGAAAGGACCTAAACCTAAATAGGTAAACCTCTCCGGACCCGTCACAACTATCGCTTATGGTTATTAGTAAATTGGGGCTGAAATCCCCTCCCCCACACCAAGAACTTGCGCGTGCCGAGCAAGTTTCTTGCGCTTACTAGCTTGAACATGGAGATCTTGCGACTTTTCGTTTGGCGCCCGTCGAGATTTTGTCTGGAGGTTTACGTTGCCGTAATGTAGGTCCTCTCATCCCTCGCATTTATCGCTCTAGCAATTCTATGAACTCGTTTCTAGTCAGCCCTGCTTGCTCGATTATCGAAACCACTGTTCCTGTCTTTATCGGATCGTGCCTTGGGACGGTAACCTTGTGTTTTCTGTGTGCATCGGTTAGGTAGATGTGACTCCCTCTTTGATGCGTAACATGGAAACCTCGCCTCCTAGGCGCCTTTAGGACTTCCCGCCATCCCACGCGAGGAAGTTTTCTAGAGGCTGACCTGTACCACTTCTCGCTTCAGCTTGAGTCGCTCAGCTTCCTCGGGAAACGCTTCTAGGTAACCTTGGATAGCTTCCTTAATGTTGTTCAGGGCTTCTCTTCTGGTGTCGCCCTCGCTGATAGCACCTGGGAGTTCAAGGCACTGGACGGAATAGCCGCCCTCCGCCTCCTTACGAAGAATGACTGTGAACCTGCCCTGCCTAACCTTCGTATTCCGCATAGGCGAGTCTTGACGACACAGTCCCTTATTAGTGATTATCGACTAACGATCGTGTTTCGACTCGTTCGACACAAAACTGGGGACGATAAGTAAGAATTACGCAAGAATCAACCAAGCTTCTTGCATTTCGGTAGTTCTAAACGGTAGTCTAAGTCTCCTCCCCCGCACCATGAACACTCTCCCCCGCAATCCAAAATCGCTGAAGACGCCTTCCGGATGAAGAAAGATAATTATGGTATGGTAAGTTCACAATCAGCAGCCAATAAGCTAGGGCACGTAGCGAGCAACTGCAACCGTGGCATTCTTGAAGGCTGAGTGATCACGTAACACTACGCTTTACGGAAAGTAACACTTCTGGACAAGACGCTT
>Ga0315268_10003651_pt1 | contig 16864 bp, 15 predicted proteins | sample C1_top_MG_FD_204535 | JGI IMG/M metagenome (GOLD analysis project Ga0315268, IMG submission 204535) | Sediment microbial communities from Yellowstone Lake, YNP, Wyoming, USA - C1_top | ecosystem: Environmental > Aquatic > Freshwater > Lake > Sediment | place: USA: Wyoming | collected 2017-08-01
GCGCAAAGGCGGCCCTGGGCTATTTCTTCCACGCTTGTGGGCGCTACCTGCACCAGATGGTGCGCAAGCGCCGCCGTGTCTTGTTCCGACGCCGTCTCTCGGTTACCTCTTTCTACCCATGAGCGAATCTCCTTATTACATCAGGTGGTGGAGAGAACACAGATGCACGCTGATAAACGCTGATCGTAAATAAAATCTCTGCCGCCATCAGCGTTCATCTGCGTTCTACCTCATCTCGCCCCTACTCTGGACTCAGTATATACCAACTCTGCCAAGAAATCAAGTCGTTGGGGCATCCGGGGAATCAGGGAAGCAGTGATCAGAGAATCAGCTCTCCTAGGAAGGCCTGATTCCCCGATTCCCTGATGGCCTGACTCCCTGATTCCCGCTGCGCTGACCTTGCAATTTTCCTCTAGATGTGCTAGTATGCAGGCACGCAGATTTCGCCATGGAGCGATCAATGAAGATCTTGATCACCGCCGCAGAGGTGGTGCCTTTCGCCAAGACCGGCGGCCTGGCCGACGTGGCCGGGGCTCTGCCGCTGGCCCTCCAAGCGCTCGGCCACGACGTGCGTGTGGCTATGCCCAAGTACGGGCGGGTGAGCAATGAGCGCTTCGGCCTGACCAATCTGCTCGATTCTTTCCCCGTGCCGCTGAATAGCCAGAGCGGGCCGGCGGCGGTGAAGCAGGGCTTCATCGGCACAGAAATCCCGGTGTACATGCTGGCCAACGAGCACTACTTCGACCGCGAGGGCATTTACGGCTACGAGGATGATGGCGAGCGCTTTATCTTCTTCTGCCGGGCTGCTCTGGAGGCGCTCAAGCGTCTGGACTGGCAACCGGACATCATCCATTGCCACGATTGGCACACCGGCGTCATTCCCAACTGGCTGAAGACGATTTACAAGAGCGACCCTTTCTTTGCCCCCACTGCCTCCGTGTTCACGATCCACAACTTGCAGTACCAGGGCATCTTCGGCAAGCGCGTCCTGGAGATTGCCGGCCTGGAGGACTACGGCTTCATCGTCCACCCCACGGAGCCGGCACTATCCAACGTCATAGACCTCATGGCGCGGGGCATCATCTTTGCCGATATAATCACCACGGTCAGCGAGCGTTATGCCCAGGAGATCCTGACCCCAGAGTACGGCGAGAAGCTGGACGTTATCCTGCGCGATCACCAGGATCGCCTCTTTGGGGTGCTGAACGGCATAGATGTGGAGCTGATGAACCCGGCGACGGACAAGTACATCGCCGCCAACTACGACATTAGCAGTCTGGATAGGCGCGTGGAGAACAAGCTGGCCCTGCAGCGGGAGGCTAACCTGCCCATCGGGGCGGAGATTCCTGTCATCGGCGTTATCAGCCGCCTGGCCGACCAGAAGGGCTTTGACATCCTGGAGCCGGCCATTGACCACATCCTGGACATGAACGTGCAGTTCATCCTGCTGGGCACTGGCGATCCGCACTATCACCAGATGTTCACCAAAATCGCCCAGTCCTATCCCCAGAAGGCGGCTATCTTCCTGACCTTCAACGCCCCCCTGGCCCAGAAGATCTACGCCGGCTGCGATCTCTTCCTCATGCCCTCCCGCTTCGAGCCTTGCGGCCTGGGGCAGATGATCGCCATGCGCTACGGCGCAGTGCCGGTGGTGCGCGCCACCGGTGGCCTGGCGGACACTGTGCACAATTTCGATGCCCGTACCGGCGATGGCAACGGCTTCACCTTCACCCGCTACGATCGCTGGGCCCTCTTTGCCGCCGTAGTACGGGCTTTGGAGACCTATCGGCATCAGGAGGTCTGGCGCAAGCTGCAGATCAACGGCATGTCCACCGATTTTTCCTGGCATAAGTCGGCCAAAAGATATGTAGAGTTGTACCAGAAGGCTGTGGAGTTCAAGCGTGGTGCTGCTCTGGGAAGTTCTTAAAGTCTTATCCACCGATGCTGGCGAGTTCTACCATCAGTTTCTCGTCTTCGTCGCCGTCACCCTGTTGGCCATTGGCATGTACCGGGAATGGCGGCGTACCCGGCAGCCAGCCCTGTACGACCTCTTTCTGGCGCTAAGCATCTTCGTCCTGCAACGGGGGCTGCTCACCGCAGCCTACGGCCTCACGGCCATCTGGCGTCTGGTGCCCGCCGCGGCGCTCCAGCCGTACCTGCCCTTAGACCGGGCCCTGGAGACCGTGGCCCTGCTCTTCCTGGCCTACGCCTTCCTGCCGGCGCCGCTGGGCTCGCCACGGCGTGGCCGCTTTCTGGTCGGCGCCCTCGTCTTTGTCTTTCTGGCTTATCTGGTCACCCAAGGCTTCTGGCTGCGCGACCTCGCCCAGCAGCCCGGCCTGGGCTTCACACACTACTGGGCTGGTGTGTTTTTCCAGGGCCTGCAACTGGGCATCCTGGCGATCACCTTGCTGGCCGTAGCTCTACGCCAGGGCAAGTATCGCCTCCTGGCGGCTTGTCTGCTCAGCCTGTTTTTGCTCAACAACGTCCTGGAGCTGCCCATCACCGGCAGCGCAGCGGAACCATTTCAGCAGGCCCTGGCCCGCACGTTCGACCTGGCCGCCTTCCCTATTTTCGGCTTCATCGTCTATCGCAACATCGTGGACGATGCCCGGACGGCACGCCAGGAACTGCAGGAACTCAACCAGGAACTGGATCGCAAGGTCGCCGAACGGACGCGGGAGCTTTCTCTCCTCCTGCAGGCCGGCGAAGCCCTGTCCTCTACCCTGGACCTGGACAGCCGGCTGGACATCATTACGGCCCGGATGACCACGGCCGCCAGCGCCAGCGGCTGCCTCCTGTCCCTGCTGGACGAGGATGAAGAGCACATCACGGTCAGGAGCGGTTTTGACAGCGCCAGCCAGGGGCGCACACCGCACGTCGGTGTGCGGCGAGCCCTGGCCGTCCTGCCCAACGTGCGCCGCCTGCTGACGGGCGAGGCGGCGGTCATAGAATACACACCCGGGGCCGCCGTCGCCGCCGAGGAGAAGGCCATCATTGACGGCCTGGGGGCCAGGTCGGCGCTGCTGCTGCCCCTGATCAGCCGCGGCAAAAGTATCGGTGTGGCTGTCTTGTACGAGAGCCGGGCGCCGCGCCGTTTCTCGCCGGAAGAGATAGGGCTGTACAAGGCGCTGGCGCACCAGGCGGCGGTGGCCATCGAGAATGCGCGTTTACACGCCTCGGTGGTGGAGAGCAAGAATGAACTGGAGGCCATCATTCAGAACAGCGCCGATGGCGTCTTCGCCCTGGATAGGCAACGTCGCCTTGTCAGCTTCAACCCGGCCCTGGAGAACTTGACGGGCTGGCAGGCGGCGGAGGTGTTGGGTACGCCTTGCAGCCTGGTCTTTCGGGCGCGTGACCTGGGGCACCAGAGCCTCTGCGAGCAAAACTGCCTCTGCCTGCGAGCCTTCAGTAGCCAGCAGCCTCTGACTACAGAGGTGCTAATTACCACGAAGGATGGACGAGAACTAAACGCCGGCATCAGCCTGGGCCCCATCTTGGATCAGGCCGGGCGAGTGATTGGCGCCGTGGGGGTGGTGCGGGACATCACCCGGCAGAAGGAAGTGGAGCGCCTGCAAACGGAGCTCGTCTCCACCACTTCCCACGAACTGCGCACGCCGCTGACCCTGATCAAAGGCTATCTGGGCACCCTGCTGCGCCCCGACCTGCGGCTGCCGCCAGAGACCCAGAGACGCTTCCTGCGCCAGATTGATGAGGCGGCTAATCGGCTGACCGGCCTGGTAGACGACCTCCTCAGTGTGTCTCGCCTGGAGTCGGGTCAGATGGAGCTGCGCCTGCAGCCAGTGGACCTGGCGGCGTTGATCAGCCGGGTGGTCAGCACCTTCCAGGTGCAGGGCGATGTGCACCGGCTGTCCCTCTCCCTGGGGCCGCTACCTGACCATCTGATGGTGCGCGCCGACGCCGAGCAGATCGAGCGCATCCTGCTCAATCTGCTCAACAACGCCGTCAAATTCTCGCCGCAAGGCGGGCACATCCAGGTCAACGGCTGTGGCGTGCGCATGGAGAATGGCCAGGTGCTAGAGGCCGTCCCTGCGCCTTGCCCGCTACCGGCGCTAAATCTGGACGACGGCGCTTGGGCCCTGGTCAGCGTCCAGGACGAGGGCATCGGCATTCCGCCGGAGCACCAGGAGCGCATCTTTGAGAAGTTCTATCAGGTGGACAGCGGGCTGACCCGGCGGGCCAAAGGGACCGGCCTGGGGCTTTACATCTGCAAAGGCATCATTGAGGCCCACGGCGGCAAGATTTGGGTGCAAAGCGCGCCCGGCCAGGGCAGTACCTTTATCTTTGATCTGCCGTGGCATTTGGCAGATAGCTGATGGCCGATAGCTGATGGCAGATGGCCGATGGCAGATCTTGACGTTGTCATCTTTCAACTGTCATTGCGAGTCCCCAATGACGCGGCGGCGTCATTCCCGATAACAGAAACTTGCGCGCGGTTTGCAGCCGTAGGGCGGGCGCGGCGCCCGCCGCCCTGTTCTGCGCATCTGGGCGGCAGGCCACGGGCACTGCCCTACGGCAATCACCAGCCAAGTTTCTGAGTAGGAGCATCCCGTCACTCGGCTCAGAGCCTGCTCTGAGTGAAGCGAAGGGATGCGGTTGTGAGGAACGAAGCAAAGCAATCTCCCTCATAGCGCAACAAAGAGATTGCTTCCCCTTTGCTGCGGCTCAGGGCTGCGGCTTCTGCGCTTGCAATGACCAATTTAACGATGTCAAGATATGGCATATAGCAGATGGCATATAGAACAGGACGGTGGGCGCCGCGCCCGCCCTACGGCCATCAGCTATCAGCCATCGGCTATTGGCCAACCGTAGGGGGTAACATGAAAGGCACAATCCTTATAGTGGACGATGAGCCGGGGGTGGTGGAGATTGCCCAGGTGAACCTGGAGCCGGAAGGCTACACCGTAATCGGGGCGAGCGATGGACTGGAAGGCCTGGCCAAGATTCGCAGCGCCAAGCCCGACCTGGTGCTCCTGGACATCATGATGCCCCAGATGGACGGCTGGGAGATGCTGCAGTGCATGGAAGCGGACCCAGAGATGGCGGGCATCCCCGTCATCATGCTCACCGCCAAAACCCAGAACGAGGATATTCTGCGCGGGCTGGAGGGCGGGGCGGTAGAGTACATCACCAAGCCCTTCTACCCGGAGAACCTGGTAGCCAGCGTGCGCATCATCCTGGAGGCCTTCGAGCCGCGCCTGCGCCAGGGCTGGCGGGAGAACCTCATCGCCCGGCGCAAGCGCCTGATGGCCATCCGCTGGACGAAGAGCAAATAGGCGAATCAGCGAATCAGCGAATCAGCGAATCAACAAATCGCCAATCGGCAATTGGCAATCGGCAATCGGCAATCGGTAGAGGAGGCTATGCCCGAACTTCCCAGCATCACAGACTTAGAGGACCAGGTGGCGACCCTGCCCGCCGAGGCGCAGGCGCGCTTCGCCCGCTTGTTTCACGTCAGCACGACCATCGGCACCCTGAACCCGCCGCCGAGCATGGAACCCTGGATCGAGCAGTTTTTTGGCTCCGTGGCTGCCGTGCGCTCCCAGAAGATCGTCAAGGTCACTAACCTGGTCACCTGGGAAGGGGCGCTGTTCAACGAGCTGCGGTCCCGGCGGCCTATGGAGGCCAAGAGCACAGGCGACCTGCATAAACTGATCCTGGAGAACGTGGGCGATCCTTTCTGCAAGCCCCTGGAGGGCACCCCCGCCGACAGCTTCGGCCGGGTGCAGGGGGCGCACACCATCACCGCCAGCAACATCGCCAAGTACGACGGCTACCACGGCGTGGCCATCTTCGACGAACACGATCCTCTAGCCTTCACCGCCGCTGGCGTCAGCGATGCTCTGGATACCGCTCTGGCCTGGGCGCACAAGGCTCACGCCGAGGATGAGCGTGCCCGCTACTTTTTCCTCATGTGGAACTGCCTGTGGAAAAGCGGCGCCAGCATCATCCACGGCCACGCCCAGATGACGCTGACGCGGGACATGCACTACGCCAAAGTCGAGCACCTGCGCCGCGCCGCCCTGGCTTATCGGGCGCAGCACGGTACCAACTACTTTGACGACCTCTACAGCGTGCACCAGAGCCTGGGACTGGGGTTTGCAGTAGAGGGCACAGGAGCTGAGGAGCCGAGGAGCATGGGAGAAGGGGAGCATTTCTACACCTCTGCACCTCTGCACCTCTGCACCTCTGCCCAAAACGGCGTTCGCGTCCTGGCCTACCTCACGCCCATCAAAGAGAAAGAAACCCTGATCCTGGGCCAAACCCTGGATGAGACCCTCAAGGCCACCATCTACCACGTACTGCGCACCCTGGTGGACGGGCTGGGCGTGACCAGCTTCAACCTGGCCATTTACCTGCCTCCGCTGGTGTTGGTGAACGGCGAAGACTGGAGCGGCTTCCCGATTCTAGTGCGCATCGTGGACCGGGGTGATCCCAACAACAAGACTGCTGACATCGGGGCGATGGAGTTGTACGCTGCCAGCGTCATTGCCAGCGATCCCTTCCGCCTCGCCGAGACGCTGCGGTGGCGGGTTGTCACACCCCACCGATTCTGGATCCAGAGGGTGTGACAACCCGCCAGGGCGGCGTTTTCCAGGGCGTGCTAGTCGTGGGCCGGGCACGATACCCGGCAGGCCGAGGACTAACAGAGAGGAGGTGCTGAGACTAACGACGAAGGACGAAGGACTAAGGACGAAAGACCAAAGACTGAGGACTATGGACTGAGGACCGGGGACTAACGAGAGAGGAGGTGCTTATGGGCACAATCACAACGGTACGACTGCAGTTGCTGGCCCCCCTGTGGACAGGGAACGTGGACCGAGAGATGGTGGGCGTGAAACCGGTGGCCATTGTCGGTGGGCTGCGCTGGTGGAGCGAGGCCATCGTCCGGGGCCTGGGGGGCTATGCCTGCGATCCCACGGACGGCGCCAGCCGCTGCCTCTTTGATGAGGCCGCCTTCCGGGCCAGCGGCGACCCGGCGGCCGGCCTGGCCGAGGTCTGCCCGGTCTGTGGCCTCTACGGCTGCACGGGCTGGGGGAGCAAGGTGCGCTTCGTCATGGAGTACCGGCCAGCACGCAGCCCGGGGGCTCTCGGCGACCTGTTCATTGACCTGGGGGAGGCCAAGCCTCTGGCGGAGGAGGAGCGCTGGCTCCTCAACCGCACCTTCCAGGTCATTGCCACCTACGGCTCCATCGGCGGCAAGACGCCCCTGAAGCCGCCCCAGCCCGACTACGGCCTGGTGGCTTTGCCTGGCGGGCCGCCCTTCGCTACAAGCATCCCACGGGCCCAGGTGCAGCGGTGGGCCACTACCGGCCGACGGGCGGCGGAGGCTGCCCAGGCCCCGGCTACCTGGCCCAATCTGCAACGCTTCTTCTTCAACAATCAGGCCACCCTGGCCCGGCCGGTGCTGGAGGAACTGCTTAAGCTCAGCCCCTTCCTGGCCGGGCGGCTGAGCGTGAGCAAGAAGATTTTCGTCTTTGCCCGCCCGCCCCGCTTCTGGGGCTACACCGACAGCCCCACCCTGCTGAACACCATCCTGCAACGCCTCGCCGCCCACGGTGTGCGGGGGACGCGGACGGGGGAGGAGGTGCTTCGTGAGTGGTAACCATCGGTATAGCGCAACCGTAGCCCAGGCCAGCAGCGGCCCGCGCCCGAGTCAACCGCCCCCTCCACCTCCTGGGGGCCCGCGCCCTGGGCAACCGCCCGGCGCTCGACGCCCACCAACGCCACCTGGCCGCGGGCCGCTGCCACCGCCGCGCCCCGCCCCGCCGCCTCGCCCGGCCATCCCCCGCGAGAGCTATGACCTCTATGTATCCTACCCCTGCGTTACCGAGGACGACGTGCGGCGCATCGTCGGCGGGGAGGGTGAGCAGTACATGGAACTGGAGAACCTGTACACCCGCATCCTGCTTCTAGCCCCGGCGCTCACCATGCGCTTCAAGGACTACGCCCGGGGCGGGCATCCGCGCTACGGTGGTGGCTACAAGAGCCTGACCCATCGGCGCGGGGGCGGCAAGACGCCCTACACGGTGGCCATCATCGAGCCGGCCCTGGGCCAACTGGTGGCTCTGGGGCTGTATCCGCCCCGTATCGCCCTGGACGTCCTGCCACCAATGTCGTTCCTGCTGCAATTCCGCTTCACCCTGAGCGGCCCCTTCATGTCCCGGGACGATGAGACCTTCTACATCCACGAGAACCCGCTGAGCAAGGATGCCGTCTTCAAGGTGCCCTACGTGCGACCTTCCACCTGGAAGGGCATTCTGCGCCAGGCCGCCACTGGCCTCCCCGATGCCAGGCCGGGCGATGTGGAGCCCCTCTTTGGCAATCCACGGGAGGCCGAGGTGGGGCAGCAGGGGCGTTTGCATTTCTATCCCACCTACTTCGATGCCCTGGACCTGGAGATGATCAACCCGCACAGCCGGGTGACCAGGGCAGGTACCACGCCCATCGTCATGGAGGTAGTGCCGACAGGGGCTTCCGGCTTCTTCACCCTGCTGTACACGCCGTTCGATCTCATCGGCCTGGCTCCAGACAGCCGTCCCGTGCGTCAGGAGGTGGCCCGGGACATCGTGCTCACGGCCAAAGCGGCGGCGGCGATGTTGCGGGAACAGGGCTTCTCGGCCAAACGTAATCGTGGCTTCGGCCTGGCCGAGGAGCAGATCAGCGGCGACAGCCGCGGCGGCCAACTGGTGATCAACGGCTTTCCTTACCCCAAGACTACCTTTCGCACCCTGGACGATCTGCTGCGCCTGGCGGAGGAGTTGGCGCGGCAGCTTCTGCCGGGGTAGCGTATGCAGGAGGCGATGATGACAGAACAGCCTTACGAGACCAAAGTTTACTATGCCCTGGCCCTGGACCCGGTGCACGTGGGTGCCGGGGGGATGGTCATTGGCCGCGTGGATAACCCCATCGTCCGGGACCCGCTGACGCAACTGCCCAAGATTCCAGCCACCAGCCTGGCCGGCGTCGCCCGTGCCTACACGGGCATGCACTACCCGGAGAAGTTCCTGCGCCAGGAGGTCGTTGAGGGCAAAAAGGTCGTTTACAAGAGCTGCGTCGGGGCTATCGCCCCCAAGGCTGGCCCCCGGCCTGGCGGCGCCGAGGAGGAGCCCTGTGGCGAGCGTACCTGCCCGGTGTGCGTGACCTACGGCTTTGGCCTGGAGGACACCCGGGGGTTGCCCAGCATGGCCCAGTTCTTCGATGCCCAGATCCTCTTCTTCCCGGTGAACACCATGCTGGGCCCGGTCTGGGTCACCGCCCCAGGGCCCCTGAACAGTCTGGCAGAAGCCAAACTCCTGCCCACTGTTTCCCTGGCCATCCGCCTGGCACCCGGCCAGCGGGGTCTGCAAACGGCTCTGAAGAGCGGGGCCAGGACCAACAAGCTCAACCTGGGCTGGCTCTTGCTGACCATCAGCAATGATAGCAGCCCCCTCACCTCCCAGGGCCTGGCCGCCTTCCAGAAAGCCGGCGTCCCTGCCGAGGTGCTCAATCGCCTGGCGCTCGTCCCGGACGAGCTGTTCGGGCAGGTGGTGAACAACAATCTGGAGGTGCGCACCTCCACGGCCATTAATCATGCCACGGGGGCCAGCCTGGAGGGTGCCCTGTTCACCTACGAAGCCATCCCTCGCGGCACGGTGTTCAGCTTCACCGTGGTCTACAAGGACCCGCGTAGCTTCGTCCTGGACGGCTCGCCCCTAAGCCAGAATCTGGACTGGGTGAAGAACAACGTGGAGAAGGGCCTGGCTTACGTGGAGTACCTGGGCCTGGGCGGCATGGTCACCCGAGGCATGGGCCGGCTGCGCATCACGAGCTAAAGAGGCAAGAGGCAGGAGGCAAGATCACCTGCGTCTCGCTTCAGGAGGAAGAAATGAGTATGCTGGAGAATCTCGACTTCTACTGCGTAGACTATGCCCAGCGGGTCATCGGCAACCTGAAGGTCAAAGCACCCCCGCTCAAGCTCACCGGCGATGAGGTGGCCCACCAGGTCAGCAAGCTGCTCAACGTTCTCTACAACAACGGTCTCTACGCCTGCCTGTTGTACCTCTCCTGGAAGGTCATGGAGGGCACGCCGAAGGAGAAGACGGTGGCCAGTCTTTTGGAAAGCCAACTGATTGGCCGCCGGGGCGAACCGACCCTGCTGCGCCTGGAGCCCATCGCCCTGCCCATCAAAGAGGCCGGTGACTCCCTGGAGGCGGGGCGCCTGCTCAGCCAGGACCTGGACGACCTCTTCCTGGCTCGCGACCTGCTGGCCCGCACGCTGATGTACGTGCGCTACCACGCCAAGACGATGGCTTGAATGGGGCAAGGGAATCAGGCAATCAGGGATCAGGGAATCAGGAGGTCAGCCCCTGATTCCCTGATTTCCCGATTCCCTGATTTCCCGATTCCCTGATTCCCCATCAAGGAGACGGCATGACCCTGAACTGTAGTGTGGGGGTGACGGCCCACAACGAAGAGGCCAATATCGGCCAGCTCTTGCAGGCCCTGCTTGACCAGAAATTAAGCCGCGTGGCCATCACGGAGATCATCGTCGTGGCCTCTGGCTGCACTGACCGTACCATCCCCATCATTGAAGAGTATCAGCGCCGCGACCCACGCCTCCGCCTCATCGTCCAGCAGGAGCGGCAGGGCAAGCCGGCGGCGGTGAACGCCTTTCTGCGCGCGGCGCGGGAGGACATCTGCGTGCTGGAGAGCGGCGATACCTGCCCCGGCCCCGACTCCATCGAGCACCTGGTGGCCATGTTTGCGGATCCGCAGGTGGGGATGACCGGGGCGCAAAAGGTGCCTGTGAACGCCCCCAGCGACGTGGTGGGCTATCTCTCCCACCTGCGCCTGCGCATGGAGCACGAGCTGTGCCTGGAGATTCCTCGCCTGGGCGAATTGATCGCCTTCCGCAAGGTCTTTGAGCAGATCCCGCCGGACGTGGCCATGGACGAGGCTTTTGTGGAGGCCATTGTCATGCAGCGCGGCTTGCAGGTACGCTATGCTCCTCAGGCCGTGGTTTACAACAAGGGCCCCGACACAGTAAGCGACTTCATCCGCCAACGGCGGCGCAACTATGCCGGGCACCTGCATCTGCGGCGCAAGTACGGGTATCGCGTCTCCAGCCTGGACACCGGGCGGGTGCTGCGCATCGCCCTGGACGAGTTTCTGGGGGCCATTCGCGGCATCCTCGGCGCCCTGCGCATCATCGCCTACTTGGTGTGGCTGGCCTCCCTGGAATTGCTGTCCCGCCTCCTGGGCGCCTACGATTACTACATCCGCAAGCGCCGCTATGAGGTCTGGCCCATCGCCTGGACGACGAAGGAGGTGCCTCTGGTGAGCCAGGGAGCAGGGGAGCGGGGGAGTAAGTGAGCAGAGGAGCAGGGGAGCGGGGCACCTCCGCACCTCCGCACCTCTGCACCCCAGCACCTCAGCACCCTGGCACCTCTGCACAAACAGAAGGAGCTTAATTGCGGGACAAGCTCTTCACCGCCCTCAAAGTGTTCATCAGCCTGGGGCTGATTGCTTACCTGTTCAGCCGGGTGAACCTGGCCGAGGTTTGGCGGCTGATTACTGCCGCTGACCTGGTGCTCCTGCTGCTGGCGCTGGCGCTGTACCTGGCGGCGATCAGCGTGGGCTGCCTGAAGTGGCAGGTGCTGCTGCGGGCGCAGGGACTGGCCGTGCCCTTCCCTAGCCTGCTGGCCTACACCTTCGTGGGGCTGTTCTTTGGCAATGCCCTGCCGTCTAACGTCGGCGGCGACGTGGTACGCGCCTACGACCTGGCGCGGCACACCGGCCAGCCCGAGGCCTCGGCCATATCCGTGCTGGTGGATCGCCTGGTGGGGCTGGCGGCCTTCTTCGCCGCCGCCGTGGCGATGGCCATCCTCACCGTGGCCCTGATCGGCGGGAGCATGGAGATGGAGCAGGTCATCGTGGCCGTGGTGGTGGCCTTCGGTGCGCTGCTGCTGGCCTTCGCCCTGCTCTTCAGCCGCCGCCTCACCCAGCGCGGGGCCTTCATCTTCGATTGGCCAATCCTGACCATGTTCAAGCCCACGGCCCAGCGGGTGTTCCAGGCCCTGCAAGCCTATCGCCACAGCTACGGTGCTCTGGCGCAGGGGCTGGCCATCTCCCTGGCTGTGGTACTCATCACCTCGTTTGTCCAGTACGCCATCGCCGCCGCCCTGCACCTGGACATTCCCCTGGTCTATTTTCTGCTCTTCAATCCTCTCATCGCCTTCGTCCTGGTAGTTCCCATCTCCGTCAACGGCATTGGCTTAAAGGAGGTGGCCTTCGTTTTCTTCTTTGGCCTAGTGGGTGTAGAGCGCGGGGCAGCCCTTTCGATCTCCTTGCTGTTCCACCTCATCATCGTCCTGGCCAGCTTGCCCGGCGGCCTGCTCTGGCTGCGGCGACGCTCGCTGGCGCCGGGGGCGGGGAATCAGGGAATCGGTGATCAGGAAATCAGGGAATCAGGGAATCAGGCTTCTTCTTGAGTCCGGATTCCCTGATTTCCTGATTCCCTGTCTCCCCCCAAGGGGTTTTTGATGAAGGCTGACTTGATCCTGTACAACGGTCTTATCCACACAATGAGCGATACGCACCCACAAGCGCAGGCGGTGGCACTGTACGGCGGGCGCATCGTGGCCGTGGGCAGCGATGCGGAGGTGAAGACACTGGCCGGCCGGGGCACGCAGTTCCTCGACCTGGCCGGGCGCACGGTGGTGCCCGGCTTCACCGACAGCCACGTGCATTTCCTGTGGTACGCCGTGGGGCTGACTCGCCCCAACCTGGACGGGGCCAAATCGCTGGAGGAGGCCCTGGCGCGATTGGCCCCGGCCATCGCCGCCACGCCGCCCGGCGAGTGGGTGCTGGGCTTCGGCTGGAACCACGAGGAGTGGCCACTGCCGGTCTTCCCCACCCGGCAGCACCTGGACGCCATCGCCCCGGCGCACCCGGTGGCCCTGCGCCGCAAGGACGGCCACTCCGCCTGGGTGAACTCGCTGGCCCTAAAACTGGCCGGCATCACCAGCGAAACGCCCGACCCACCCGGCGGCCAGATCAATCGTGAAGCCAGCGGCGAGCCTACCGGCATCCTGCGGGAAAATGCCATGGACGTCCTCTACCGCCTGGTGCCGGAGGTGGGACCAGAGACCTTCCTACGCGCTCTGCCCGTGGGCATCGCCCAGGCCAACGCTGCCGGACTCACCGGCATCCACGACATGGAGGGCCCGGAGGCCCTGCTGGCCTTCCAGACGCTGCATCGCCAGGGACAGTTGACCCTGCGCGTGCGCCTGCAAATCCCCGCCGAGAACCTGGAGCACGCCCTGGCCCTGGGGGTGCAGAGCGGCCTGGGCGACGACGTCCTGCGCCTGGGTGGGGTGAAGATGTTCGCCGACGGCTCGCTGGGTTCCCAGACGGCCTGGATGCTGGCGCCCTTCGAGGGGCAGCCAGAAAACTACGGCCTGTCCACCACGCCCGTAGACGAGCTGGCGGCGATGGCGCGCCGGGCGGCGGCGGGAGGTATTGCCTGCGTCATCCACGCCATCGGCGACCGGGCGAACCGCGAGGTGTTGGAAATCTACGCCGCTTTGCGACGAGAGGGGCTGGGCGCCGGCCTGCGCCAGCGCATTGAGCACGTGCAGCTCCTGCACCCCGCCGACCTCGGACGTCTGGCCGCGCTGGGCGTGGTGGCCAGCATGCAGCCCATCCACGCCACCTCCGATCGCTACATGGCCGACCGGCATTGGGGGGCGCGCAGTCGCTACGGCTACGCCTGGCGCAGCCTGCTCAACGCTGGCACCGTGCTGGCCTTCGGCTCTGACTGTCCGGTGGAGACCCTGGATCCGCTGCAGGGGCTCTACGCCGCCGTGACCCGCCAGCGCGCCGACGAGCCGGACGTGCCCGCCTGGTATCCCGAAGAGTGCCTGACCGCCGCTGAGGCGCTGCGGGCCTACACCGTGGGGGCGGCCTACGCCACCGGCGACGAGGGGCGGCTGGGGCGTATCGCCCCTGGCTACCTGGGCGACCTGGTGGTGCTCTCCCAGGACATCCTGGCCCTGCCCCCGGCGGAGCTGCTGGCCACCAAGGTGGACTATACCATATTCAACGGACAGGTGGTGTATGTTAGGGAATCAGGGAATCAGGGAATCAGTAATCAGGGAACCAGGAAACCCCTGATTCCCTGATTTCCTGATCACTGATTTCCTATCCTCGGAGGCAATATGACAGAGACGGTAGTGCCGACGGTGTACTTTGCTGAGGCGGGGGCGGCGAACACGGCGCGTGTGCTGCAGATCGCCCGGCAGCGGGCGGAGGAATTGGGGATCAGGAGCATCGTGGTGGCCACGACCAGCGGGACCACGGGTGCCCGCGCCGCCGAGGTCTTTCAGGGGTTCAACCTGGTGGCGGTGAGCCACGTCACCGGCTTCCGCGGGCCGGACCCCCAGGAGTTGACGGCGGCCAATCGAGAGCGCATCGTTGCCAACGGTGGTAAGGTGCTGACCACCACCCACGCCTTCGCCGGCCTCGGACGGGCGGTGCGGCGCAAACTGAACACCTACCAGATGGAGGAGATCATCGCCTACACCCTACGCACCCAGGGGGAGGGCATGAAGGTCTGCTACGAGATCACCCTCATGGCCGCTGACGCCGGGCTGATCAGCACGCAGGAGGAGGTCATCGCTATTGCTGGTACCGGCTCCGGCGCCGACACGGCAGTGGTGCTCCAGCCAGCCAACGTCCACGACTTCTTCGACCTGCGCCTGCAAGAAATCCTCTGCAAACCACGCTTCTGAGGTGGCCGATGAGTACGTTACTGGTGTACCAGGACGGCAAGTTTCGCACCGATTTGCTGTCAGTAGCCATATGTGATGTGCTGGCTGATCCTGAGGCCACAGTCTGGCTCGACGTCGGCGATCCTACGGAGCAGGACATCGCCGTGCTGTGGCAAGGGTTTGGCTTCCACCCGCTGGCCATCGAAGATGCCATCCGCGCCCACGAACGCCCGAAGGTAGACACCTACAGCAACTACTACTTTATCGTCTTCTACACTGCCCACCACAACACGGCGACCGACCAGATTGAAACCCAGGCGCTCAACATGTTCATCGGCGCCAATTACCTGGTCACTGTGCACCAGGGAACGATCAGGCAGATTGAGGAGACTCAGGTTCGCTGGCAGGCACCAGGCAGCCCGCTGGGTCACCGGGTGGCCGCGCTGGTGCATGCGCTGCTGGATGCGGTGGTGGACGACTATTTCCCGCTCATGGATCAGGTAGCCGACCGCATTGATGACCTGGAAGACACGGTCTTTATAAAGTTCGAGGAAAGCTCCACCCAGACCCTCTTCGGCTTGAAGAGAGACTTGTTGCACCTGCGGCGTGTCGTCGCGCCGGAGCGTGATGTGCTCAATCGGCTGTTACGGCGCGAGCTGCCCGTCTTCAAACCCGAAGACCTAATGTATCTCCAGGACATCTACGATCACATTGTACGTGTGACCGACAGCGTAGACACCTATCGCGATCTGCTCTCCAGCGCCCTGGACAGCTACCTTTCGGTTCAGTCGAACAACCTGAACCAGATTGTCAAGGTCCTGACGATTGCCTCCATCATTCTCATGTCCAATGCCCTGGTTTCTGGCATCTACGGCATGAACTTCCGCTTCATGCCTGAGCTGGGCTGGAAGTTTGGCTATCCCTTTGCCCTGGGCCTGATGGTCATAATCAGCGCGGCGCTCATCCTGTACTTCCGGCGGCGAAAGTGGTTGTGAGGCATTGCTTATTGGGGAGATTCGTGGTAGAATATACGGTAGAGCAGACTTAGCAAGGCGGCAGCATGCTGCTACCCGATTGACAGCGGTCGGAAAGTGAGGACCAGTCACATATGAGTGCAAAAATAGAGGCGGAAAGGATTTACGCTGAGTTGGGGTCTATCCGGCAAGAGCTGATTGCTGTCAAGACCCAACTGGCGCAGGTGTTAGAAGCCAGCAAAATGGGTGTACCGACCGGACATCCCTACATTATTCGTAGTTCCAGAATGCATCATGGCGAACCGACCATTGATGGCAGTTCTATCACCGTGCGCACGGTCATCGAGCGTACGCGGCTGGGTGATACACCAGAGCAGATTGTGGAGGCTTACCCGGTGTTGACGCTGGCCCAAGTCCATGATGCGTTAGCTTATTACTACGATCATCCTGGCGAAATTGAAGGATACATCCGGGAGAATCGGGAGGCACTATGGCGGATGAGGCAGCGCGCCTCTTCATAGCCATCTACACCGACGCCGACGTACATGGTGGATTGGCTGCGCAACTTCGTCTCCGGGGATTCGACGCTATTTCAGCCTACGAGGCAGGTAACGCCAAGCTGGACAATTCCGATCAATTGGAATACGCTATCAGCCAGAGACGGGCGATTTTGACTTGTAACATCAAAGACTTTGAACCGCTGGTCAAGGAGTGGTGGCGGGCTGACCGCAAGCACTATGGTGTTATCGTATCCGAACAGATACCGATTGGCGAGATGCTACGGCGCATGGTGCGTCTTCTGAACATGGTGAGCGCCGAGGAGATGGAAAACAGTTATCGTGATCTAGCTGAGTTCGCTGACCGGAGCGATTAGAACGGCTGGTGACGAGCTGTGTGACTGGATAGGTGAAGAACTGACGTGTTCAAGACCCCTGGCTATCGTGCCAGGGGCTTTTATTCCCCGGCCCTGTGCCGATATTGGTTCTTAGTTCTTAGCCTAACTTTTGTGCAACCAATGGCCGAATCGCTCAGCCGGGCGAGAAAAAGACACTTTGCCCCTCTGGGCAAGCACGATTAAACATAGGCAGCGCCGGCTGGAAGACCAAACCGCCGAGCACC
>Ga0315268_10003652_pt1 | contig 16858 bp, 12 predicted proteins | sample C1_top_MG_FD_204535 | JGI IMG/M metagenome (GOLD analysis project Ga0315268, IMG submission 204535) | Sediment microbial communities from Yellowstone Lake, YNP, Wyoming, USA - C1_top | ecosystem: Environmental > Aquatic > Freshwater > Lake > Sediment | place: USA: Wyoming | collected 2017-08-01
CCGCAAGGTCCATGCCGGCGGCAGCTACCTCAGCGATTCGGCCGCGGAGTCCCTGGCCATGAGCCTGGCCGGCGGCGGCCGGGGGCGCTCCCCGGTGGAGTGCCTGTCCAATCGGGAGATTCAGGTATTGCGGCACCTGGCCTTGGGCCGCACCGTCCGGGAGATTGCCGAAGCCTATCACCTGAGCCCCAAGACCGTGGACACCTATCGGCTGAGGTTGCTGAAAAAACTCAATCTCCGAAACAACGCCGAGCTCTCCCGCTTTGCCATGCAAAACCGCCTGGTGGAGTTCTAATCCTCCAAAGAACCCTTCCCCTGCAAACATTTCCAGCATTGCCAAGGTATATCTCTTTTGCAAGGGCATAGGTTTGGCCCGGACCCAGTGGTGTCCAGGGGGGGCCAGGCACACTTGGGAAATAGGACACCAGAAAGCCTAGAACCGCCGCCCCCGGCGCTTCCTGAGCCGGCGGGGGCGCCGGCTCTACTTTCTCTGATCCTTACGAGGCCTTCCAAAAATCTAGGTCAAAACCCCGGATCTGAAACTAAAAATCAGGCAAACCCTGATTTCTATTTTCCCCCTGCTGGGGTTATTATTTGGCCCAATTTAGTGCAAATCACTAATTATCGCCATTGTTCGCGGGGTGAAAGACCAATGAGAAAGCTGATTCCTTTGGTTTTGGTGGTAGTGCTGATTTTGGGCGGTTGCGCCGGCATGTCCAACACCGAACAGCGGGTGTTAAGCGGCGGCGCCATCGGGGCAGCCGGAGGGGCGCTCATCGGCGCAGCCGCCGGCTCTGCGGCCATCGGTGCGGCCGCCGGCGGTGGGGCGGGCCTCCTGGGAGGCTACGTTTACGACCAGTATCAAAAATCCCGGGGAAACCCCTGATCTGACAGCCGCAGCGTCGTCCCTGGTTTTGCGGACCGTCGCCCATGGATAGCTGGTTCCCAAGCTCCTTCCCTGAAAAGCTCTTGCATAGGGTGCGCACTGCGCACCAAATCCGGAGGGTGGCGGGCGAGGACGCCCGCCCTACGAAATTTTCATGAGCAGGATCATGGTCAACTGCTTGGGAAACCACTTGGAGGCAAAGCTCCTGCTTTGCCCTATTATGGGCTAAACACTAAACAATTGAATGCCCAAGCAGAGCTTGGGCGGCAAGTTTCGTTCCCAAGCGGTTGAACATGAGCCTTAGGCGCACCCATAAATCCTGAAAAATCGGTAGGGCGGGCCTCCGTGCCCGCCACAAGCCAGATTTAATGGTGCGTAAGACGCACCCTACGCTTCAACTTTTCAGGGCAGTCATTCATGAGACTTTGGCCCACCCGTAAATTATGAAAAGATTTGGTGGCACAGGCTTTCCAGCCTGTGTCTTAGCAGCCGGGGGCGGCTGTTCCACATTTTCTTTTACCTGCCCGAGGAACTTTTCAGACCAGGAGCTTGGGAACAAGTATCAGGGCAGTCGCTTACCGCCACCTCTTTAACCCCTCCTTGCGTCTCCCCAGAAATATTGGCCGGCCGCTAAATAACATCAGGTCGGCAATTTCTCCAAGCTCGAAAATACCGATGGACAAAGCAGGAGTTTCTACAGTAAGGTGATTATCGCCATTTCGGAAACGGGAAAATTCGGCGGGGTCCCGGTTCGAGAACTCGCGGATCGCGGGTAACCCAGGGCTTTTTTAAACCCCGGGAAGTTTCAGGAAACCAAAGGCTCCAGGGACTCTATTCCGTCAAGTTCGGTAGCAATTTTAACCTCGCCGAATCACTTCCCCCTCTCCAACCGCTGGCGCGAGCAGAGGGTTGGCGTGAGGGGGATCTAAGACGTCGCCTATTTAAGGAATCAACTACCCAATAAATTTCGGGCGGAAGACAATGTGCGCGCCGCGTCACCTTCAGTGGTTGAGTCTGACCCTGGTGTTCTGCTCCGTGGCAATGTTCGCCGGGTGCGGCACCCTTGCCAATGGCCGGGGTTGGGGGCAGGACGCCACCCTGTGTCCGGGTTGGCACCGGGTGGGGAAGGCAGCCCTAAATGCGGCCCTGGAACCGGAAACCTGGGTGCCCGCGGTGGGGGCGGCGGTTTTTCAGATAGGTTCTATGGATCGGAACCTGTCCAACTGGGCCTCCAAGCGCACCCCGATCTTCCAGTCCCAGGGCAATGCCGATACGGCCAGCGAAGCCCTGCAGGCGACCGCAGAGGCAGCCTATGCCATCACCGCCCTGGCCACCCCCAGCGGCGAGGAGTCCGGCGATTGGGCTTGCGCCAAGGCGAAGGGACTCACGGTGGGCATCGCCGCCATCGCCTTGACCGAAGGCACCACCGATCTTCTCAAATACACTACCAACCGAACCCGGCCGGACGGTTCGGACCATGAAAGCTTTCCTTCGGGGCATGCCTCCAGGGCCGCGGTCTGCGACACCCTGGCGACCCGCAATCTCCAGTACCTGGCCATGCCCGACGCCGCCCGCACCGGCTTGCGGGTGAGCTTTCTTGCCCTGAGCCTGACCACCGCCTGGGCCCGGGTGGAAGCCAAGCAGCACTTCCCCTCGGATGTCCTGGCGGGCATGGCTTTCGGTCATTTCTTCGGGGCTTTCATCAATGATGCCTTCCTGGGCCTGGACAGCCCCAAAAACTTCTTTTTCTCGGTGGAGCCTTCCAGGAGAGACGTTCTCTGCTCCGTGCACTGGGTTTTTTGAGTCTCAGCCCGCCCTCACCAGAGAATCTTCCCTTAACCCGGAGTGACCCGAGCCTGGGGCCCCAGGGGCGACCTTGCATTGCCGGCCCGGCCGGCTTAGCTTATTGGTAAAGGCTTCATGGCAGGCGCCCATTAGCCTTTGGCTCACCAATAATGCCAAGCTGCGGTCATTAAAGATAATAAAAATGGTAGCCGCAGGCTTCAGCCTGCTCCTGGGCACGGCACGCCGTGCCCCTACAGGAAACAACATCATTCATACGGGCACGGCGTGCCGTGCCCGTATGAATGCCCGTCCTGAACTTTTCAAGACAGATTTTCGCCCTTCAGTTCTCCCGCCAGCTCATCGTGCTTTCGGCCGCGGTTTTGGTGACATCGAGGGGCAGGCCGTTCTGCTCCTCCACGGCCTGCATGACCAGGCGCATGCTCACCTGAGTCGACAAGCCCCGGTTCTCGATCAACTTGAGGACGTGCAGGATCATGGAAGGAATTTTGTAATAGACGTCCTCATGCACGGAGAGATAGATGCGGCCCTGGCGAAAGCCGATCTTGGCCGGCTCGTAGATGTATTCCACCCGGGTGCCCAGCGGCACCAAGGGAAAGAGCTTTTCAATATGTTCCGGGTACATCCGGGTGCAGCCGTGGCTCACCAGGCGACCCACCCCCAGGGGCATGGCCGTGCCGTGGATGCCGTAATCGCCCCAGGAAAGGGTGAGTTTCAGCTTGCCCAGGGGATTATCCGGGCCCGGAGGCATCTCCGCCATGCCGTATTTGGCCTGGAGAGATTTGGGAATGTGCCAGGTGGGGTTGACCTTCTTTTCAATGACCCGGAATTGCCCTTGGGGGGTCTTGAAGTCCAGCACCCCCATGCCGATGGGAAAGGTGTAAACCTGGGTGTCATGGTTGACGAAGTAATACAGGCGCATCTCCCCGGTGTTGACGATGATTTGGGCGCCCCGCCTCTCCGGCAGGATCCACATGGTGGGCACGCTAATCTCGGCCCCCGGCGGCGGCAGGAAGGGGTCCCAGCTACGGTAGTGCACGCCTAATTCGGAATATCCCAGGCCGTATTGCCGGGCCAGTTCCAGGAGATCCTCGCCCTTTTTGATCTGGTGATGCTGCACGTGGCCCACCACCGTGACGGCCTGGGGGTCCACCCCGCTGGCGGTAGCCGGCAAATGAATGGTGTATGGGCCTGCCGCCCAGGCCGGGAGGATAGAAAAACCGGCGCCAAGCAAAAAGACCAGGATCGCTGCCATCCGTCGCATATCTTACTCCCGGGACCGCCGCAAGGTTTTGAGGCTTGAGGAAAAAGGCGGCTGGGTCACCCCTTTTTCCGTAATGATACCCGAAATCAGCTCATTGGGGGTAACAGCCAAGGCCGGGGCAAAGCCACGGCCTCTCCCAACCCCGGTCTTCACTGCGGCTGCCAGCTCAGCGTGGTTCCCTCGGTTTTAGTGACATCCAGGGGCATGCCGTTCTGCTCCTCCACCGCTTGCATGACCCGACGCATGTCCACCTGGGACGCCAGGCCGTGGTTTTCCATGAGCCTGAGGACGTGCAGGATCATCGAAGGAATTTTGTAGTAAACGTCCTCGTGCACCGACAGATAGATGCGGCCCTGGCGAAAGCCGATCTTGGCCGGCTGGTAGATATATTCCACTTTGGTGCCCATGGGCACCATAGCGAAAAGCTTTTTGATGTCCTCAGGGTACAGGCGGGTGCAGCCATGGCTCACCAGACGGCCCACGGCCCAGGGCAGGTTGCAACCGTGGATGCCGTAGTCTCCCCAATTGAGGCCAAGCTTATATTCCCCCATGGGATTGTCGGGGCCGGCAGGCATCGCCACCATGCCATATTTTTTCTGTAAATGCTTGGGGATATGCCAATCCGGGTTCACAATCTTCTGGTTCACGGAGAAATTGCCGGTGGGGGTTTGATAGTCCAGGACCCCCATACCGATGGGATAAGTGTAAACCTGGGTATCATGGTTGACGTAATAATAGAGACGCATTTCCCCGGTGTTGACAATGATGGCGCGGCCATGGTTGTTGGGGACGATCCAGAGGGAGGGAATGGTCATTTCGGCGCCGGGGGGAGGCAGGAATGGGTCCCATTGGCGATACATGGCGCCGATTTCGGACCACCCCAGGTCAAAGCGCCGGGACACATCCAGCAGATCCTCGCCCTTCCTTATCTGGTAATGCTGCACATGGCCCACCACCGTGTCGGCCCGGGGGTCCACCCCGGTGCCGGAGGAGGGCAGATGAATGTTGTACGGACCTCCCGCCCAGGATGGCAGGGTAAGGCTCAAGCACAGGAAAAAACCCAGGATCGCTGCCACACGTCTCACGTTCGTACTTTTCCTAAGACCGCCGCAGGGTTTTGAGACTCGATGAAAATGGCGGCTGGGCCACCCCTTTTTCGGTAATGATACCCGAGATCAGCTCATTAGGGGTAACATCGAAAGCCAGGTTCAGGGCCCTGGCTCCGGCCGGGGCGATCGGCTCACCCCAGAGATGAGTAACTTCATCCGGGGACCGCTCCTCCACCGGAATGTGGTTGCCGTCCGGGATGCTGAAGTCAAAGGTGGACAGGGGCGCGGCCACGTAAAACGGCACCCCGTGGTAATGAGCCAGAACCGCCACGCTGTAAGTGCCGATCTTGTTGGCCGTATCCCCGTTGGCGGCAATGCGGTCGGCCCCCACGATGGCCAGGCTCACCTGCCCTTTGGCCATGAGGGCGGCGGCCGCCCCATCCGGAATTAAAGTATAAGGAATGCCGATCTTGCCCAACTCCCAGGTGGTCAGCCGCGCCCCCTGGAGCAGGGGCCGGGTCTCATCCACCCAGACGGAAAAACGTTTGCCCGCCTCCCAGGCGGCCCGGAGCACCCCCAGGGCGGTGCCGTAGCCCCCGGTGGCCAGGGCCCCGGTATTGCAATGGGTCAGCACCCGGGCGCCATCATGAATCAGCGCCATCCCGGCCTGGGCCAGGTGGCGGTTCAGCATATCATCTTCCTTCAGCATGGCCTGGGCCTCGGCCACCAGCAGCTCTTTCAAAGCCGCCACCGACTCTTTGGCATGTTCCTGGGCCACCATTTGCATGCGATCCAAGGCCCAAAAAAGATTGACCGCGGTGGGCCGGGCCGCGGCGATCTCCCGGCAGATTTCCAGGAACCGCGCTTGAAACTCGGCCATATCGGCCGTTTTAATCTCCAGGGCCCCCAGGGCCGCGCCCATGGCCGCAGCTACGCCGATGGCCGGCGCCCCCCGGATGGCCAAGGTGCGGATGGCTTCGATGATCTCCCGGTAATCCCGGATCTCCAGGTAAAGCTCCTCCCGGGGCAGACGCCGCTGGTCCAGAAGCTTCACCTTATCCACGTCCCAACAGATGCTGCAATAAGGAATCATCAAAGGCTCCGTGGTAGGTTTTCGGGGGAGGGGGCTAAGGGCCGCAGGCCCTTAGGCCCTTACCCCCTCCCCCGATCCCCCTCCCCCAATCCCTTACATGTTCTTTTGGCCGGAGCTCCCGCCAATGTAAGCGGGTTGGGAGGGGGTTTGGGGGAGGGCAGGGACCTCAGGTCCCTGGCCCTCCCACAATTAGAATTCAGGGGCGAAGCCCCTGACCCCTAACTTAACAATTTTCTAAATATCTCGTTCGCCAGTTGCGGGTTGGCCTGGCCTTTGGTTTGGCGCATCAGTTGGCCCACGAAAAAGCCCAGGACCTTGGTCTTGCCGGCCCGGTAATCAGCCGCCTCCTTGGGATTGGCGGCGATGATCTCCCGGGCCACGGCTTCCAGGGCGCTTGTATCGCTGATCTGCACCAGGCCCTTTTCTTTGACGATGGCCTCCGGGGCTTTGCCGGTGGCCACCATTTCCTCGAAGACCGTCTTGGCCAGCTTGCCGCTGATGACGCCCTTTTCCACCAGGGCGAGAAGCTGGGCCAGGGCCGTGGGCGTCACCAGGCAGGCGGCGATGCCGGCTTCTTCTTTTTTGAGTTCCCGGAGGAGTTCGGACATGATCCAGTTACTCACCTGCTTGGGGTGGGGGAACTCCCGCACCGCGGCCTCGAAGTAATCCGCCAGGGCCTTGTCGCTGGTCAGGACCTGGGCATCGTAAGCCGGCAGGCCGTACTCCGTTTGGAAGCGCGCCGCCCGGGCCGCGGGCAGTTCCGGCAGACCCTGCCACAGGGCGGTGAGCCAGTCGGGGTCGATGGTCACGGGCACCAGGTCCGGGTCGGGGAAATAGCGGTAATCGTGGGCTTCTTCTTTCCCCCGCATGGACATGGTCTTTCCCTGGGCCGCATCCCAGAGGCGGGTCTCCTGGATGATCTCCTGGCCGGAGCTCAGCAGCGCCCGCTGCCGCTTGATTTCAAATTCCAGGGCCGCCTTCACGAACCTGAAAGAGTTCATGTTCTTGAGTTCTGCCTTGGTCCCAAGTTCCGCCGCGCCCACCGGCCTGAGGGAGATATTGGCGTCGCACCGGAGCGACCCCTCTTCCATGTTGCCGTCGCAGATTTCCAGATACAGCAAAATGTTGCGCAAGCCCTTGAGATACTCCACCGCTTCTTCCGGGGTGCGGATGTCCGGCTCGCTGACGATTTCGATGAGGGGAACGCCGGTGCGGTTAAAATCCACAAAACTCACGGGCCGCGTCTCGCTGTGGATGAGTTTGCCGGCGTCCTCCTCCAGGTGGATGCGGGTAATGCCGATCCGCCGCTTCCGGCCGTCCACCTGGATATCCAGATAGCCGCGCTCGGCCAACGGCAGCTCGTATTGGGAGATCTGATAGCCCTTGGGAAGATCGGGATAAAAGTAATTCTTCCGGGCGAAGACCGACTCCGGGGGAATTTCACAATGAGTCGCCAACGCCATCTTCAGGGCAAAGTCCACGGCGCTGCGGTTCAGGACCGGCAGCGACCCCGGCATCCCGAGACAAACTTCGCAGACCTGGGTGTTGGGCGGCGCCCCGAAAGCCGTGGCACAACCACAAAAAATCTTGCTTTTGGTGAGCAGCTGGGCATGCACCTCCAACCCAATAACCGCTTCATATTCCATAGAATGGACCTGCTGTAGATGGATTTGAGGGGAGGGCCGGGGGAGCGCAACTCCCCCGCCCTCCCCTCAAACTCCCCTCCCCAACCCCCTTTAAGGGGTTGGGGGAGAGGGTTTGGGAGAGGGGGCAGGGGCCTGCGGCCCCTGGCCCCCTCTCCCAAAACACTAACCCTACCACTCCGCGGTCAGGCGTTCGTGGATCTGTTCTGCGGCCCGTTGGCCGGACATGAGCATGCCGCCGAAGATGGCGCCCATGCGGTGGGCGCCGTGGGTGGCGGTGGCGGCCATGCCGGCCACGAAAAAGCCGGGGTAGATTTCCTTGGTGTTGGCCACGGTGTCCCGTTCCCCCGCTTCCGACCACATGGAGCGTTCGCCGCCGATGGCGCCGCTGGGGGTGAAGAGGGTGAGGGGCTGGTTTTTCCGGAGCAGCACTTTGACCACTTCGAGATCGTGGCCGGTGGCGTCGATGGTCCATTTGGCCCGGATGACCAGGGGGTCCACGTGCAAGCGGGCCATCTCCACCGCGGTCCAGGACAGCACCAGGCCGGTGACCCGGTCTTCCCGCACCATGACGTCTTCCACGCTGATGAGGTTGAAGATGGTGGCCCCGGCCTTGACGCACTGGGAGCCCAGGGTGGTGACGGCCTCTATGGCGTCGGCGGTGTAGTATTCGTTATAGATGGGGCGCAGGCGGATGCCCAACTCGTCCAGGATGGGTTTGGCCGCCTCCTGGATGACGATTTCGTTGAACATCATGCCGCCGCCCCACATGCCGCCGCCGATGCTGAGTTTGCGCTCAAAAATGGCCACCTTGTGCCCCATTTGGGCCAGGCGCCAGGCGGCGGTGAGGCCCGAGACCCCGCCACCTACCACGGCCACGTCCAGGTCCACGTTGTCCAGAAACTTTTCGGTGAAACGCTCGACAATCGCCCGGGTGATGAGAATCTCGTCCAACGGCATGGGGGTCTCCTCCCCTGCATAAAATTTGGTTAAAAATACCCAACCACACGGTTTATGTCAAGTTCGGGCAGCTTTCCACGATCAGCTTGGCGCTTTTAGCAAAGAATTTGGAAGATAGATTTAGCCATAGGGCGGCCCGCGGCCGCCGCCCTTCGGCGTGCATGGCACGCCCTATGAACTGCTATAAGGAGGATTTAGAGGGACTTCGAGAGGGACCGTCACGGTAAAGAGCAAAAGCAGAAATGCCCTCGCCCGGTAGTTCCCTAGCCGGCGAGGGCGCCGGCTCTACATTAATTCTGATCATTATTTTTGCAAAAGTCTTGGTGTATAATTAGAAATATCCTGAGGGATTTACCATGGTTAAACTGCATATCGACGCTTACGGTCTGCTGGCCAGGATCAGGGCCCAAAAACCGGTGGTCCATCACCTGACCAATTGGGTGACCATTTACGATTGCGCGCAGATCGTCAAGGTGCTGGGGGGCTCCCCGGTCATGGCCCATGCCCGAGAAGAGGTGGCGGAGATGGCGGGGATCGCCTCGACCTTGGTGTTGAATATCGGCACCCTGACCCCGGATTTGGTGGCGTCCATGAAGTTGGCGGCAGCGAGCGCCAACCGCAAGGGGATTCCGGTGGTCCTGGACGCTTGCGGCGCCGGGGCCACCAAGCTGCGGGACCGGGCGTGTTTCGAACTGTTGCAGGAAACCAGGATCGACATCATTAAAGGGAATGCTTCCGAGGTCGCCAGGATCAGCGGGGAGGCGGTCCGCACCAAAGGGGTGGACGCGGCGGAGGTGCATCAGGATCTGCGGGAGGTGGCCCGGAAAGTGGCGGAAAGTTATAAATGCACCGTGGCCATCACCGGCCGGGACGACGTCGTCGCCGATGGGGCCCGGTGCTTCATTATCCAAAACGGCCACCCCTGGCTGACCCACGTGGTGGGCACCGGGTGCATGGCCGCATCCACCATCGGCGCCTTTGCGGCGGTGGAGGCCGACCTGGCCCTGGCCGCGAGCTCGGCCCTGGTCTGTTTTGAAGTGGCCGCAGAGATGGCGGCCCAGGAAGCGGGGGGACCCGGCACTTTCAAGGAGAGATTTTTTGACCGCCTCTATCACCTGGATAAGCAGACCATCGACGAGGGGCAACGGGTGGTGGCGGGATGAAGGGCTATTATTTCATCACCGACGCGGGGCTCAGCCGGGCCGGCAATCTGAGCGACGTGCAAAACGCCCTGGCCGCCGGAGTGGCGGTGGTGCAGTACCGGGAAAAGCGGGCGGGCGGCCGGGAAATGCTGGCTGAAGCCGGGAGATTGAGGGAGATTTGCCGGTGGGCCCTGTTTTTGGTGAACGACCGGGTGGACATCGCCCTGGGGGTGGAGGCGGACGGCGTCCACCTGGGCCAGGACGACCTGCCTTATGAGATGGCCAGGCGCCTGCTGGGAGAAAAAAAGATCATCGGTCTCACCGTGCACAATCTCACCGAAGCCCTGGCGGCCCAGAAATTGGGGGCCGATTACCTGGGGGTGTCGCCGATTTTTGCCACGGGCACCAAAAAAGACGGGGGGCGCCCCGGGGGCGTAAGCCTGATCAGGGAAATCAAGAGGCACGTGTCCATCCCGGTAATTGCCATCGGCGGTATCAATCTCCAAAATGCGGCCGCGGTGGTGCAGGCCGGGGCCGACGGCGTCTGCGCCATCTCCGCGGTGGTGACCAGCCCGGACGTCCGGGCGGAGATCGCTAAGTTTCAGGCTTTGTTTAAATTCGCCGGATAGGATATTTGAGGGGAGGGCGGGGGACCAGTGGGTCCCCCGCCCTCCCCCAAAAACATTTTATCTAACTCCGAGGTGCAGCATGGCCCGCATGGCTTTTTTATTCCCCGGGCAAGGGTCCCAGTATGTGGGCATGGGCCGGGATCTGTACGAGTCCGACCCCGAGGCCCGGCAGCTTTTCGATCTGGCGGAGGAGATCACCGGGCTCCCCCTGAAGCGCCTCTGTTTTGAAGGTCCCATGGAAGAGCTCACCGAGACGGTGAACCTGCAGCCGGCCATCACCGCGGTCAACCTTTGTCTCTATCAGGCCGTCAGGCGGGCGGGGGCCGTGCCCCAGGCAGTTTGCGGCCACAGCCTGGGGGAGTACAGCGCGCTGTTTGCCGCCGGGGTGCTGAGCGCCCGGGACGCCGTCGCCGCGGTGCGGCAGCGGGGCCGCCTGATGCAGCGGGAGGCCGACAAATACCCCGGGGCCATGGTGGCGGTGGTGGGCCTGACGCCCGAGAAACTGGCCGGATTGGTGCATCCCCTGACCAAGGAAGGCCCAGTCGCCCTGGCCAACTTCAATACCCCGGAGCAGACCGTGGTTTCCGGCACTCCGGAACTGGTGGCCCGGGCCGGGAACCTGGCCAAAGCCGAGGGGGCCCGGGTCGTCCCCCTGAAGGTCTCCGGGGCCTGGCACTCCCCCCTGATGGAGGGGGCCACTCTGGATTTTGCCGCGTTTTTGGCCACCTGTCCCTTCAATCCCCCTGAGACCCCCATCTATCTTAACGCCAGCGCGGCCCCGGAAACCGACCCGGAGCGCCTGCGCCAGGCCATGGGCCGGCAGCTCACCTCCCCGGTGCGCTGGGCCGAACTCATCGCCAACCTCAAAGGCGCAGGCATCGACGCCTGGGTGGAAGTGGGCCCCAAAAACGTCCTCAAGGGCCTGGTGCGCAAAATCCTCCCCCAGGAACCCCAGGAAAGCTTCTTCAACGTCCAGGACCTCCCTAGCCTGGAGGCGTTCTTGAAGAATTTGGGGAGATGAGGATTGGGGGAGGGGGCCAGGGGCCAGTGGGCCCACTTATACCAAGATGCGCTCATAGAAGTAAGGTAAGCCTTTGCCCTGTAGGGGCGCACCCGCGTGTCCGCCCGGAATATAGGGCGGACACATGGAAACTGTCTCAAAACGGTTTTTTTGTCATCCTGAACGAAGTGAAGGATCTAGAACTCCTTGATATGACTAGATTCTTCGCTTCGCTCAGAATGACATGGCCTCGTTATCAGGTTTTGAGACAGGTTCCATGGGCCCGCCCTTACAAGCAAATACCTTTTTGAGCGCATCTTGGTATTACAATCCTCCCCCAAATCACTTCTCCCAACTCACTTCGCCTCCATGGTCCGGACGGGGGTCCAGTCGGACCCGGGGGGGGTGAGCTGGTATTTCTCGGAGAGGTCCAGGTAGTTTTGGCTGGGGATGTCCCGGGGGCGCATTTTCAAGGCGGCGGCGAAGGCCGCGGCGCTTTCCCGCCACTGCCGGTCACAGAAGAGGGTGCGGCCCCGCCGGTAGAGGTCCAGGAATTCGGCCAGGTCCGGGTCCGGATCGCCTTCCGCCAGAAGTTCAAAGATGGTCAGCTCCTGGGCCTTCCCCTTAACCCGGACCAGGTCCACTTCCCGGAGGATAAACTGCCCGTTTAGGGCCTGGGCGGTGGCCGAACTGATAAGGATCGAGGTGCCGTAGTATTTGTTCAGGCCCTCCAGGCGGGAGGCCAGGTTGACGTTGTCCCCGATGGCGGTGTAGTTGAACAGGCGGTCGGAGCCCATGTTGCCCACCGCCACCTCGCCGCTATTGAGGCCCAGGCCGATGTGCATCGCCGGGCGTGCCTGGCTTTCCCATTCCTGGTTCAGCGTCTCCAGCCGGCCCATCATGGCCAGGGCGGTGCGGCAGGCCAGGACGGCGTGGTCCGGGTGTTCCAGGGGGGCCCCGAACAGAGCCATGATGGCGTCACCGATATACTTGTCAATGGTGCCCCCGTGGGTGACGATGATCTCGCTCATGGGGTTGAGGAAGTCATGGAGCAGCCCCACCAGCACCTCCGGCTCCAGAGTCTCCGACAAAGAAGTGAAGCCCCGAATATCCGAGAAGAGGATGGTCAGCTCCCGGCGTTCCCCGCCCAGGCGCAGGAGATGCGGGTGTTTCAGGATTTCATTCACCACTTCCGGGGCGACATAGGATTGGAAGGTCTTCTTGATGCGCGCCCGCTCCCGTTCTTCGGCCAGGAACCGCTGGACGGTGATGCCCGTGTAGATGCCGCCGATGGCCAACAAAGGATAGAAGAGTTCCAGTTGCCAGCCCCAGAGGCTGAAGAAGAAGTAATTGGCGGTGGTGTACCCCTCCGCCAGGAGCAGGGTGAATACGAAGGACCAGGCGGCGGAGAGCCGGGGCAGGACCAGTCCCATCAGCAGTCCCAGGGCCAGAACGATGAGCAGGGGAGGAATCTGGGGGTTTCGGGAGACCTGCAGAAATTGGCCCCGGATCAGGTTGTCGATGATGTTGGCCTGGATTTCGACCCCGGGGCAAATCCCGGAGAACGGCGTGACCCGGAGATCATAAATGCCCACCGCGGTGGCCCCCAGCAGCACGATCTTGTCTTTCAAGGCGTCGGGGGCCAAACTGCCATCCAGGACTGCCGCAGCCGAGTAATAGGGAAAGTGGCCCGGGGGGCCCAAATAATTGATGAGGAGGCGTCCCAGCCGGTCCACCGGCAGTTGCCGGCTCCCCAGGCGCACTCCTTCCACCCCCAACGATGACAGGATCAGCGCCAGGGGGGGACGCCCCAGGTAATGTTGGGCCGCGGCCAGGGACAGGGGCATGAAGATATCGGGGCCGAAGACAATGGCCTGGGAGAGGGAGCGGACGGTGCCGTCCAAATCCGGCATCATGTTGAAATAGCCGCCCCCGGCGGCGGCTTCGGTGATCTCCGGCAGGTTTACCTCGATGCCTTCGGAGCCGATGATGGGCATCACCGTGGGTTGGGCATCGACCCACCGGACCAGATTGTAAGTGCTGGCCGGCGGCGCCGAGATCCCCATGAATTGTTCCGGTTTCAGGGCGGCCTTGCCCCCGATCTTGTTGAAGTAAAATCCGAGAAGGGTCGGCGGTTCCTGGGCGATCACCCGGGCCAACTGGCGGTCCACGTTCACCCGGTTTTCTTCCTCAGCCAGCAATCTTAGAACCCCGGGCGCCGCCCCGCCGCTCCGGGAGAGGCCCTGGCGCAGGTTATGAATGGTGCGCATCGCCGCGGATTCTTCTTTCTCGGCGAAAATGATGTCCAGGGCGACGACCTTAGGGCCGGCTGCCTTGATGCGGGCAATCAGGCGGGCCAGGGTTTCCCGGGACCAGGGCCAGCGCCCCAGGGTTTTCAGGCTGGCATCGTCGATGGCGACGATGACCACTTCCGGGCCCGGCGGCCGGACCCCCCGCACCCGAAACTTCAGATCGTAAAGCTTCAGCTCCAGGATTTCGCAAAAGAGGGGGCGGAAGAGCAGCAACAGCATCACCGCCAGGGTGACGCCGGCCACCAACTGGAAGGTGCCGGAGCGCCAGGGGAAAATTTTGCCTAATCTTTGCCGCAATGTTGCCGATTCGGCCATGGCTCACCAAAGGCTTGCGGGGTTCGGAGAGGCTTAAGGCCTTCCCTGACAACCAATCCCCGGGGTTCTACGCCAGGAACCTCCCCCTGCCTTATCCCCATGGCGGTGGAACAACACCTGACCATGGTCACGCCGGGGCGCACCCGGGTATGCGCCCAAAGCGGGTGGACACGCGGGTCCCCCCCTTACAGAGCTCACCCGCAAACCTTGAAAAGTTCGGTAGGGCGGGCCTCCGTGCCCGCCACCAGCCAAATACTCGAGAACCAAGAACGTTTTGATTAATTGGGCACGGCAAGCCGTGCCCCTATAATGCCCGTCACGAACTCTTCAGGGCAGGAGCTTGGAAACCGGATAAACCTTGCAGGCATAAGGGAGATTTTAGTGGCACAGGCTTCCAGTCGGTGCTGGCGCCGGCTGAAGCCGCGGCTACCCAAGCAAAATTCTCCTCCTGCGTTGTGACCTTTAAGTTATGATGGTCCATTCAGGAAGTTTCAAAAGCCTGCTAAGCAGCTAATACCATACCCATTTTCCTCTTGTAAATTCTTTTTTATGCGTGACCTTGTTTGCCCAGGGAAACCGTCCCCCTGTGTCAGGGATTTTTTTTCCCCTTCCCGGCGCATGAAAAACTTCGGGATTAACTTGGCATAGGCGCCCTAAGCTTGCTAAACTATGAGAGTGGGCGACTATTAATCTTGAGGTGCAAAATGCCCGAAGAAACACCTGAGGTTAAGACGCCGCGGTCCGATAAATTCCACCGGGAACTGCAGGCTCTGAAAGAAGAGTTGCTTAAACTGGCGAGACTGGCGGAAACCGCCATGGATCGGGCCGTCACCGCCTTTATGGAGGGGGATCCGGAACTGGCCCGCCAGGTGATCCTGGGAGATGAAGATATCAATCAACTGGAGGAGGCCATCGACGGGGAATGCGTGCGCCTGATCGCCCTGTACCAGCCCGTGGCCATTGACCTCAGACAGGTGATGGCGGTGGACCACCTCATTGCCGAACTGGAGCGTATCGGCGACCTGGCGGTGAACATTGCCGAGGAGACGCTGTTCCTATACCAGTTGCCCCCCGGAGAGTTTCACCCGGATCTGGCCGATATGGCCCGGCAGGTCCAAGAAATGATCGAAAACAGCCTCAAGGCTTTCATTGACCAGGATGTCCGCCTGGCCCGGCAGGTGTGCAAAGCCGACAACCTGGTGGACGACCTGGACCGCAGCATCATTAACGACCTGATCGCTGACATGGCCCGGGACCGCCAGAACATTCCCCTGGGCCAGAGCCAAATCAACATTGTGCGCAACCTGGAGCGCGCTGGAGACCACGCCACCAACATCGCCGAGCAGGTGGTTTATATGGCGGAGGGGGAAAGCGTCCGCCACCGCTGCCAGGGGTAGGGTAGCAGGGATATTGGGGGAGGGGGCTATGGGGCAGGGGCCGGTGGGCCCGTTGACCATTTTCTCGTTCCCAAGCTTACCTTGGGAACGCATTTATGGCCCAAGCTTCGCTTGGGCAAAATAATTACTAACGGCGCCTCCTGACTAAGATAGATATAGATTTTATTAGCAAAGCAAAGCTTTGCAATCAATTGGGTTCCCAAGCGCAGCTTGGGAACCAGAATATAAAGCGTCCGCTACCGCTGCAGGGTTAGAGGGAAGATTTTGGGAGAGAGAGCCAGGGGCCGGCCGGCCCATTAGGCGGGCAAAAATCCCTTAAGCTCTTGACAAATATGGGTATCCTGATTATTTTATTCTAATTAAATTCAACAGATGCACAGATTCATGGACATCCTGGGAGAAAGGTACAACCGGGTCTTAAAAACGGTGATGGCCGTCTATATCGCCACCGGCGAACCGGTGGGGTCCCGCACGGTGGCGCGTTTTTCGGGTCTCAACCTGAGCGCCGCCACCATCCGCAACCTGATGCTGGATCTCGAGGAACGGGGTTACCTCAGGCAGCCTCATACCTCGGCGGGCCGCCTCCCCACCCCCCTGGGTTTCCGGTATTACGTGGATCAGATTCTGGCCGTCCAGGAGTTGGGGCCTGGCACCCAGAAACAGATTGCCGAAGCCTTCGCCCAGCCGAATACCGAACCCCAGGAGGTCTTTCGCCAGGTTTCCCGGGTGCTCTCCACCGTCTCGGGCCACCCTGCCCTGGTGCTGACCCCCCGTCCCCAGGGCGTGCGCCTCAGGCACATACAGTTCATCAGCCTGGGAGGCGACGGGGTCCTGACCGTCCTGGTATCCGCCGATAACCAGGTGCAGACCCGCTTTGTGCGCAGCGACACCCGGTATTCCCAGGAGCAATTGGACCGGTTCAGCCGCTATCTCAACAGCATTTGCCAGAATCTCTCTCTGGGGGAAGCCCGGCAGCAGATTGTGGTCCAGATGCGGGAAGAAAAGAATCTCTTCGACCAGATGGTCTCCCAGGCGCTCAATCTGAGCCGCCAGGCATTGCAGAACGACGAGGGCGAGGAGCTTTTCATCGACGGCACCAGCCAGATCCTGGACTACCCCGAGTTCGCCGCGGACGTGGAAAAGATGCGCACCATTTTTAAGGCCTTTGAAGAGAAGCATCATCTCATCAACCTGTTGGACCAGACGCTGGAATCTCAAGGGGTGCAGATCATCATCAGCCCGGATGAGCACTTTCCGGAAATGCAGCTAAGCGTGGTGGCCTCCTCCTATAGCTGTGACCGGGCGCCGGTGGGCAGCCTGGGGATCATCGGCCCCATGCGCATGGATTATGCCCGGGTGGTTCCC
>Ga0315268_10003653_pt1 | contig 16856 bp, 10 predicted proteins | sample C1_top_MG_FD_204535 | JGI IMG/M metagenome (GOLD analysis project Ga0315268, IMG submission 204535) | Sediment microbial communities from Yellowstone Lake, YNP, Wyoming, USA - C1_top | ecosystem: Environmental > Aquatic > Freshwater > Lake > Sediment | place: USA: Wyoming | collected 2017-08-01
AAGGATATATAATACGGTGAGACCTCATCAGGCACTGGGATACCTGACACCCTTGAAATTCCTGGAACAATGGAACAAAAACCACAGAGAGGAGGTCAGGTGTCACTAATCATATGGACGAGGACACTTGATTGCCCGTCAGATTCGTTTGTGCTATATTTGTTTGGTAAAATGAATAGTCTTCACTTGTAAGGGGGATGAAAGTGTTTGACGAGTTGAAGGTGTTTAGCGGCAACGCTCATCCGAAGTTGGCCCAGGCGATTTGCGATTATTTGAGCATACCCTTGGGCAAGGTGGAGGTGTTCGAATTCAGCAATGAGAACATCTTTGTTAAAATCTTGGAGAATGTTAGAGAGCGCGATGTCTTTGTCGTTCAACCTATCTGCTCCCCTGTCAACAAGAATCTCATGGAACTTTTAATAATGATAGATGCCATGAAGCGTGCCTCCGCGGGAAGAATCACGGCGGTGATGCCCTATTTCGGCTATAGCCGAACCGATAAAAAAGACCAGCCTCGGGTTCCTATAACGGCTCGACTGGTAGCAGACTTGATCACCGTGGCCGGAGCCAGCAGGGTGTTGACCGTGGACCTTCATGCCGGGCAGATACAGGGCTTTTTCAATATCCCAGTGGATGAACTGACTGCTATGTATATCCTTAGTGACTATTTCGCGGAGAAAGCGGTGGATAGCTTTGTAGTCGTGGCCACCGATATCGGCATTACTAAGCGCGCCCGGGACATCGCTGCCAGGCTCCAGGTTCCCCTAGCCATTGTCGAGAAACGCAGAATAGGCAACGTTGATAAATCGGAGACGCTGACTATCATCGGTGAGGTTGAAGGAAGGCGCGCGTTGCTTGTTGATGATGAAGTGGATACCGGTGGCTCCATTACAACCGCTGCTTCGGCTCTAAAGGAACACGGAGCTACCGAGGTCTATGCCTGCTGCACGCATCCTATACTATCAGGTCCGGCTGTGCAGCGCATTGCCTCGAGCCAACTGAAGGAATTGGTGGTTACAGACACTGTGCCTGTGCCTGACTCAAAGAGGGTCGATAAGATTACTGTGCTTTCCTTGGCATCCCTAATTGGGGAGGCCATACATCGCATCCACGCTGGACTGTCTGTGGGTGCGATGTTTCAGTAGAGGCGAAGTATGTTCAAGCGTATTATCGGCTTTATTAGCGATTCCAACGAGCGCGAACTCAGGCGGCTGCAGTCGGCGGTTGATGAGATAAACGCTCTTGAGCCCGAGTTCGAGAAGCTCAGCAACGATGAGCTTAAGGCGAAGGCTGCTGAGTTCAAAGCTCGCCTGGAAGAGGACGAGTCGCTGGATTCTCTCCTGCCCGAGGTATTCGCTGCTGTACGCGAAGCTGCCAAACGGACCATAAAGCAGCGCCACTTCGATGTTCAGTTGATAGGCGGGGCTGTTCTCCACCAGGGGAAGATCGCCGAGATGAAGACCGGCGAAGGCAAGACCCTGGTGGCTACACTGCCAGTGACTTTGAACGCACTGACCGGCGAGGGCGTTCATGTAGTCACTGTGAACGACTACCTGGCAAAGCGCGATACGCAATGGATGGGGCCTATCTATAATGCCCTGGGAATAAGTGTCGCCAGTATCCAGCACGAGGCTGCTTTCCTGTTTGACCCTGCTTACGAATCCGAGGACCCGAAGCTGAAGTATCTGCGGCCCATCACGCGCCGCCAGGCCTATGAGGCCGATGTCACTTACGGCACCAACAACGAGTTCGGGTTCGATTACCTCAGGGACAATATGGTGGGAGATCTCTCCCAGTGCGTACAGCGTGACCTCAACTACGCCATAGTCGATGAGGTGGACAACATCCTTATAGACGAGGCGCGTACCCCGCTCATCATCAGCGGCGCTGCGGAGGAGTCCACTCAGAAGTATCAGACCTTTGCCAAGCTCATTCCGCGGCTGCGTCAGGGCGAAGACTGGGTTGAGGAGGCGCGCACCCGCGAGGTTAATCTGACGGAGAGCGGGGTCGCTAAAATGGAGCAATGGCTTCACTTACCCAATCTATACGACCCAGCCAATTATGGCCTCACTCATTATATGGACAGCGCCCTTAAGGCACATGTCCTGTATAAGAGAGACCGCGATTATGTGGTGAAGGATGGGGAGGTAATCATAGTCGATGAGTTCACGGGAAGGCTGATGTTCGGCCGTCGTTACTCCGAGGGGCTGCACCAGGCGATAGAGGCCAAGGAAGGTGTGAAAATTCAGCGCGAGAGTATAACCATGGCCACCATCACCTTCCAGAATTACTTCCGTATGTACGATAAGCTCGCCGGGATGACCGGCACGGCGGTTACTGAAGCTGAGGAGTTTGACAAGATATATAAGCTTGAAGTGGTGGTTATTCCCACAAATAAACCGTTGATTCGAGACGAATACAAGGACCAGATTTATAAGAACGAGGAAGCCAAGTTCCGAGCAGTGGTCAGGGAGATTGAAGAGCTGAATAAAGAGGGGCGTCCGGTGCTGGTAGGCACGGTCTCCATCGAGAAATCGGAGCACCTGAGCCAGATGCTGCAAAAAAAGGGCATCCAGCACCAGGTGCTAAATGCCAAACCAGAACGTGCTGAGAAGGAAGCAGACATTGTGGCACAGGCGGGGAAAAAGGGAATGGTCACTATCGCCACTAATATGGCCGGGCGCGGCGTGGATATCATCCTAGGTGGTAAACCCGAGGGAAGAGACCCTAAAGAGTGGCAGGCTGAGCACGATGAAGTAGTTCAACTGGGTGGACTGCATATTGTGGGGACGGAGCGCCATGAGGCAAGGCGCATAGACAACCAGTTGCGGGGCCGCGCCGGACGTCAGGGAGACCCCGGCAGTTCGCGCTTCTACGTGTCGCTTGAGGACGACATAATGCGCCGGTTCGGCGGCGACCGTGTTAAGGGGTTTATGGAATGGGCAGGGTTCGATGAGGACACGCCTCTGGAGCACGGTATGGTGAGCAGGGTTATCGAGAATGCCCAGCAGAAGGTCGAGGCATATCACTTCGATATCCGCAAGCATCTGGTGGACTATGACGATGTGGTCAATAAGCAACGCGAAGTAATCTACGATGAGAGAAGAAAGATACTGAGCGGGGCTGACCTGAAAGCAAATATACAGGATATGATTAAGGATGCCCTTAGAGATATTGTTCACAACAATCTCGGCGATGAGCGCGCCGACCAATGGGATCTCGATGGACTTGTCGCAGGTGCAAACGCTATCCTGCCTCTGCCTCCTTACCTGGGCAAGGACGCCATTTCCAAGATGAGCCGCAAGGAAGTTGAACAGAAGCTTGAAGAATATGCGGAGTTCCTCTATGAGGAGCGCGAAAAAGAGCTGGGACCGCAGAATATGAGGGTTGTGGAGAGACTGGTGATGCTGCGTGCCTTTGACAGTCGCTGGGTGGAGCATCTCACCGCGATGGAGAACATGCGACAAAGCATTGGGCTGCAGTCCTTAGCTCAGAGAGACCCGCTGGTGGCTTACAAGACGCAAGGGCATGAAGCATTCCAGGAGCTTATGGCGGGAGTGCAGCACGACATCGTGCATATGATTTACCATGTGGGCATAGTGAAGCAGGAAAAACCGCGAGAAAAAGAAAAAGAGAAAGTCCCTGCAGGAAAGGCGATAGGTCGCAACGACCCCTGCCCTTGCGGCAGCGGCAAGAAATACAAGAAGTGCTGCGGGAAGTAAAAGAAAAGTTAAAGATTTGTCTTTTGGAATATATCGTGACAAGGGTAAGCTATGAACAATGCGGCCATCGCTCAGGTATTCCAGGACATGGCCGACCTCCTCGAGTTGAAGGAGGACAACCCCTTTAAAATCAGGGCTTACCAGAAGGCTGCCCGCACCATCGAAACCCTGCCCGAAGAGCTTGACCAGGTGATGAGTCAGGGCAGGCTCCGCGAAATCCCCGGCGTCGGCGAGGCCATTTCCAACAAGATAACCGAGCTATTGACCACCGGCAAACTCGAGGCTTACGAGAAGCTCCGCTCGGAATTCCCCCAAGGCATTATTGAACTTCTGACTATTCCCAGCGTCGGCCCCAAAACTGCTTTGCGTCTCTCCAAAGAGCTCGGAATATCTAATGTTGACGAGTTGGAGAAGGCGATTCTGGATGGCAGAGTAGCCTCCTTGTACCGCCTGGGCGATAAGACGGCTGAGAATATACTCCATCATATCCAGACTATGCGCCGCAAGGATAAACGCATCCCGCTTGGAGAGGCCCTGCCGCTGGCCGAGGAGATTGTAACTGCCCTGAAAAAACAGACTGGCGTGCGCAACCTTACCCCCGCGGGCAGCCTGCGCCGCTTCAAGGAAACCATCGGTGATATAGACATTATGGGCACCGCCGAAGACCCGGAGAGCGTCATCAAGGCGTTTGTGCGCCTCCCCATGGTGGAGGAGATCCTGGCTCAGGGGCCAACCAAAGCCAGCGTTATCGTCAAGAGCGGCCTTCAGGTTGACCTGAGGATGGTGGAGCCTGACAGCTTCGGTTCGCTGCTGCAGCATTTCACCGGCAGCAAGGAACATAACGTTGCTCTCAGAGAGAGGGCGGTCAGGCAGGGGCTGAGCCTGAGCGAGTACGGCATCACGGTAGTCAAAACCGGAGAAATAGAGAAGTTCACTACCGAAGAGGCTTTTTACGAGAGGATTGGGCTTCAGTATATACCACCTGAGCTACGCGAGACGCATGGCGAGATAGAGTTAGCGGAGAAAAGAGCGCTGCCTCATCTTATAGAGGTCCGCGACGTAAAAGGTGATTTTCATGTACACACCGATTGGAGCGATGGGCACGATACAATCGAGGCAATGGCAACTGCGGCCAAGGCCCGTGGGTACAAGTATCTGGCGATAACCGACCACTCGGCGGGCAGGGGCATCGCACATGGTCTGAATGAGGAAAGGCTGAGGGAGCAAATAGCCAAGATAAGAGAGGTAGGCCGCAAGCTGAAAGGCATTCGCTTGTTCACGGGTATCGAGGTGGATATACGAGCCGACGGCGTCCTGGATTATCCCGATGAGCTTTTGAGCGAGATAGATGTTGTGGTGGCCGCTGTACATTCTGCAATGGGGCAGGACAAGGAGAAGATGACGAAGAGGATTATTCGTGCTCTGGAGAACCCTCATATAGATATATTAGCTCATCCTACCTGCAGGCTGATTGGAGAACGCGAGCCGATAGAGGTTGACCTGGAGGAGGTTTTCAAGGCTGCGGTGAGGACGAACACTGCTCTGGAGATTAATGCCATGCCCGAGAGGCTGGATCTGAAGGATATACATGTGCTGAGGGCGAAAGAGCTGGGTGTGAAGCTGGTCATCTGCACGGATGCACATAGAACAGAGCATTTGGAGCTTATCCGATTCGGCGTAGGTGTAGCGCGGCGGGGCTGGTGTGAGGCCAGACATATTTTAAACACAAGAAACCTGAGCGAGGTGGAAGCATTCTTCAGGCAGGATAGACATAGGTGAGAGCTCTTCTTGCGAAATCGTTGCATATATGAGATGATGGTCTATTCGGGGTAAGTTGTTAGAGGGAAATCGCTGCTTGCCGAACGGGGCGATTTGAATGGCTCAAGATAGTACAAATCCCTGTTTTGTGACCTCGGTTGGCGATGGTGAGGCAGTCCAACATCTCAAGCAAGCTATCGCAAGCGGCAGGCCGTGGCATATTGCCTTGCTGGAAGCTATCGGCCTCTGGAGCTGGCCCGAGGAGAGCCATGGTGAGCACCATTACTGTTACCTGATTGACGGAGAGGCATTCGACTGGCTGCTTCTGGCGCAGCGTCTCTGCCTAGAGGTGGATGGGCTTATTCCGGAGCAGGAGTTGATTGACCTGCTCTTTTTCGGCAGAATGCCTGAAGAGCTATCTGAGGATGATTTCAAAAGGCTTATCGGCGCTGCCAAATATCATGCCTATCTCAACTACTTCTACGGCGTCGTTGTTGAGAAGTTCGTCGTTCTGGCAGTTGAGGAGGAGATTAGCAAAGAGTGTCAATCCCATGTCTTTTCCAGTGACAGGGGTGATATCGGCGATAGCTACTCGCGTGTCTACGGAGCCAGCCGGAAGGAGCTGCTGCGGCAATTCCAAAATGATAAAGGCTATGCCCAAGGCGATACTATGACTTTGGGGCAGTTGCAGGAGTTTACCTACTGGTTATTCAAGTACAGGATTGCCAACTGTGACAAGCCGCGGGTTGCCAGCGATACCAAAAAAGGCATAGATTACCTCAGGCGTCAACAAGCCAGGGAAACCTAAGAGTCCAATCCAAAATGCGAAGTACAGAGGGCGACCGGTGTGTCGTCCCCAGAAGTTATTGTAACCGCAAGCGAACTTCGTTATAATAGACCTCACTCTATTAAACCTTTATCGGCGACTCTGGGAGGCAGAGATAACATGTTACTGGGGATTGACATTGGCAATACCACTGTGGCTCTGGGTGTTTTCGCTGGGGAGAAGCTGAAAGCTACCTGGAGACTTTCCACGGATGTGCACACGCTTGCCGATGAATATGCCTCCTTATTTCTCAATCTGTTGAAGTTGGAAGGGCTTTCCTTTTCTGATATCGACAAGGCTATCATCTCAAGCTCGGTTCCGCCGATGGTGACTACCTTCGAGGAACTATGTCAGCGTTATTGCAGGATAACCCCTCTGGTTGTGGGTGCAGGGATTAAGACCGGCGTTCGTATATCACTCGATAATCCCCGCGAAGTCGGAGCTGACCGCGTGGTAAATGCCGCAGCGGCGCATCGGCTCTACGGCGGCCCGCTGATTGTTATTGACCTTGGCACCGCCACTACACTGGATGCGGTGTCTGAGGAGGGAGATTACCTCGGGGGAGCTATAGCACCGGGCATCGGGATTGCATCTGAGGCGCTATTCGAGCGTGCAGCTAAATTGCCGCGTGTTGAGCTAACCCGCCCTAAGAAAGCCATCGGTAGAAACACGGTGGCTGCTATGCAGTCGGGCATCATTTTTGGCTATGTCGGTCTTATCGAAGGCATTGTGGCCCGCATGAAAAAAGAGCTGGGTGGGAAGGTGAGAGTAATCGCTACAGGGGGGCTGGCGAGTGTTATCGCTGAAGAGACCAATGTTGTAGATATTCTTGACCCTGATTTGACCCTGGTGGGGCTGAGGTTGATTCACGAGCTGAATGGCGTCCGTTAGCAGTTATCTGGAGGGAATGTGTTCAAAGGGAAGAACGTAGTACTGGGAGTGACGGGCAGCATCGCTGTGTACAAGGCTGTAGACATTGCCAGCAAGTTGGCGCAAAGAGGGCTATGCGTTGATGTGGTGATGACCAAGGCAGCCATGCAGTTCGTGACGCCGTTAACGTTTCGCAGCATAACTCATAGGCCGGTGGTCACCGATATGTTCGACTTATCGTCCGAGTTCAGCGTGGAGCATGTCGCTTTGGCGGAGAAGGCAGATGTGGTGGTCATCGCTCCTGCTACCGCGGATGCAATTGCCAAACTGGCGGCGGGAATCGCTGATGAGATGTTGTTCAGCACGGTGCTCGCTACCAGGGCTCCGGTAATCCTGGCACCGGCGATGGATGCTGGCATGTGGCAGAACCCTGTAACACAGGAAAATCTGGTGAAGCTGCGCTCGCGAGGCTTTACCATTGTGGGCCCCGGCTATGGCCGCTTGGCTTCTGGGCTGGTGGGTATGGGGCGGCTCACTGAGAATGAGGAAATCCTGGGCACCATCTACCATGTGCTGGGCAAGAAAGGCGATCTGGCCGAGAAGCAGATTGTGGTCAGCGCTGGGGGCACTCAGGAGCCTATTGACCTGGTACGGTTTATAGGCAATCGTTCCTCGGGTAAAATGGGCTATGCTGTTGCTGAGGCTGCCAGGGATAGGGGTGCGGTAGTGACTCTGGTGACCGGTCCCACGGCGCTCCCCGCTCCGCCGGGGGTTGACGTGATGCTTGTGCAGACTGCGGAACAGATGCGTGATGCGGTGCTCAAGGCGGTTGCTGCCGCAGACGTTCTCATCATGGCTGCTGCGGTAGCAGATTACCGACCCGCCACCATAGCTGAGGGCAAGATAAAGAGGGAAGCTGATACCTTAAATCTTGAGCTGGTGAAGACGAGCGATATCCTCGGTGAGGTGAAGGGGGATATTATCAAGGTCGGCTTCGCTGCTGAAAGCGGGGACCTGGTAGCCAGGGCCACCGAGAAGCTCAAGAAGAAGCAGCTTGACCTTATTGTGGTCAATGATATTGCAGCAAAGGATAGTGGCTTCGACACAGACACCAACCGTGTTACCTTTATCGACCGCGAGGGCAAGGCGGAGCAGCTTCCGCTGATGCTCAAGTCAGAGGTTGCACATAAGATACTGGATAGGGTTGTAGCACTCCTCGCTCATTGAGGCAATCTCTCAGCCAACTTGCCCACACCAGACAGTTTTAACTTCACCAAGATTGACGCTCTCAGTATGCAGTGCTATCATATAGTTCCATGGTAGCGTAGTTCAGTCGGTAGAGCAGGGGACTCATAAGCCCTTGGTCGGGGGTTCAAATCCCTCCGCTACCACTTTCGTTGCTTGAGAATTTGCTTCACTTTTGTCAGCATTCCTTCGCAGAATTTGCCTTGCATAGACGCTCATAACCTGAGTTTACGTATCCTCAGGAGGGTTGCTTATCAAGCGAGCGTACTGGCTTGAATCCTGGCTGGCTGCCAGCGAAATGTTGTGGAAAACTGGGGATGGCTAAGAGGCTCCTGCTGGATGTATTTGACTGGAAGGAATTGGAGGGGTAAAATTGGCGCCAGAACGCGGCAAGGGTAAGGTATAATTGCAGCATTGGTGGAGGGGGATGTGACATGCAGATAGAAAAGTTGCTGCGCTTAATGGTTGAGGAAGGGGCTTCCGACCTGCATTTGAGGGTGATGAGGCCGCCTACTCTTCGCATAGACGGCGCGCTCAAAGTAGTGGAGGGCATGCCCGATATTACATCGTCCGATCTGAGGGAAGCCCTTGAACAAGTAACGAATGAGAATCAGAGACAGATCTTCAGCAATGAGCTGGAACTGGACTTGGCCTACGGTATCCCCGATGTGGCTCGCTTCAGAATCAACGCATTTATGCAGCGTGACACCATGAGTCTGGCCATTCGACAGGTTCCGTTCGAAGTGCCTACTATTGAAGAACTGGGCCTTCCTGCAATCTGCAAGACCCTGGCACTAAAGCCGAGGGGCCTGGTGTTGGTTACCGGCAGGACCGGAATGGGGAAATCCACTACGCTTGCCACTATGATCGACCACATAAATAAGAACGAAGCACGGAACATAATAACCATCGAGGACCCTGTCGAGTACGTATTTAAAGATGACAAGAGCATGATAGCGCAGCGAGACCTGGGGTCTGACACTAAGTCATTTGCTAATGCTCTAAGGCATGTGCTCCGTCAAGATCCCGATGTGATCCTCATTGGAGAGATGCGGGATTTGGAGACGATAGCAACCGCGATCACTGCCGCTGAGACAGGGCACTTGGTGTTGAGCACCTTGCACACTCCGAGCGCAGCTCAGGCCGTTGACCGCATAATCGATGTTTTCCCGCCCTACCAGCAGGAACAGATAAGATTACAGCTATCACTGGTGCTGGAGGGTGTGCTCTCCCAGATTCTACTGAGAAGAGCATCGGGGAGAGGCAGGGTGGCAGCGGTGGAAATCATGCTCGGCACCGATGCTGTGCGAAACATCATTCGCGAAGGCAAGACAGAGCAGATGCCGACCTATATGCAGACTGGCAGCCAAATTGGCATGCAGACCATGGACCAGGCATTGGAGAACCTTGTAAAATCGCATTTGGTCACGATTGACGAGGTATTACCTTTCTGCACCAAACCCGGTGAACTGCTGCGCAGACGGCGTGTTTCCCGCTAACTTTCAGAGCAGTTGCAGGACTTGTATTTCGGGCTGCTAATGGAAGAAAGACCGAAATCGTCAAGAGCCGGCGCTTTCTGCTGGCTGCTAAGATGATAATGTGAACGCCGGAGCTGCCAAAAGACTGCTCACTGACGATTAGCCTCTGCCTGCGCTTGGATCATATCTTCCTAAATTGCTTCCGCGTCCAGAACAATGGTATCATCGTTGGGGCGGAATCCCTTTATAAGAAGGGACAAAATGTCAAGGGCGACCGTGAATGGGGTCGATATGTACTATGAGGTCCATGGCAAGGGGGTGCCCTTGGTTATGATACAGGGCTTTGCCGGGCCTCATCAGGCCTGGTTTTTTCAGACCTCGGTTTTCAAGAAATACTACAAGGTAATCATCTTCGACAACAGGGGCATTTGGAAGAGTGGCACGTCAGGCGAGCCATATACTATCAGAACGATGTCTGAAGATGTTATCGGTTTGATGGATTATCTCGGCATTGATAAGGCTCATATACTGGGGCTGTCTATGGGGGGGTTGGTGGCTCAGGAGATTGCTATCTCTTATCCGGAGAGGGTAATAAAGCTTGTCCTGGGCAGCACCTTTGCCGGCATAGAGATCAACGACAATCCAGAGATGATGAAGGCCTTTGGCACTAGGGAGAGTACCACTGATGTCGATGTCAAGAGCATAGATTTCAGGAAGTTGATGAATTTTATGGTCTCCTCAGCTTTTAATAAGAGACTGTACAGGATGGTGCAATTGCCTCTATCGAAGCTCTTTATGAGATCAATCAATGCAAGCGGTTATTTAGAGCAGATGGCGGTTGTCACCAGTTACACTACGCTGGACAGGCTGCACTTGATAAAGGCCCCCACGCTAGTGATAACGGGAACGGGGGACCGTCTTGTATCACCCAGCATGTCGGATTTGCTTGCTAGCCGGATACCTAATGCCAGGCTGGTCAAGGTCAAGGGTGGCTCACATGCCTTTTTCATGGAGATGAGAGGCAGGTTCAACAAAGAGGTGCTGGATTTCTTAAGGAGCGGGTGAAAACGTGAGCTATGTGAGGTGGGCGAGCGCTGGCGAGCTGAACTCAAGGCAGTGATTGATAATCTGTAGCTTTGTATTAAAATAGCGGCGTGAGCCAGAATAATGTACCCCAGGGTATAAAGGGCACTCTCTACATGGCTAGAGCGGTCTCCAAGGAGAAAGGGAGGCCCTACTTTTATTTTTACATAATACTATGGGCGATAAGCCCAATTAGAAACGGTCTGACTAATTTCAGGATATTTTTTGTTGACGCCTTTACGGTCTTCTACGCCAGGGCGCTCAATAAGCCCCTCATCCACGTTATCGGGGATAGCCATGTGGTTCCGTTCAGGGGGAGCATGCCATTCCTGGCTCACCATCTCGGTGCCGCCACAGCATACAATCTCAATAAGAAGAACAACACCACCAAGTCCAACGAACAGCTATTCAAGGTGATCGATAAGTTGGGCAAAAAGGATATCGTGATGCTCTGCTTCGGGGAAATAGACTGCAGGATTCATATCTATTACCAGCACAAGAAAAGCGACGGAAAATATTCCATGGAGGAGTTGATAAACAGGACGCTTTCTAACTATGGGGAAGTGATGGCGCAGCTTAGGGAGCGCGGGGTGAATTTCTGCGTTTACTGCGTGTCGCCGGCGACGAAGGTGGGTAACGAGTATAAGTATCCGTTTTACGGGTCGCCTGAGATAAGAAGCCAGATTAACAGGATGTTTAATGAAAAGCTGAGGGCGTTTTGCCAGAAGAATGGGTATGCGTTTGTTGATATTTATGGCAGAGTTGCTGATAAAGATGGCTTGATGCGGAAGGAATACGCTGGAGATGATATACACCTGAATAAGAAGGCTGTGGGACTGGTTAGGGCCGAGATGAAGGCCAAACTATCTATTGACGTATAACCATAGTTGATAGGTATCTTTGAAGAGGTATAGTTAAGTAAAGGCAAGTAGAGAATGCAAAAAGAGCCTGTTGACCCCTTCAAGAAGGCTCCGATTTGTGATAAAATTGCAGGGATATGAGTTACTCTCTAGGTTTGGATGTAGGCTCCGTCTGTGCCAAGGCGGCGCTAATCTCTGAGGATGGCAAGGTTGTCTACATCGATTCCGAGAAGATAACAGCCAGCCCCAAGTTAGCGGTCAATCGCCTCATCTCCAGGCTGGGCGAAAAGTACAATCTCAAGGAAATCTCCACGGCCGGCGTTTCCGGCTCCGGCAGAGGGGTTATACCCAAGGAATTGAACTGGGCGGAATATTCAAGCTCGCTGGCGATTGCTTCAGGTCTGCTCCATTTCTACCCTAATGTCAAAACCATCATACAAATAGGCGGGCAAAGCTCATTTGTCATGACGCTCGAGGATGGTCTGAAAAAACCCTGGCAGGTGGTCTCAAATCCTCTCTGCGCTGCAGGGACGGGCAGGTTCCTGGAGCAGCAGGCATACCGTATCGGTATCAGCTTGGAGGATTTCGCCCGCACCGCGCTGGAGTGCGAGGGCACTGCCCCCCGCATAGCCGCTAGGTGCAGCGTCTTCGCCAAGAGCGACCTCATTCACCTGCAGCAGAAGGGCGTTCCCATGTCGGCCATGCTTTACGCTCTGTGCGAGAGCATAGCCAGGATGGTCGTGTCGCTGAAGAAGGGTGCTTTTGAGGAACCTATGTACTTCGTGGGAGGCGTTGCTGCTAACAGCGCGATGGTGAAGGCACTCAATGAGGCGCTGTCGGCACGCACTGGCCATCCCGTAGATACCATTGTTCCAGAGAATTATCTCTATGTTGAGGCTATGGGCTCTGCACTGCTAGCCAGGGAATCGGGGAAGAGTTCGCAGGTGGTCGTCTCCAGGGAGGCTGAGGACAAGTCGCGCTATTTCGAGATGCCGAGCCTGGAGAGAGTAGTCCAAAAGGATGGCTGGAAAGCTCCCAAAATAGAGGCGCCATTTACAGGCTATCTGGGTGTAGATGTCGGCTCCACGAGTACCAAGGCGGTGATACTCGATGAGTTGGGCAAGAAGGTGATGGCGAAGAACTACCTGATGACCGCGGGGAAGCCGGTTGAAGCAGTGAAGCAGGTCTTTCACAACCTGCTTCGCGACATCGGTGATAACGCCAGGATCGCAGGTGCGGGCGTCACCGGGTCTGGAAGATATCTGGTGGGCAGCTTCATCGGGGCTGACCTGATCAGGAACGAGATCACGGCGCAGACCAGGGCTGGGGCCGAGATAGACCCTGAGGCTGATATTATCGAGATAGGGGGACAGGACTCCAAGCTCGTTATCAAGCGAAACGGCGTGGTTGTTGATTATCAGATGAACAAGGCCTGTGCCGCGGGTACAGGCAGCTTCATAGACGAGCTGGCTGAGCAGCTTGGCATCCATGTGCAAAACGGTGAGTTTGCCGGCCTTGCCTTCAACGCGACCCACACCATCGACCTGGGCTCTAGGTGCGCAGCATTTATGGGGCAGGCGGTGGCTGCAGCTCAGCAGGAAGGCGTGCCTATTGAGGTGATAACCGCCAGCCTGGCTAATTCCATCGCGGGGAACTATCTTTCCAAGGTTTTAGGCAACAGGAAGCTGGGCAACAAGGTGATACTGACCGGCGCGGTATTCTACAACGATGCCGTGGTTTCTGCATTCAAGAAAGCCCTTGAGGGCAAGACCACACTGGTACCCGAACACAAAGAGGTCAGCGGCGCCATCGGGGCAGCGCTACTGGCTAAGGAGTCGATGGAGGGCAGGGGTTCGAAGTTCAAAGGTTTCCAGAAGGTTGTTGATAGCTCCTATAAGCTTTCTACATTTATCTGCAAGAAGTGCGATAACAACTGCACCATAAGCCGCATGGAGATACCTGGCGAGAAATCCACTTTCTATGGCAGCAGGTGCGACCTCTTCGATAGCACCATCAGCCGTGAGAGGATGGAGACCGCTTTCGATCAGCGCGAGCGGCTGTTGTTCAAGGACTACAAGGAAGGAGAAGGCACAGGGCCTTCGGTGGGTATTCCCAGGGCTCTGGGGGTTTATGATTATGCACCGATGCTCATTGGCTTCCTCAACGCTCTCGGCGCAAAGGTATATTTCTCCAGCAAGACTAACAACCAGATTATGGAGGAGTCTGTTGAGCTGAGCTACACGGATAGTTGTTTCCCGGTCAAGCTGGTGCACGGACATGCGGCAAGCCTCAAAAACGTGGACTACATACTCTATCCCTGTGTCATCCGCATGGGCTTGAAAGAGGGGGATGAGAACCAGAAATATGCCTGCCCGTTGGTTCAGGCATCGCCGTTCATCATACGCCAGGCTCTGGGGCTGGGCAAAAGGCTATTGATACCTATGCTTGACTTCAGCAGGGGCGATGAGGATGTGATAGATAACTTGGCTGATGTGGCGGTGCAAATGGGATACAGCAGAAGCCAGGGCAAGAAGGCCGCCCTTGCCGCTATCGAGGCGAAGAGCCGCTTCGAGGAGGCGCAGGCTGAGCTGGGCAAGAAGATAATGGCACAGCTCGAGCAGAGCGGCCAGTTGGGCGTCGTGCTCATCGCAAGGTCTTATATGTCGCAGGACTCAGGGGCAAACCTGGGCATAGCCGAGAAGCTGGCCCAAATGGGTGTGGTGCCGATACCGCTAGATTTCCTGCCCTTGGCCTCGGTGAATGTTAAGGAATATTCAGACCGTCCTTACTGGTTTAACGAGGCCAAGCATATAGCCGGCGCTGACATAGTTGCTAAAGACCCGCATTTGTTCGGGCTGGTGCTGACTAACTTCGGCTGCGGTCCGAATTCATTTATTCTCAATATTGTGGAAGACGTTATGGGCGGCAAGCCTCTGGGTCAGTTGGAGATCGATGAACATGCCGCCGAAGCGGGCATTGTTACCCGTCTCGAGGCCTTTGTGGATACCATCAGGGGCTTTGCCAGCTCTAGTAAAGCTGGCGAGGCTGAGGTGAAGGGCCGGGATATTCGGAGGGTTGCGTACACAAAGGTAAGCTCGAACAAAGTCATCATGATACCCAGGATGTGTGCTGGCGCTATAGCGCTGGGCGCGGCCATGCAAGCCTTCGGGGTTAATGCCATCGTGCTGCCCGAGCAGGATGAGAAAAATATTCTGTATAGCAACAAGGTGACGTCGGGAAAGGAATGCCTTCCATACCGGGTGACGCTGGGCGACTTCATGAAGTTTCTCTACGAGAACGATAAGTATGGAATTGACCCTAAGGATGTCGAGGGGTTCCTGGCCAGCGCATTCGGTCCCTGCCGTTTCGGTAAGTACGCTGTGGAGGAGATCAGGATACTACGCGAACTGGGCTTTGATTTCCCGATACGTACCACCGTGTCGAACAATGGTTATCATGATCTGCACCTGGGTGCAGGGTTCGAGCGCCTGGCGTGGAAGGGCATCGTTGCCGTCGACTACCTGGAGAAATTACTCTGGCGCACCCGTCCCTATGAGAAGTCAGAAGGGGTGGCGGAGGAGCAATTCAATGAGTATTTGGCCAGAATTGCAGATTGCGTCCGCAGAAAAGAGCCCCTTGACGATATTTTGAAGGATGCCACTGCACAATTTAAGGCCCTGATTGACCGCGACAAGCCGAGAAGGCCGCTGGTGGGTATCAACGGCGAGATATTCCTGCGGTCAAACAAGTTCAGCAACAGCAATCTGGCCAAAGAGTGCGAGAAAGCAGGGCTGGAAGTCGTAATCTCCCCGATAGGGGAGTGGCTTAAGTACATTACACATAGAAACATCGAGGACGGCGTAAGGGACCGGGACTTAAAGAGGATCATGGCCGGCTATATAAGAAGGTACTTACTAAATCGCGATGAACGCTCGGTTATTGTGAATTTTGAGGAACTGATTGATACCGGTGAGCCCACAACCAAGGAGCTGCTCCACAAATCGAAAGGGTATCTCTCTCCGAAGTGCGGCAGCGAGGCTGTTCTCAGCATAGGTGCGGGGGTGGAGTGGCTGGAAGACCCGCGATTCGACGGCGTGATTTCGGTGATGCCGCACGGATGCATGCCGGGAGGGATTGTGGCTGCCATATCGGAGAAGCTCAGCGCAAAGTACGGCAAGCCCTGGATCAGCCTCACTTATGACGGTTTCCTGGAGAGTAACAATCAGGTAAAGATTAACAACTTCGCCGAAATCATAAAGTTCTGCACCAAGGATAAGAAGCGGTCAACGCGCTAAGCCGATAGCGTCTCGATTCTCCCCTGAGCCACCCTGAATAGGGATGCTTGCGCCAGGAAATCCTGCTCGAAGCGGTCGAGGTCAGTTGTGGTAATTAGAACTTGCTCATGGTTGGCCGCAGAACCAAGCAAATGATGGCGCCGCCTGGCATCTAACTCCGAGAGTACATCGTCCAGGAGAAGAACCGGATGTTCTTTGGTAGTATCGAGCATGAACTTAGCCTCGGCGAGCTTTAGCGAAAGGGCAACAGTTCTCTGCTGGCCGCGAGAGGCGTAAGCCCCTGCATCCACCTCATTGACAAAGAAGCGAAGGTCGTCGCGGTGCGGCCCCACCAACGACATGCCTTGAGCTATCTCTTTCTCTCGTGCCGCTTGCAGAGCTTTGGTGAATATCTCGGAGGTTTCCTTTATCTGAGAATCCTCTTTCCCTCTCTGTTTATCTATGCTTCTGAAATAGAAAAAGTCTAGTTTTCCCTGTTCGCCGCTGAGCTCGCTATGAATTCCCTGTGCCAGGCGGTCTAGAGTGACCACCGTATGTTCCCTCTGCACTATGAGGTAGGTGCCTGTTTCCACCAGTTGCTGGTCCCAGAAGGCAAGCTCATCGGGGTTCGCCCTGTTTTCAGCGATCAGGCGCAGAAGCTGGTTGCGCTGCCAGAGCACTCGATTGTATCGCTGCAGGTTGCGCAGATACTTATGGTCAATCTGGGAGTTGGTGATGTC
>Ga0315268_10003654_pt1 | contig 16852 bp, 17 predicted proteins | sample C1_top_MG_FD_204535 | JGI IMG/M metagenome (GOLD analysis project Ga0315268, IMG submission 204535) | Sediment microbial communities from Yellowstone Lake, YNP, Wyoming, USA - C1_top | ecosystem: Environmental > Aquatic > Freshwater > Lake > Sediment | place: USA: Wyoming | collected 2017-08-01
GCGACCAACGTTCCGTCAGGGTATAATTGTCGCTGGATACACTTTAAACATGACAGCAAGGGCAGGTGCATGTTCACGTCGAAGATTTCGTCTGGAAAAGTCTTACGTGTTCCAGTCGCACATTCTGAAGGCAGATTCATATTTGCCAAGGAGAAAGAAGAAGAGTTTCTGAACAGACTTTACGAAAATGATCAGCTCGTTTTCCGATACTGCACCGAAAACGGTGAGTATGCGGGTGGGCTTTTTCCGACTAATCCAAACGGTTCCTTCCATGACATAGCAGGCGTATGCAACCCCGAAGGGACGATCTTCGGCTTGATGCCTCATCCTGAAAGAGCCTTCTTTTGGTGGCAGCAACAAGACTGGACTAAGAGGAAGGACACACAAGAGTATGGCGATGGAAAACTGATCTTTGAAAGTCTTGTTGAAAACCTAACCAAGAGATCCTAGATCAGCCAGATGAGGAAGGCCCGGTCTCGCTCCCATGATCATTATGCATCGGGAAGCAGCAAAATTGCCCAGTTTGCCGCAATCATAGAGGTTTTTTCCCGTAACTAAACCGTAAAGAAATCCTGCGCAAAAAGCATCACCTGCCCCCGTTGTGTCGACAACCTTGACCTTGAAAGCTTCGATCAGGTAGCTTTCCTTGCCGTCAGTGACGAAACAGCCTTTAGAGCCGAGCTTGACAGCCACGATTTTCACGCCTTTCTTGAGCATGAATTCCGCTCCTGCATGATAGTCAGGTTCAGCAGTTAATGCTTCAAGCTCGCCCATGTTTGGCAGCAAAACAAAAGCCCGCTCGATTATTCTCTCCAACTTCTTGAAGCCCATTCCGGCATATAATGCTCCTGGGTCAAAACTGATTTTGACTGCTTCTGGAAGAGTTCGAAGGATTTTTCTCTGTGTTTGAAAGGATTTTATTCCGACGAATGAAGTCAAATGAAGAAACTTCGTCCGTTCGCAGTAGTTTTTGGGGATTTCCTCGAAGCTTATCGTATCGTTTACGCCAGAGTCAATGTATAGTGCACGTTCGCCTTTCTTGTCTACGAAGCCCATTACCGCTCCGCTTCTGCCTAGTCTCGAACGGATTATTCCGTTCGTGTCAACGCCTTCCTTACGGAAATCATCCAACAGCATTTTGCCTTCCCTGTCAATTGCAACCTTTCCAATGAAACCTGTTTTCAAGTCTAGCCTTGCTAGACCTACGATGGTATTTGCTGCTGAGCCTCCACACGTCTCAGTGGAATCTGTGACGAAGCTTTCTTGTTCTGCAATCGCTATTTTGTTCACTTGGAAAAGCTTGTCCACGTTGAGAGCGCCAAATCCAACAATGTCAAAGGTTGTCATGGGAACAACTCCTGCAGGTAAATCTTGTGCTCGCCCAGTTTTCCGTCATAGTTACCTGCCGAGATTCTTGTCACGCCGTCAACGTTTTGAACGGCTTCTATACCCACTCTCATAGTGTCTTTCACCGCCTGCAATGAAATGCCATTGATCACAATCTCTGGGATGTATTTGACGTTCTTAGGCACTTTTGAATCTTTTTTGAGCTTTTCTTTCAGCGATGGGCAGTATGGATGGTTTGTTGTCGGGCCGATTAATGGAAACCGTGTTTCAGTTTTTGAGCCTGCTGAGCAGACATCAAAGGGGGTTATCACGCCTTCAATCATGTGAACTGCTGTTAGGGCTCTTTTTCCAGCTTCTGTTACTGCGTTTTTGGTTTTGCACATTATCCAGAAGTTGCCGCCAGCAATCCCTTTTGCATAACCAATTTGACGTTCTATGAGAAAGTCAGGAACCATAATCGGGACAACGATCATGTTGCGTCCGTAGCGTTGCTCCTGCCACTCGTACCCGTCTCCACAATGCCCAACCCTATCCATCATGTAGAATTTTCCTTGAGGCTTTACAGACAGGGCATCGAACAGTGCCGTGAAGGGTTTGACAAGAATGTCTTGGCGAATTCGATAGGATAATTCCTTTTCAAAACGTTCAATCAGGTCTTGTATTGGCTTGGTTTTGTCTAGTCCTTTCCAAAACTGCAAGACGGCTCCTTTTCGCTTGTCAGGCGTCTCTTTTTCCGTCAGGTATTTTTCGATCCCGCTGTCAAGTCTGCCTATGACGCCGGATGGAGTTGCAGTCGCATCTTCAGCCGCTCTCTTCACGGTCGCCCCATCATCTGCAGTAACGATGACTCTGCAGTAAAGGCCGTCAAAAGCTTCCGCATATGTGTCTTCAATTTCGATTTTTCTAGTCATAAGTTATCCCAGTCTTCCTATGGCTTTTCCTCTGACTTTCTTCCTGAATTTGCTGCTCTCTTCAGACAAGGTCTCCATATTCTGAGGTGTTATTATTTTGACTTTTGGCAGACGCCGCGGATACAGTTTGAGAAGGCTTTTGAGTGAGGCTGAGGAAAGCGTGTTTTTGCGCAGTTCTTCGCGACTCCACTTTTCTGTGAGGCTTACTGCTTGCTCTTTTCCGAATCTGCAGAAAACATCAGCTATTATTGCAGTCACTAAACTGGTTTCGGATAAGACTGCTACTTGTGCATGTCTTATTGCGTACTGGTTGCCATTGAAGGAGACTGTCAAGCCTTCGCTTTTGTTGACGAGATTGAAGGCTTCAATGTCTGTTATGCTGTCGCCAACATACATAACGTCCGACAGATCAACATTGAGCTTATGGATAATGTCTTTAATTGCTTGTGCCTTCTCGTTTCCACCCACAGGATTGACTTCCGAGAACATTCTACCGCAATCTGTGCATTTTATTTCTCTCCAGAAAATCTCATCCAATCGTCTAAGCATTTTCTGATCTCTTTCCGAAAAATCGTTCAATGATTTCGCCATCTTGGGAATTTCGATTATAGGCATTTGCGTGATTTCCTTTGCGGTTGATTTCAGCTTGGCTTTTTCCCCCTCAGCTAAGTCGTATCTGTCTAGGCTGAGTTTGGTGCAGTAAGTGTTTTCAAACGGGAAGCCTACAGTTTGGCATAGAGCCTTTATGTAGTGCTCGTAACTTGTGCTGACGATGAATGTGGGAGCAATCTTCCTCACGTGCTCCAGCATGTCTTTAGCATTTTCGATTAGGATCAGGTTTTGGGAGGAGAACTCGAGCATTTTGCTGTCCGTTACGTCATAGGCTTTTAGGAAGGGCAGGATCAGTTTTAGGGTATCGCCAGCCTTATAGTACGGTCTTTTAAGGACATCCGCTAGCACATCGTCGTATCTGCTGATGACCGTGTAGAATCTGTTTCCGCGTGGGACGAAATGCGATGTCAGTTCAAAGGCATTATCGTTTCTGGAGATGGGGCCTTCACAGTCAGATATGAAGACGCGTGTCACTTGTTGCGCCTCAGCTTCTCTATGTGTTTTATGCTTTTTTCTATGTGTCGTTTTGAGGCTATGTCGGTTCGGTTCCAGAGAGCTCCGCCGCTTATGGTTTTTATGCCTTCTAAAGAATACTGTCTTGCCACTTCAATAGTGTCGCCTATGCCTACGGCAGCAACGGCTCTCGATTTCAAGGCGTATACTTTGCCGTCTCGCTGTTCCATTGCCGCTGGGTAGATGCGTATTTGATTGCTGTGTGTTTTGGCCAGCTCATACGCTCTTGTTAGATCGACTGGCCCGTCAATTTCATCTTTTTCAACGAGATTCGGAGAGAGGTCATTGTAGCCGCCATAGCTGGGTGGAACCTTGTAGGTTACGACGCTTGCCGTTTTTTTCATTTCGACGTTTGTCAAGTTGCCTTCTAGGATTCTGAAGCAGACGTCAACAAAATCATCCTTCAGTAGGGGTAGAAGGTTGATTATTTCAGGGTCGCCTGGTCGGCTGTTGTTTTCTAGTATCTTAGGCCCTTTGCCTGTGTGCATGAAGGCTATGTATAATGGGACGCCTCGGAGAACAGTTTCGTCTGTTGTCTTTTCTTTCCATCTTTCGAAAATCCTGTTGGCTATGGCAATTTCGGCACTTCTTTCCTGTTCAGTCATGAAGGGCAGAACATCGTTGGTGTTCTTGTATGAACCCATTCCTCCAGTGTTGGGTCCTTTATCGTCGTCGAAAGCTCTTTTGTAGTCTCTGGTGTCGGGTAAAGGAATGATGTGTTTTCCGTCGCACAATGCTTGGAAGCTTGATTCTTCGCCTTCGATCCTCTCTTCTATCAAAACTTTCCCGTATTGGAAGTTTGACTGGAAGTGCTCGAAGAGCTGCTGGCGACTTGTGAAGTGATCGCCCCAAACTCCCACTCCTTTCCCAGCGGTCGGTTTGTCTGGTTTGACAACCGCGTTGTTTTCTAGCTCGTCAAGCCATTTGTAGACAGCCTTCTTAGCGTCTGATGGATTTCTGTAGTCTTTCGGGTCGAAGATTCTGTACCGTGGATTCACTTCTGGCACGATTTCTTCAAATAGCCGTCTTTGTTGAATTTTGCTTTCTTCTATTGCGTATTCTTTTTTTGGGCAGATTATCGGTATGCCAGTTCGCTGTTCGATGACGTCGCGGATGCCTTCCATTATTGGTTTTTCTGGGCCGATTATGCCGAAGTCGATGTGGTCTTTGTTGGCTTCGGTGAACTTGGATATTTCTTGGATGTTCAGGTCTGATATGACTACGTGTTTAGCTGCTCTTTCTAAGTTGAAAGGGTTAAGTTGCTTATCTGCCAAGTAAATTTCTACTTCGTAGTTTTGGCTTCTAGCAAAAGCGTCAATCATGGCAGTTTCTCTCGCTCCGTATGAAACGACAAGTATGCCCACTTTTTCCATGATTTAACGACCTTTCAACATGAGGAATAATTGTGGAAGCCTAATTTGCTTTGCGCCATCTACACATTCTGTAGAGCTTCTTCCATTTCATAGAGTCTTCCGGTTTCCTCGTATCCTTCCAGGAATCTTTTTCTCATTTCATCAGCGATTTTCTGTGCAAGAGGTGTTGGATACTTGCCTGTAATGCATCCTAGACAAAGCTGATCGCGTCTGAGACCTGTTGCCTTGACTAAACCCTCTATTGATTGGTAGCACACGGCGTCTGCTCCGATTGCCTCGGCTATTTCTTCGGCATTCAGCTTTGAACCGATCAATTGACCATAAGTAGCCATGTCTACTCCGTAGAAGCAGGGTCCGATGATTCGCGGGAAAGTCACGAACATGTAGACTTTTTTGGCGCCCATTCTGCGGAGTTTTGCCAGTGTGACTTTTGTTGTGTCGCCTCTGACTATGCTGTCTTCGGTTATTATGATGCGTTTTCCGTTCACTTTGGGTGCGAGAATGTTGATTTTTCTGTCGATTGTCGAACGTCGGTCCTTGCTTAGGAGCAGAAATGCTCTTTCAGTCACGTAGCGATGTCGGCGGGAAGCTCTTTCCCATCTCAAGCCTGAAGCTTCATGAGCGCCTAAAGCGGAGTCGTCACCAGTTTCTGGTATGGAGAGAATAATGTCTGCGTCCTTAACGATAGAAGGGTTTTCTCTCACCAAGTTTCTTCCCGATTCCTCGCGGGCTTCGTAGACGTACTTGCCGTCAAACAGTGAGTCAGGTCTGGCGAAATAGGCGAATTCGAAGGCGCAGAAAGCTCTTTGCTTGCCATTTACTATTTGTTCCCGCTCAAATCCATTTTTGGAGACTCTTACGAGTTCTCCTGGTTCGAGTTCAAAGTCTCTTTCAAGACCATTTATGTCTAGACTGACTGTTTCTGAAGAGAATGCAAAGGTTGTGCGGTTTTCGTTGTGTCCTGCACATAATGGTCTTATGCCATGGGGATCTTTGAAGGCGAAGAAGTCGCCGTTTTGGGTTACTCCTGCTACTGAGAAGGCTCCGTCTATTTCTTCCATGCATGCTTTTACGGCTTTGCTGAGGTCTTTAGTTTTGTCTAGTTCTATCAGGAGTTTGTGACAGATTAGGTCTGAATCGCATTCGTATGAGAAGCCTCTGAAGGATCGGTCTATTTCCTTCTTGAGCTGAATAGTATTGACGACGTTTCCGTTGAATGATATGGCGAGTTTGAGTCCATTTCTGGAAGCTGTAACGGGTTGAGTGCCCTTTATCAATGATTTTTCGTCACATTTGCCTGAAGTTGTGTATCTCACGTTTGCTATGCCGACGTGACCCGGCAATCGCCCGAACCATTCCTGAATAGCGCTGGTTTTGATTTTCGGCACAAGGTCTAGGCTTCTGTGAAGGTGAAACTTTTCTTCGTTGTACGTGAGGAAACCGTGGGATTGGTGTCCTCGGTGGTTTTGGGCTCTTATTCCCCAGTATATATAGGGAAATATGGGCTGGTCTTCATAGTTCACCGCGCCGAAGACTCCGCATTCCATTCCCAGCTCTTCGCTCATGCGTGCCAATAATAAAAGGGATGTTTATCTGCTTTTAGCACATTTTCAACTAAAACTAATGTTGGATTCCATAAATCGGGCTTCATATTGAAAGGGCTAGGCGATGTTCCTGAACCTACTAGTTTTCATCGGATCTGGTTTTTTGGTCTTCAGTAAGAGCTTGCCGATAGAGCCTATTTGACTGTGCTTGAGGTTATTGCGAGTTCTGCGCCTGGTACTACATGAATCCACCAGTCTAGTGGCTTGTATGAATCGTCATAGTAAACTATGAGTCTTGCCGCAGAATCTATGGGAGCGCTCGCTGGAACGGTTCCATTCCAAGTTAGGGTTTTCGAGTGGTTAGGCTTCAGCGTCATGTTTTGTGGAGTGCCACTCCAGTTCCATTTTTCTCCTTCAAACGCAATGTTGATGGACCATGAACCATCAGTCGTTCCAGTATTCTTGAAAGCGATTTCCACAATAAAAGCACCACCCGGCGCTTTGTCAACAACACCGTTACATGAAGGTAGATAAGGTGACAGTTGATCACTTGAGCCTACGCTTGAGAAACGTGCTGCAATAATGAAGAAAATCGTTAAAGCAGAGAGAATTAGCGCTAGTTTTCTCATTTTTCAGCCTCCTTTCACTCAGATAATGGTGATTGTTCGTTTTATCTATTTTGAAAGATACTTCTATAAGAAAGAACCATTGATGCATGTGAGAGCATTCGGAAGGGGATGTTCTTAGCTTATTGTTTTGAGAAGATCTGACCTTGTTATTATTCCGACAATTTGTCTGCCACGATTCACTAAGACGCCTTGGTGCTTTTCCAAGATGGGTCGAATCAGATCTAGGGAAGTCTCCTCCTGAACGGACGGCAAGGGCAGATCCATGACGTCTATGGCTTTCTTCTCGGCTAAATTCGAACTTAAATTTCTGATTATGGTTTCCTCAGTCACAGTTCCAACAAGTCTGCCCCCGTTCATGACGGGCAATTGCGAGATCGCTTGTCTCATCATAACCTCACTTATCTTTAGAATACTCTCGTTTGGCTTGGCGAAGATCACTCCTTTCGTCATTATGTCTTTACATTTCTTTTGTTTTCCTTCGGTTAGAACTTGGAGGATTTTGTTGACGGTTGAGAGTCTTGGGTCAACCTTTCCCTCTTCAATTTTGGCAATGTGCGCCTGTGAAAAGCCTGCCAGCTCCGCTAACTTTTTCTGGGTCAATCCTGCTTCCATTCTAAGCTTTCTGATCAAGCTGCCTGATATTGCCAGAAAATAACCTCCAGTTATTTCTGCATATAAGTCTATACAGTAAGATATATATCTGCTGGTGCATACACCATAAGACTTCGCAAAAAGGAAGAATCGTAACATGCGAAACATAATCGTCGAGGATCTGAAACAAACGCCGCTTGAAAAGCAGCGAGTGGAGATTGTTGAAAGAAAGGGTTTGGGTCATCCAGATTATATCTGTGACGCCGTAATGGACAACATATCTATAGAACTGAGCAAAGAATACCTGAAAAGAGCAGGCGAAATACTGCATCATAACGTTGACAAAGCTCTGCTCGTTGCAGGAGAATGCGAACAGAACTTCGGCGGCGGAACGATAAAAGAGCCAATGCTCTTCGTGTTCGGCGACAGAGCCACAGCACAGATTGACGGAGAGAGAATCGATATCGACCAGATAGCAGTTAGAACTGCGAAGGAATGGTTCAGGAACAACATGCGTTTCGTCGACCCTGACAAGCACACAAGATACCAGAACGAAATAAAGCCTGGTTCTGTGGGTCTGACTGACATTTTCAAGCGCAAGGGACATGTGCTCGGAGCCAACGACACATCTGCGGCTGTTGGTTATGCGCCTATGACTGAAACGGAAAGAATAGTTCTTCAAACCGAGAATTATCTGAACTCAAAGGAGTTTAAGCAGCGCTTTCCCGAATCTGGCGAGGACATAAAGGTCATGGGTTTTAGAAATGGAAGGGATCTGAAGTTGACTGTGGCAATGGCGTTTGTCGACAAGTACGTGAACAGTGAAGATGATTATTTCGAGAAGAAAGCGAAGATTCTAGATGAGATTCACAAATTTGCGGCTGTAAACACGGATTTTGAAGCTGTTGACGTACAACTGAACACTTTAGACGTTAAGGGCAGAGGAATAGGCGGCATGTACTTGACGGTTCTGGGAACAAGTGCAGACAGTGGAGATTCTGGACAAGTGGGTAGAGGAAACCGCGTGAACGGTTTGATATCATTAAACCGACCCTTCTGTTCTGAAGCGGCATCAGGCAAGAATCCAGTGAGTCATGTTGGAAAAATCTACAATGTGTTAACGTACAAACTGGCGCAGCGGGTATACAAAGAAGTGCCTGAGCTTGAGGAAGTTTACATCTGGCTTCTCAGCAGGATTGGCAGCCCCATTGATCATCCTGCTGTTGCGGCGGCTCAAGTCATAATGAAAGACGATAACAATCTGCAGAAAATCAGAAAGGAGATCAGCGACGTGTTGGATCATGAACTTGAAAACATAGAGAAATTCTGTCTGGAATTGGCAGAAGGGAAAATCAAAACCTATTGATTCCAAAGTGAGCTTGCACGTCGAGTTAAATACGTGTCATGAAAGCGAGTTTGAATTCTTCTTCAGCAAAAGCTTATCATCTAGTTGTAGCTTTTGATGTCGCCAAGTTGAGACTTATGGAAGCTTCAAAAGCTGCGGAAAACGCTTTGAACTGCGTTTTGGAAGCGAAAAACGGAGATAAACTAGCCATTTTCTGCGATGATGAAAAGATGGATGTTGGTCAGGCCTTTACGAATGGCGCTTTACGACTTGGATTGAACACAAGACTTGTCCCCCTTAAGACTGACATGAAAGTTTTTCGAGAAGAAGTCCCGTCGAATCTGACCAAAATCATAACTGAACAGCCTCCAGACATCTACATTAACATATTGCGTGGCGTCCGCGAGGAAACTGTCTTCCGAGTACAACTTATCAAGATGGAAACCGAAGGGCACAAGGCGCGTCTGGGGCATTGTCCTGGAGTGACTCTTGACATGCTCACTGAAGGCGCACTGGCTCTAACAGTCAAGGATCATGTAAAAATGCAGAAATTTGCTGGCAACCTGATGAAGAAACTTGGTAAGGCTCAAAAAGTGAAAATCACAAATCCATCGGGCACAGACATCTCTCTGGATGTGAGCGAAAGACCGTTCTTCACAGACACTATAGTTGACCGAAAGACCAACAAGTGGATGAATCTGCCAACAGGAGAAGTCATAGTCGCGCCTATTGAAGACAGCATGGAAGGCCAGCTCGTTTGTGACATGGCGGTGGGCGGAATAGGACCAATAAAGACTCCGATCAAACTTGTTGTCAAGAACGGCTGCGTGCAGAGCGTAACGTCAAAGGATTCAGAGGTGCTTAAGCGCGTTGAAAATTCTTTGGAAACTGACGAACGATCAAAAATTGTTGGCGAATTTGCCTTTGGAATAAATCCCAAGGCGAGGTTCGTCGAGGAATTTCTTGAAGCTGAAAAAATCTTGGGCACTATTCACGTTGCTTTTGGCAACAATTCTGATTTTCCAGGCGGCAAGAACCCGTCTAGAAATCATTTGGATTTTCTTGTTTCGAAGCCTACTGTTAAGGTTTTCAACAGTGACGGGTCGAAAATGGATGTGCTTGTGGACGGGAAATTTCGACCTTTATAGTCGTGAGTTGCTGCAATGCTTAAATGTTTGAGCATTCAGATTCTATGGACAAGGTGATGTTTATGGCTGAAAGATCAGAACAGAAAACTGAAGAAAAGCTTCCTATCTCAGAGTTTTATAAAGTTGTTGATTATGTCACGATTTTCAAGAGTGCGAAGTGGTGGGAGGCAGTAGTGGTCTTTGAGTCTTATGGAAAACGATCGATTGGCATGTATCTTTGGCAGAAAAGGGGCGAGGAATGGAAGAGAAAGCACAAGTTTAACGTGCGGAATCTTGATGAATGGACAAAACTGAAAACAGCCATAGAACAGCTTACTCCTAAAATTGCATCAAACTAAATGGCGTGCAGTGTTTTGTGAATCACACATTCTTATTTTAGATTTGAATCCAGAATTGAATAATCTTATTAGTTCAGGTTCACTACAGAACTCAAAATGAGTTGAAATATTATGGCTACTTCCGAGCCTGAAACAGAAGTGGCGGATGGCGATCAAACAGTTGAGCTTGAGCAAGGGATCGCGGGAGAGGTTTCGGCAGACGAAGCCATAGCCTCTGAAGAAACAATGGAACAGAAGCAAGGGCTCATCAGGAGAGATATGAAACTTCATGCTCAAGGTGACAAAGCTAGCTTCGTTCATGGACTTTCTGTAGGTTTGGGATTAGGCTGTATTGCGACTTTTGTGGTTGTCTGGATTGCCATCTATTTCACTCCTTTGCTGCCTTCAGCGATAACATACGAGAATATGCTTGCGATCTTCGTTTTTCCGTTGATCTATCTGCTTGCGGTTGGTTTGGTGGCACTGACTGCTGGTATTGTTAGGCAGTACTACGTTACTAAACGCTAGCTTCAATGATCTCGTTCTGGCAAATTGAGTGTTCTTTGTCGATAGATGCTTTTAATAGTCATCTGTCTAACCCTATATTTGTGGGGTTTATGTCTGGTTTCTTTAAGATGACTCTTGAGAGTGTCATGGCTCAGAAAGCTCCTGGACCGTCTGCTACGTTCTCAGTTTTTCATCTTATGCGTGCAATAGAAATTATAGGGCATAAGGAGATTGGTCGTGGTAAGCTAGCTGAGAGCTTGAAGGTTGGGGAAGGAGTTGCGCGCACTATTGTGAGACGTTTAACAGATGCTGGGTTGATTGGAGTCTCGAAGGCTGGATGTTTTCTTACTGAGAAGGGGTTGAGACTTTGGGAAGAGTATAATTCGGTTGTTAAGAAGGCTGAAATTGATAGAAGTGAGCTCAATCCAGCAGGTTATAGCATTGCCCTTCTCGTTAGGAAAAGAGGTAGTAGGGTTAAGTCAGGAATGGAGCAGCGCGATGCGGCAATAATGAACGGTGCAAAAAGTGCGATTACACTGAGGTTTGAGGGAGGCTGCTTGGTTATTCCTTCTGTGAGTGAGAACGTGAATAAGGACTTTCCCAAAGCTGCAGCTCAAGTACTCAGGGCTCTGAAACCTGAGGAGAATGACGCAATAGTTATTGTGACGGCTGATGACCTTGAAAAGGCTGAATGGGGTGCGCTGGCGGCCATGTGGACTTTTTATAATGCTGAATGAAAGCCGTGTTGCTAGAACCTAGTACGTATATTTTTCTCCGCCTACAAGAAGCCGTTCCATGGTTGTGTTGAAGTTTATCATTCCTTCGTTGGTCTTGGCTGACACTGGTAGCAGCAAGAATCTTATCCCTAAGTCAAGAACTGCGTGCATCATGTTTCTGCTTAGCAGACGCTTGGTTCCCTCAAGTTTCTGATCGATTGCAGTTTCCAAGACTTTCGGGTTGGCTGACCAATCGACTATTCTGTCGACTTCTGGTTTTGGAAGCAGATCGCATTTTGACAGCACGTGCAGTTGTGGCAGCAGGAATCGATTGGTGACGGCGGCTGAAAGGAAAAGGTTTGAAACATAGTTCAGTGGGTTCACTGAAAAAACTGCATCAAAAAGATACACCAGAGCCTTGGGTTCTTTGGTCAGTTCGCTTGCGATATACGGACCGCTGGCTCTGAATGCAAACAGTTCCATTTGACCTGAAGTGTCGACTAGAACGATGTCGGATTGTAGCTCTTCAATTTCTTTGGAGATTTTTTCGATTTCGTCGGCTATCAAGTCTGCTGCCATTACCAATGCTCCATTTGGTCCCAGACCATATTGGTCCATTATTGTTCCCACGTTAACGTAGTCGCGGACATCTACGTCTGGGGAGTATGGAAGCTTTGAGGCTCCTGGGTCAAGGTTTACAATTGAGACATCTTGTTTGGAATTCTTCAACCATTCGGAGAAAGCTGCTGTCAGTAAAGATTTGCCTGAACCGGCGGTTCCTATTATGAATGCGATTAACATGCTTTGGTCATCACGTTTAACGAATATTGTAGTTTGATGTATCAACCTTTTTCAGCAGGTAATAGGTTTTTCTGTTAAGAAGGGATTTCTGGTGGTTGCGGTTCTGGGATGCCAGGTTGTGCTTGCCTTCCCATAATGAATGCTACTAAGCCAATGGAAACCAGGACCGTGGTAAGCACTATTAGCGCTAGAAAGAATGTTGATAAAATCGTTATTGATTGGATTGCGCTGTCGGCTACTGCATAGTTGTCGTTTCCAGACCATGTTGCGCGAACGTAGCATGTTCCTGAGGTGTCTGCGATCCAAGCGTATGTGAAGTGTCCTTCTGAATCAGTTGTGGCTTTGTCTAGAACAGCCCATGCCGAGTTGTCTACTCTGACGTAGATGGTTACATTCTCATTTTGCAGGTTTGGTGAGAGCGTTCCTGAGAATGTGACTGCTGTTCCTTGCACGAGAAACGAGGATGAAGTGGTTAATGTTATTGATGATGCCGTCAGCGTCTTGTAGCTCGCGGACACTTGTCCTGTCGTTTCCTGTTCTGTGTTTTCGAGCGTGATTACTTGTGGCGTTGCGTTTTTCAGGTCTGCAGGGCATTCGCCAATTCTCCAGCCAGTTTGCCATTTGTCGCTGGTGCATTCAGCTACGTAGTATTTCTCCCCATTGTTCGTTACGAATGATACGTCGGTTCGAGAGTCTTGTGGAGGTTGAGGAAGGTTGACGCCGATGTTCATATGCTCTTCCTGTTCATAGTAGAGAAGCACAACTTTGAGGCTGCCGGCTTTTATGATTGAGGCTGCTATGAAGGAGAAGAGGTCGCAGTCTCCTTTGTTGTCTTCGATGGTTTCGACGGGGTATTTGGGTGGAATGGTTACTTCGTAGGGGATTTGGTGTACGATCATTAGGATGCCGTTGACAAAGTCTTCGCTGTTTGCGTAAATTTGTTTGAGGCTGTCTGCGATTGGTTGCAATGCATGTGGCGTGACGAATTTGGCGAAGTCGTTTTGTGAGTTTAGTGTGTGACTTCTTGCTGTGTAGTATTCGAGGAGTGATTGTGGAATGGTGACGTTTAGGCTGTAGTAGGTTGTGCCGTCTGGGTGATTGAGAAGTTGGTAAGTGATGCTATAATTGTCTGACAAGCCTGACGGAAGGAGACTTGAAAGCATTGATAGGGCTATAATCGCTATTAGAAGGCTTGTCAGCCTTTGTTTCGACGTTCTCATAGAAAAGTTTGTTGCTTTGGCGATTTAAGGCTGTTGTGAAGGGTTAATTTGGGTTTGGGATTCATATTGTGAGTTGTGTTTACCTATGCGTGCCCATCGGTTCTAGAGCCCTTTATCGAGAATCAAATATGTTCGCTGGGAAATTTCATGGCCATCTTATAGGTCAGCTTTCTCGTTAGAAATGGAGTTTCGATGGGATGAGTACAGGAAGAAAAGACAAGAACTCGTGATGTTTGGGCTGATATCATTAGGTTTTCTTTTTTGGTCTTATTTTTCCGCCATTTCTCTCTATCAGGTCTGACAGTTGGATTATTGCTTTTTCCAATCGGTCTTTCGCTGTTTTCGAGTCTTCTGCAGTTGTTGAGAAGTGCAGTTCGATATGCGGCACTTTTTCTTCTCCCCTAGGATGCGATTTTATATAAACGTAGGGATTGCTGCGCATTGTTTCATCAATCAATGGAGCTAGAGTTGATTCGAAGATGCTGTCGGCGTAGATGCTTGTTTCGAAAAAGGTTACGTTTCCAGCTTCTTTCTTCAACAATGGTGCTATTGATTCTTCGAAAATTGCTTCCATTTCTGATGGAACGCCTGGCAAAGCAATCAGAACCGTTCCTTTGATTTCGGCTAGCACTGCTGGTGCAGTCCCTATTGGGTTGTGCAATGGTTCGGTTCCTTTTGGAAGGGTTGCCATTTTGACTCTTGCTGGAGTCATCTCGACTTTTTCGATTCTTCCTTGCTTCTGGAAGGTTTCATATTTTTCTTTGACCATTTCTAGGGCTTTCTCGTTCACTTCAAGCTTCTTGCTCAAGGCTTTGGCAATGCCTTCAAGCGTCTTGTCGTCAAAGGTTGGACCTAACCCGCCTGTTGTTATCAGGAATCGTGGTTTTCGCTGCAAAGCTTCACAGACGGCTTTGGCAATTTCGTCAACGTCGTCGCTTATGATCGTTATTCTTTTGACCATCATTCCTAGAGATGTTGCTCGTTTCGTCATCCAGTGAGCGTTTGTGTTCAATGTTTTTCCGATCAAAAGTTCGTTGCCGACGCAGATTATTTCCATTTGTCCAGTCATTTTCCTTTTTCCGTTGAAAGATGATTACGGTCATGAATGGTTTTATTGTTTATGCTGTTTGCTAGCTTTGCCATTCAAAAAGCTGCGTGTCCGACCTTTATTTTTTCTTGCTCAGCCACCATTTCAGGTATTCTTTTTTGCGCCTTTGTTGCTCGTCTTCTTCTGTTTCGAAGTTTGGTCTGTTTTTCTCTTTCAGCTCCCACAGTTCCTGCTGGGTCACTGACAGTCCGCAGCTTTTGCACACATAGTGCTTCGTGGCTATGATGTAATGCATTTCGCCACCACATTCTGGGCAATAAGGCATTCATATTTCACTTTGTTCTTTTTCATAGTGAATATGCTTTGAGAAATACGTTTCGCTTGACTGTCCGCAAATCTTTAGGTAATGAAGTTCCGCAGGTCTATGCTTCTTGCTAACTGAACCGCCTGCTCCATTTCTTCTTCCGTAAGTCTTCTGCGCAGTTCAGGAATCTCAAACGCTCTCCATTCAGGTCTATACTGGAACATGACGTTAATCCTGGTTTCGGTGCCCAGATTTTTGGCTATCCATTGCAGAATAGGTTTGGTGCAACATTTCAAATGATTTGGCAGAACCAAGACTCGTATGATCAGCTCACCATATTTCTTTGCTTCTAAATGATTTCTTATGCAAATGTTCCAATAGTTTGGGGCATCAGAAATATCTTCGGCACAGTTGGCTGGTCCATACTTGAAATCTAGCAGATAGACATCTGTGAAACCAGCCAAAAGCCATGAAGTCTCTGGACTGTAATACGTGTTTGAGTTCCAGATAACAGGAACATTCACGTTGACGTGTTTGAAGGTTTCAAGCCACTGCAGAAGCCATGGTGTCGGTTCACCACCCACAAGGTTGGCATTCCTGCAACCATTCCTGCGTAGCTGCTCAACTTGTGTCGCTAGATCCTCAGGCTTGTATACTTCGCCGTTTTCCATCCACTGGGAAATCGTGTAGTTTTGGCAGTGCTTACAACGCATTGTACATCCCATTGTGAAAATGGTTCCAGATGGCACAAGCTCTGGTTCTTCACCCATATGCTCAAAAATGCTTGAAATAGTTATCTGTGAACCACACTTGCAGTAGCCAACCTCTCCTTCCATTCTGTTTATGCTGCATCTGCGTGTGCAAAAATGACAGGTTTGAAGAATTCGTTTGGCGATTTCGATTTTCAAATCCAAAAACGAGTTTTCACTTGTTTCCAGTTCTTCAATTTTCAATCGTTCCGCATCAATTTCCTTCTCAATTCTGCAGAATCTTTCGACTAGCTCTGCATGGTTTTGCCACAGCTTCTCCATAGAATCGTTTGGAGTGAATTTGGCAGGTAGCTTCTTGGCTATCATGAACTTGGCTGGTTTTCTGTTCTGCAGGACTGCAAAGTATCTGCCAAGGTTTCTCTTTGCCATTTCTTCTTCTGGAACTGATACTGCGTCAGGACGAAGAAGTCTCCACATTCCTTCTCAAATTCACATTAAACATAGGGACTATTAAAACAGGGCGTAAGGATACTTGGAGCCACTTGGATGTAGTTTGCCCTTTATTGGAATTTCATGTCCACACACTGGGCATCGCATGTCTTTTGTCAAGTTCCATCGTGCAATCTCGAAGCTGTAGCGTTTGATCAATAGTTCATTGCAGTTTGGGCAGTACGTGTTTTCGGCTGGATGCCCAGGCACATTCCCTACATAAACGTAGCTCAAACCTGCAGCCTTTGCCACGGCATACGCTTTTTCTAAGGTTTCGATTGGTGTCGCTGGAATTGTCGTCAACTGATAGTCTGGATGAAACCTGAGCAGATGGAAAGGTGTTTCCTTGCCAACATTATCTCTTATCCATGTTGCAAGCTGTTCTATTCTTTCAAGGGAGTCTCCCGATTTGGGCACAATAAGATTCGTGATTTCGATGTGAATCTCATTTCTGCGCATTTCCGTCAAGGCTTGAAAAATCGGCTCGACTGAAGGCACTGCGCTGTAGGTTTTGTAGAAGTCTGGGTCTCCGCCGCCTTTGAAATCAACTGTTGCCGCATCCAGATAGGGTGCTATGGTTTTTACTGCTTCTGGCGTCATGTAGCCGTTTGTGACGAAAGTGTTGAAAAACCCCACTTGACGCGCAAGTTTTGCAGTGTCGTATGCATATTCAAAGAAGATTGTTGGTTCAGTGTAAGTGTAGCTTACTCCTAGGCAACCGTTGTCT
>Ga0315268_10003655_pt1 | contig 16846 bp, 16 predicted proteins | sample C1_top_MG_FD_204535 | JGI IMG/M metagenome (GOLD analysis project Ga0315268, IMG submission 204535) | Sediment microbial communities from Yellowstone Lake, YNP, Wyoming, USA - C1_top | ecosystem: Environmental > Aquatic > Freshwater > Lake > Sediment | place: USA: Wyoming | collected 2017-08-01
AGTGGACAGTATCAAAAGAAGGGAATGTTTAATAGTTTCTTGTTGTTGTTTGTGTTGCGTGTGGTTGTGTATGTGGGATTGCGTTCCACACCTCTAAATTCTCACAAAACTTAGCCCACATAAGGATTAGCTTTTCGCTACCATTATATTCAACCACCAACGATTGTTCGGAGAGAACCTAAATGTCAGACACAGGAATAACTGTCAAAAAATCCGAAGACTTCTCAGAATGGTACACCCAAGTAGTGCTAAAATCCAAACTAGCCGACTACGCACCCGTCAAAGGCTGCATGATCTTCAGAGAAGACTCCTACGCCATCTGGGAAAAAATCCAAGAAATCTTCAACCAAAAAATCAAAGCAACAGGACACAGAAACGTCTACTTCCCAATGTTCATACCCGAAAACTACCTAAAAAAAGAAGCCGAACACTTCGCAGGCTTCACACCCGAAGTCGCATGGGTCACAACAGGCGGAGACAGCCCACTCGAAGAAAAACTTGCCATAAGACCAACATCAGAAACCATCATGTACGCCACATACGCCAAATGGATCAGAAGCTGGCGAGACCTCCCAATAAAACTCAACCAATGGTGCAACATCGTACGATGGGAAACACGAGCAACAAAACTCTTCCTCAGAACCAGAGAATTCCTCTGGCAAGAAGGACACACCGCACACGCCACAAAACAAGAAGCAGACCAAGAAGCCATGCAAATACTCAACGACTACAAAGACGTCATGGAAACCTACCTAGCCGTCCCAGTACTTGCAGGAAAAAAGACAGAAATGGAAAAATTCGCAGGCGCACTCTACACCCTAGCCGTAGAAGCCATGATGCCAGACGGCAAAGCCCTCCAAATGGGCACCTCACACCAACTCGGACAAAACTTCTCAAAAGTCTTCGACATCAAATTCCTCGACCAAAACGAAAAAGAACAATACGCATGGCAAACATCATGGGGCTTCTCAACACGCATGATAGGCGCCCTAGTAATGCTCCACGGAGACGACAAAGGACTCGTCATTCCGCCCAAGGTTGCGCCAACACAAGTCGTGATCGTGCCAATACCCTACAAAGGCGCCGAACCAGAACAGATAACCGCAAAAGCCAAAGAAATCCACAAAAAACTCGAAAAACACTGCATACTCACCGTCCTAGATGACAGAGCAGAATACACGCCAGGCTGGAAATTCAATGAGTGGGAAATGAAAGGTGTACCCATACGCATCGAAATCGGACCAAAAGACCTCAAACAAAAACAAGTCACAGTAGCCAGAAGAGACACTCAGCAAAAAACCACGGCAAAAGAAGAAGACACAATCACAACCATAACCAAACTACTCCAAGAAATCCAAGAAAACCTGTTCAACAAAGCCAAAAAGCTCCTGCAAGAAGACACCAGAACCGTCAAAACCTACGATGAATTCAAAAAAGTCTTACAAGACAAAGGCGGATTCCTGAGAGCAACATGGTGCGGCAACACTCAATGCGAAGAAAAAATAAAAGACGAAACAGGCGCCACAATCAGACTGATACCTTTCGAAAAGGAAAAACCGTTCTCAAACTGCGTGTACTGCGGAAAAGAAGGAAAAGAAGTTGTCTACTTCGCCAAATCCTACTAAACCCCAGCAACTCACACTTTCCATTTTTGAACAATTACCAAATTCCTAGTCTAAAAGCTTCACATGCTTCTGCAACTGCTTAGCAACATCATCCAACCTCAAAACCTTCAAAGTCGATTTTCTCGGAATCCCACGCTCATCCCAGCCTCTTCGCATATAATATGCCTGCAACATCTCCCGATACTTCCCTCTATCAAGCTTCGCCCCCTTGAAACGGCCTTTCGTTATAGGCTCTTCAAACCACCTGGCAGGTGGAACATCCATCTCGCTCGTCCAGTTCTCACCGCTCTCACGCACCCAGAACGCACGAGTCAAATTGAAAACGCGATCTGCCACCGCATACAAGTTATTCCAGTTCAGTTCCAAACCCGTCGCAGCATGCAAAAACCTCAGGTACCAATCAAGCTCAAAACCAACCTCAATCCATGGCAATCGACAAACCGTCAAACACTCAAAAACCCCAGCCCGAAGCCGCTGCAAATCAATGACCTTGTTAACCTTCTCAACACCATAACCCTCACGCCCAGTCTTAACCTCCCAAGAAATAACCCAAGCATCCTTATGATGAGCACCAATGGAGCTCGTAGAGTAAGCCAAAGCCATACCAGGCGTCGTATGACAATCATAAGCAGAAACCTCCAAACCCTTAACATGCATAGCCCAACGATTAGAATCATGACCCAACTTCTCCGCAACAGACTGAACACCCTCAGCCAACATGTCACCCAAACCCCGCCTCAAAGCAATGTCACCAATCAAGGCTTTGGTTGACTTGAACGCACCCCAAGAAACCTTCTCCTTAATCAACCCCTTCTCCGAAGCCTCCATCGCAAAACCCAAAACGTTCCCCAAAGAAATCGTGTCCAAACCAAATTCGTCCGCAGCCCTGTTCAAAGCCGCAACCTGCCTCAAATCACCCAACCCAATGTTGGAACCCAGCATCACCACATTCTCATAATCAAGCTCAGACTCCTTCTTGTCACATCCTCTAACCACATTGCCGCAAGTCATGTTACACATTGGACAACCACGATTGGAAGTCTTGATCTTTTCCATAGCAAAGCCACCAATAGCCTCAGCCTTATCAAAAACTCCCTCACTATAATTACACGTTGGAAGAACACTGTGTTCCTGACTCCACTCAACAGTCATCATCGTACCCTGCCGCTTCCAAAAAGCAAAACTAGGCTTCGTCATAACCTCCCTGTAGCCATCAGAACCCAACTCCTGCATCTCCTTAGGATAAGCAGGCGAAAGATCACTAGAACCAACGATCACCACAGCCTTCAAATTCTTAGAACCCATAACCGCCCCCATCCCAGGTCTTCCACCCGCACGACCCTCCTGACAAACCACATTCGCAAACTTCACAAGGTTCTCACCACCCTGACCGATAAGGAGAATTCCTGAAGCAGGTCCGTACAAGCCTCTAAGATTCTTTTCAGCCTCAAAAGAATTCAAACCCCAAACATCCTTACCATCAAGAAACTCCACAGACTCATCCTCAACAAGCAAAACAGTCGGCGCCTCAGCAATCCCCTCCACAATCACAGCATCATAGCCAGCTTTCCGCATCTGAACAGCCACATGCGAACCAACATTCCCATCACCATAACCACCCGTCAACGGGCTTTTAGCAGCCACAACAAGCTTCCCACTACTCGGCAACGCAAAACCAGTCAAAGGACCAGCAGCAAAAACCAACTTATTATCAGAAGACAACGGATCAACCCCAAGCTTAAGCTCATCCCACAGAATCTTAACAGCAAAGCCTCTGCCGCCCAGAAAACTCCTGCAAAAAGAAGCTTCAAACTTTTCAGCCACTGCCTTGCGCTTATTCAGGTTAATTCTGAGAAATCTGCCTGTCCAACCATACATAACGCATGACACTCCAGAACCAGATAAACAATTATCTGCCTGAAAGTAAATAAATCTAGTGACAGAAAAAATCAGATTACGAGTTTTTCAGGTTCAACGTTACGGTTTTTCACACCTAAATCGCTGACCTTAAACTTTTTATCCCCGTAGAGAGTTGCATATTCCTCTCCGTTGTAAAGGGCTGTGGCGATTCTGCCGATGGCATCAGCCTTCAGTATCCCACTTCCACTCGCGCCGCCAACAACCATCAAATCATTCTCCTCAAAAACCAACGGCTGCCCATCAATCGTGTTGATTTCGTACAAGCCAGCAAACGCTGAAAAAGGCTGGCACCCCAAGAACTGAGGAAAATACTTGACAAAAACTTGATACAACCCGTACTGGTAATAGTTTTCTTCAGGCTCAGGATCATCTTCAATCTTGTAACTTCTGGGAAACTCGTCGGCATAAGCAAGCCAAAGAGCACCCTCCTCTGGAGATGGCCGAATGTACGCAGAAGGTTTCGGCAGAATCGTAAACGGCAAACAACCTGCATCTGTGAATTCCTTACAGTAAAGCAGTTTCTTCAGTCCATCGCTTGAGGCTTTAACCGAAAAAACCTGCCTCTTCCTAGCCTTAACGAAGCATTCGATGCCCACAGTATCCAAAAGCTTAGACATCCAAGCCCCCGCCGCAACTATAGTTTTCTTCGCGGCTATTTGCCCCCTAGTAGTTCTTACTCCAGTGATGTGGGCATCTTGCCAGAAGTAGGGTTCACCAGGCATGCCCAAAGCCTGACGCGGCTCAACAACAATCTGACCTACTTCCGTATTATATTGAATCTTCCCACCCATCTTCAGAAATTCTGATTCATAAAACTTCACAAGCCCATCAACATCAATCAACCCTGCTTTCGGAATCAATATCCCCTTGTAAACATTTCCCAAACCCATCACTTGAGCTTCTTCGTCCTTGTCAAATCTCGTTTTCATGTCAAGCTTCTTTGCTAAATCATCTTCATCATACTCAGTGTATTTGAAGCCCTTGTTCGCTAAATCGCTCAAGACAGGAAGCATTCTACGGTATCCATCCTCGTCAAAAAACCACAAGTAACCCGCCCATCTCAGCTTCAACTCAAATCCCAGTTTGTCCTGCACGTGCCTATAGAATTCCGCAGAGGAATCAGCCAAAGCAAAATTTGTGCGAGACGCAAACAGACAGCGAAACGCCGCTGCGCTCTTCGCAGTACTGCCCTGACCAGCAGCACCCAGCTTATCAACTACCAGAATATTCAACTGTGGGTTTCTGCTTTTGAGATGGTAAGCAGTTGACAAACCTATAATCCCTGCGCCTATGACGAGCACATCATATTCTGCCATGTTTTTTCCCTCCGCCAACTGAATCAGACAACAGAAAACAGATCAGATTTAAGGTTAGCTATTCGCCCGATTCCAAACGCACGTTTGGAGAGAACGCTTATTTACCTCGTAGAATTATGATTTAGACCAATCGCAGATAATCGAGGGACAAATTTGCACATGCAAAGAAACGTGAAAGCAGTTTCAACTCTCATACTAATCTTGCTGATTTTATGCGCCCTGATATTCGGGGCGTTGATTTCCTATCTTTGGGTCATGGCAAACTATTATCTTGAACCCAACACGGTTCAACTCGCCATCACGGACTTAAATTTCCCAGTTGACCATGCAGACTATTTCAACGTAACAGTCATGAACCCTTCACACTCAACGTCTGGAACGAACATCACACAAATCTACGTGACGGTTGCCGGAAACTCTACCATGTTCCTAGTGACAAGCACCTTGCCAGAGGACCTGCCCATATTAATCGACAGAGGCACAGTCCAAACAATAGATTGCTTGTACAACTGGAGTGACTTCGCTGGAGAATCAATCACGGTGCATGTTGCAGCGACTGACGCTGTTGGAGCCGAGAAGACCATAGAGACGAGATTAGTGAAGTTGAATTTGCAGACTTACTTCAACGCTTCCATAAGCAGTAAGCAATTCAACATAACCGTGCAAAATGATGCGCTGTCAGCCATTAACTTGACATTAACGAAAGTCACGATCAACGGAGAACCTGTACAGGATTTAGCGGCGCTGAATTACACGACGATCAATCTTCCTGCCAACTTGGCAATCGGAGAACAGCTTCCAATGATATGCACATATGACTGGGAAAACATGGCAAATCCTGCTGTTCACGTTGAAACAGGCCAAGGATACTACGTTGACAAAACTGCAAATGCGACAGCACGAGTCAATTGGTTTATAACGCAAGCAATGGTCAGCGAAACTAACCCTGAGGAAATGAACGTTACAGTCTTTAATTCAGCAGATTCAAGCACATATCTGGACATAGGCGCCATCATTCTTACATTCAGCAACGGAACAAAATACGCAATTAATGGAAGCCTCACTGATCCACAGTTCACACACTCATATGAACAGCCATACTACAGACTTGAACCGAATTCCACGGTCACATTCAAACACTGCATCTGGAACTGGAGAAACTCCACTGACTCAAACATCACATTAGAAGTCATCAATCTGCAAGGTTTCGAAGCAGTTACAAAACCCGTCAATTTGCTCCCGTCGACAATCTTTGGAATAAGCGGATTAGACTTCAATATTACGCATACTGGATACTTTATGGTAAACATTACAAACTTGCCATCCTCAATAAGAGAAGTCGGCATAGACAAGATCATGTTAAATGACAAGACGACCAGTTTTGTAAATCAAACAATTCCAGTAGGCGAAGAGAGACAATTCAACTGCACATTTGACTGGACAAGCTTAAGAGGACAAACAATCACAATCTTTACTAACACTAGTGATGGAGCGCAAGCTTCTGCAAGCATCACGTTGCCCTCAGTTGACTTGAAACTGTCTGAAACAGCAGCCTTCAACAGCACAATGGAAGGAATTCCATACGTCAACATCACCATGTTCAACACTGCGTTCTCAATACAGAACGTAACAATCGCCAACGTCATCTTTGCAGTAGCAAACTCAACCTTTACAATCGACGGAACATTAACGGTCCCACAGATCGCCCCCAACGGAACTTTGCTCGTTATAGACTCAAACGTGACGATAGTCTGCTTGTGGGACTGGAACTCCTATCACGGAGAAACACTCACAATCACTGTGCAGACGAAAGAAGGATTTGAAGTGTCGCAAATGTTCCAGATTCCATAATCTAATCCACAAGACTTATTTTCCTTCCACGAGAAACGCTGATATTCCGAGGGTTGAGCATTGACCAAAACACAAGTCACCGAAAGAGTCCGCACCATAGAATATGCGATTCGAGACATTCTTGTCCACGCAAAACAAGTCGCCAAAACTGGCAAGAAAATCTACTACCTCAACATAGGAGACCCCGTTGCCTTTGATTTCGACACGCCACCACATATCAAACAAGCCCTAATCAACGCAGTTCAAGAAGGAGCAAACAACTACTCACCTTCCGAAGGATTGCCAGAGCTAAGACAAGCAATAAGTCAGAAAGAAAAAAGAGTCAACGACATTGCCGTGGATCCAGAAAACGTGGTTGTTACACAAGGAATTTCCGAAGGCATAGAAATGGTAATGGCTGCACTGGTCAATGCTGGAGACGAAATCCTCCTTCCAGGACCCACATATCCCCCTTACATCTCATATACTAAGTTTTTCGGTGGAAAACCAATCACTTATGAAACTGTTGAAGAGAACGGTTGGCAACCGAACGTTGACGATTTGAGAAAGAAGATTTCAAAGAAAACCCGTGCAATCGCGATTATCAATCCGAACAATCCAACGGGAGCTCTTTACGACGAGAAGGTAGTGAAGCAGATCGTGGATTTAGCTGGTGAGCATGACCTGCCCATTTTATCAGACGAGATTTATGACCGAATAACCTTCGGAAAGAAACTCACCAGCACAGCTCACCTAGCCAAGGACGTTCCAGTAGTCGGGCTTAATGGCTTTTCAAAAGTCTACCTGATGACAGGTTGGAGGCTTGGCTACGTTTATTTCCACGACCAAAACGGACAATTAGAGGACTTTAAAGAGGGCGTCGAAAAGGAAGCAAGAATAAGATTGTGCGCCAACACTCCAGTTCAAAAAGCAGGCGTAGCAGCCCTGAATGGTCCTCAAGACCATGTCAAAGAAACCGTTAGAAAACTGCAGGAAAGAAGAGATTACGCATGGAAAAGACTGAACGAAATTGAGGGTATAAGCTGCGCCAAACCCGAAGCTGCGTTCTACGTTTTTCCGAAAATCCATGAAGTAGGATCAAAATGGAAAACAGACATGGACTTCGCACTTGATCTTCTCAAGGAATCTGGCGTACTCTTCGTCCATGGTTCTGGATTTGACCCAGTTTATGGGGCAGGACACGTGAGAGGAGTGATTCTCCCGCCTATTGAAACGCTTGAACAAGCCCTTGATGAAGTTGAACGATTCATGGAGAAAAAACGAAACTAGAATTTCATTTGTATATTGGTATTCCTTGACTTGGATCTCGAACTAGCTTCTGAAACTCTTCCATCAACCTTTTCGTTATCGGACCTGGCTTGCCGCTGTTTATCATTCTCTTGTTGATTTCGCTAACTGGCACAACTTCAGCAGCTGTCCCAGTGAAGAAAACCTCCTCAGCATTAAACAACTCATAAGGCGTTACGTTCTTCTCTCTCGTCTCATAACCAAGCTTTACGGCAAGCTTCATCACTTCTTCCGCCGTTATTCCAGGCAATGCACCAGTATAGCTCGGCGGGGTGAACAATTTTCCACGTTTAACGATGAATATATTTTCTGCCACCCCTTCACACACAAAACCGTTCTTGTCAAGACAGATGGCTTCATCTACACCTGCTATGTTCGCTTCGATTTTCGCCAATATGCTGTTGAGGTAATTGAGTGATTTTATCTCGTGAGACGTTGCGTCAACAGGGTCTCGTTTGACCCATGAAATCATGGCAGTGACGCCGTCTTCTTTAGCTCCTCCCTTATGCAAAGCAATAGTATCAGTTATCACGATGACAGAGGGTTTTGCGCATTTCTTAGGGTTCAACCCCAAATCTCCAACCCCTCTGGTGACCACCAAACGAATGTAGGAGTCTTTGAAATTGTTTTTACGCAGAGTTTCCAAGACAGCTTGGATCATTTGCTCCTTCGTCAACGGAATGTCAAGCATTATCATGTGGACAGAACGGTACAGCCTGTCAACATGCTCTTTAAGCTTGAACACTGAACCACTATAGGCCCGAATTCCTTCAAACACTCCATCTCCATACAGAAGCCCATGATCAAAAACAGAAACCTTTGCCTGCGACTTCGGAAAATACTCTCCATCCACATAAACCAGCAACTCCTTTTCCAACATCGTTGCCCCCAAAGTGACAAGTTAACCTATGAGATCAAGCTTTGATATAGTTTTTGTAAAGACAACCCTATTTCCAGCCATGTCTAACCGTAGAATTGCGGCCTTTTTGAAACACGTCTGGGGAGAGGCAACGGCTTGAAAGGCTTATCTGAAATCTCTTTTTCAATCTCGCCTGTAAGCTCATTAAGCTTCAGCTTGCGAAGCTGTCCAGTTTTTCTGTCTCTTACTGCAAGCACGCCTGAATCGATTTCTCTTTGACCAACAACAACTATGTACGGAACCCACTCCATCTCGGCTTCCCGAACCCTCTTCTGCAACGTCATAGACCTATCATCAACATCCACACGAATGCAGCATTTCTCTATACTATTTGCCATTTTCTCCACTTCTTCAATGAACCCGTCGGACATCGGAATTATACGCACCTGAGTCGGCGAAAGCCAAAGCGGAAGCATAGGCGGTTTCCCACTCTGCTGGTCTCTGTAGGCTTTTTCCAGCAACGCATAAACGTCTCTCTCAATCGCTCCACTCGGCGAACAATGCAGAATCAGCGGATGACGCTTCTCGCCTTTCTCATCAACATAGTTTATCTCATATCTTTTCGCATTTTCAACGTCAATCTGATCGGTTGACAGTGCCGCAGCCTTATTTTGATTGTCCACGAAGTTGAAATCCCATTTCAGAATAAAGTAGAAGAACCGTTCCTTCCACACTTCAACCAAAACAGGTTTGCCGAAAATCTTGGCAAGAGAAACAATGAATTCCTTGTTTTCATCGTAGAAATCCTTGGTGAAGCGGATGGCAGCCTCATAGTCATTCTTGGATAAACCTATTTCCTCGATAATCTGCGCAGATAACTTGAACCTGACTACAAATTCCTTCTTAACCTGCTCCAAATCAGCGCAGAACGCATGACAATCAGGCATACTGAACGCTCTCAAACGTCTCAGGCCGACAACTTCACCGCTCTTCTCACGTCTAAAACTGTAACGTGTCAACTCATAGACCTTCAAAGGCATATGCCTATACGAGAATTGGGTATCATGAACCATGAGAAACTGCCCGAAACACGCGGCGAACCGCAGAAACAACTCCTTGTCCTCAGACTTCAGCAGATACTGCCTTGCAGGAAAACGATTCACATAATCCGCCAAGCTTGGATGATTAAAATCATACATGACAGGAGTCTCAACTTCCATCGCGCCATACTCATTCATTTTGGCCGTCACAAACTGCTCAAGCAACGACTTGATCAACCGCCCTTTCGGATACCAACGAATGTTTCCAGGGTCACTCCCCATTTCGTAATCCGCTATCTCCAGCCTTTTCATCAAAGTCACATGAGGCGGCATCTGCTGGCTAGCTCTAACTTTGGATATTTCATACTTCGCAAATTTCTCCAACATTTCATGCCCTTTGAAGTTGTACTCTTCAACGGGCACCATTTTTCCATCTGGTTGAAGAATGTACCAGAATGATTCGAGCTTTTCCTCAGCCTTTGCAGCTTCAGAAACCTTTTCCTCTTTCGCCTCCTTCTTTGCAGCGGCAACATACACGCGAGACTGTTCCGCAAGTGGGTGACCTTTTATGGAGATCGTGAACTGTTTGTTCCAGCCGAAGGGTGCGCGGAATGTTTCTATTCCTTTTTCTTTCGCGTAAGCTTCCATGCCTTTGAGTACCTTTAATGCTTCTGTCGGTTTGGCGAGATTGCTGCTGAGATGAGCGTACGGATAGATTATTATGCGGTTTGTTTTCAGTTTCTTGAGGAAATCATGAATCTCATCTATGGCTTTCTGACCTATTGCTTTGTCATCACCTTCTTCCACAGCGGTGAAAAGCACAACAATCTCTTCCAGACACACCGCTTTCTTTTCGGCTTCTTCAGCCACAGCTATTTCTTTCTGAACAGGCCTGTATTCAATATAGTTAGAATGAAGCTGTAATATGTGCATGAAAAAAACACCCTTGCAGATCTAGGCGTTGAAACGCCATTTTTCAAGCTTCTTGTCTTTCTTCGTCAGCCTTTTGAATTCCTTGTAATGTTCCTTACACAGATAGGCACGTTTCTCACTTGTACCAACTCTTAAGCCAGCTTGTCTAACCTTGTCAGCTGAAAGTGATCTAACAGGCTCTTTGCCGCATCCTGTTATGCTGCATTTCACACCTTTCTCAATGCGACCCAAATTCTTGCGCCTCCCTCAGTACAGTACACGTTATTCCTTAATTTCCTTTTCATAAAGTAAGCGGGCTCTCTGATAAATCGTTTCTTTATCGCCGAAATATGTTGGACCCATACTTTCAACAACAAGCGAGGCAACCGCCGACCCAACACATGCGCATCGGAGCAGATTTCGACCGTTGACATATTCAGCCAAGAAGCCACCCATAAAAGCGTCGCCAGCACCAGTCGGATCAACAATCCTATCGGGTACACAAGCTGGGACATCATAGATAGTCCCATCAGTCGACAATACTGACCCCTTCGCACCCAAAGTAACGATAACAGCTTCAACGCCAAAGTCGTGTACTGCCTTGACAGCGGAATTCAGCTCAGAAATGCCAGTTACAGCTCCAATCTCAGACAACGAAGACTTGTATATCTTCACAAGCTCCAACATGCGCTTGTCAGCCAACGGACACAGCGAAACCGTTCCGTTTTCATCGAAACTCCGCACCAGCCCTTGCGGATCAAAAGACAGAACATCTGCACAGCTTCTCAGCCTCTCAACAACATCATACGTGACCTCGCCTACGATGGGAGCGATGTGAACAACGCTCGCCTTCAGAGGATTTGACAGTTCGTCAACAGTTATCGGAGGCGCCCTGCTTTTCGAAACGAGAACGCGGTCAGATAGGTCACTACTGTATTTCAGTTCGAACCTCGTACTCTTTGCACTCTCGACCTTAGTGACTCTAGACAGGTCGATGCTTTCTTGTCCAAGCCACCAAGTGTAAGCTTCTGGAAAATCATTTCCAACCTTGGAAACCACTGCAACTCTTGACTCTAAACGCCGAGCCGCAAACGAAACGTAAGCCGCAGAACCCCCCAAGACAGTAAAAGGCACCTGTCTATTTGGCAAGAAGATTGAGTCTATGCAAAGATGTCCCACTGAAGCAATGTCAAGCACTTGTCTGCGAAGCCTCCATCAAGATAGTGTAAAGAAGTAAATTTAAAAAACCAACGGAAAAACAGCCCGTTTCAGTTTGGTAAGTCCACAAAGTTTTTCTGCCATAAGATCGTATTTTCATAGTAGCGCCTCTTAACGGGGGCAGGCTGAAATGAAATCCTCCTAGCACCCGTTGACCTTCAATCCTCTGATTATGTGTCAGTGGATACTTTCCCCTGAACATCAAATAGAATTCCTTTGGAGGTGATGTTTATTGAAGATTCGCAACATGATGACTATGATGTTGAAACGGTTGCGAGAATGGACGCATTAGATCACGACAGTGACTCTGAAAAAGGCTACAGAGAAGCCAGAGAGCACACTCTGGACCATTTGAAGATTGTTTCTCAGCATTGCTACGTTGTTGAGGACGAGAAAAAACAGATTGTCGCTGCGATGGTTCTGCATCCACGACAAGAGGTTTTCGAAATCGAGGATTTTCACGTAAGAGAAATCCAGCAAAACAAAGAAGCATTAAACTTGCTCAAGTCAAAGCTCATGGAATACTTGGAGAATGTTCAAACCGAGGTTCTATGTTGTCCCTATGCCATAAAGAGGCTCATCGCAACATACGAGAGCTAGGACTGAAGTAAGAGAATAGCTTTCGCTAAATCTCCCCCACTCTCTTCCAATGCCTTTCTAGCTTCATCTAAACTCTTGCCAGTCTGATCTGCCACAAGCCTAACATCCTCTTCAGCTACAGCTGATGCCTTGCGCTCTGGAGCTTTTTCAGTGATCTGCCCGCCAACCACCTGAAACATTTTCTGCCCTTGCACGTTAAGTATCGCCACTTCAGGCTCTTTAATGACTATTTCTTTGCTGCTGGTCTTGACTATGACTTCTTGCACGCCTTCGACCTGCTCCATGTTCAAGCCCATACGCTGCATCATACGCCTTGCTTCACGCGGATTAACACGTCTACTCATAAGCTGCGCCACCCATCAAACAGTTACAATTCAAGCCTCATATACTTAACTTTCCTCTCTGACGCCGTGCCTAACTTTGACGGCGACGCCGCTTTTGAAAGCCAGCATTTCTATACCAGACAATGCTGCTCGCCCGACAGCTAAAACCTTGCCATTCTCATCAACTACAATAACCTCATCCTTCGCCCTAACAGCTTCATCAACTCTGACAACGTGCAGAGCAAAAACATCCCCGCCCTCAGCAATAACCTCAGAAACATCATCGCGTACACAAACAAGATATTTCGATCTATCTGCGTTATCTACGATTCGCTTTGCTCCTGCGATACTCAGTGAGAATAGACCATCCGTCGGTCGCATAGTCACAAGCCTCTTACCGTCTAAGTGAACGTAGCGGATTCTGCCCGTTCCCTTCGAATATTCAATACTGACATCGTTTGGAAAAAGCCGTTCTCCCGTGCCCTTTCCAAACTGGTAGTTCGCTACAGCTCTGACCCTTCCCAAGTCATCAGTCAATTACAGACCTGCCTTCGAACCATGTTTGATTAATTCGACAAGTATAAAGACGAGCGGAAATATTAATACAAGCCATTCAGGTGCGTGCCATCAATTGCGATGCGAAGTTTGTGGACGAAAAATCTTCGGCAAACCCTACAAAGTCGTTATTGAAGGGGCAAGACTAACAGTTTGCACCGACTGCTCTAAACATGGAAAACTTGTCTGGGAAGAAGAAACCAAGCCTAAAGCCGTGATCAAACCGAAGGGGCCAAGACCGACCTTGCATATTCAAGTTCCAAAGTCAACAAGACCCACGGTGGACACCAGCAAAGAGCTTGTCCAAGACTTTCATAACGTAATAAGAGAAGCCAGAGAAAAGCTTGGACTTTCCCACGAAGACTTGGGAAAAAGAATAAACGAAAAAGTATCATTGCTAAAAAAGATCGAAACTGGCAAAATGACGCCTGACAATAATCTTGCCACAAGATTGGAGCACACCCTAAAAATCAAACTTATTGTGCTGACGAAAGAAGAGAAAGTCCCTGAAGCCAAAATCCCAAAGGCTCCAAACCGCGAACTCACCCTAGGAGACCTTATCAAAATGGAAGATAAGGACAAGGAAAAGAAGGAGGAGCCAACTGGACGAAAGCAATCATAGTTCAGCGCAGACGCAACTTTGAACCTTCAAGCCTAGAAGAACTTAGAAGCCTAGCAGAAACTGCGGGTTATACCGTAATTGGACAGATGGAGCAAACCAGACTGCCTGACCCACGCTACCAGATAGGCATGGGAAAGGTAGAAGAACTTGCCAAAATGGTCAAAGAAACAGATGCTGACAAGATAATCTTCGACAACCCACTGAAACCCGTTCAAGCATACAATTTGGCAAAAGCCACAGGAGTTGAAAACATTGACCGCTTTCAACTCATCCTCGAAATCTTTACACGAAGAGCAACCACCGCCGAAGCACTACTTCAAATCAAGCTGGCAAAGCTTCGGTACGATCTGGCACAAGCAAAGGAACGAGTTAGACTGGCAAAAAAGAGCGAACAACCAGGCTTCATGGGATTAGGAGCATATGAAGTAGACATTTACTATGAGAGCGTAAAAAAAGAAGTGCACGCAATACGCAGAAAGTTGAAGAAGTTTCAGGGAAAGCGAGCTCTGCACCGTGAAAGACGAACGAAGATGGATTTTTCGTCAATATCGTTGGCAGGATACACAAAGGCTGGCAAAAGCTCCCTCTTCAATGCCCTCACCGAAGCTGAAGTTGCTGTGGACAGCAGCCTGTTCACCACGCTTTCAACAACAACTCGGCTGGTAGAATTCTCCAAAAAAAGATTTCTTCTGACGGACACAGTTGGGTTTATTGACCGTTTGCCATTGACTTTGATAGAGGCATTCCATTCAACGCTTGAAGAAACCATATACTCAGACTTGATACTGCTCCTAGTTGACATAAGCGAACCAATAGATACCATCAACAAAAAACTTTCAATATGCCTCGAAACTGTAGAACGCATTGGAGCCGCAAGCATACCAATAATAACCGTACTGAACAAGATTGACCTAATACCCGAGGCTGAAACGCAGCAGAAGCTCACAAGCTTAAAGGAAAAAACTCCAAACCCCGTGCCAATCTCCGCGCTACACAAGATAAATCTAGAACAGCTCAAGCAAGAAATACTCAGTATACTGAAGAATTACGTGCGTGCCGCTTTCACGATACCAGTCACGAATGAGTCTATGCCATTCATTTCATGGCTTTTCAAAGCAACAGACGTCAAAACACTCAAGTACACAAACAACTCGGCAGAGGTTGTCTTCGAAGCCGCACCGGACATTGCGGAAAAAGTAAGAAGCCGTGTGGAGAAATTCAATGGAAAGTTCGAAAAAACCTGAAACAAGGACGACAGACATGTCTGAGATAGTTGTTCTAAGATGGGGACACAGACCAAGCAGAGACGCAAGACTCACCACCCACGTTGCATTGACTGCACGGGCACTCGGAGCAGCAGGAATCGTACTTGCAGACGTAAACGACAAGAAAATCAAGGAGACAGTCGAGAAAGTCACGAGAAGCTGGGGAGGCGAATTCCGCTTTGAGATGGGAACTCCATGGAAAAAAGCAGTGCGGGCTTGGAAAGCCCAAGGCGGATTGGTCGTTCATTTGACCGCATATGGCGAGAACATTGAAACAAGCGATGTTCTTAAGCGGATCAAGGATTGGGAAAAAGGTATTCTGGTTATTGTTGGAAGCCAAAAAGTTCCAAGCGACTTCTTTTCGCAAGATGTTTCGGACTTTAACGTGGCAATTGGAAACCAACCTCACTCCGAATGTGCAAGTCTCGCCGTCTTTCTAGATCGATTCTTTCAAGGAAAGGAGCTGGCAAAAACCTTCAAGAATGCCAGAATCAGAATTGTCCCTCAGAAAAGGGGCAAAAACATCGTAGAAAATCAATAAATTCTAAGTCAGAGTTCGTAAAGAGATTTAAGTCAAACCATGCAACAATATATTATAGAGAACCGTGCCTACCGATCCAACAAGAAAAAGGATTACCATGATGTCAAACATAGACGACGCAACATTGATGCGGGTTGCTCAAGCACTAGGCGAGGAAGACGCAATCAAACTAATCGAAATCCTGAAAGGCTCAGAGGAAATCACAGACGACGAAATCGCAAACAAAACCAGCATAAGATTAAACTCGGTCCGCAAAATCCTCTACAAACTCTACGACCATTCCCTCGTCAGCCTGAGAAGAACACGAGACCCAAAAACCGGATGGTTCATATTCCACTGGAGGCTACAGCCAGATCAGCTTGAAGGATTCATACTCACCCAGAAACGCCAAGTTCTTGAAAAACTTAACCTCAGGCTTGAATACGAGAAAAACCATGACTTCTACTACTGTTACACGCCAGGCTGCAAGAGAATTCCGTTCGAAGAAGCAGTAGAACTAGTTTTCAAGTGCCCAACATGCGGCAAACCGCTGATGCACTACGCAAACGAGAAAATTCTCAACGCATTGACGAAGAAAGTTGAGACGCTAAGGAAGGAACTCGGTGAGTGAGAGGCTCCCAACAAGAGAAGAGGCTTTGCGACTTCTCCGTAGAAGCGGATGCCGAGAAAACGTTGTAAGACACTGCGAAGCCGTTGCAGAACTGGCCGTGGAAATCGCCTATGTCCTCAAGGAAAAAAACCTGGAGGTTGATGTGGAACTGGTTGAAACTGGCGCACTTTTACATGATATTGGACGCTCCAAAACCCACAGCGTACACCATGCAGTCAGAGGAGCAGAAATCGCTAAAACCCTAGGCTTGCCAGAATCAATCATATCAATAATCAAAAGACATGTGGGCGGCGGAATAAGTC
>Ga0315268_10003656_pt1 | contig 16838 bp, 20 predicted proteins | sample C1_top_MG_FD_204535 | JGI IMG/M metagenome (GOLD analysis project Ga0315268, IMG submission 204535) | Sediment microbial communities from Yellowstone Lake, YNP, Wyoming, USA - C1_top | ecosystem: Environmental > Aquatic > Freshwater > Lake > Sediment | place: USA: Wyoming | collected 2017-08-01
AGGAGAGAAGCCATGGCGGAAAAGGAACTCACACCCAAAGCGAAGGAAGAAGTGCCGGCCAAGGCTGAGCCGGTGCGCCCCGGCCGAGTCTTCCTGCCCGCGGTGGACATCTTCGAAACCCCGGAGGCCATGGTCCTGGTGGCTGACATGCCCGGCGTCCCCCCGGATCAGGTAACGGTGGACATCAAGGACAACCATCTCACCATCCGGGGCGAAATCGCCCCGCCCCGGGGGGAAAAGGAGACCCTGGTGGTGCAGGAGTTTTACACCGGCGACTACCAGCGGGAGTTCCACCTGGGGTCGGCGGTGGACCAGAACCGCATCAGCGCGGCCATGAAGGACGGGGTGCTGCGCCTCACCCTGCCCAAGACGGAAAAGGCCAAACCCCGGAAGATCCAGGTCAAGGCCGGCTAATAAACAGCAGGGGCGGCCCCTTGGGCCGCCCCCACGCCTCAAGGGCCCCCTCAGGCCCTCTCCCCCCCCTTACCCTGCCGTGGCGGCTTCTTCCCGGGCCTTGTTGTCAAAGCGGGTATATTTATCCCGGAATATCAGCGTTAATTTTCCCGTGGGCCCGTTGCGCTGTTTGCCCACGATCACTTCCGCGGTGCCCTTGTCCGGGGAGTCTTCCCGGTAAATCTCGTCCCGGTAGATGAAGATGATGACGTCCGCGTCCTGCTCGATGGCCCCGGACTCCCGCAGGTCCGCCAGCTGAGGCCGCTTGTTGGGGCGCTCCTCCACCCGGCGGTTAAGCTGGGACAGGGCCATCACCGGCACGTTCAACTCCTTGGCCAGGGCCTTCAGGGACCGGGAAATCTCCGAAATCTCCTGCTCCCGGCTGGGCGCGTCGGCCCGGCCCCGCATGAGCTGCAGGTAGTCGATGACCACCAGGCCCAGTTTCCCTTCCGCCTTGAGGCGCCGGGCCTTGGCCCGGAGGTCCAGCACCGTGGCCGCGGGGGTGTCGTCGATGTATATGGGGCAGTCCAGCAGGTAACCCGCGGCGGTCTGCAGGTTGGCCCACTCCATAGTGCTCAGGAAGGCCCGGCGCAGGTTGGAGGCGTCCACCTCGCCGATGCTGGAGAGCAGCCGCCTAACCAGCTGCTGTTTGGACATCTCCAGGGAGAAGAAGGCCACCGGCACCTGGGCCTGGTAGGCGGCGTGGTAGGCGATGTTCAGGGCCAGGGCGGTTTTGCCCATGGACGGGCGGGCCGCGATGATGATCAGGTCCGAGGGCTGGAACCCGGCCGTCAGGTTGTCCAGGTCGGTGAAGCCGCTGGGCACCCCGGTGATGCGCCCCTTTTCCCGGTGCCAGATGGCCTCCAGGGTGGCGATCTCCGACTCCACCAGGCTGCCCAGGGGTTCAAACCCCGGGCGCACCTGGGACTCCGCCACCATAAAGACCCGGTGCTCCGAGGCGTCCAGGAATTCGCCAACGTCCTCCACCGGGCCCAGGCAGGCGGCGGCGATCTCCTGGGTGCACGCCAGGAGGCGCCGCAGCACCGCCTTGTCGTGGACAATGCGGGCATAGTAGTCGGCGTTGGTGGCGAACCCCACCTGCTCGCTCAAGCCCGCCAGGAAGACGGGCCCCCCCACCCCTTCCAGTTGCCCCCGCTCCTTCAGAAGCTCGGTGACCGTCACCAGGTCCACCGGCTCGCCTTTGCGGTAGAGGTCCAGCATGGCCTGGTAGATGCGGCTGTGGGCCTCCCGGTAGAAGTCCCCGGGGCCCAGCAGGTCGGCCACCAGGTCCATGGCCTGGGGTCGAACCAGCACCGCGCCCAGCACCGACTGCTCCGCTTCGGGGCTGGCGGGCGGGGTGGCGCCCAGGGGCGGGGGGCCTGGCACCGGAACCGCGGCTATGCGTCTGCTTGCTTTGGCCATAGCGGCTCCATTCAAGGGGTTAGGGTCGCGGTAAAATAATCAAACCAGAAGTTGGCGGATGTTAAGAAATTATCAGAATCAATTCTGATTGCAAACCGTCCAGGGACCCCTAGGGAGGACTGGATATTTTGGTCCCCGGGGCAGGCAAGGCCCGGTGGGGGAATGCCGGCACAAATGTTTTTGCAACCTCGAGAGACGGCGATAATCTCTTAATTCCGCGTCCCGATGGAGACAACCAGGGTAAGTTACCAGGACCGGCTCAAGCTATCTTGACGCCGCTTTTTTCCGCAAACCGGATGATATCCCCGGCGGGCACCCACAGCGAGATGCCCAGCCGGGTCTCCCCGGGTTTCCCTTCCGGAGTCTCCTCCACCACCGACCTGACGTGCATGGCAAAGACCCGGCCGTCGGCCAGGAACCCGGGGCAGCCGCTGGAGCCCCGGTACATCAGGGAATCGGTTTCATAGTGGGAAAAGGGGCCGCTGGCGTAAAACGCGGAAATATGGGCCCCCTGGAAGCGCTCCACCAGTTGGAACACCTTGCCCTGCGGGGTAAAGGTGACTTTCGCCAGGGGAAACCCTAGGGAGCCGCAGCCGGTGCCGGCGGCCACGATCTTCTCCTCCAGGGTGACGCAGGCGGAGGAGCGGGGCTCCTTAAGGGTCAGGAGGGCCAGGTCCCGGGCCGGGTCCTGGGCCAGAAGCGCGGCCCTTTCCATGTGCTGGCCCACGTCCGGGGCCCGGATGACCTCAAACCAGGCGTGGGTGGCCTGGGCTGCGTCGCAGCCGACGTGCACCAGGTGGGCCGCGGTCACCAGCACGCCCGGGACGATCATGAAGGCTGTGCCGCTGGTGCAGCTCACCTGATTCGGCCCCACCTGCGAGGAACCGATGATGCCGTAAATGGCATGCCGGTTCCGGAAGCAAGCCGCGGCAAACATCTCGCCCTCCCGCTGCGCCACCGCCCCAATCCGGTCAGTCTTTTTCCGGCACCACCTCCACCAGCACCTGGGCCTTCACAGCCGGCGCCAGACGCACGGTGACCTCGTAGGTGCCCAACTTCTTCAGGGGTTCGGGCAGCTCCAGCTGTTTCTTGTCCACCGCCAGGCCCTGGGTCGCCAGGGCCTCGGCAATCATGGCCGCGGTGACGGAGCCGTAAAGGCGCTCCCCCTCCCCCACCCGCTGGGCCAGGGTCAGGGTCAGGCCCTGGAACCTGGCCGCCTGGGCCTGGGCCGCTTCCTGCTCCCGGGCCTGGATCTGGGCCCGCTTCTGGCGCTGCTTCTCAAACTGGGCCAGGTTCCCCGGGGTGGCCTCCAGGGCCTTGCCCTGGGGAATGAGAAAATTGCGGGCATAGCCCCGGGCCACCTCCACCACCTTGCCCGCGGGCCCCAGGGCCGCCACGTCCGCCGTTAAGATAACCTTCAACTTAGCCTCCTCTTCAGGCGTCCCCGGGCTGCTGGAGCCGCCGGAAATCCAGCCAGAGGTCCATGAGCCCCAGGGTAATGATCAGAAAAATAAAGGGGTTCAAAAATATCAGGAGATACCCCAGGAGCCGCAGCAACCGGGGGAGGCTCCAGCGGTGGAACAGAGCCGCCACCACCGCCACTCCCTGGCAGAAGTAGCACAGTCCCATGACCAAGAGCAGGTTCAGGCTGAAGATCCTGACCCAAACCACCGGCACCAGCAGCAGAAAGCCGGCGCCCAACAGCACGAAGATGAGCCATTCCGGGGCCGACCAGTAATAGAGGGGCGGGGCCTCCCCCCAGCCCAGGAAATAGGCGATTTGCCGGGAAAGCACCACGTTGAGCCAGGCCGTCAGCCCCCCGTTGACGATGACCAGCCCCGGCAGCAGGCGCTGCACCCAGAATTCCACCTGGGATTGGGCCGGGCCCGGGGCCAATAGGGCCGAGCCCCCTTCGCCCGTTCCCCCCAGCACCCGGCGCAGGGCCTCCACCAGGTCCGTCCCCTTCTGCCCCAGGAGGGCTTGCAGGGTCACCCCGGTCCAGTAGGCCTGCCCCAGGATGAAGAGCAGGGCCACCAGGTTCACGGCCATCAAGGTGTAGATAATGACCCGTTCCGGGGACAGGCCCCGGGAGCGCAGGCAGCCGATGAGGACCCCCATGAGAAGGAGGTTGCCGAAGCCCAGATTGTCCAGGATGACCGGCAGGCCCGGCTTCAGGAAAAAGACGCACAGCGCCGCGGCCAGGGCCAGGAGCACCGCGGCCCCCCACCCCAGGCGCCAGCCCGCCAGGATCACCGGCAGCGGCGCCAGGACGCCGGCCACCAGGTAAACTACGGGGTTGACCTGCCCGCCGAAATACAGCAACAGCAGGGCGCCCAGGCAGAGGGACCAGGTGAGGAAACCTCGGCCCACCACCCAGCGCTCCTCAAGGCGGCGGCTGCGTGGGGATATAAGGCAACAGGCTGAGAAGCCGGGCCTGCTTGATGGCCCGGGTCACCTGCCGCTGGTGGCGGGCGCAATTCCCCGAAATGCGCCGGGGAATGATCTTCCCCCGCTCCGTGACAAACTGCCTCAGGATGTTGGCGTCCTTATAGTCGATGGGCAGATTGCTGTCCACGCAGAAGCGGCAGACCTTGCGCCGGACGTAAAACTGTTTCCGCTTGCGACGGGGCATTACCGGCACGGTTACTCCTCCTCCTGGGCGGCGGCTGGCGACTCCTCCGCAGGAGGAGCGGCGGGGGGCGGGACTTCCGTCTCGGAGACCGGCGCGGCCTCAACTTCCGAGGCCGCCGCGGCCGCAACCGCCTGGGCCCGGGCCGCAGCCTCGGCCTTCAGGGCTTCCAGGTCCACCTTGTCCGATTTCTTGGTAGTGTGGTAACGGATGATGCGGTCGTCGATGCGGTAGTTGCGTTCCAGTTCCTTGACCGTGGCCGGCAGGCCCGCAAAATCCGCCACCACGTAGTAGCCACGGGCGGTGCCTTTCACCTTGTAGGCCAGTTTGCGGCGGCCCCAGTCGTCCAGCCCCACCAGCAGCCCGCCCTGGGCGTTGATGATGCGGCTGAACTTGTCAATCGCGGCTTTTACCTCTTCGTCCGGGAGATCGGCGTTAATCACCCAGACCGTCTCATAACGGCGCATTCTTCCTCCTCACGGTCTAATGGCCCCGGGTCCCTGCCCGGAGCAAGGAGAGCCAGGTTTATTTATCAGAAAACCGGCGGCTTGTCAATGAACCAGCCGGGAAAGGACGCAGGGGCGCCTTAAAAAAAGGGGCCCCTGCCCATGACTCCTGCCCGGACCAGGCCGGCCGGCCAATCCCTGCTACTGCACCGTGAAGTAGGAGACCTTCTCCGCCGAACCCGCGCTGCTGGTCACCCGGCTGATAACGGTGTAGGTGCCCCGGCTGCTGGGAACGTTATAGGGCACTGCATCTGTGAAGGTGCCGTTGGCGTTCTGCACCTGGAACTGGTAAGGCTGCCCCACCAGGGACCCCCCCAGGCGCACTTCCCGGTATAGGGTCACAGGCATGGGGTAGCCCTCCGGGGTCAGGATGGTATAGGTCATCCCCAGGTTCACCTGCTGCCCGGGTCCCACCACCGAGGGGGTGACGGTTGCCTGGTCAATGGCCACCACGTTGCCCCGGGCCGCACTGTAGTTGTAAGACTGGGCCGCGGCCTGGCGGGAGCGAATCTCGCTGTTGCGGTGCTCCGCATAGAGATAGCCACCCACCGCGCCCAGGACGCCGCCCGCGGCCGCGCCCACCCAGGCACCGGTGGCCGGGGAGCCGGTGGCCGCCCCGATGATGGAGCCGATGGCCGCGCCGGTGGCCGCGCCGCCCAGAGCCCCGGCCCCTGCGGACCGCTCCGGTGAATAGTAGCCACTCTCCGTGACGCAACCCGCCATGGCCGCCATCAGTGCCAGGGCCATAGCGACTGCCAAAATTTTGCGGGCCATGTCCATTCCCTCCTGTTGGCTGCAACTCCAGCCGGAATTCTTGCAGTTATTGATAAAAATAATTCTTTGCCGGGAAAATGCAACCCCGGGGCGCCCGGCTGTCAAACTTCCCGCCCCAGGGCCTGGCGGATGCGGTCCAGAATGCCGTTGACAAAGGCCCCCGAGTCCTCGGAACCATAGCGTTTGGCCAGCTCCACCGCCTCGTTGATCACCACCTTGGGGGGAATGGCCGGCTGGTACAGGAGCTCAAAGACCGCCATCCTCAGGAGGTTGCGGTCCGCCGCGGCCATGCGTTCCAGCCGCCAGTGCTCGGAATAGCGGGCGATGAGCGCGTCCAGCTCTTCCTGGTGATCCACCACCCCCGCCGCCAGCACTCTCAGGTACGCGGGCACAGCCCCCTTCTGGAAATGGCGCCAGAAGCGGCTCAAGTCCTCGGCCCCGGGCTCCCCGGCGAACTCCGCCTGGTACAGGAACTTAAGGGCCCACTCCCGGCACTGGCTGTGGGAGACTCCCACAAGGCTCAGACCCCCAGCTGGCGCAGCAGGTTGACCATCTCCATGGCCGCCTCCGCGGCGGCGTAACCCTTGTTGCCCGCCTTGCTGCCGGCCCGCTCGATGGCCTGCTCCAGGGTGTCGGTGGTGAGGATGCCGAAGGCCACGGGCACCCCGCTCTCCAGGCTCACCTGGGCAATGCCCTTGCTCACTTCCGCGGCCACGTAGTCAAAATGGGGGGTGGACCCCCGGATCACCGCGCCCAGGCAGATGATGGCGTCAGGGGCCTTCTTGGACCCGGCAAGCTTCCGGGTCACCAGGGGAATCTCCCAGGCCCCGGGCACCCGGACGACCGTTAAGTCCTCCTCCCTGACCCCCTTGCGCCTCAGGGAATCCAGGGCCCCTTCCAGCAGGCGTTCGGTGATGAAGGAATTGAAGCGGCTCACCACCAGGGCGAACTTCAGGCCTTCACCCATCAACTTGCCTTCTATCGTACGCATCCGGCCCCCTTTTTGGCAATTAGCAGTCGGCAGTGGGCAAGACAGGCCCTTTACTGCCCACTGCTCACTCAACCAGTTTAAGCATGTGCCCCATCTTCAGGCACTTGGTCTTGAGGTAGTTGCGGTTCACCCGGTTGGGCGGGATTTCCAGAGACACCCGCTCCACCACCTTCATGCCGTAGCCTTCCAGACCGATGATTTTTTTGGGGTTGTTGGTCATCAGGCGCATCTGCCGCACTCCCAGGTCCCGGAGGATCTGGGCGCCGATGCCGTAGTCCCGGAGGTCCGCCTTGAAGCCCAGAGCCTCGTTGGCCTCCACCGTGTCCGCCCCCCGGTCCTGGAGTTCATAGGCCCGGAGTTTGTTCACCAACCCGATGCCCCGGCCCTCCTGGTGCATGTAGAGGATGACCCCTTTGCCCTCCTCCTCCACCCGCTGCATGGCGGCCTCCAACTGGTCGCCGCAGTCGCACCGCAGGGAGTGAAAGACGTCGCCGGTGACGCACTCCGAGTGCACCCTGACCAGGATGGGCTCCTCGGGCATGATCTCCCCCTTCACCAGGGCCAGGTGCTGGTTGTCGTCCATGTCGTTGTCGTAGGCGATGGCGGTGAACTCCCCGAAATAGGTGGGCAGCACCGTGGTGGCCCGGCGGTGCACAAAGGACTCGTGGCGCAGCCGGTATTCCACCAGGTCGGCGATGGTGGCTATCTTAAGATCATGCTGGGCCGCGAATTTCTCCAAATCCGGCAGACGGGCCATGGTGCCGTCGTCGTTCATCACCTCGCAGATGACCGCGGCGGGCTTCAGCCCCGCCAGGCGGGCCAGGTCCACGCCCCCCTCAGTCTGGCCGGTGCGCACCAGGACCCCGCCCTTCCGGGCCCGCAGGGGAAAGACGTGCCCCGGGCTCACCAGGTCCTCGGGCCGGGCGCCGTCGGCCACCGCGGCCAGGATGGTGGTGGCCCGGTCCGCGGCGGAAATCCCGGTGGTCACCCCCCGCCGGGCCTCCACACTGACGCAGAACGCGGTCTGGAAGGCCGACTGGTTGTCCCGGACCATGGGAGCCAGCTTGAGTTTCTCCACCATCTCCGGCGCCAGGGCCAGACAGATGAGCCCCCGGCCGTGGCGGGCCATGAAGTTGACGGCCTCGGGAGTCACCAGCTCCGCGGCCATGGTGAGGTCGCCTTCGTTTTCCCGGTCCTCGTCGTCCACCAGGATGATCATCTTCCCCTGGCGGATGTCATTTAAGACTTCTTCAATAGTTGCCAGTGCCATGTTGCTTACCGCCTAAGGATTGTCCGGCCCCGCCTGGCGGCCGGGGCCGGGTCTGAATTTTAAATGTCCACCTTTATCAGGTTTCCCCCGCCCTCGGGGGAGACCGTGAAGGCAACGCCCCGGGATCCCAGGAAGCGGGAAATATTCTCCACCGCGATGGTTTCGTCCACCAGCACCGCAAAGGGCTCGCCCTTTTCCAGGAGTTCCTTCACCCGCACCACCGGCAGGGGGCAACTGAGGCCGCGGCAATCCAGGGTCGGCATCGACATCTCAGGCCCCTCCCTTAACCGTGACCCGGGCCGCGGTAAAGGCCCAGGCAATGGCGAAGGCCACCCCATAGCCCGCGGCCAGGGCCAGCCACCCTTCCGCCGGCACCCCGGCCGGAGACGCGGCCAGCCCCAGCCGGTGGGCCAGGCCCGCGCCCGCAAACATGCCCAGGATGGCCACAAAGGAGTCCAGGTTGGCCTCCCAGGTGAGGATGAGCTGCCGCATGGGGCAGCCTCCCAGGAGGATGGCCGCGAAACTGAGGAGGCCCAGGCCCAGGAAGTTGGCGGCAATGTTGCCGTGGGCCACCGGCCCCACCAGCGCGGGCTTAAACTGCCCCAGAACCAGGTTGGCCACAAACGCTCCCAGGAGAATCCCCAGGAAGCCCTTCAGCAGGTAATGGTCGTTGAAAAGGAAGAAGTCCCGGAAGCCCCCGGACAGGCAGAGGCGGGAGCGCTGAAAGAGCATGCCCGCCACCGCGCCCAGTCCCAGGGACAAAAGCACTGGCGCATGCTGGGAACCCGGCCCCTTGAGGCTGAAGAAGGGATACGGGGTGGCGAACCAGAATTTGGCCAGGAGCAGGAGAGTCAGGATGCCGAAAAACGCCACGGGAAGCAGGGAAAGCCAGCTCGGCAGGGGTTTGGCCGGACCCAGGTTATAGCCCTTGGTGAGGAAAGAGAGCCCCAGGTAGGCCCCGAAGGGAATCCCCAGGAGGCCCGCCAGACCCGACAGGTCGCCCCCGGCCAGGCGGTAAATGGCCCGGATAGGGCAGCCCAGGAAAATCAGGCCCCCCAGCATCACCAGCATCCCCAGGACAAAGCGGACCCCGGGGCTGGAGCCGCCCCGGGGATTGAAGTCCTTGAAGACCAGGGCGGCAAAGAACGCGCCGAAAAAAATGCCGATGATCTCCGGCCGCAGGTATTGCAGCAGGGAGTTCATGTGCAGCCCCAAAGAGCCGGAAATATCACGGTAGAAGCAAACAAAACAGATCCCCATGTTGCCGGGGTTGCCGAACTTTACCAGCACGGCCCCCGCGGCGCCAATAACCAGCCCGCCCAGCAGGACGAGGTTCTTCCGGCAAAACGACACGCAGTAAGACACGATGCGCCTCCTATGTCCCCGAGAGGCGTCCATTCCCGGGGCGAAGAAGATGGTTTTTCCCAGGGGTAACTACCCCCGGCGGCTGCAGCTCAAACTCAGGACTTGGTGCGAATCAGCGCTGCCATCTTCCCTCACCCCCTTTCCGTGTCTTTGGTCTTTTCACTACTTATTGCTCACTGCTCACTGCTATAAGAATCCATGCTTGGCCAGAAACTCCCGGGTCAGCCCCGTATCCTCCCCCCCATGAGGGGCCAGCAGCCGGGCCACATACTTGCCGATGATGTCCGCCTCCAGGTTGACCTTGTCCCCCACCTTGAGGAGGGCGAGGGTGGTCTTTTGGGCGGTGAAAGGAATGATGTTCACCGTAAAGGCGTGGCCCTGCACGGCATTCACCGTGAGGCTGACGCCGTCCACGGCGATGGAGCCCTTCTCGATGACGTAGCGGCTCAGGGCCGGGGGCATCTCCAGGCGCAGCTGGAAGTGGTCTGGCCCGGGCCGGCGTTCCCGGACCACGCCTATGGCGTCCACGTGGCCGGTGACCAGATGGCCCCCCAGGCGGTCCCCCAGCCTCAGGGACCTTTCCAGGTTCACCCGGTCGCCCACTTTTTTTGCTGGAAAAGTGGTGCGGGCCAGGGTCTCCGGGGAGACGTCGAAACTCACGGCCCGGGAACCCAGGGCCACCACGGTCAGGCAGGCCCCGGCCACGGCCACCGACTCCCCCAGGGCCAGTTCCCCCGGGGGAAAGGGTGTGGCCACGGCCAGCCGCAGGCCTTCCGCGCCGCGGCCCAGCTCCACGATTTCGCCTACGCCCTCCACCAGCCCGGTGAACATTGACCCATCCTTGTGGGGACCGAATTTATCTTAATAATTTACCAGGATATGCCGGGGGAAGCAAATGCTTGGGGAAAAAGGGGAGACAGCGAATAGGGGAAAAAGCAAGTAGCGGACCCATCCATCTTTTTGCTCTGCTTCCCTTTTACGCTTTTACCCCTTTCCCCTTTATACTTTTCAAGCTATGGTCACCTCTTTGCAGAGGTAAACGTCCTGCACCGCGTGCAGCAGCTCCACCCCCTCGGCGAAAGACCGCTGGAAGGCCTTGCGCCCGGTGATGAGGCCCATGCCCCCGGCCCGTTTGTTGACCACCGCGGTGCGCACCGCCTCCCGGAGGTCGTCCTCCCCCGCCGCGCCCCCGGAGTTGATGAGGCCGCAACGCCCCATAAAGCAATTGGCCACCTGGTAGCGGGTCATCTGGATGGGGTGGGTGCCGGCCAGCTCCGCATAGACCCGGGGGTGGGTCTTGCCGAACTTCAGCGCCGTGAAGCCGCCGTCCAGGGTGGGCGCCTTCTGCTTGATGATATCCGCCTCCATGGTCACCCCCAGGTGGTTGGCCTGGCCCGTAAGGTCCGCGGCGGTGTGGAAATCCGCGGCCTTGGTGGCAAACGCCGGGTTGCGCAGGTAACACCAGAGAATGGTGGCCATCCCCAATTCGTGGGCCACCTTGAAGGCCTCGCTCACCTCCTGGATTTGGCGCCGGCATTCCGGAGAGGCGAAATACACCGTGGCCCCAACGGCCACCGCGCCCAGGTCAAAGGCCTGCTCCACCGCCGCGAACATGGTCTGGTCGTGCAGGGCCGGGTAGGTGAGGAGCTCATTGTGGTTGAGCTTGACGACGAAGGGGATCTTGTGCGCATATTTGCGGGCCACCGCGCCCAGCACCCCCAGGGTCGAAGCCACCGCGTTGCAGCCCCCCTCCAGCCCCAGCTTAACGATGTTCTCCGGGTCGAAGTACATGGGGTTGGGGGCAAAGGATGCAGCCGCGGAGTGCTCCACCCCCTGGTCCACCGGCAGGATGGAGAGATACCCCGTGCCCGCCAGGCGGCCGTGGTGGAACAGCGCCGCCAGGGACCTGAGCACCCCCGGGGGGCGGTCGCTCCCCACCCACACCCGGTCGATGAAGTCCGGCCCCGGCAGGTGCAGGCTTTCCTTGGGCAGGCCCACGCATTTATAAGTCAGCAGGTCTTTGGCCTCGGCCCCCAACAGGGTTTGGATTTTCTTGATCATGGCTCGCCTCCTGTCCCAAGATAGGGTCCCCTGAAGAGCCAGGCAAGGCTTGGCGTCAGGAGACCTTGCCCGCGGTCATCAGCTCCAGGGCTATAGCCGCGGCCCGCCGGGAGGCCCCGGGGCCGCCCAGGGCCTCCACCACCCGGGCCAGACCCAGGCGCAGCCGGGCCATCCGGTCCGGGTCCCGGATCAGGGAGAGCACCTCCCCGGCCAGCCTCTCCGGGGTGCAATCGTCCTGGATGAGTTCCGGAAACAGCCCCTCCCCGGCCAGCAGGTTGGCCATGCCGATGTGGGGCACCCGCACGAGGAGACGCGCCGCCGCAAAGCTTATTGGTGACACCTGGTACACGATAATGGTGGGGGTCGCAGCCAAAGCCGCTTCCAGCGTGGCCGTGCCCGAGGCCACCAGCGCCACCTGCGCCGCCGCCAGCGCCTCGTAGGACTGGCCGGGAATGATGGTAAGGGCGGGTTTAAAACCCCCCCCTACAACCTCCAACCTCACCAATTCCTCCGGGATCGTGGAGGCCAAAGGCAGCACAAACTGGCACTGGGGGACGGCCTGCTTAAGAATCCGGGCGGCCTCCAGCATCAGGGGCAAGTGGACCCGGATTTCACTGGCCCGGCTCCCCGGGAGCAGCGCCACCGTCAAGCGCTTCGGGTCCAGGCCCTGGGCGACCAGCCAGGCCCGGCGGTCCACCCGCGGCGGCAGGGTCTCCAGGAAGGGGTGCCCCACATAGTCCGCCGCCACCCCCCGCTGCCGGTAAAACTCCGCCTCAAAGGGGAAAATGACCACCATGCGGTCCACCAGGCGGGCGATGGTGCGCACCCGGTAGGTGCGCCAGGCCCAGACCTGGGGGCTGATGTAGTACATCACCGGCACCCCGCGGCGGTGCGCCAGCCGGGCCACCCAGAAGTTGAAGTCGGGGAAGTCCACCAGGATGACCAGGGCCGGGCGCTCCTGTTTCAAGACCCGGGCGATGTCCCGCAAGGCCCGGAGCACCGCGGGCAGGTGGCGGGCCACCTCCGACAGGCCCACCACCGCCAGCTCCGAGGCGGGGCAGAGGATGCGCACCCCCTGGGCCCCCAGGGCGTCGCCGCCGATACCCAGAAACTCCACCCGGGGTTCCCGCGCCCGGATGGCCGCCGCCAAGCGGGCGGCGTGCGCGTCCCCCGAGGCCTCCCCCGCGACAATGAGGATTTTGGGAGCAGGGGCCAGGGGCCAGGGGTCAGGGGTCAGGGATTTAATCATGTTGAAATAACTATTTCTTCTTTAAAGAGAGGCCTTTTAGAATCCGTCCGACTTCGGCAGAGCGGCTCAGGATAGCATCTGTTTTGGCCTCATTAAGATAGTGAAGATTTCTGGCGATCAACACCTGGTCTCCACCTCGGAGAGCGACCCTCTGGCATGTCCCAGGAATTGCCGGTATTCGCGCTTAGTTATCCTGGCATGCCCCTCAGCGATATTACTGGCAATGGAAACCGCGGCTCGACGTAATTGGCTGGCAAGCCCAAAGAGTTCTTCTTTTGGGAACCCTTGACTGAGGCGATAGATCTCGGTAACCAATTCCATCGCCTTTTGCCAAGCCAACAAATCTCGATAAGATTCTACTTTCCTAAGCATATGCCCCCTGCCCTCCGGCCCCTAACCCCTGGCTTTGCGCATGGCCGCGTTGATTTCCAGAGCCAGGTTCAGGGCGTCCCGGCCGGCTTCGCCGGGGACCGGCGCCTGCGTGCCGGTCTGCACCGCGTGGACAAACGCGGTGATTTCCTTGAGGAGCACGTCCTCCTGGGGGTAGCGCTTGGTCTCCAGGCCCACCCCGGGGAGCGGCCCCAGGGCCCCTTCCCGGCGGCAGGCCGCGGTGAGCTCCCGGGCCTCAAAGTCCACGGCCAGGTAGGCCTCGGGCTGGAACAGGCGGAACTTGCGCATGGACTTGAAGGACATGCGGGACGCGGTGAGATTGGCGATGCAGCCGTCCGCGAATTCCAGGCGCACGTTGGCCAAATCCACCCGGTCGGTGAGCACCGAGATGCCCGCGGCCCGGATCTCCGCCACCGGGGAAGGCACCAGGCTGAGGGCGTGGTCCAGATCGTGGATCATCAGGTCCAGGACCACGTCCACGTCGGTGCCCCGCTCCTTGAAGAAGCTCAGGCGGTGGCTCTCGATGAAGCGGGGCCGGGTGACCCGGCGCTTCAGCTCCTCCATGGCGGAGCTGAAGCGCTCCAGGTGCCCCACCATGAGGAGGCGGCCCTGCTGCCGGGCCAGGCGCACCAGTTCGTCGGCTTCCGCCACGGTGAGGGCCAGGGGCTTCTCCACCAGGACGTGGCAGCCGGCCTTAAGACAATCCCGCACCACCTCAAAGTGGGCGGTGGTGGGCACCGCAACGCTCACCGCCTGGACCTGGGGCAAAAGCTCCCGGTAATCGCTGAAGACCCGGGTATTCAGGGCCTGGGCCACCTGCTGGGCCCGGTCCCCGTCCAGGTCCGCCACCCCCGCCAGGGCCGCCCCCTCCAGGCTGGCGTATTTCTCAGCGTGGAAGCGCCCCAGATAGCCCACCCCGATCACCCCTGCTGCTAACGTCTCCGCCATGACAAACTCGGTCTTCTCAGAAAGGTAACCCGGCCGCACTGCCGGGAAGTTACCCTATGATAACGGAAATTCGGCTGATAAGGCAACCTAAAGGGCCCCGGCGCACCCGGACCGGGAAATAGGGTTTGACAAGGGCAGGCGGATGCGTTACAAAAACTCGGTTAACGGAGGTCTGGTCCATGGTGGCAAAGGCAAAGGCAATCTGGCTGGACGGCAAGTTCATCCCCTGGGACGAGGCCCGGGTGCACGTCCTCACCCACACCCTGCACTACGGCCTGGGGGTCTTTGAAGGCATCCGGGCTTATCTCTGCGACGACGGGCGCACCGCCGTCTTCCGCCTGCCCGAACACATCCGGCGGCTCTTCGACTCCGCCCACGTCATGCAGCTCGCCATCCCCTTCAGCCCGGAGCAAATCGAGGACGCGTGCTGCGAGTCCCTCAGGGTCAACGGCCAAAAGGAGGGCTACATCCGCCCCCTGGTGTTCCTGGGGGAAGGGGTCATGGGCCTGAACCCCCAGGGCAGCCCGGTGCAGGTCACCGTCATCAGCTGGCTGTGGGGGGCCTACCTGGGGGATGAGGGCTTGAAAAAAGGCGTCAGGGTGAAGACTTCGGCCTTTACCCGGCACCACGTGCGCATCATGATGACCAAGACCAAGACCGTGGGCAACTACGTCAACTCCATCTTGGCCAAGCGGGAGGCCATCCAGGGAGGGTTTGACGAGGCCATCCTGCTGGACAGCGAAGGCTACGTGGCCGAGGCTTCGGGGGAAAACATCTTCATGGTGAAGGACGGAGTCCTCAAGACCCCGCCCCTGACTTCCATCCTGCCGGGCATCACCCGCAGCAGCCTCATCACCCTGGCCCGGGATCTGGGCCTCCCGGTGCAGGAGGACCGCTTCTCCCTGGACGACCTCTACCTGGCGGACGAGGCCTTCCTCACGGGCACCGCGGCGGAGGTCACCCCCATCCGGGAAGTGGACGGCCGCGTCATCGGTCCGGGCCGCCCGGGGCCCCTCACCCAGCAGCTCCAGACCGCGTTTTTCGACGTGGTCAAGGGCCGGAACCCCCGCTACCAGCACTGGCTCCGGTATGTCTGAGCCCAGGGGTGCGGCCGCCTAATCTTCGGCGCCGCACTCCTTCAGGTATTGCACCAGGACATCCGTCTCGGTGAGAAGACCCACCAGGCGCCCCCCCTCCACCACCGGCAGGCAGCCGATCTTTTTGTCCACCATGAGGCGCACCGCCCGGCAGACGCCGTCCTCCGGGGAGACGGTGAGCACCTTGGTCACCATGATGTCCTTGATGCGCAGCCTCTTCATCACGTCCCGGGTGTCCTCGGTGGCGTAGCCCAGGGCCTGGGCCAGGGAGCTGCGGAACAGGTCCCGCTCCGAAATGATGCCCACCAGTTTGGCGCCGTCCACCACCGGCAGGTGGCGGATCCTCCCCAGGCGCATGATGTCGTTGGCCAGGCTGAGTTCATCGTTGACATCCAGGGTGGCCACCTCTTTCACCATGATCTCCTTGACCTTCATCACGCCTCCCTGATGCAGTGCCTCGGGTTACGGGACTTCTATTCTCCCGGGGCTGGCCTGTTTTAACTTTGGAAAGATTGCCCCTGTACGGGCGGGGTCTCCCCGCCCCCTCGGGCCCGCAGACCCCGCCCCGACAATAATATGGCTCCCCATTTCTAAAACGATGCCAGCCACTCCCGGGCCCGGGCGCTCAGTTCCGCCAGCAGGGTCAGCACCCGGCGGGCGGCCTCCACCGTCAGATACCCCATGCCGCAGGCCGGGGTCAGCAGGCTTTGAGACAAGACTTCCACGGGCTTGACCCCTAAATCCGCCAGTCCCGTTGCCTGCTCCTGGAAGCGGCTCCACAGGGACCCCGCGGTTTCCCCGGCCAGGCGTTCGCCGTCCGTGGGCACCAGCCCCCAGGCCAGCCAGCCGCCCCGGTCCAGAAACTCCTTCAGGGCCTGTCCATAAAGCCGCAGGTTCTCGAAGTAGCCGAAGGAGTCGAAGCTCAGCACGTCGATGGGGGCCGCCATGAGCATGGACCAATCGGTGTTGCCGCAGCAGTGCACCCCCAGGGTCACGGGGCCGGGCCGGCGCGCCGCCTCCAGGGTCTGGGTGAGGAGTTCAATGACCTCCTCCCGGGAGATGGGCAGATAGGCGGACCCGAAGCCGGAAAGGTAGGGCTCGTCAAAGAAGACCACCGCGTCCTTGCCCAGTTCCCGGAATTGCTTAGCCTGCCAGGCCCCCTTCAGGGCCAGCCCCTGGCACACCGCCTGGGTCAGCTCCCGGTCGTAGAGGATGGGCTTGCCCTGGGGGTCCTTGACGCTCCCCGCCAGGGTCACCGGCCCCGACAGCTGGCCCTTCAGGGCGGGGGAGGCGCCCCCCCGGGCCGCCGCCTCGGCCAGGAGCGCGAAAAACCCCCGGGCCTCTTGGGGCTCCAGGCCAAAGGGCGTAAGATCCCCGGCCAGGGCCGCTTCGTAAAAACGGGCCAGAGCCTCGTCCCGGGGCTCGTCCGGGTCCACCGCCACCGCCCGGGCCGCCGGGTCCACCTTCAGGGTGGGCAGGCCCCGGGCCGCCTGGGGGTTCATCTCCTCCCGGAAGTCAAGGCGCACCATCTGCGGCCAGAAAGGCATCTGGGGCAGGTAATCCAGGATCAGGGCCGCGGCCTCCCCGGCCTCGGTGAAGGGCACGGAGCCGATGCCGGTGGCGGCCAGGGGCGTCAGGCGCGCCATGGGGTCTCCCTTAAGAAAAGAACTTTGGCCAGGAGTC
>Ga0315268_10003657_pt1 | contig 16833 bp, 18 predicted proteins | sample C1_top_MG_FD_204535 | JGI IMG/M metagenome (GOLD analysis project Ga0315268, IMG submission 204535) | Sediment microbial communities from Yellowstone Lake, YNP, Wyoming, USA - C1_top | ecosystem: Environmental > Aquatic > Freshwater > Lake > Sediment | place: USA: Wyoming | collected 2017-08-01
TAAATTCAGGAGGGTATGAGCATGAAAGATTTGTTGAAAAACGTGATGTATGCGGGAATTGGTGCAGCGTTTCTCACCCGTGAGAAACTTGAGGAAGTGCGCAAGGAAATGATGGACAAGGGCTGCCTGTCCGTGGAAGAAGGCAAAGCCTTTGTCGATGATCTGCTGAAAAAATCCGATGCCGCTAAAATAAATCTGGAACAGTGGATCGGGCGCAAGGTGGATGAGAAAGTCAAGCAATGTCATCTTGCCAGCACTGATGAGGTCGAAGAACTGCGCCGCCGCATCGCTGAACTGGAGGCCGCGTTGAATAAGGAAAAATGCTGTCAGCAAGACAGCAACGCTGCTGCATAAAGGCCGATGATCAGCATCAAGCAGTTTGGCGTGTTCAATCGGACATTCCGGCATCTGAGCCGCTATCAGCAGATTCTGCGGGTGCTGTTCCGTTACGGCTTCAGCGATCTGGCTGATCATCTGCATTTAGACCAGTACGGGTTGCAGATGTTCAGCCGCAGCAAATCCGGCGATCATGAGCAGGAACAGATTTTCCGCCATTCGCGTCCTGCACGCCTGCGCATGGTCTTGGAGGAACTGGGGCCAACCTTCATCAAACTCGGCCAGCTCCTTTCGGTACGACCGGACATCGTACCGCCAGATTACTTGAAGGAACTGACCAAGCTCCAGGACAATGTGCCGCCTTTTTCCTACGAGGAAGTGCGGCAAATTTTTCAGGAAGATTTAGGCAAAGAACCCACCGAAATTTTCACCAGTTTCAGCACTGAGCCGGTAGCTGCCGCCTCGATCAGTCAGGTGCATCATGCTCAAATTGTGATGCGTGACCCGGACGGCATCGAGCGAGAGCGCAAAGTGGTGGTCAAGGTACAGCGGCCCCGCTTAGAAAAAATCATTGCTATCGATCTGGAGATTCTTGCCCGCATCGCCCAGCTCATGGAAGACCATCTGGAGGAGGTGCAGGGCCACCGGCCTACAGCCATTGTCCATGAATTCGCCCGCAGCCTGTCGCGGGAAATTGACTTCACCATTGAGCTGACCAACATCCAGCATTTCGCCCGCCAATTCGCAGGCTGCCCGGAAATCTACGTACCAGAAGCCTTTCCTGCCCTGTCTTCGGATAGGATTTTGGTCATGGAGCAGATCGACGGCATCAAGGCTTCAAATGTTGAACGGCTGCGGGCGGCTGGTTATGATCTGACCCTGCTTGCCGAGCGCGGGGCAAGGCTCGTGATGGAGCAGGTCTTCACCCACGGCTTTTTTCACGCTGACCCCCATCCGGGCAACATCTTCTTTCTCCCCGGCAACGTGGTCTGCTTCATTGATTTTGGCCAGATGGGGAGGCTGCTGTTCAAAGACCGAGAGAGCTTCATCGAGTTAGTGGGGAGTATCGTTTCCGGCGACGAGAGCAAGGTAACATCGGCTCTCCTCAAAATGACAGTCCAGCAAGGCGAGTTCGACCGCGACGCGTTGTCCTTGGATATCAGCGATTTCATGAGCCGCTATCTGCATCTCTCAATCGGCGATTTAGAAATCGGCAAAATCCACTGGGAACTGCTGCGACTTTTCAGTCGCCATCACATGTTCCTCAAGCCGAGTCTTTATCTGATGCTCAAGGCATTGGGGACAGCAGAAGGCGTGGGGTTGATGCTTGATCCGCAGATTGAGATGCTTTCTCTCGCCAAGCCTTTCATCAAAAAGATCAAGATGGAGCGGGTCTCGCCCAGGCGACTGGCCCAAGAAGCGGCGGAAACCAGTAGGCAGTATCTGAGCCTGCTCCGCGATCTGCCTGCTGAAACTCGCAGCGTTTTGGCGATGCTTCGCCAAGGCAAGGTGCGGCTGGAGTTAGAGCATCACGGCCTGCGGCCCTTGGAACGTTCGCTGAATCAGGCATCCAACCGAATTTCGTACGCCATCGTGCTGGCTGCCCTGATTATAGGCTCATCTTTGGTCGTGCTGTCCGGTATCAAACCAAAATGGCACGATATTCCTATCATCGGCGTGGTTGGTTTCCTACTGGCTGGATTCATGGGCTTTGGGCTGTTGATTTCTATTCTTCGGCAAGGCAGAGGGAGGGTGTGAGGTGGCAATCTAACCCTACGCCGTAACCAGAATGGTAACGTGGGTATTCTGGTGGACAGCGGCATATTTGTGAATCGAGGTAATGCCATAGGAGCATGGTTTCTTACGCCAAATTGCAAAGCACACATGACAGGCAACAAGGAATGATGCCTCCAACAAAACCACCACATCACATCTTCCTCTGCACTAATTGCGGCCACGAAAGCCGCAAATGGCTGGGCCGTTGTCCGCAGTGTGGTGAATGGGACAGCCTAAGCGAGCAGAAGCCGAAGCCCCGTCTGCGCGGCGCAGTAGCAGAGGTCTTTCCGCTCAACGGCGAAGGCGGCGAGGAAGCTGTCCGCCTCGTCACCGGTATCAGCGAGCTGGACCGGACGCTGGGCGGCGGCATTGTACCTGGCTCGATGATTCTGATCGGCGGTGATCCGGGCATCGGCAAATCCACGCTCATCCTCCAGCTCCTCGCTGCGTTGGCCGCCCAGCAGCACAAGCTGCTCTATGTCAGCGGCGAAGAGTCTGTCCGCCAGATACGGATGCGGGCCGAGCGGTTAGCTGTGCAAAGCGACTGCATCTTTCTTGCTGCCGAGAACTCTGTGCAAGCCATTATCAGCTTAGTCGAGGAAGTGCGGCCTGCCTTTCTCGCTGTGGATTCTATCCAGACCATGTACAGTGAGACGGTCAGTTCTGCGCCCGGCTCGGTCACGCAGGTGCGCGAGTCAACCTCGCTGCTGGTTAACCTGGCCAAGCGCACTGATCTTCCGATCATCCTCATCGGCCACGTCACCAAGGACGGCAGCATTGCCGGGCCGCGTGTGCTGGAGCACATGGTGGACACGGTGCTGTATTTCGAGGGCGATAGCAGCCAGGTTTTCCGCCTCCTGCGCACGGTGAAGAACCGCTTCGGCTCGACCAACGAGATTGGCGTGTTCGAAATGAAGGAGAGCGGCCTGGCTGAGGTCGATAACCCCTCTGCCCTCTTTCTAGCCGAGCGGCCTGTGAATGTGCCTGGCTCGGTGGTCATGCCCAGCGTCGAGGGTACGCGGCCTATCTTAGTGGAGGTGCAGGCGTTGGTCAGTCCGTCCAGCCTGGGCACAGCCCGGCGTACAGCTATTGGTGCAGACCCGCATCGGCTCGCCCTGCTCACTGCCGTGCTGGAGAAGAAGATCGGCCTGACGCTCTTCAATCACGACATCTTCCTCAATATCGCGGGTGGCATCCGCATTGACGAGCCGGCCCTTGATTTGGCCGTGATTGTGGCGTTGCTTTCCAGTCTCTACGAAAAGATCGTTGACCCGGCTACCGTAGTCTGCGGTGAGGTAGGACTGGCGGGTGAAATAAGGGCCGTGGGGCAGATGGAGATGCGCCTGCGCGAAGCCCAGCGGCTTGGTTTCAAGACCTTCCTCATGCCTGAATCCAGTCGTCGCCAGCTTGAGGCGGGTTCTGCCGATGGCATCCTTGTGCATCCCGTCCGCACCGTGCATGAGGTGGTGGAGCGGTTGTTTGTGTGAGCGCGTATGAATAAACATCTCCTCAAAGAACTCCGGCGCATTCTCGGTGCAGACAGCCTGCTGACAAGCTGGGAAGACCGCGCCTGCTACAGTTACGACGCGACCGGCCAGAGCTTTCTGCCGGATGCCGCCGCGCTGCCGGAAACAGTGGAGCAGGTCGCGGCAATCCTGCGGCTGGCCAACGAGCACCGCTTTCCGGTTATTCCGCGCGGCGCAGGCAGCGGCGTGACCGGCGGTGCCTTGCCGACAGCGGGCGGTTTGGTGCTCGTCTTCAGCCGGATGAACCGCATTCTGGAGATTGATGCCGCCAACATGATCGCCGTGGTTGAGCCAGGCCTGATCACCGGCGAGCTGCAAGCGGCCCTGAAAAAGCGTGGCCTGATGTATCCGCCCGATCCGGCCAGCTTGAAATTCTGCTCCATCGGCGGTAACGCGGCGGAATGCGCGGGCGGCCCCAGCGCGGTCAAATACGGCGTGACCCGCGACTACATCATCGGCTTGGAGGCCGTGCTGCCGACCGGAGAGATCATCAAGACCGGCGTGCGCACGGAAAAAGGCGTGGTCGGCTACGATCTGACTCGGCTGCTGATCGGCTCGGAAGGCACGCTGGCAGTCTTCACCAAGCTCATCCTGCGCCTGCTGCCGCTGCCGGAAGCCAAGTCCACCTTTCTGCTCACCTTTGTCTCGCTGGCCGAGGCGACCAAGCTGGTGGCGGAAATCCTCGCCGCCGGACTGCTGCCCTGCACGCTCGAATACATGGACAGAACCGCGATTGCCGCTGTGCGCGACCGGCTGAAGCAACCGCTGCCGGACGGAACCGCCGCCCTGCTTTTGGTGGAATTCGACGGCAGCAAGGAGGAGGTGGCGCAGCAGGCGGGCCGCTTCACCGCCTTTGTTGCGAAAAAGGGCAACTGCGTTCTCCGGCAGGCAACGGACGAGCAGGAGACGGCGGAGTTGTGGCTGGCCCGGCGTTCGATCTCGCCTGCGGTGCTCTCGCTCAGGCCGCACAAAATCGCTGAAGACGTGGTGGTGCCACGCTCAAAGATACCTGATTTGGTCGCCTTCACCGAGCGGTTGGCCGTTGAGCTGAAGCTGCTCATCCTCACCTTTGGTCACGCGGGCGACGGCAACATTCACGTCAACATCATGCTCGACAAGAGTCAGCCCGACGAGCAGCGCAACGGCCTGGAAGCCAAAGAGCGGCTGTTCCGCTTTGTTCTCAGCTTGGGCGGCACGCTCTCCGGCGAACACGGCATCGGCATCACCAAATCCGCCTTCCTGCCGCTGGAGATTGATCCGGCCAGCCTCAATCTGATGCGCAAGCTGAAGCAGCTTTTTGATCCCAACAACATCCTCAATCCGGGCAAGATATTCCCGCCTAAGCAAGACCGATAGCTTCTCTCCCCCATCCTCTGCATCGTTATCTCTTCCTCAGCAGCAGCTTGTAGATGGGTGCCATGTTCGGTCGGTTGTTAATTGCATCGCAGGCATCACCGATACCGTCTTTGTCTGTATCCTTCTGATCGGGGTTGGCGACCAGCGGGCAGTTGTCGCAGGCATCGCCGACCCTGTCGCCGTCCGTGTCCTGCTGGTCGGGGTTATAGACCATCATGCAGTTGTCGGCGAGATCAAGGATCAAGTCATCGTCCATGTCGTCCGGGCCGGTGGGGGTGGGATCGGTGAACACATACGCCGCGCCTTTCCCTCCGGCAGCCCAGAAAGCCCCAATCAGCGCAGTGTCCCCGTTGGCGGATAAGGACAGGCAGGAACCGAACTCTTCAAATGCCGCACCGTCATTGGCAGTGAGTTTAGTCTGCTGTGTCCCTGTGCTGGCGGAGAAAATATAGGCCGAGCCTTTCCTGCTGTCATCACCATAAGCACCGATCAGGGCGGTGCTGCCGTCAGCAGACAGGGAAACAGCATAACCAAACGAATCACCCGCCACACTGTCAGAGGCAGTTAGTTTGACCTGCTCGCTCCATGTGCCGTCCGCAGCGCGGACGAAGATAGACGCTGAATCATCCGCAGGCAGGCCGATCAATGCTGCACTGCCATTTGACGACACCGACACGGACACCGCAATGCCTGACCCGTTCAGCTTGGCCTGCTCGCTCCATGTGCTGCCGGAGCGGGTAAAGACATACGCCGAACCGCTGAAACTCCCGACCAGCGCAGTGCCGCCGTCAGCAGACAGGGAAACAGACCAGCCAAAATAGTTGCTGATAGCGGCGGCGGCCAGTTTGTCCTGCTGGCTCCATGTGCTGCCGGAGCGGGTGAAGACATAGGCCGAGCCTTTTTTGCTGTCATCTCCGTAAGCACCGATCAGCACAGTGCTGCCGTCAGCAGACAAGGAGACGGCATAGCCGAACGTGTCGCCCGCCGCGCCATCAGAGGCGGTCAGTCTGACCTGCTCGCTCCATGTGCCGTCGGCGGCGCGAGTGAAGACATAGACAGAACCTTTGCCGCCGTCATCTCCGGCAGCCCCGATCATAGCAAGAGTGCCGTCTGCGGACAAGGACACGGAACTGCCGAAGCCGTCTCCCGCCCCACCATCAGAGGCGGTCAGCTTGACCTGCTCGCTCCACGTGCCGTCGGCTGCGCGGGTGAAGAAATAGACAGAACCTTGGCTGCTGTTATCACTGACAGCTCCAATCATGGCAACAGTGCCGTCTGCGGACAGGGACACAGAGTTGCCAAACTGCTTGAACGCTACGCCGTCCGTAGCCACCAGCTTCTGCGCTGTGGTCGGGTCAATGGCTGCCTGCGCCGCGCTGCCAGCCAGCACAAGCAAAAAGAATGCCGCCAGCAGCATCCGCCAAGATGTTCCCCTTTTCATGTCGTTCCTCACTGTTATGTTCAGGCACCGCCAGCAGGATGCTGGGCAGGCCGTGCCGCTCACATTACCACCTAACTTGGCACTGTCAAACAAAAAATGAGCGGCCAGCGCAGCACGCTCTTCGCCCGCCGCTCTTCCGCGCCATGCCTCCATAGCGCAAAACGGCATCGAGGCATACTGTTTTCCTTCATGCCTGCATGACGCTGGACGGTATGCAGGCATGATGTTCTACGGTATCGAGGCATACCGTTTGCCGCTATGCAGGCATACTGTTTTTTCCTATGCCCCCACGCTGTTCTTTGTCTTGACAAAACAGCGACAGCTTCTTAGGATGGGATATCATTTGCGCGGTTATCTCAACCATCTAAGCAAGGAGAAACGTCATGGCAACGATTCAATGGAGACCGGAAGTCAACGCCCTCACCACGCCGCCGTCCTGGCGGCCCCGCTTCATAGCCCGCAACGTGCTCGGCAAGGCAGACATGGCCGCCCGGATGGCCAAGGCTTTGCCCAACTACAGCGAGGAGGAGTTCCGCACCTTCATTGACCTCCACAACCAGCTCATCGCCGAAAGCCTGCTCAACGGCGAGCAGGTGACTGAGGAGAACGCTGTGACCTATTCGCTCTCCTTCACCGGCAAACTCAACAGCCCGGACGACCCGCTGCCGCCGTTAGACGAATGCCTGCAAGTCCGCATCCATGCCTCCCAGCCCTTTATTGAAGCCATCCGCCGAGATGCCAAAACTGAACGCCTGCCGGAGGAGAAGAAGCTGCCGCTGATCAGCACGGTACAGGACACGGTGCTGGCGCTGAAGGATGTGCTCAACCCGGCGGGATTGCTCCAGCTTACCGGCACTGATCTCTTCTTTGACCGCACGCAGGGGAGCGGCTGCGTGATCGAAGGCACGGCAGGCGGCACGACCGCGCAGACCCGCTTCGGCAAGATCGAGGACAGCGAGATCATTGTCATGCCTGATATTCCGGCGCAGCCGCATCCGTGGAACAATGAGTACACGGTTTCCGTCAGCACCCGCTACAGCGAGCACGGGACACTGCGCACTGGTACCTATGGACGTATGCTACGCTCACCACTGACCCTGACCAAGATGGGGCACCCTAATCCGCCAGAGGTTGGCATTCTCACCGGCAAGGAGGCCAGCGCGCATGTCAGCGTCACCGGCGGCAGCGTGGCCGCGAACGAGACCCTGCGCATTCAGGCGGTCTTTGATGCACGGACCGACGCGCTGCTTTTCAGCTTGATTGACATGCAGGAAGGCGGGAAGACCGGTGCAGCCGTGAGCGTCACCGCAAACGGGGCAGTGACTTTGCAAGGCTTTGCTGGCTCGGCGGTCTCCAGCCTCAGCATCCGGGTGAATGAGTACGCAGGACTGAAGGAGATGATCAGGAGCAGCTACGGCGGGCGGGTGGTCGATGTCCTGAAGGTGGAGACGGCGTAGGGCAAGACTTTGCGGCTCGCAGTGCGTGGACGGCTTCCTCTTGCTCCAGAAAAGAGTTGGCAGGTATCGTTGTTCCGGTTTACAGTTCCCCCGGAAACTTGGTTCCTTTTCGTTCATTTATCTTGAGGTAAGAAATGCTCAGACAGATTGCGCTGCTCATGCTGTTTCTTGTTCTATTGGCCGCTCCAGCAGTGAGCCGTCCGCTGGTTGACGACGATGGCCGGGTTGTCCAGACGGACAAGCCGTTCACTCGGATTATCTCCCTCTACGCTGCCCATACCCGCAATCTGACTGACCTGGGCGCAGGCGAGCGGCTTATCGCGGTTGATCGCAATGAGAAAGAGCTGCCTGACTTGCCTCGGCTGAGTTTTGGCGATGACTTAGAGCGGCTACTGGCTCTCAAGCCTGATCTGGTGCTGATTCGGCCCATGCTCAGTCATGCCCATCCTGAAACTGTGGAACGACTGATTAAGAGTGGCATTGCCGTGGTTTCGCTGCAACCTAAGTCAGTGGAGGAGATGTTTCGCTACTGGGAGAACTTGGGCGCACTGACTGGCAAGGAAACAGAGGCGAAACAGATGATCACTCGTTTTGGCACAGGGCTGGCTGATATCACCCGTAAGGTAGAGCAGATTCCGGCACAGGAACGAAAGCGAGTCTATTTTGAAGCCATCCACGGGCGGATGAAGACTTTTGCGCCGAGTTCGATGACCATGTTTGTCCTGCAATCTGCGGGTGGTGTCAACGTGGCTGATGATGCCGTGCAGGTGCATTCCACCAACATCGCTGAATATGGCAAAGAGCGCATTCTTGCCAAGGCGGACAAGATTGATGTCTTCTTAGCGCAAGCAGGCCGAATGAACCCGGTGACGAAGGAGGTCATCGTCAACGAGCCGGGCTTTCAGGTGATTAAGGCGGTGAAGAATGGGCAGGTCTTTTTGGTCGAAGAGAAGAATGTTTCTCGCCCGACCTTAGACCTGCTCAAGGGGATAGCGGAGATTTATGCGCTGCTGTATCCGCAGGCTGGGAAGTAAGGTGCGTCCCCAGCCACTGCGGTTATAGTGCGGCTGCTTTCTTCAATGCCGCCAGCAGGGTATCGCGGCGGCTCTCATCTAACTTAACTGGAACCTGATAGACTAAGGTGCGGTTCATCAGTTCGCAGGAGGCGGGCAGAGCTGCCGGATCGTAAATCACCCGGCGTTTGTTGCCGTGGGCGTTGAACGGCCAGCCATTTTCGGCCAAGGTCTTACCGCCGAGGAGATGCTCCCAAGACGGATAGAAATGCCAGGTGTTTTCGCCGAAATTGATTGCCCCGGCATTGTTCTCTCGTAGCACCTGATTAACCTTAGCGGCCTGCGCTTTGTCAGGCAGCATGAAGGCCAGAAAGGTGGCGGAATCGCCCTGCTCGTCGAGAATCTCGCGGAAGCTGACTCCGGCCAGCTTTGAGGCCGCCTCTTTCAAAACCGCCTTGTTTTTGCGCTGCTCGGCGACAATCATATCCAATTTTGCCAATTGCGCCAGACCGATGGCTCCCTGAATCTCCATCATCCGGTAGTTGAAGCCGATGAACCGGCGGCCTTCGCCGCCGCGCCCGCCGGGATTGACCACATGATCATGGCCGTGATCATGATATTCTGAGCAACACCGCCACAGCTCCTCGTCGTTGGTGATAACCATGCCGCCTTCGCCGGTGGTCATGGTCTTGACCGCATCGAACGAGAAGGTGCCGCAATGCCCGAACGTGCCGAGATGCTGGCCATGCAGCCGCGCTCCGGCGGCCTGCGCCGTGTCCTCAAGCACAGGAATGCCGTGCTTGTCAGCAATCGCCTTGATCTCTTTGATCCGCGCCTGCGCGCCGAGCATGTGTACCGGAATAATGGCTTTCGTCTTCGGCGTGATTTTCTTTGCCAAATCAGACGGATCCATGTTCAAGGTCTGATCTACTTCCGTAAAGACCGGCACCGCGCCGACATCAAGAATCGCCTCCCAGGTGGCGACAAACGTAAATCCTTGGGTGATGACCTCGTCGCCGATGCCCACGCCGAGCGCGGACAACGCCACCTTGAGCGCGGCAGTGCCAGAGGTCACAGCCTGGGCATGAGCCGCGCCGGTGTATTGGGCAAACGCCTGCTCAAATTCCCGCACCTTGTACACGCCCTTGCGCTGCGGCCCGAACTCATAACGGAACAGCACGCCGGTATCAAATACCTCCAGAGTCTGCCGCTTCTCCTCTTCGCCAAACACTTCAAAACCAGGCATGGTCTTTGTCTCCTTCCAGTTGGTGCCGGGGCTTACACCGCCAGCCGTTGCCGTATCTTGTTGTTTTCATCGCAGAGCAGGATGGTCGGCTCGAAACCAGCCAGCTCGCTTTCGTTATATTGGCCATAGGTGACAATGATCACCAAATCGCCGACATGACCTTTGCGGGCAGCGGCACCGTTCAGGCCGATCACACCGGAGCCAGCCTTGCCCCGGATGGCGTAGGTTTCAAACCGCTCGCCGTTGTTGATATTGTAGATATTGACTTGCTCGAATTGAACAATGCCGGCGGCATTCATCAAATCCTCGTCAATGGTCATGCTGCCGTCGTAGTTCAGATCCGCCTGAGTGATCGTCACCCGGTGAATCTTGGATTTAAGCATTATCCGCTGCATAAAATGATAATATAATCGATATAAAATAAAATGATTGAGCAGCTCACCTATAACTTGACAAAATACGGAATGACTGTCAGAAGGAAGCCAACAAGCAGCATCAGATAGGTATTGGCGATGAAATAGGGAAATACGCACAGCAATATTCCTGTGACAAGCGGAACCATTTTCTGCTGCTTCTTCCCGTAAATGAAGTAGCCAGAGCCGATTGCTCCAAACAGCATTCCCCAAAAGAGCTGCCCTGGACTGCCCATATTTATATTCATACCTTTATTCCTTCTGTCTCGAATCGTAATACACCGCCAGCCAGATTGTCAGCCTGTCCGGATCTGTCCAAGCGACTTTGTGTTTCTCGTGGGCAGGGATATGCAGGAAATCTCCTTTGTTCAGCCTCACCTGCCTGCCGTCTGCAAACAAAATCGTTCCTGCTCCTTCCAACACAAGCACCCACTCGTTGTCCTCCTGATCATACCAGCCTGATGTATGCCCTTGGGAAACAATGCGCTCGATTCTAATATGGTTATCCCGCAGCAACTCGGCAAAGGATTCTTGCTCTGCTTCGAGCAGCAGAGCCTCGAAGATGTTGCCTGTCATTTTTCCTGCCCAATAAGTTGCGAAATAATTCCCTTCGTTTTCTTCAGGATGCTGAAGATATCCTTGATGTCATCTTTTGTTGCATCATAGGCCAAGCTGCCCGCATAGTCGCTTCCTTGCAGCACGACGAAAAACCAAAGCCTGCCCATGACATAGCAGCCATAAACTGGCTTGCCGTCATTGTTCAGTTTTTGCGCCGCCACCATTGTAACGAGTAGCTGCCCAAGCGGATCGCCGGATGCCTCATGCTCTTTCTTGAATTCGTGGATGAAGAAATACGGATGCTTAGGATAACGCTTGCCGCTGGCGACAAAGAAATCAACCATCCCGGAAAGAGTGTCGTTATCTATCGCCACAGAGATTTCCCGCTCAATAAACGACTGATATTGCTCCTCGTCAAAATTAACTGCTGCCAGCAAGGGAAAGATAAATTTTCCTTTTAGCTCGCTTTCGTTCCAATCCCAAACATGATTCAGCAATTTCTCGCGCAACTCAGCTATTACATCTTCTTCATCCGGCGTAAGTGGGGCAAGATCATTCAGCCACTGGCTCAGAGGAACAATTTGTTTGCACGGATTGAGCGCAAAGGTTTCTTCAACTTCTGCAATCGTCCACTTGGAGAATGATTTCATCATTCAACTGTGTTGACTTAACAGCTTCGCGCAATAATTGTTCAAACTCTCGCCCTGCTGCAAAGCGCGTACAGCCAGCTTTTGGTGCAAGTCTTGTCCCACCTTCAGGAAGAACTCACCGCTGAACTTCTTCGCCGCTGTCGCTTCAGGCAAAGGAAGGCGGTCTTCCTGATGAATGGTAATCCATTCATCAACAGCCTGGCAAAGCTCCTGATAGACTGAAGTTTCGTCGTCTCCATGAACACCACCGTGCATGAGACCTGGACAGCGTCCAATGTAGCATTGATCTTCCTCGCTCCATTCAACAATTTTCAAATACCTGTCGGTCATTTTTTTCATTTTGCCACCTCTGCTGTCACCCTTTTCACATCTTTTTCCTGATAGGGCTTGGCATCATCGCCGCTCTTTCCTGCCAAAGTGATTTTGATTCCTTGCGGATGAATGAAGTTCCTGTGACTGCCCTTGCCGCCTCGATCAACGAATCCATGCCGGTGCAGTTCTTCAATCAGCTCTCTGATTTTTTTCGGCATGATTCAGGCCAGCACTTTGCCATTATCAATCAGCCGTACTCTGCCACCGATCTTCACTGCCAAGGCCAGCACGGTCTCCTCATCAATCTCGGCAACCTCTTGCAAGCTATCTTGCTGAACAAAGCTGATGTAATCCACCGCTGTTTCCGGGAAAGAATGGATGAAGTCCCGGAGCGCGGCGGTCAGCCGCTCTGCGCTTCGCTCGCCTGCGGCAGCCAGCGTGCGGGCCAAGGCAAGGGCGCGGGAAAGACAGAGCGCGGCCTCCCGCTGCGAGGGCGCAAGATAGGTGTTGCGGGAACTCATCGCCAGCCCATCTGCCTCGCGAACGATGGGATGCGCGACAATCTCCACGCCTAGATTGAGGTCAGCAGTCATTCGGCGAATCACGGCAAGCTGCTGCCAGTCTTTTTCGCCGAATACAGCCAGCTCAGGCCGGACAATGCTGAAGAGCTTGCAGACCACCGTGGCGACCCCAGCAAAATGACCAGGCCGGGAAGCTCCGCAAAGCTGTCCAGTCAGCTCCGTGCCGACTGTCACCGTGGTGTTGAAGCCAGCAGGATACATCTCCGTCGCTTCCGGGGCAAAGAGCACCGCCACACCCGCCTCCGCCGCCATTGCGCAGTCCTGCTGGAAATTCCTTGGATAGGCCGCCAAGTCCTCCTGCGGGCCGAACTGCGTTGGATTGACAAAGAGACTCACAACCACCTGATCAGCAAGCTGCCCGGCCCGGCGCATCAGACTAAGGTGGCCTTCGTGAAAAAATCCCATCGTCGGCACCAGGCTAATGCTACGCCCGCTCTTAGCCTGTTCCTTAGCCCAGGCCATCATTACAGCGGGCTGGCGGATGATCTTCATCGCTACTTCAGCAGGCGGTTCAGGCTGGCCTGGACAATCTCCCGCTCTGGGAAACTATGCACTGGCGCACCCTCTTTCTTCTCTTTGCCCAGCTCGGTCAGGCCCATATATTGCTGATATATCTGCACGGCCTTGTCCTTACTTCCCATTGCTTCATAGACCCGACCCAGGTTGTCCAAGGCCATCGGCTCAAAGCCTTTGCTGCCTTTTAATGCAAGGTACACTTTCTCCGCCTGATCAAACTGCTTTTCTTGCTCGTAGAGAGCACCTAGGTTGGTGAGCAGCAAGGGTTTCAGCAGGCTTGTCGCGGGAGTCTCTGCATTGATGGCAGTCAGCTTGGCAATGGCTTCTTTGGTCTTGCCTGCCTCCTGATCAAGATGAGCAAGGGCAATTTTGCTCCAAACTCCAGCCGGGGCAGTGCCGTAGTCTGCCGCTATCTTTTGCAGGGCAGCGGTCTTCTTCGAGACATCCTCAAGGGCAATAGCCTGATCGTAGGTTAAAGCGGATTTATTCGCAGCGTGGCTACGATACGTGTTATACAGGGCAGCGGCGGTAACAACGACTGCGGTGGCGATAACCACCCGCCAGATCGTCCTATGGTTCTTCTGTAAAAAGGTAATCGCCTCAGGAGGCAGCTCAAATTGGTCGAGCACGCCGATCTTGGGCTGCTCTTCCAGCTTCACATGAAAGACGTTCTGGGGTTTGCCGGACATGCTTCTCTCTCAACGTTGGGGGGATGTTGTTGCCCTGCTGGGCAGCGGTCTCGAACTCCTGCTTGCAGGAATAAACGGATTATTATACCGTGGAGTCTGAAAAAGACATTAATCTTTTACAGTCCTCGCCTTTCATTTTGCCATCTATGAACAGCAGCCAGCATCTCTTCAGTGTCGCCGAACTCGCCACTGCCGCTCGCACCGTCCTTGAAGGCTGCTTCGCCGTTGTCAGCGTAGCCGGGGAGATTTCCGGCCTGCGCCAGCCCGCTTCTGGTCATCTTTATTTCACCCTCAAAGATGAGCAGGCCCAACTCAAGGCGGTGCTGTTCCGAATGCAGCGGCGGTTCCTGGAGCGACAGCCCCAGGACGGCGACCTGGTTATTTGCCGGGGCAGACTCTCGGTCTATGAGCAGCGCGGCGACTGCCAGCTTATTGCTGACGGGCTGGAGTTTCAGGGCGCGGGCAGCCTGCATCTCGCCTTTGAGCAGCTCAAGCGGCGGTTGGCTGAGGAGGGGTTGTTTGATGAAGACCAAAAGAGGTCGCTGCCGCCCTTGCCCGGTCATATCACCTTAGTTACTTCACCAAGCGGCGCAGCCGTGCATGACTTCATCCGGGTGGCTCGCGACCGCTGCCCGCAGACGAGGATGAGCATTTACCCGGCCTTAGTGCAAGGCGGCAAGGCAGCAACCGAGGTGCGCGAGGCGATTACCGAAATCAACCGACAGACAATACTTGGTCAGCTCGACACCGAGATCATTGTCCTCTGTCGGGGCGGCGGCTCGTTCGAGGATTTAGCAGCCTTCAACGATGAGCAGTTGGCGCGGGCGATTCGGCAGTCGCAGATTCCGATAGTCAGCGCAGTGGGGCATGAAATTGACTTCACCATCGCTGATTTTGTAGCCGATCTCCGTGCGCCTACGCCCAGTGCCGCAGCAGAGATGCTCCTACCCGACACCAGTGTCCTGACCAATCAGGCAGCAGAACTGGCCCGGAGGCTAAACCGGGCCATGAAGACGCTGCTCTCTGCCCAGCAGACCCGCCTTGAGCGGCTAGAGCACCGCCTCCGTCAGCAAAGCCCAGCCCAACTTGTGGCCCTGAATCAGGAAAAGGTTAGCGAGCTAGAACGGCGGCTGCTCCAGGCAGTGAGCAGGTTGATCAACACAAAGGAGCAGGAACGAGCGCGGGCAGCCACCTTGCTCGATACCGTTAGCCCGCTAGCAACCCTGGGGCGCGGTTATGCGATAGCGAGAAAGAAGCGCGCGCCGCAAACGGTGATCAGCACGGCAGAACAGGTACAGCTCGGTGAGGAGATTGAGGTCGTCCTGGGCCAAGGGCGGCTAGGCTGCATCGTAACGAAGCGTGAGGAACGAACAATAGTTCGCTTAGCCGAGCAATAAGCATTTTTGCGAGGAGAACTTTTCGTGAGGCAGGCCAGCAGAAACATTTGTCGAGCGAGACAAAAGAAGAGAATCGAGCGAGAGAGGCAAAGAGTGTCGAGCGAGTCTCTTACCTTCCCTCGCTCGACACTCGGCGGGAGACTCGCTCGATACTTTTACTGACTATCGCTGGATCAATGTTGCACGAACCGTCGTGAGAAGATAAGCAACGCTATGGTGTGAGTGAGGGTGACAGTATGCTGTCACTTTTCCTCTCAGCAGTGGTTCGCCGAATGAGCCTGCATCATATCGCCATTGTAGGGGCGATCCTTGTGATCGCCCAATGTGCCGCTTGCCGTAACCATGCAGGGCGAATACAAGATTCGCCCCTTGTATTATGAGATTGAGATGGATTAGCATAATCCATCTTGATGGAAGGAGAGCCGGATGCCGTTTTGCCCCTTGAACCAAAAAGTTCGTGACGTAGATAATGCACCGGCATCTCCTGTTTTTCCTGCTGGAACTTGGACAGTATCAATGGCCCGACTGAGTCGGAAGCCCGCATTCGCAAGGTTAAGTTTGCAGGAGGTTGTATCATGAGTGTCAGTCAGATGCGCATCCTCGGAATCGACGTTGCCAAAGCCAAGCTGGATGTCGCCCTGCTGCTCCCGGACGGAAAATTCAGGAGCGAAGTCATCCCTAACACGCCGGAAGGCTTTGAGAAGCTGGCCGTCTGGCTGGAGCGGAACGATGCCGTGCAGGTTCACGCCTGCATGGAGGCGACGGGAATCTATTGGGAAGCCGCCGCCGCATTTCTCGCGGAAAAAGGCCATGCCGTGAGCGTGGTCAATCCGGCCCAGATCAGCGCGTTCGGCTCCGCAGCCCTGAGTCGCACCAAAACTGATAAAAAAGATGCCCGCCTCATCGCCCGCTTCTGCGCAGAACGGAGGCCGCCGCTCTGGGAAACGCCCGCGCCTGAACTTGCGGAACTCCGCGCCCTTGTCACCCGCCGCGACGCGCTGGAGCGCATGAGGACGCAGGAAATCAACAGGCTGCATGTCTCTCATGCTGAAATCCGGCAGAGCGTCGAACGCCATGTCGCGTATCTTGAGCGGGAGATCAAGGATATCGACGCGGAAATCCAGCGGAAAACCGACGACGATGCAAATTTGAAAAAGCAGCGGGAGCTGCTGGACAGTATCCCCGGCCTCGGCGTGAAAACCATCCCTGTCCTGCTCTCCTTTTTCAGCGGAAAACGCTTCCGCAGCTCCAGGCAGGCGGCGGCTTACGCGGGCCTTGATCCGCGTCAGCATGAATCCGGCAGCAGCGTCCGTAGAAAACCGAGAATTTCCAAGATGGGCCATGCCTTCCTCAGAAAAACCCTTTACATGCCTGCGATGGTCGCGGTCAGCAGAACAAGCTGGGGCAAGGCATTCAAGGCGCGCCTCACCGCGAACGGAAAACCCCCGATGGTCATTCTCTGCGCTATGATGCGTAAGCTGGTGCATGTCGCCATAGGTGTCCTCAACTCAGGAAAAATGTTCGATCCAGCACTTCATGGAGCTTGACTCGGATAACAGTATCTAC
>Ga0315268_10003659_pt1 | contig 16823 bp, 15 predicted proteins | sample C1_top_MG_FD_204535 | JGI IMG/M metagenome (GOLD analysis project Ga0315268, IMG submission 204535) | Sediment microbial communities from Yellowstone Lake, YNP, Wyoming, USA - C1_top | ecosystem: Environmental > Aquatic > Freshwater > Lake > Sediment | place: USA: Wyoming | collected 2017-08-01
ATGCCAATGCAGGAAGCAGAAGTAGCAATTTTACATCAACGTATGTTCCCGGTGGATGCGGTGATGGAACGACGTTTTACCGCGAAAATATTACATTTCCCACACTTGGCGTCGGTGACATACTTCTCATGATGCGGATACGCCCTGTTTATAATGAAACAAAGATTGTCATAGATTCCGGCGGCATCGTATTGCCGCAACAGGGAAACAAGATAGAATCCACAGGTACGACCGATACCGGTACAAACAGGAAGATTCTCGTGTTCCAGCAGTACCGGTCAGCGGCAACGGTTTTCGATGCTGCTTTATATAGTCAACAAAATCTTATAAAATAGAAGTAGTTCTGCCCATATGAAAACAACACTCGGATTAGACATCGGTTCGCATAATATAAAACTTATCGAACTTGTCAGCGAAAGCGATCAGATTGCGCTTGTTGCCGCAGGCAGCATGCCTACTCCCCCCAAATCATTGTCCTCCAATCTCCAGGCAGATGCGGAAGCATTGGCTGTCGCCATAAAACAACTGGTCAAAGATACGGGGTGTAAGTCCAGGGAGGTCAATATCGCATTGCCTGAGTCAAAGGTATTTACGCGGGTGATTGAAGTACCCCAATTGTCTTCGCGTGAATTGACCTCAGCCATCAAATGGGAAGCGGAACAATATATTCCTCTGCCGCTTGATCAGGTCAATGTGGACTTTACGGTGCTCCGTGATGCCAAAGCCACGGGTACCAACAAAATGGAAGTGTTATTGGTCGCTGCACCCAAAGCGCTTCTGGAGAAATATTTGGCTATTTTGGAATATGCCGGCCTGCAGGCGGTAAACGCAGAGACGGAAATCATCGCAACATCCAGGGCCGTCGCACGGTCTATCCCGACCGTCCGAAATCTCATGATTGTGTCGCTCGGTGCGTCCAATTCCGATATCGCCATCATCCAAAACGGGGTCTTGTCGTTTACGCGCTCGCTTTCGGCCGGCGGAGACGCCCTCACGCGGGCTATCGCTCAGAATCTGGATTTTAACCTGACACAGGCAGAAGAATATAAGCGCACATACGGTCTTCAGAAAGACAAACTGGAAGGGAAAATTATCAACGCGGTACGGCCCGTCATGGATACGATAGTCAACGAAATGAAGCGTGCCATCGCATTTTTCGAGGAAAAACACACTGACCAGCATATTGAGACCATCATGTTGTGCGGAGGCGTCGCTCAACTTCCGGGCATGATCATCTATCTGGCCGAAAGCATCAATTTTGAAATCCAACTGGCAAATCCCTGGATAGGCATCATGAGGGAACCCCGCTTCAACGTACTGAATACCGAAGGGCCGAATTTCTGCGTATCAGTCGGTTTGGCCCTGCGGTGATATCCACAACATGGCGATATCATTCCAATCAATCAATTTAATCCGGACAAAGACGTCTATTTCGCCCCAATATGAGGCGATAGAATTGAGTCTTCGGAAAACAGGTCTTATCGGTATCATTGCATTTCTCTGTGCAAGCTTTCTCATTGGTATCGTATATCTTCTGATAAACGCAGAATATACAAGTCTGAAGTCGGAGAAGACGACCGTATTGCGTGAATTATCACAGTATGCCAAATCCGAAGTCTATTACCGGGCGATAAAAGACCGTACCAAAATTGTCACTGCCGTCATGGCTACCCAGCATCCGTGGTCGCAACTGTTGGATCGGGTGACCAATTCTATTGCGGGTCCTCCCATCCTGACAAGCATCACGGTAGATGACCAAAACAGGATTGTCATCATGTTGACGACCGAAACGATAGAATCCATGCTAAACGCCGTGAATGCAGTCATCACACAGGCACAAGAGAAGGCATTGACCAAACCGACACTCGTATCGTTCCAAATCGACGATAAAGGAAAAGTACAGGTGTCGATATCATTCTTTTCGGTATTTACCAATGAAAACACTCAATAAATATTTACGTTTATATAAGAACATACTGCTGTCTCTCTGCATGATAGGTATAACCGTGCTTGGGGTGGTCTTCGGATTGGTGCCCGTCGTCAAGAAAATCGAAGGCATCCGGAAAGATTCGATTGAACTGTCCAAATCCATAAAGCTTATCCGTACCAAAATATCATTGTTGAGCCTGGAGGATGAAACGGTGTATAAGGCGAAATTAGACGAACTTCTTGCCGCAATCCCGAACGATAAGTCACTGACGTCATTGTTTGTGACCATAGACGGATTGGGTGTAAACAGCGGTACGGTATTGTCGGATCTTATGGTTGCACGTCCCGGGGCTATCGCATCAGAATCAGCCAAATCCCAATCAAACGAAGAGAAAAAAATCGGAAGTAACGTCATCCCGTTCACCGTGACCGTAACGGGATCGTATGAGCAGATCTATCAGTTCGTATCGATGGCAAATAATGTACGACGGTTCTTCAAGATAAAGAATTTCCAGATTTCATTCAATAAGGCATCCGCAATCTCCGTAGCTATGGGAATCGATGCATTTTATGCTCCCCAATTGGCTCCGTCTGTAGCGTTGGAGACTCCGCTTGACCCGATCACAGAACAGGAAGAGACGCTCATCGCAAAGATTTCTATGATGCAGAATTTAGGGAAACAACTACCTTTGGATAATCTGCCTCCGCTTATCCAGACCGAGCCGCGTCCGGACCCATTTTCCCTTTGAGAAGGTCAGGTCTTCGTATTTTCGTGCGTTTGAGGGCTTCGTCTTTTTGCCATGCTGCGATGTGTGCATGATTGCCTGAGAGCAATATCGAAGGAACGGTGCTGCCATTGTACATCTTGGGACGCGTATATTGTGGGTATTCAAGCATATCGGATGTGAATGATTCGTCTTGTGATGATTTTGTCGATGCAAGGACCCCGGGAAGGAGCCGTACGACAGAGTCTATGATGACCAATGCGGCTGTTTCTCCCCCGGTGAGTATATAATCACCTATGGACAGTTCCGCATCGACAAGTGTGCGTATTCGTTCATCTATTCCTTCATAATGTCCGCAGATGAGGATGATATGGTTGTGTTTGGAAAGCGATACGGCAGTTTGTTGGGTATACCGTATCCCCTGGGGATCCAAAAGGACAGTATACGATGAAAGGTCCGGATGTTGTTGTTTGCAATACTGAATGGCCCGGTCCACAACATCGACCATCAATATCATCCCCTGCCCGCCTCCATACGGATGATCGTCGACGCTTTTGTAGGAATCGGTAGCGAAATCCCGCAGTTGTATATATTCCACTTCGGTTTGTTTGTTTTTTATGGCGCGTGATACGATGGATTGTTGAAGAGGGCTGACAAATAAATCAGGAAAAAGCGTAATGATGCTGATAGTAAGCATACGCGTAACGGTTGAGGTTACTTGGCCGGGACGTCTTCGTCTATGGCAATATCGACATACAAAGCATGTTTCGTTGCCATAAGCTTGATAAGATCCCGGAGGGCCTTGATGATTCTGCCGTTTTTGCCGATAATTTGCCCGATATCTTCCTGGTGTGCATGGACATGGAATAACGTCCGTTCGTCGGTCGTTTCCTCGGTGACAGTGACCTCATCAGGATGGTCTACGATATGCTGGAGTATATAGAGAAGCGTATCTTTCATGACGTTTGGAGAAGCTTTTGTACTGACGGTGTGATCTGAGCACCGTTTTTTTGCCAATATGCGATGCGTTCTTTGTTGATCTTTACGGATGCTGGTTTTACCAAAGGATTATAGAATCCGAGAATTTCGACGAATCGTCCGTCTCTCCGCTTGCCTTCCTCGATGGCGACGATCCTGTAGGTTTTGCGGTTTTTTGTGCCTGTTTGTGCAAATCTGATTTTCAACATAATGATTTTATATTACGGAAGTCTCAAATAATCCGCGTATCAAACGATTTTATCATAATCTACCCATCTTCTCAAGCGCATCCAACGCCGCTGATTGTTCCGCTTCCTGTTTGGACTTGCCCGAACCGGCTCCCAGGACCGATTGGTTCGCCGTCACCTGGACCCAGAATATTTTGGCATGATCCGGCCCTTCGCTTCGGGTGACCTGATAGGTCGGGGAAATCCTGGATTCCTGCTGGATGATTTCCTGAAGTAAGCTTTTATAATCGACATAGGATTTGCTCTCGACGATATCAGGCGTTTTGTTGAATAAAAATTTGGTCAGGACAGTCTTCACCGGTTCCAAGCCCTGATCCAGAAATATCGCACCGAGAAGCGCTTCGAAGCTGTCCGCCAAAAGCGAAGAATTGTTCCGTCCACCGGACGCTTCTTCTCCGTGGCTGAGCTTAAGTAGATTCCCCAATCCTATTTCCTTGGCTGCCTGCGCCAAACTGTTTGTCTTGACGAGGCTTGAACGGACATTAGTCAGGATGCCTTCGGGATATTGCGGGTAGGTCGTATAGAGATAATGTGATGTGAGGAATGACAAGATGGAGTCTCCCAAAAATTCGAGCCGTTCATTGGATGTGGTTATGTGTTTCGATTCATTGAGGTATGACCGGTGGATGAAAGCCTGTTCGTAAAATGCGATATTTTTGAATGATATACCGAGTGTAGCCTGCAGGTCTGTGAGTGTCATAGTGTTTTTACGATTGTACCCAATACGCCGTTGACGAATTGCGAACTATGTTCATTACCGAATGTTTTGGCCAATTCGACCGCTTCGTCGATGATGACCTTTTGAGGTTGGGTTTTTTCCACAGTGAGTTCATAGACACTCAGTCGAAGTATAGCAAGGTCGACACGGGATATCTTATCCAACGGCCATTCCGGTGCTGCTATTTCTATCTGTTTATCAATCTCCGTACGGTGAAGCAATATGGGTGCGATAATGTCGGATGTCTGGTTAGGATCGAAACAATACGTAAATAGATGCTGCATGATATCGATACGTCGTTGATGCCGGGGGTCTTGAGAAGTTTTCATTGAGAAAAGATATAGAGATACATAGATACAAAAAAAGCTACGTTTTATATCTAATATCTGTATATCTTTATTGTTTTTTTGTCTTTTTCTCTTTCTTTTTAATGATCTCTTTCCCGTTATAATATCCGCAGTGAAGACATGCCGTATGCGGTATGCGCATGTGTGAACATTGTGGGCAACGTGACAAGCCTGTCAGTTTCAGTTTGATTGCGGCTTTCCGTTTTCCGCCTCTTCGTGTGCTATGCCGTCTTTTCGGTAGTGGTGTCATAGTAATAAAAAGATATCAATCAGCTGTGATATCTTTGTCTATTTTACTCTTTATTAGCTTTTCCCTCAAGAGGGGAAAGCTTGACAGGTCGGGATCCCGTTTGGTAAGTGCTGCAACCGATGCGTAAGTATCGGTCACCGTCTTCATATCGGATAGTGCCGCAATCTTCATACCGGGTGCTCCGTGTTGGCGAAGTCCGAATAATTCACCGGGTCCGCGAAGGGTCAGGTCTACTTCAGCCAGATCCGGTCCGTTATGGATGGTCTCCATGGATTTGAGCCGTGATAAAATCGTTTCTTCATCATGCTCGGTAAACAACAGGCAGTAGCTTTGTTCCGTTCCCCTGCCCACCCTGCCACGCAATTGGTGCAGTTGGCCCAGTCCGAATCGTTCTGCCGCCTCTATGACCATGACGGTTGCGTTAGGTATGTCTATACCTACTTCGATGACAGGTGTCGAGACGAGTATGGAATATTTTTTCGCATGGAAATCCGCAAGTATCTGGGTTTTTTCCTTTGGCTTCAGTTTTCCGTGCAAAAGGCCCAGGGAAAACCCCTTGAATACTTTTTTCAATGTTTCGTATTCCTGTGTGACGGCTTTCACTTCCGAAAGGTTTTCCGATTCCTCGATAAGCGGACAGATGATGAACGCCTGAGTACCCAGGTTTTTCAGTTGCTTGGCTATCCAATCGTATGCACGACTCCGTTTGACCGTAGGCACGACCCATGTCTTGATGAGAAGCCTGCCTTTGGGCATCTCGTTGAGTGTCGAAAGGTCAAGGGTACCGAATATGGTTTTGGCCAGTGTCCGGGGTATCGGGGTAGCAGTCATGGTCAGAAGATGCGGAAGCATCCCGTTTGTTTCACCCGTCAGCTTCGTCCGTTGCGCAACACCGAACCTGTGTTGTTCATCGACGATGACCAAGCCGATTTCGTCAAATTTTATAGATTCCGATAGCAGTGCATGGGTACCGATGAGGATATCGAATTGTTTCTTTTTGCCTGATACCATATCTTTGTGTGCCCCGGTCTGTAGCCCGATGCGCACGTTGAACGGTGTCAACAACGTTGATATCGTTTTGAAGTGTTGTTCGGCAAGTATTTGGGTCGGCGCCATAAGAATGGATTGATATCCGTTACGATGCGTCATGTACATCGCCATGGCAGCAACGACTGTCTTGCCGGAACCCACATCTCCCTCAAGAAGCCTGTTCATCGGTATGGGACGTTGTATGTCACGGAGAATCTCCTGTATCGCATGTTGTTGGTCGTCTGTAAGTTCAAAAGGCAAAGACGTGATGAACGAATGAAGTGTATCGGTATATGTTGTCATAGCATGGGATTTTTGTGTGGTTTCCCTCACACGTTTTTGTTCGTAGGAACGAAGTTGCATGATAAACAGTTCATCAAACGCCAAACGGCGACGGGCCTGATATGCACGGTCTAATGTGTCGGGGAAATGGATGGTCTGTAATGCTTCAGCAATACCCATCAGATGATTTGAAGATAAGACCTCGTCCGGTAGAAAATCTGTAACTGTAGGAAGAACTGACATAAGAAGATGTGCAATCCTTCCGCGCATCCATTTGGACGATACTCCTTCAGTTTCCGGGTATACAGGAACGAGTCGACCTGTATGTAAGGAAACGCCATCGTCATCCGTGGAAAGTATTTCATATTGCGGATTGCTCATGACGAGTTTCGCACCGAACCACGAGATGGTACCGGACAGATGCAGCATGTCCCCGGCGTGGATGATGTTGAGAAGGTATATCTGGTTAAACCATATGACGCTTAACCGTCCTGAAGAGTCCGCAACTTTTGCTTCCTGAACCTTTTTTCCTGTTTTCGTATAGAAATTCTTTATGCTTTCCACAGTTCCCGTTATCGTGACTGTCTCACCCGGTTGTACACGCGCTATGGGAGATACGAGTGAAAAATCATCGTATCGAAACGGTATGTGGTAGAGAAAATCCTCAACTGTGAATATCTCAAGCCGTTCAAGACGGCTTGCCATGGCCGGTCCGACACGCGGAATAAACCGGACAGGAGATTCAAGCGTTACATCCATAGTCACATTATAACGCGCGGAGTTTACCGAAGCGAGAGAAGCGGTAGAAATGATGTGGCGATGAGCGCCAGTGACGCAATCACAACCATGACTTTCCAAAATTTTTCGTGTTTCCTGAAAAAGTTCATTGTTCTCCTTTGTCATTCCCGACCTGATCGGGAATCCAGTTTATTTCGTTATTTTAACAGCTTTCCGTCCGACTTGAAATATATCACCTTGTTTTTTGTCTACATGTTGTTTTGGATCGGTTATCAAGACATCATTTATTTTTACCGCTTTTTGTTCGATAAGCCGTCGTGCATCAGACTTGCTTCCCGCTAAACCTGCTGTCACCAAATCATCCATGATGACAGAATCCGCAGCGAATGAGTTTACGCGCTTGACCGGAAGGTCGGCATCGATGAGTGTCCCTTTTTGGAACCGCGTCTCAAATTCCTTTTGTGCCGTATCGGCGAGTTCCTTTGAATGAAGTTCCGTAACAATCATATGTGCCAATTCTTTTTTGATTACCATTGGATTTTCACCGTCCGCTAAACGCTTTTTGATAGTTTCTATCGCGTCCATAGGGATATCGGTCGCCAACGTAAAATAATTGATGATAAGATCATCCTTAAGAGACAGCACTTTACCGTACATGTCGTTGGGTTCGTCGTTAAGCCAAATCGCATTCTTCCAGGTTTTGCTCATCTTCCGTCCGTCTGTGCCGTCCAGAAACCCATTGGCGATGATGAACGATTCCTTATTCCGCAGATCCTTCTGCAGGACTCTCCCTGCCTGCATATTGAATGTCTGGTCGGTACCGCCAAGCTGGATATCCGTGTCCATGAAATAACTGTCATATCCCTGCATGACCGGGTACATAAGCTCATGTAGCCCGACTTTTTTGCCTTCGGTCAGACGTTTTTTGATAAGTTCCCTGCCGACAAAATCACCGGTCGAAAAATGCTGGGTAAGTTTGATGATGTCCGCAAAAACCAGAGGTTTCAGCCATTCGCTGTTATGCCGTACGGTGATTTTTGAGAAATCCAATACCTTACTAGCCTGTTGTTTGTATGACTGGAAGTTCTGTTCTATCTGCGCGCTTGTCAACACAGGCCGCTCCCCTTCTTTATCTGATGTATCGCCGATTAGAGCCGTAAAATCGCCGATAAGAAATGTTACGTTATGACCCATCTGGGCTAGCTTCTGAAGCTTGCGAAGCGGGACCGCATGACCGATATGGATTTGCGTTGCTGTGGGATCTATCCCCAGATAGATATTGAGTTTTTTTCCACTCTCAAGAAGCTCCCGCAGCTTTTTCTTGTTCGGGATGATATTTTCTACTCCTCTGGTCAGTAATTCTTCAATTGTGTCCATGTTTACTCCTTACTATAACACAGTATATTTGTATCATAAACAAGTATTCAAAACTGATAAGATTATATTTTTTATGTCTGAAGGCGTTGAGGTACATAAATTAACCTGATTAGGGCCAAATAATTGCATTACGCCATCATTTGATATGTTACAATGAATTTTTTTCCAGTGAAACAATTGTGGATGTATCGCTGCCATGCAGGTAATTGGATCGTGCAAATATATTATATTTTTGAATAGTTTATCATTGTTTGATAAATGATTCGTTGTTTCGAGCCAGTTACACATCCACCTCCATAAAAGTTTTCCTGTTCTAGTAGTGGAACACCGAAATCGATTTATTTCATTTTTTGTCAGTGGGTACTTGATTGTTAGGTCAAGGGGTACAATAAATATTGGAATATGACTTGATAGTACCAAATTAGCTGCTTTCGGATCAGCAGTAAAATTATGTTCTTTTAATGGTAATCCGTTTGTTCCACTTGATCCTCCCATAAGAAATATTTCGGCGATACGCGTTCGTACACGAGAATTATCAACAATGTGCGCTATAGTTGTAAGTGGAGCGGTGGAAATAATTCGTATTGGTGAATTACGATGACTAATTTTAATTTTATTAAGTAATTGATGCGTTGAAAGAATATGATGATGAATACTGATACCAACTTTTTCTTTTCCAGATGTGAAATTTGTCGTGTCTTTAGTTAAAGGTTTTGAAATTCCGCGAAACACGGGGATGTCTGAGATTTGTAATGCGTCTAATATGGTTCTAGCGGCGTTTGCGCGCACGGTGACGGGACCGTTTGTTACGGAAACACTCCATAAGAATTCTTTTGCAACTATTGACAGAAACGTAAGTGCGAGTGCATCATCTACATCAGTTCCTATATCTGTATCAAATAATAACATTCTGTTTTTCATATATTAAAGTCTTTTACCAATCGTAATATCGCAGCAGATGTGATTTCACCAAAAGGACAAACAAATTGAGCAAGTCCGATCGTGTCTTTGCCGACACCAACAGATACATCGGAAATAGAAAAAAGTGATGAGTCGTTTATGTTATCTCCCAAGGCTAAGAGAGTGATTTCTTTTCGTTGTATTCCCAATTGTGAAAGCTCTGTAAGAATAGCTGCGCCCTTTGAAATCTCCGGAGAATGTATTGAAACAGAACTTCCCGAGGAAATCGCAACAAGTCGTGTAGGGTCGAAGATATTTTGCAAAATTCTTGCTGCCACAGCATGTGTCAGTGGGCTCCCGATCTTCGTTTGTTTGTTCTGAATACGGATTTCTATACTTGTTAATCTTGACGTATCAATACTAATTTCATCTTCATGTGAGGCTGTCAATACACGAGCAAGAGAATTTGACACTATTTGCTTCGTTTCATTTATGAGTTCTATCTGTTTGGACGTTGCGAGTAGTTGTACATTACCTGTTTCAGGGTTGAATATTGCACCGCCGTTTTCAACGACAATTGGATAGTTCGGTTTTGAAAGTAACCGCCATACATTAGAAACGGCAGGGTCAGTGTTTGGTCTTCCTGTTGCCAGAAGCAAAGGAAGCTGTAGTTTCTTTGCGTTCATTACTATTTCATCGGTAATATGCGGTATGTGTGAAAGTAGTAATGAGTCAAAATTGTATGTATTAGCCAATGTATCGTCTATATCGCTTACAACTAAGATAGGTTTTCCACGTTTAATAATTTCTCGTTTAACACACATAAGCGTTGATTCTAATTGTGGCGAATTGACTTCTAGTTCGTTCATATTCGTTCCTTTCCTATAAAGAATGTGCCTTCTATGCCGTGACGTGCAGCTTCACGTAATCCAATAGACGCTTCCCTGCTTGCTTCATGATCGAAGGATAGAATGCGTATTTCTTGCATTAGGTCAGTAATTTTGTCTAAATTATTCCTAAATAGTTTTGATGATATGTGCTCAAGAACATACGGTGATATGAGTAACGTTGGATTAGTTGTGTGTATACTGCTTTCTTTAGGTACATGTGTAACGTTAGGGAGGAATAAACCTTCTTTTTCCATGCTTTTCAATTCTTTTATGTTTACGGCACGTGGGAAAAATATCCGACGCATAGCATCATTATTAAAAAGACGTTGCGCGATATGTGAACTTTTTCCATCCTGTTCAAACAATTCCTGAACAATGATAGAGGCACCCAGCATACGTTCTAATTGCGGATGTGCTATAAAATCTTTAATATGCCAGCCATCATCCCCATCTGACGTATTCATTGTAAATCCGGCTGTGACTTTACCCCCTGTTGATTCGAGTCTTGGTCTTGCCCCTGGGGTTGGACCTAAGTCACCATCGTTAACGATTAAAAATCCGTGTGTGGTGCATTCCGGGGTTAATCTGAACAGTCTCATTGTTACATCGCTACTCATGCCGGAAAATGACACATCGTCCAAAATAAGAGTATGAGTGAGATTGAACTGATGAAAAAGGTTTCGAATCTTTTCACCGCTCAAACTGATAATATGACCTGTGGTGCGAAGTTCCGGGTCGGATACATCTCGAACACGACTTAAATGAAAATCAGTAATAACCGGCGTAGACGGGAATATCTCTCGTAGTGATTCACTAAGCCAACCGCCGGTAAGATCTATTATCGTGGTGAATTTATTACCTACCACCTGAGACGTCAATTCTCCGATGCAATCTTGAGGTGCAATGACTTCATGGGTATGTTTTTCATTTCCGATAATCGAAAATAGTTCTTTACTTGCATCCAAAACGCGCCCCCAATTTTTTGGGTGCGTTTGAGCAATTATTTCATCAGCCATCCATAAAATACGTGACATAATTCCTCCGTATACTTTTATATTTATATATTTGTGCTAAGGGGAGGATTCGGACCTCCGTAGTCCTTTGTGGACTCCTGATTTACAGTCAGGCGCATTTGACCGCTTTGCTACCTCAGCTTTCGGGCACGAAAAAACCCTTGCAAGCCACCCAAGAAATTCTTGAGTAACCTGCAAGGGCTCCCGATTTCGTCGGGGACGGTACCACCTTGCTTCGCTAAGGTTTGTATTAATGTTTTAAAACATTAATACAAAATTATGAGATATATTCCCACAAAAAAATCGGTCAGAGACCGACTTTATTACCTTAGCCTCGTTTGTGAACTTTACTTCTGGCAACATTCACATTCTGCTGTTACGGGCTTACCCGTCCTCGATTACTTGATATTCATCGGGATGCTTCGGAGGGTATTTCGATTAAAGAAATTCGGTGAGTCTTGCACCAACCGCTCACTCTCTGTTGTCACTTTCTTTGTTCTACTTCTTCTCCATCAATGCATTTCTATTCACTTGTAAAAAAGTATTATATCACATTTTGTCAAAATTAGCAAATGAATATTTCCATACAACGTTGTGAATATACGGAATTATGCGTACAATAAGGGTATGTTGGACTTCTCCGATGTTTTCAATCACAGACAACTGCGGCGCCGCTTTGGATTGCATAAAATCAAAACAATAACGACGGCAAATATCGCGATGGCATTGTTTATCGGAGTCGTTGCTGTTGTTCTTTTTATCGGACTTTTGTTTGCATGGTATGCCAAGGATCTGCCGCGTCCGGATAAGGTCAGGCGAACGGACGGATTATCGACAGTCATCATCGATAGGAATGGTGAAACGCTTTATGATATCTACGAAGACCAAAACCGACTACCCGTCAAATTTGAAAATATCCCCCAGTATCTGAAAGAAGCGACCATCGCCATTGAAGACAAGAATTTCTACCAGCACCAGGGGTTATCTACGAGCGGTATGTTGCGTGCCGTCATTAATACGTTGACGCTTCGCGGTCTTCAGGGCGGGTCGACTCTCACACAACAACTCGTTAAGAATGTCCTTCTTTCCCAGGAACGGTCAATAGCCAGGAAAATGAAAGAAGCGATTTTGGCTATCCAGATAGAACGCAAATACTCCAAAGATGACATCCTCCTTATGTATCTCAACGAAGCTCCGTACGGAGGGACGGCTGTCGGCGTGGAGTCAGCGGCGCAATATTATTTCGATAAGCCGGTAAAGGATCTAAATCTTGTTGAATGCGCACTTATCGCGGGCCTTCCCCAATCACCCAGCCAATATTCCCCGTTTATCGGACAACCTGATGCATATAAGTGGCGTACGACTCAGGTACTTCGGCGTATGCGGGAAGATGGGTATATCACTCCAACACAGGAAACCGATGCGAATAAATCATTGGAAACGATCACGTTCGCTACCGGTCAGGAAAGTCTGCGGGCTCCGCATTTCATCGCATATATCAAAGACCAGCTGGTGGAAAAATTCGGGTCTAAGATGGTGGAAGGCGGAGGACTGAAGGTCACGACAACGCTTGATTGGAAAATACAGGAAAAGGCGCAACAGATAGTCAAAGAAGAAGTCCTGAAAGCCAAAAAGCTGAAAGTGTCAAACGGTTCGGCAGTCGTCATGGATCCCAAGACCGGTGAGATACTTGCGATGGTCGGTTCGAAAGATTATATGGCGACGGACTCAAGCGGATTTAAATTCAACGTCGCTGTGCAGGGACTGCGGCAGCCAGGATCGACCATCAAGCCGATTACCTATGCCGCAGCGCTCAAGAAGGGGTATACAGCCGCTACGGTACTTCTGGACGTGGATACAAAATATCCGTCAGGTGACCCTGCCAAACCGGAATACAATCCGAAAAATTATGACAACAAATACCGGGGTCCGATACAACTTCGGTATGCTCTGGCTAACTCCATAAACACAATCGCCGTAAAGGTGAGTGCATTGGTAGGTATCCGTGACATCCTTCGTCTGGCATCTGATATGGGCATATCATCACTTGCTCCGACTGACGAGAATATCAAAAGGATAGGATTATCACTCACGCTCGGCGGCGGAGAGGTCACGCTTCTGGAATTGACGGACGCATTCGGTGTATTTGCGACCGGCGGGTATTATCACGAGCCGGTCTCAATCCTTAAGGTAGAAGACCCCAAAGGGAGCGTGTTGTATGAATACCGTCCTACCACATCACGGCAGGTGCTTTCATCGGACGTCGCGTTTGTCATTTCAGACATCCTATCCGACAATGATGCACGGAAAGACATATTCGGCACCAATTCATACCTCGTAATAAAAGGGAAAACTGTTGCGGTCAAAACAGGTACGACGGATGACAAACGGGACAACTGGACCGTCGGATACAGCCCGGGCGTGGTCGTCGGTACGTGGGTAGGAAACAATGACAATTCCCCCATGGATCCCTCATTGGCATCCGGTGTCACAGGGGCTGCACCTATCTGGAACCGTATCATGAATGAGGTTCTCAAGACCAAATCCAATGAACCGTTTTTGAAACCCGATTCCGTAACCCAGACGGATATCGACAGTTTCGGCGGGGGTGCACCCATAGACGGTTTTCCGACACGAAAAGAATATTTCATCAAAGGTACCGAACCGACCGGTCTGTCACCCGTATACAAATATCTGAAGATTTCGAGAAAAGACTTATCGAAACTTGCCAACGCCATAGAAATCGCAAAAGGTGAATACGATACGAAATTATTTGTGATATTTTCGGAACAGGACCCTGTTTCGACGGACGGCAAGAATCGTTGGCAGGATGGAATAAATGCATGGGTGGATAAGCAAGGCGATTCGAAATATCATCCGCCGACAGAGACGTATCAGGGTACGGATGAGATACTTGTTCAGATAAAGGAACCGCATGACAGAGACAGGGTCAATTCAAGGGATGTTTCGGTAAAGGTAGAGGTTGTAACAAATTCAGATTCTGTAACTGTAGAATTATATGTTGATAATGAAAAAGTTAAAGAACGTTCAGATAAAACATTTACAGAAATGATATCTTTTAAAAATGACGGCTCTCATACGATAAAAGTAAAAGCACGTGATGGCAACGGAAAGACAGCAGAGACAGAAATACGGATTGGTGTGAATACGGATTATGCGTCCCCTACTCCTGTCCCTACATCGACTCCTACACCTACAGTCGTTGTCACACCGACACATACCCCGACACCCACCCCTTTGTAATATCAATCAATTTTCCGGACAATCTCATCCACCAGTCGTTGGGCGATGTTGTGTTTAGAATTCAAAGGAATATGGGTGACCTTAGCATGGTCGATGATGAATACTTCATTGGTATCTGACAGAAACCCGCGCTTTTTCCGTCCGACGTCGTTGGCCACAATCATATCGGCGCACGATTTCTGTAACCTTGTTTGGGATAATCTGATCAACTCCTTACGTGTGACGTTCCATTCTGCTTTGAATGCGACAAGGAAAACGTTTGGGTTGATGTGTTTTATCGTATCGAGGATTTTTGTCCTCGGGGTCAGTTCTAACGGTAGTGGCTTGATGCTGGATGTTTTTCCGGTAAAGGGTTTTTTCAAAGAGAAATCCGAAACGGCAGCAGCATGGATGCAGATATCCGCATGCGGCAGATACTTTTTCAGTAACATTTCCAATTGGTCTGCGGTACTGAAGGATTCCCCGCTTATGGTATACCGCGGCATTACAGAGGTTGTCGCCCGTAAAAGCATGACGTTTGCTCCCCGAAGCATACAGTTTTCTGCTATCGCGATACCCATCTTACCGGAGCTTTTGTTTGTGATGTATCGGACATCATCGATTTTTTCTGATGTCCCGCCTGCCGTGATGATGACAGTCTTCCCATTGAGATCGTTGGTAGTCTCCACGAGCTTCAGTATTTCTTTTTCTATGTAATCCATCGGGGGTAGCCTCCCCTTTCCTTCGTCTCCGCAAGCCAATACGCCATCGTCGGGTTCGAGTATCGAATAACCAAGCTTTTTGAGTTTCAGGATGTTGTTTTGTGTTGCCGGATGGAACCACATGTCCGTGTTCATGGACGGACAGATAAGGACGGGACAACGGACAGCCAAGGCGGTTGTCGTCAAAAAATCATCGGCTATGCCATGGGCCAATTTTGCCATGATGTTTGCCGTAGCGGGAACGATGACAAAAAGCGATGCACTGTGGGCAAGTGCTATATGGTTAACGACCCGCTTCTTCAGTATCGTTTTATACGAAAAGTTCTTTGGAAATAATTCCGTATATACGGCGTTGCCGGAAGCACGCCGAAGCGTTTGGGAAGGAACGATGTGAGAAGCAGATACTGTCATGATCACAACAGGGTTTAGGTGTGCCTTCTTAAGCTGTGTAACGAGCTTTGGTGTCTTGTATGCGGCAATCCCGCCGCTTATGCCGATGAGGACTGTTTTCATAGCCATCCGATTGTAGCAGGAGAGGCCCGCTTGGACAAACCACGGTTATTCCGTCTTGAAGCTTGCGTTGAATTTGGATTCTGCCAGTGCTATGAGTTTTGCGCGGATTGGTTTGACCTCTTCATCCGTCAGCGTCTTTTCCGGATCAAGATATGTAATACGGAATGTCCTGTTATTCCTGTAGCTATCCAATAAGGCAACGGATTGTATGAGAGCGTTCTCGTGACGGAATATCTCTATCATCGCGGCGATGTTCGTATCGGGGATTATGGTAAACGACAGGTCTTCCACGATTGGAGGATATTTGGCTATGGGTATATAGGTCCGTTGCGGATGTGCATGTGAGACAAGTTGGTCGAACCGCAGATCCAACACCGTCACAGGATGTTGTATACCGATTGCAGATAATAATTTCGGTTGTATGGTTCCGATACTGCCATAAGTTCCAAGTTGCATACATGTTTGGAATTGGTCAGAGGATACGGATTGTTCATTGGGTTGTGCATAATCCTGTATCCCGAACAGGGAAAAAATGGTTTCTGCCATACCTTTTGCCTCGGCAAATTTCTGTCCGGTCCAGGCGATAATGAGTTCCGGACGTTCAACCGGTAAATCATTGTGCCTGTATTCGTATACCATACTTAATTCAAACAACTGAAGTTCACCGCGGTAATTGAGATTATCCTTAAGTGTGTTAAGCATGCTCGGTAGTAAGACGGGTCGCATATATACCCATTCATTCGATAAGGGATTTGCGATTTTATACGTTTTAATCGTATTGAGGTTGAACATATCCATGAGGTCCTGAGAAATCATCGAATAGGTATATGTTTCGGTAAATCCCCAATCACGCAGATGGATTTTTACCTCTTCTTCCCATTGAAGGCCCGCTTCCGGAGAAACGACCGGCGGTGCTTTATC
>Ga0315268_10003661_pt1 | contig 16821 bp, 33 predicted proteins | sample C1_top_MG_FD_204535 | JGI IMG/M metagenome (GOLD analysis project Ga0315268, IMG submission 204535) | Sediment microbial communities from Yellowstone Lake, YNP, Wyoming, USA - C1_top | ecosystem: Environmental > Aquatic > Freshwater > Lake > Sediment | place: USA: Wyoming | collected 2017-08-01
ATCAGACACAACTATTGAACTTGCAGATTTTTTGGAAGCTGCAGAACCTGCTTTATTGGTTTTAGAACCTTTTATCCTATCTGACTTGGGTGCAGGGGTTTGTGCTGCAGATTTTCTACCCATTCTGTTTGGCATAAGAAATTTTTACCAAATTTATTTGTTTTTAATGAAAAAAAGGTATTTTTGAATGCCGAACATATTATTTAAACAAAAACAAACAAAAAATGGACTTTTTAAACATTAAAAGCGCGAACTTCTTGGGAGGTTCTAATGTACACAATGTAATAAAGATTGCACTTGCAGGATTTATTGCCTACAAATTGTACAAAAAGTAATTTTATAACAAACAAAACAAACAATTATGCCAACTTTTTTAGATATTAAAAGCAGCGATTTTTTAGGTGGAACAAATGTACACAATGTAATAATCATTGGTCTTTTGGCTTTCGCAGCTTATAAGTTAAAATAAACTTACTTTTTTTTTGATACGCATTTAGCTCTGATTTATCAGGGCTTTTTGTGTTGGGCGGATGTTAGTAACGAAACCCTATTGGTTTAGGCACATCAATTGATTTTCTTAATGAATCTAAACTGTTGGCTAATGCTTGTGTTTTATCTGAATTACTACTATTTAACAAGTATATTATTAGCGTAATAGCAAGTGTAGTACCAATTATTGCTAATTGGGTTTGAACCAATCTTTTTTGTAATCTTTCAGTTTCTTCTATAAACTTAATTTGTTCAGATTCTTTTCGGGTCTTATTTGTAATCTGAAAACTGATTATTTGCAAATCCTGTTCTAACTTTTTCTTTTTATTAGAAAGGTCGTGCAATTCCTTCATTTTTTTAATTTCGCTTTGTAATTTCTCTTTTTTCATAAAATTTATCTATTTATTATTTCTTTTTGAAACAATTTATGATACATTTCTTTTTCTGCTTCAGGCAAATCTGTATCAAAAAATTTACTTTTCCCTTTTAAAAAATTAATAGTATTTTTTATATGACTAATACTCATTTGTTTAATTGGTATAATTCTGCCATCAAGTGTTCGCCATTTTTTTTCTGCAATTAGTTTTCTAACTTCTTTAATGTCTATTATATTGCCGATAACGCTTCTGCCTTCCGATTCATCTGGTTCTGTTTTTTTGTAGGCTTTTAATGGTAAATCCAATTTTAAATGGCTCATAGTACCACTATCTACATTTTTTTTGTATCTGCCGTCTAACTTCCTTTTCATATTAGATGTATTTTAATAACTTTCTTTGGCTAATTACATCAGGATTATTGATTAATTCTAATATCCTTTCGGGTAATTCTACCATTTCATGCCTTTTAAGGTAATTTTCTTTTTTGTCCAATTGCATACCCACGAATGATGAACCATTAGCATAGTCATTAACCTTTTCTGTATAGTCCAGATTTGCTACACCAAATTTTACAGACAATTCATCCCTTTTGCTTTTTGTAAATAAAAAGTCTTCATATTTGAATACATCTGGATGTTTAGCGTTTTCAAGCCACATATTTACTATGCTTTCATCAATTTTCATATGGCAATTAGCATTCCCTAATGTCCCAGCGGTTAAAGCCCTTTGGTATCTACTTGCGGCATTATTTAAAATATCCCTAACAACTACTATTTTAGTCCTTTCAATTCTTTCTTCCAACCTGCTAAAAGTAGTAGGTACATCTTCGTAGCTTAATATAATAAGTTTTGGCGAACATTTCCAGATTTGGTATAAAAGGTGTTTATTAAGATTTTCGCCAGATGCAAAACGGCTATTGGAAGCATCATTAATATAGTAAACCTTATCTAACCCAAATTCTTCTTCAAAATTCTTAATTAGCCAAGATATTACTGCGTGATGACCACTTCTTCGTAGTCCATATATTTCAATGAATTGCATACATTATGATTTTGTACCAAATAAAAAATCCTATAAATAAGATTAATCCAAAGACCAATATCCTACCTAATACACGAAATTTCATTAGTAAATAGTTTTAAAATAGTTTACCCAAGACTTACACACTTCTTTCCATTCCAGTTTTTTAACCCAATTGTAATTGTTTTGTAGTTTTTCTTCATATTCTTTTGTTCCAATAGATTCTGCTACTTCAAGTAAGGTTTCTGCAATTTCAAATGGGTCGCATTGTTCCCTGATTACATTGTCAAGGTTGCAGGTAGGGTTAATATGGTATAGCATATAGCCATTCTTTCCATAATTTGACATTTCCATAAAGGAAGTCGTATATGGTGCTACAATTGGTATTTTACACGCTGCGGCTTCAGTAAAGGTCAATCCCCAGCCTTCCCCTAATGTGGTGGTAAGAAATACATCTGATGCATTATAGATTTTATTAACTATTTCCGTTTCGGCCATAGTTTCTACATATTTGAAAGGTAATAATTGATAGTCTTTGTCTTCTTTTAAATCAGTTTGAATTAAAATACCTCTTAAATCCCACCCCATTGGGTCGTTAGGATGCATATGAAGGTATAAAAATGGTTCTGGAAGTTCATAAGGCCAAGACTTCTTGGCTTCTATAAATGCAAAAATTGTGGTCGGTATATCCTTTCTTGGTTGATTCCTATTAACATTGGTAATAATGAACTTATTAGCATTTGCCCCAAAGTATTCTTCCCTAAAACTTTTAATGTCTTCTTTTGATATAGGGTAAAAGTCTTTTGAACTATTGCCATGTGTAACAACCTTAATTTTAGTCTTTAACTCTGGTCTTAACTTTAATACTTCGTTTCTGCCATATTCGGTGTAAGTAACCAAAAGGTCAAAAAATTCAAGTTTGTTTGTTAATTGTGGAACTAAAGCACAATCTACTGGGAAATAAAATATTGATTTAAAACTTTTTTTGTTGTTTTCCTTTTTATTAGCCTTGATATGTTCAATCACTTCAATTATAGGAACTATAATTCCTAAATCTTGACAAATGAATATTCCATCATAAGCATCGCTTTCTTGTAAGGCTTTTAAAAAGAAAAATCTCCCAAAATTATCTTTATTACCATCGTTTAATGGTGCAGATATGATGTAGTTATTGTGTTCATCGTAGTAAGGTTCACCAAAATAATTTACAGCAACTATATCCAATAGGATATTTTCACCAAAATTGTTTTTAATTTCTTTTACAATGTTTTTGGATACTGTTCCAAATCCAGTTCTTGCCACATAATCAAATAGGCAAAGGACTTTTAATTGTTTCATTTATTTTCACTATTTACTTAACAGAATACCTGCACCAACCCCAATACCCAAATATACCCATTTCCCAAACTTACCTAAAAACAATAATGTCTTATGCCTATCGTAAATTTTTTGGGTGTTTTTGGCATATTCGTTGAAATTCCTTATTTCAGACTTGTAGTCACTTTCTAACCTACTCCAGATTGCATCTTTAGATTGGTATTTACCAATAATACTATCTTTAAGAATTAGCCTATTTTCCAATATTAGAATCTTACTTATAGAAAGGTCTAATTCCATTTTATAGACTTTTCCAGTTTCTATCAGGTTGATAGCTTTTCGTAATTGCACATTTGGTATGCAGGTTATACTATCGGAGACTGTCTGTGAAATACCTTGATATTTGGTCAGAACTAAAATTGTCAGCGTGATTATTAGCCTTTTCATAATTGCTTTTTAGGTTGTTTATTTTATTTTCAAGTGTTTTTACCTCTTTTTGTAACCCCAAATCCCTGTCTGTAAGACCTGCAATTTCATTGGATTTTTGAACAATTAAAAGTTGATTTTCATAAATACTTGAATCCAACCTTTTATTATAATTCATTAATTGTTCATTTTTTTCCAACAATGTTGCTATTTTAGAACTACTGCTTACTTGTAAATTGTAAAAAAAATAAAACCCTACTAAAAGTAATATTATTAAAAAACCTAATATTTTAGGAAACGCACTATTCAGCTGTTCAAATTTAGTTTTGTAAAATTCTTGTAATTTAGTTTTATAGTTACCTTGATTCATATGCAGTTGGTTTGCTTTCTTTATAAGATTTTCCATCTTTCTCAAAGTTCCAACATTTTAAACTATTAATTACACCTTCCTTGCCATTTTTTTCGTAGAATTTTCCTTTTATGTCTATATAGCAGGTAACATAGTCACCTACATTATAGCTATCTGCCATCGGACAATCCGTTCCCCATAATTCAAGGGAATAGGTATTTGCATACTTTTCTGCAACTTCTTCAAGCCAGATTACTCGTTTTTCAAATTTTTTTTCTAATGTCCCAAAGGATTCGGTTGGGAAGATTTCTCGAATTTTTCCTGATAATTTTATCATATACTGGGTTTTTTATTTAATCTACTATTACTTCTTCATCCTTCTTTTTAGCAGTTTGGGTGTTTTTAGTTGGGGTTGCCTCAATCACTTCTACCACCTTACTTCCTTTTACACCCACTACCTCGTAGTCTTGGGAAAAGCCAGATTGAGTAAAAGATTTAATTACTCTTATTTCAGCCTCTGTAACTGACATAGCATCAACCAAATAGGTTTCTTTTGCTATTTTAATTTTTGTTGCCCCTTTGAAACCTTCAGTTTCAGTTTTGATGTTTACTAACACCTCGTAATACTTTTGTGCCATTTTTTTGTTTTTATTTTTTATTATTAATAAGTTCCCTTTTTTATTCTAATTACCATAAATTTTTCATCAAAAACGATATTATTTAATGAAATACCATTTACCCCACCATTATCTTCATATATAAAAGAAAAAATAGTGTCACCATCTTCCACATCTTCATCTTTCACATCGTCATCATATTTAATTGCTCCTGAAGGAGTAAATTCATGTTCAATATAATCAACTTGAAATAATATATTGTTATTCATAATTATGAAATCTCCTTCTTCTACTTCTTTGGCAAGTAAAGAAAGACACTCCCATTTGCTTTTAAATGCAAATCCTTCATCAGAATAAAGCATTCTCAAAGGGTCATTGAATTTTTTTTTGTTTCTGCTAAATTCTTTTTCTGTAATAATCCATCCTAATTCTTCTTTCATATTTATTTAATTAATTGTTAATGAAAATTGTTTTATTTGGGTTTTTTGGCACTTTCAAATTAATCATTCCAATTTAATTTTTCTTATAATTTTTGCAATTATTGACTTAATATATTCTATTATACCAGTCTTTTTTGGATTTGGATTACTTATTGGTTCAGTAGTTAAGTGTCCTTGTGATGTTACGACTAAATTTTTAGATTCATCCATATAGACAATTTCATCTTGCATATACGAACCTTGTCTTTTTACCCCTACCCTGACCTCCCTTTCACATTCTATCATCTTGGGTATTAATAATACTTCAGATGCAGGTTTTGTACCATATATACGCTGTTCCAACTCGCCTTCACCCCTTACATGGTCTTTAATCCAAATCTTGTTGCCAGTTTTCTTATTGGTTCTGTAATGTCCTCGAACACTCCAACTATCAATATGCCTTTCATATTCTTTCTTTTTTTCGTCATTTAACCTACTATTTAATTGAGTCCTATAGATTTTAGTGTCATTTAGGTTAATGTAACCTGTGTATTTGTAAGTATAAGTTTCTTTCTTGGTAGTGTATTCCATATCTTCCTGACCTGAAAAATAAGATGAATAGGGTATTTCTTTTGGCTTTTCTTTTGTATAATAGCACATACAATCGTGTATTATGTCAATTGTATGCTCACACATAAACTGCAAGGTCATCTTTCTTTCAAGCTGCATTTGTCTTGTATAAGCCTCTTGATACTTTGCTTTGGGTAATGAATCACTAATTTTATGAAATTTATCCCAAGTTTTTTTTAACTTTTCAGTAATATCTTGATTCGTGAATGCACCTAATTTATCAAAGGCTTTCATATTGGCATAATCCAACCTAATTTTAATATTCTTGAAATCTGGATTGTCTTTTCTGTGATATGTGAAATCGGCTACTTTTTCTTGACTATAGTAGTTTAAAATAGTAAATGAAGCGTGGGTTTTTTCACTAAAATCAAACTTAAAACAATATCTAACGGGTTTAATACTCTCTTTGCCATCCTTAACAAAATCCATATACATTAGGTCATCAAGGACAAATATCCCCTGTCTTACAAAATAGGCTTCGTTTGCTTCATACCATTCGTTATAAAAATTACTTTTGCAGCATCCACAAAAATCATCCATATAGTTCATAATTTCTATTGATTCTCCGTAAGTTGTGACTATTGTATTTTTATCTGACATTATTTTTCTTTTAAAGAGATTTTTTGGGGGTTTTCTAAATGATGGGTCATAGCCTCCATATATTCTTCAGAAAAGGAATGACTTACTTCTCCAAAATTTTCATCCTTATGCCAATAATTAATATCCCCAAAATCTTTACGAATATTTGCCATTTTTGCCCCACAATTAAGACATAGATTGCTATAATCGGCTAAAATGTAAATATTAAAATAATCATTTACCAACCCTTTAATGTCTTTTCCTAATTTTTTTAAGTTATTATTATACTCTTTAATTTCAATTTCAATTTGTCTGGATTCCATAACATTTTCATTACTACGGATATTATTGGTATTTGGTTCTCCAAGTATTATGACATTAATATGTTTTAAATAACAATATTTTACAGCCGAACCCAATAACTCGTGTTCATTGTCTTTAAAAGCTGTGTGTGAAAAAGACAATTGGGGTATTGATTTTTCACTTAATGAACGATGCACCATTTTTGCAAATTCAGGCAATATCATTTCAACATTAATCATCTTCGTTCAAAATTAAGTCCATTAAAAGGTGTCTTATACTTTTCTTGATTAGGTTCACCACCCCACATATCAATATAAAGGGCTTTATTGATTTTACTTTGTTCCAAAATAGTTGGGTCTTTTGCCAAAGAACTGGAAGACTTGTAAACCATCGGGTTAAGGTCAGGTGTACTTAAAACACTAATACCCTGTAACTTCATTCGGTATTTATACGAATTATCTTCGTAATACGCTGGGAAGAAACATTCATCAAACCCACCAACCTTGTCGTAAATTCTTTTTGGAAGGATAAAAGCACACCAATCTGGGGTGGCTTTAAGTAGGCATCCTTTGTTCCTCTTTTTATGTAAAATGTCTTCAATATCCTTATCCTTTTTGCCTAAATAGATGTCATCGTTCAGGATTAAAGCGTTTTCTGCAACTTTAAATATTTGGTCACAAAGCCAATTCCAAGATGCACCAACTCCTATATTTTTTTCGTTTTCTACAATCGTAACACCATCCTGTACAATACCCTGATTGCCATTATCCAAAACAAATATGCTTGTTGTAGGGAAATCCCTTGTATACAACATAAGGCTTGGTTTTAATAAATCATACCTATTAAGTGTAGGTATTCCTATTGCAAATTTTTGCATTACTTATTTAAGATTGGTTCTATGATTCCGTGAATATCATTCCACTTTCTTGCTCTTGTTACTGATAGTTCCAAGAATTCTTCTTCATTCTTAAATCTTTCATAATGCAAGGCAATAAGTCTGTCTACTGCTTCAAATTGAAAGTCATCATTACAAGAATCAATGATTTTCATTACCCAGTTTTTAATGTTATTTTCCATTGTTTGTTTGTTTTAGTGTTATTTTCAAAAATAATTATTCAAATACTTCACCTGTGTCCACATCAAATTTTATATCATCATCTTCTTCTGGTTGACTAAATAATGTACCCATTGGTCGTGGGCCTTCTTCAATCAAATATACTTCCTTGAAATATACATCCGTCAAGTACTTGTCAAGCCCATTCTTATCAGTCCATAGTTTAGACTTCATATATAGGTTACCTTTGATTTTGTCTTTTGGTTTTAATTTCATTTCATTAATAATCTTGTCCTTCCAATAACCAAAAACACCAATAGCAACAGGCACAATTTTATCACTCATCTTTTTTTTCAAGACGATTTGTGCATATTTTTCATTAATCACCTTAATATCAAATATCCTTCCTGTTATTACCATAGCATAAAGTTAAGTAAATAATTCCGAATTAATGTTATTTAGTAAAATATCAATATCCACATTTTTAAAATAGTTTTGAACACACCAGTTCCTTGCATACCTCCTTTGTTCAGCTTCCTCGTCAGTAGGGTTGACCCTCTCAAATAAGGGTCTATCTTTAGACCTTGCCATTTTCAAACCATATGCCATAGCCTCGTCTATTTCCTCTGTCATAATAGTCATAAACTTGTGTTTTCTTAAGAAATTGTAACAAATGCTAAAAATATCCCTAATTTCCCCCTTCTCCTTCCATTCGTTGTAATAGTCCTTAATCAAGTTTTTCGTGTCCTCGCATTGTTTTTCAGGGGAAGGTCTATTTTTTAATTCCTCCTGTTCCTTATCGTGCTTTTCCTTGTCCCTAATAACATCAGCCATCATCATTTTACGATAGTATAAATAACTGTCTAATACCTTTCCTACATACATAGGGCTGAAATAACCATAAAATTCCACATCCTTTAGCTTCCTTGTGACAGATAAGTTGTAAGCCAACCTAATTTCATCTATAGTCAAGAAGTCATAATTTTCTTGTAAAAAGTTTGCCAACACAGAAAATTCTTCTCCTAAATCTTCAGATTTGGGTACTCCAATATAAATACGCCATTCCGTAATGACCTTCAACAATTGGTTTGGGTCTTCAAGTCTGGCAATCATTCGGCTATTCTGGATACACAAGGCAATATCGTTTTGTTCCTTATTCTTTGTGAATTCCAAGAATGATTTGGGCTTTTGCAACTGACTCGGCAAGTTTTGTGAACTTGTTTGTGGTAGGTTTGTTGTCATTTATAGTTGAATTTAGATAATTTTCAAATTTGGCTTTGTTAAATAAAGTCATTGGTCTTAAGTACTTTTGGAAATCAGACCCCTTCCAGTCTTTGACCTTATAGTCAATTACATACTTAAAATCTGATATGGTATAACCTTCTTGTATCCTGCTAATTATTAAATCTAAATTAGCACCTTGTTTAGTGGAAAAGGATGTTTCTGCTTTGGAATTTAGGTAATCAAGAATTTGTGCGGCATCCTTAAGGGTTTGTTTACTTACCACCATTTTAGTGGCATTTTTAGTACCCCTCTTTTCAATAATCTTAAAATCTTGCTGAAGAAGCTGTACACCGAATTCGTATACTTCTTTAATTTCACTTACAGACGGATGCTTTTTTTGCATTTTTTCTAAAAATTCAGGTTCAAATAGGTCATCCACAAATTCACTTAACCAATAGAACCACAAACGGCTGTACAGCTTCCCTTTTTCAGCAATTAATTTAAAAAATGTTTCTGGTATAACAAAGTGTCGCACACTTAATAGTTTTTAATCTTCTATTGTATCTATACTTTCTTCCAAGCATTTGTCACATGTCCCCGAAATAGTAATTTTGTGTATTGTACAATATACTGGAACATAGTTGCTTTTTTGGATTTCTTTTAATTCTACAATATCGTCTACCCCAACTTTTAATGATTCTGCAATCATAACAGCAGTTTCTACAGTGTAATTCTTTAAATTACCATTTACTATCCTTGAAATCCTATCCCTTCCAACTTGAAACCCTGACTTTTCAGTAATTGCCCTGATTAAATCAGCTTGGGTCATCCCCCTATCCAAAAGGATTTTCTGCAGTTTGGTAATCTTCTGTTCTATCATAAATCTGAATTTAATTTCTTTTCTAATTCCGTTGTTAATTGTTTTAGCAGGTCTAAATATGCAATTTGGGTAAAAGAATCAGTATCCTTGATGGGTCTGGATATTTTTTTAAGATGGTAATTAAATACTTGTAAAGCACCATATGTGGTGTCTTGAATTTTAATTTCTATCTTGTCTTTACCAAATTCTGCTGGTGCGTTGTATTGAATTGTGATGGTGCAACCCATAATTTAATGTTATTTTACGAAAGTACACATTTTATTTTAAAAAAGGGGGGAAATAAAAATAAATCCCCCGATTATCAAATCAAATAAAACCACAATTCAAAGTTATTATTTTTTTCTTGTTAAAAAGACTAATATACCCAAAACAGCAGTAGATAATAATATCCCATTTGCAAAGTCTGAAACCTTATATCCTGTTTTTGCTTCAGGGAACATTTCTTTATGTGCTTGGGCGTAGGTATAAATCTTCTTACCAGTTTCTTTATTTACCAGATTATGCATATCCACCGACCACTCGAAAAGGGTTTGATTACTTTCCATTCTTGGTGGTAGTTTAGCCATATTCTGTTTAAAGTGTTCCCCACATACAGGACAAGGAAGGATTTCAGGCAGATTCTGAAAGAATTTTAAATATTCCTCCTTTTTAGATGGTTGATATGTTACGGCCACGAAATGAATAAACCGCCATCCTTCCTTACCCCATAGTGTTGGACTTAATCCCATAAATTATATTTTATCTTGGCTTTGCAAACTACTCCATCCTTTATCTTGAAGTTCCCTTTTTTCAACTATTTGGTCGATTTCAGGAAGTTTAGCCAATAGCCATTCTTGATAATGACCCTTCTTAAACAACTTGTGTCCTAAATCAAATACCTCGTATTCTACGACTAATGATATTTCCTTATCGGTCAATTTTTGTGCATCTTCCCAATCTATAGCTACGGAAGCAACTCCTTCAGGTATTGGTTGTACAAGCCAAGTAGACCTACCCGTTCCTGCTTCTCTTTTTAATATTCCTTTCATAAGTAATTTTTTTTTAACATATCCCCTCCATATATGTAACAACCAGTACTTTCGTAGTAAATACAACCATTATTTTTTAAAAATTTTGTGATTCTATCTTTTGTGGCCTTATCCATATTTAATGATTTTAAGTCACCATATACTTCAGGTATCAATCTATATACTTCGACAATTGGCAATAAAGCATCCAAAGTGTTGTAACCAAGAACTCTAATATGACCTAAATCATACCACTTTTTAGTGAATTCGTTGCTTTTAATGATTTTTTCGATTTTCTTAATCATTTTTAGTACGACCTCTATCTCCTGAATTTTTAATCTTCCCATCATTTTAAAAATTTTTATTAATTAATTTTTCGTTGTAAAATGCTAAATCCCTACCAAATACATATAGTTGATACAAATTATGTATTGGTAAATGATTTAACCATAATTGATTTAAACAATTAGGGTCTTCTTTAATCTCTAAATAGTGTTTATAGTTTATTTCAGGTACATAATCCTTAAGGACTTTGTAATTATCAACAACTATCATACTTGTCCTAATTAGTATTAATATGACTAATCTGGATATTAAATAATTAAAAAATAAAAAAAATAGTACTAAATATATCATAGTTATTTATTCAGATGGTCTAATTCAGATTTAAAATGTATTGTTATTGAGTATTCTGATTTAATGATGGTATCTACCAACTCACTACCCCTAAATCTATTTTGACGATGGACTTCTACGACTTTATGCGAACCTATAGCTTCCCAATCTTTTTCAGAATAAGTTTGTATTTTCTTATTGAGTTCGGCTGCTGAATCAGCAGTAATTACTTTTTTTTGCATTTTTTAAAATTTAGCGTGTAATAGGATATGTGCAATTACATCTATTGTCCAACCATTCCCAAGCATCTTGTACCTCTGGGTGTTACTTACATGGTCAGTATAGTCATCAGGCACGGTTTGTAGCCTTTCGCATTCCAAAGGGGTTAACCTGCGAATTCGGAAGTCTTTTTTGCTTTGAACCATATTATCCTTATGAACTGTGGTTAAGCTATTCGTCTTTCCATCTTTTCTGGGCTCAATCTGTTGTTCTGTAGTATCGGCATCCACATTTCTACCCCTACTGGCAACACAAACATATTCTACCTCTTTAATAAGGGGAATTCCACTTTTGGAAGCGCCATCTCCAGACTTGGTTGACAAAGTACCAGATTTTAAATTTTCTCTCCATCTAAAGCCTTCATCGTGTCTGAAGTCGCCCCCTGTGATTTCCCTTACAAGGATTTTTTCATCAGAACTTGCTTGGGTCAGGGTTGGTGCAATTCCTTCTTCATCGTAAACACGATTTGATTTCTCATAACTACCTTCCCTTTGTTCAAATTCCATTATAGCGGCATCGAATTCATCGGTCAATATTCCTAATATTCCTTTCAGTTCTTTCCAGTAAAAAGCATCTGGTATAGAAAACGATGCATCTTTACGAAACCAATGTTCGACTTTCGTTTTTGGAATACCCAATTTTTCGGCAATATCTTTTGCGGGTTTATGGTGTTGTTTTAATAATTTCTGCAATTTAGGAATATTCACCTCGTGTTTTCTGACAGATACCATTTGTTCAAGGGTATGTGTGATTATAGCATTCCTTTTTAGCATACTGACATATTCATCGGATGAACCACCCCTTCCAATAGCTTCAGTTAGTGTCCCACTCTTATTACTTTTAACATTCAGTTCATTGAATTTCTTCTTTTGTCCTTCGGAAAGGTCTACATAATATTTTTCGTCTACGGGAATTGGTTCTTTAATTAAATTGTCATTTGTTAAAGCTCCCAATAATGTACCCGTCTTGCCATCAGTTCTTTCAACTATGTCTTTTTTTCGATAAGGGTTATAATCCACACCCGATTTCCTATTTACCTTTCTAATTTGTTTTGCTTCGTCACTTCGTACTTCCCTTAACCCTACGACTTCGGGTTCTACTAATCGTAAGTTATTATGACAAGGGTCGGTAAGGCATATTGATTTCCCATCGGTTTTAATCTTATTATTATAAACATCTAATACCGAAGATTCCGAAATTTTGCTTGGGTCTACTCCTGTTTTTTCCAATACCCTATCAACTTGATTTTCGTTTAAGTAAAAAATAGCATTAGGGTTATCCTGTAATATGTCTTTCAGTAGTATCTTCTTATCTTTTGGTTGTGGTATGGTCGAAGTAAGGTCACCGAATAAACCTGCAGGTTGTAAACCTATGTTTGTCCAATATAACCTTTCACGATTTTGTGCAGATACCAGATTCGAATTTATCTTAATCGGACTAACTCCAATTGCCCTTGTAAGGGTTCGTTCCCACTTTTCGACCATAACCACATTTTCCAATAAGAAGTACTTTGGTTTAAGTTCATTCAGTAGACGCATATATTCCCAAAACAAATAGGACTGACCCTCAAATTCATACTCTTGGCTTTTTAAATCCAAATAGTGTTCAAGGGTTAATATTTCCTGTTCATCTTTTGTAGACATACCCTTTCTTTTACCTGCGAAGGAAAAGGACTGACAAGGACTACCCCCCATAATTAAATCTATTTTCGGTAAATCGGATGCTTTCACATTCCGAACATCTCCTAACTGAATCGTATTTGGGAAATTAGCAATTGTTACGGCTATGGAATGCTTGTCGATTTCGGCAGCATAATACTTATCGTATTTAATACCTAAACGATTAATTGCTATTTGTCCACAAGACATCCCATCGAATAAACTTAAAACATTCATATTATTTATTTAAGATACCTTTCTTTAGGCTTTCTAATTCTTGTGTATTGATTATACCCTTCAAAAATAAACTCATTATTGTTTCCAAAGACTTAATTTTTGTTTCTGCTGCCTCAACTTTTGATTCGGTTTGCTTTAACTCTTTAAAATTTTGGTATGCTGGCAGTCCATAATATTTTTCAATAATTGCTTTTGGTTTTCTACCTCTTTTAGCAGGTTCTGGATTTTTAAATGAATCTTTGAATTGTGGGTTATTAAGTAGACTTTGTTTAATTTCTCCAATAGTTTGTTCTTTTGGCGGTTCTTGACTTTCGATTACTTCCCCTGCAACCAATTTTTTGGTTATCCATTCAGTAACAGTTAAATCATTTTTTTCACAATCAACAAGTATTGTATTTTTATAAAAATTCCTTCCTACCTTAATTGAAAGTGTTTTATACCCTTCCTGTCCAAAACCACGATTAGTGAAATTAAATTGATTCTGAAGGTATACTTCTTTTTTAGCTTTATTTACGGCTTTAGCATCTAAACGCTTTTTATTAAGTTTATCCTTTTCCTTGTTTTGAAGATTTCTTACGGATTTTCTTTCATTAGATTCTTTGCAAAACTCCCTGATTTTGTTATGAGCAGATACTTCACTTAACATCACTATCTTTTCGGAAAGCATCATCGAAGGAACTCCCTTGTGTTCATAATGGTAATACCCTTCATTTTTTAATAATTGGGGTAAAAGAACAGATACTTGAAATTCTTTACAAATTTTATTTGCGTGATATTCCCTCCATTCAACTGTACTATACCTTTCTTTTAAGGCGTTTAAGTACATTTTAATTTTGCCTCTTGTGGCTTCGAAATTTTTCATTTTTTTTAATTTTACTGGTTTATTGTTAATCGAATACTGGTAATATATAATCATCATCATTTTCCTTTTGATAATGGATAGCACCCCCATCATTACCTTCATCATCTCTTGAGGGGTATATAAGGGTATTATCATCTAATTGTATTATTAAAGGTCTATGAAATGTAAAACCTACTTGTTTCATTTCTTCGTCATCCATATAACGGACTTTGACAATTTTTCGATTAAGTAATACCGATTCGGCTTTTTTAACCCAATTGGTCATTCTTTTAGCCCTTTCTTTTTGCTGGGGTGTTTCTTCTTGGGTTTTTTGAAGTTGGGGTTGTTTCTTTAACATCTTTAGGTGTGTTTAAAGGTGAAATACTATTTTGGTTTACTGATTTGTAGTATTCTGCAGAATGGCATATTAATTCTGCTAAATTCTTATCTTTTAACATAGCAAGGTAAATACCTGAACGAAGGTCTATTCTTTGACCTACCAATTTGATGGTCTGGGTTCTTAACCTTTCGTTTACCTTTTCTAATTGAATTTCTTCAGATGTTCCTTCTATGGCAATAATATAATTGCCTGTAGTGTTAGATTTCATTTATTGTGATTTGATTAAAAATAATAGTTGTATCGTTTTTCCATACTTCAAGACATATGAACTTGTCTAATTTTGCATTTAACCAAAATTCGTATGATTTTATAATACCCGATTGGGTTATTGGTTGTTCACTTATCTTTCTGTAACATTTTTTTTCAAGGATAGTAGTTACTTCCTTTAATTTGTATTCCTCCTGTTTAATTTCTCTGAATTCCATAATTATTATTTAGTTGAAGCGCAAGGACTCGAACCTTGACAAAATGCACCAAAAACATTTGTGCTACCATTACACCACGCTTCAATCCCTTATTTCTTTGGGTGACCTCTATAGAAGTACTTTTTGAATCTGCCATCGTTTGATTCAAACCAAGCATCTGTAATAACCCAAGACCTTTTGTTTCTTAAAATACAAATTTTTGCAGCCAGTCTTGTTTCATTATACAACTTAATGGCTTCCCAAGTTGTAATTGTTTTTAATTTGATAAGGTGTTCCTTAATCATATCCATTTTTGATTTTTTAACCTGTTTTGCAGGTATGGTCTTTTTGACCTGTGGTTTTTTTTCCATTTTAGATGGGTTTTTATTTTAAATGTGCGAACCGAAATGCTAAAACAATTATTCTGATATTAGCCAAACAAGCTGGGTCAGCTCTACTGATTGCTTCGTATAAATTATTATTTACTATTGATTCTACAAAACTGCCACCCATCATAACTTTATCCCTTGTCATCATAGCAGAACCCATAACTTCTACGATATGGTTTGAAGCATCAATACCATGAGATTTTGCAAACTCTCTTGCCCTATCCCAATACTTTTGTCTAATGTCCATTTTTATCTTTTTTATTGATTTTATAATTTGAACCTGCTATATGTTGTTGATGAACCCTTGCTTCCCAAAACATATCACACTTGCCATCTTTTATAGGGGGATTGCCAAAATAGCTTTGGTATTCATCTGCAATCGCAGTAAATCTGTAACATTTTTCTTTTAAGGGACATCCATCCCCCTTACATTTAGTTATGTCTGCCATAATTAATTGGATTTTATTTTAAATTTTCCTGAACCTAATGCATGGGAATAAATATCAGAAATCCATTCAGGTGAAAGCGTCATTCCACCTGTAGTAAACTCAAATTCTTCAATAGGTGGATAAGGACAGGTTTCATCAAACAGTAAATCATTTGCATCATACAATGCATTAAAAATTACTGATTCAATATTGTTTGATAACCTGAATAGCGTTTCGTGTTTTAATGAATCTTCGGGCAATTCTTTATATAACGCTTCTGTCTTTGATATTGCTGCTAAAAGCAATTTGTGGATTTCTCTTAATTGGTCTGGTTTAATTTTTTCCATCTTTGTGTGTTTTATAAATCAAAGATATGGATATTATTTTACAAAATAACATTTAATTTTAGTTAATTTTTTGTTAAGGGATTTAATTAACCAAATTGTAAGGGAAAATAGTTCTACAAATAGTAAAACAAGTACGGCTATAGGGATTGATATAAATAATAACCAGATTATCTGGATAAGTGATTTAATGACGGATTTCATTTATATGGGCTTTTACTTGGTCAAAGTATATATTTAAGTCCCATTCGTAATTATCCTTAAGATGGCTGGTAGTAAAAGTTCTTATTTGTTCTACTACTTGTAAAGATTTGTCTTGAAATTCGTTTTGTAGAATTAATGCATACTGTTCAGGGGAAGGAAGTGCTTGTGGCATATTATTGGTTTTTTGTTTCTGGGACTTTTACTAATATTTCAATGGTATAATCATTAGGGTCTATTTTTAAGCCTACTGGTTCATTTCCTGATTCTATTACCATCTTGATAGCATCCTTTATGTCACTCCTAAAGAACACACCTCCTTTAGCCTGATAAT
>Ga0315268_10003662_pt1 | contig 16820 bp, 25 predicted proteins | sample C1_top_MG_FD_204535 | JGI IMG/M metagenome (GOLD analysis project Ga0315268, IMG submission 204535) | Sediment microbial communities from Yellowstone Lake, YNP, Wyoming, USA - C1_top | ecosystem: Environmental > Aquatic > Freshwater > Lake > Sediment | place: USA: Wyoming | collected 2017-08-01
CGGGAGACTCTGAAGCGGCATCAGGAACTTGCAGATGTCAGGATCCCTCGTGGCCTTGACTGCTACGAGCTGCAGTAGTTTCAGGTTTGAAACCACCTTCTTCCGATCTCCGATGTCTGCCAACTCGGCTCCGGCCTCCATCAGGACATCTTTCAGCGCCTGGTCCGAGAGTGGATAGACTCTTACAGCATGTTCTTTCTTGTCTGTGCCTAGAACGGTAACGGTCTCTGAGTACTCGATCCCTAGTGGAATCATCTCGCTGAGGCGCTTATGCTCCGCTCGAGTGGCTAGGATCTCTTCTCGTCTCCTTTCTTCTTCACTCACTTCTTCTCCAACCTCCTTTCCTCTCGTTGCTTCTTCTTGTGAACCTCCGCGAGCGCGGAGATGTCACCGGCAAGTATCTCCTCAACCTGGTATCCTCTGAGGAGGTAGAGTGGCCCCGTCGAGACGGTTTGAAAAACAATCTTCCCGCCGCAGCCTTCAATAGCGGCGCGTACTCTCTCGACGTCGGCGTGTTGAACGCTCATGACCACGCCGAAACTAACGAAGAACTTCCGATCTAACGAAGCGTCTGACATGAACGTGAATCTCCAATCTCAAGTATCGATCTCGCCGTCTAATCCCAAGAAAGTGGGGGGTTTCTAGGCCTTCGAGATGTCCTCGAAGTCAAAGTCCCATGACCACATCGCGTAACCTTCAGGTGAGTCCACCGTCAACGCCGCGTCGCCAGTACAGTTCTTCAGCGTGATCGTCTGGTTGGTTTTCTTGTTCTTCAGCTGTACATAGAGTGGCGTCACGTCGGACTGCTCGAACATGCCGAAAGCGGTTAGGACATCTGCGGATCCGCCTGCTGCAGTCTCATCGTACCATCCGCTCGCTGAACCCGAATAGTCCAAGAGGCCAACAGTGACTTCCTGCAGTCGCGAACCGAGCCCTACAGGGCTCTTCTTGCGGCCTTGCCCTATCTTCAGTTTCACGCTTTCCCAACGCGAGAGCGCCGGCGCGGTGGCGAGGCTTTCCTCAGTGGTGGCGATGCGGAGTTCGTAGTCTTTGCCCAGATACTTTGTCATTCTTGTTCAGCTCCATTAGGTTCCGTAGGCGAATCCTACAATGGGAACGCTGCTGCACGGGTCTTCCGTGATCGTTATGATGTTGGTCGCTTCAGTGAAGTCCACTGTGCTGCCGTCAGATTTCTTGAACAAGGCCGCACCCAGGATGTCTGAGAGATCGCTCAGGGTGACGGTCTGGTCCTTGCTGACCGTTGCTTCGAATGTGATGTACTTCTTCTCGGTGGCCGCAGTGACGACGGTGGTTTTGGATGAGGTCACAGTTTCTGCTACATCTGTCATACGATTTTCATCTCCTACTTTGTTTCGTCAAAGCTCCCGACTCGAAGCCGTTAGAGCCGTGACCGTGAGAAACCGTGCCGCTACGCGACGGCGCGGTACATGATAAAGCCGAAGTCCATCCGGACTCGGCATTGCCGACTCAACTCATTCGGCATAGAAACGTCGGCGTCGTCGTCCTTGTGAACGTTCTCGATTCCATACGTGGAGCGAAGCACATCCTCATGGTCCACGATGGATTGCTCTACCTGGTCGGCCACTCGGTCGCACTCGACCTTATCATCATGATAACAATCGATCTGGATACGATGGCGCTCCTCGAGAGCGCGTTGGGTCTGCGTTTCTTGGAGACCTATTGAGCTGCTTCGGCTACTGCCGCTTGCAAGCGTCAAGACGATGCTGGGCACCGGGGCGCCCTCAGGCGGCAAATCCCGAAATACCGGGATGCCAAGCAAGGCAGCGTCCAAGATGGCTTTGAACGCGTCCTTCGCATCACGCCGTGTTGTAGTCGATAGCATTCTCTTCGCCGCTACATGGTCAGAGCGTTCATGCATCCGACAAGAATCGCGTCCAAGATTCTCTGCGAGTGCGCATCCAGAGCTGGGCGGACGTAGGGCTGGCTGGCCATACGTGAAGTCCCGAACTCGACATAACTCGCGTAGTCGGCGGTCGCACCGAAATCGAGCATGAAACCACTTGCGTTATGATAGATCGTGGATCGAAGGAAACCTGTCCGTACTGGCACGATGGACTTGGCTTGATCTTCCATGCCTGCGCCTATAAGATCGAGTTCGGCCTGAACCTCGCGTTCCACTTTGCCTGCGAAGGCTGCGAGTTTCGGCGTGGCTGTATCTGCTATGATGGTGGCGCCCCAGCCCGGCATTCTATGTGGGGCCTCCTCAGACTAAGGTGGGATCCTTCTCTGGATAGTCCCACGTGTCTGTGATTTCCTTCGTTTTCCAGTCTGTGGATTTCACATGGCCGCCTCGCTTCTTCACCCACCGTGCCAAGAGATCTTGGAGTTCCTTCGGCAGAACCGCTTGTGTTGGAATGGAGATCTGATAGTCGCCGGTGCGGATGAGCGGCCCCATCTTATTCATGACCAGGTACTGGATCATGTTGGCGGTCGCGCGAGCGGCAACGTCTTTGATCGCGTCAGGGATTCCGGTTGGATAGTCGGTGTCGAAGTCTCGTTCGCAGTGAGCGTTGATATGAGCTTGTGCGCGTGGAATCAAAACTGAGTCTATGAAGGTTTCGAAGGCCGCATCATCTGCGAAGGGCTTGTTCTTGTCATAGTTGATGCTGTCCAGTTTGACTTGCGCGTATTCGCGCACCTCGGTCGCGGTCGTCCACGCGGCCATCTATCGCATCCTCCTCGTCTTCCACCATTCCTCATACCAGAACAATGCGAACCCAAGCCCCAGCCCGATTACGATCACGCTTGATTCGAGCTCACTGATCATGGATCTCACAGCTTGGCCAGCTGTTCCGCGATCGTCATTACCCGCTTCAGGAGTGGGCCTGTCACGCGTTCGAAACGGCGCCCCAGGTGGATCCAGAGCACATATCCTCGGACTGGAATCTTCGGCGGCATCTTGCCGTAATGCACTCTCCTCAAGAGGCAGCTGAATATGCAGGTCAGATGCCATCGTCGCAGATCGAAGCCGCATAGCGAGCGGCATGGTGGAGCGAAGCGTCGTGGTGGAAGCTTCGCGAGGTTGTCGTATCTGATTCGGATTTCCATGTGAGTGACGGAGCGCTCATCGCACTGCCCGTCTGCCCGATACGCGCCATAGAACAGCTGAAGATACGTGGGATGGCGGATGGCGTTGATCACGCATGACGTGGCACTTGCCTCCGCATGAAACGATGTGAGTGGTGGTGATGATCAGTGCCGATGATTTGTAAAAAAAGCACTCAAAGTCTGAAATCCTCAACGAAGCATATGCGTCTATTGGCTCTCCGTATCCCACGGCCGTCCTGTTTAGAGTTCCCGGGTTTCTCTGATACATTCGGGAGCGCCGAGCGAGGGGCGCGATTTAAGAAGTACCCAAACCATGGTGGAGGTGAAGAATCATGCGTGTCTTTCTTACGGGAGCTACCGGGTACCTCGGCGAGGTGCTTGCTGAACATTTCTCACGCGCACCCGAGATCGACAGTATCACAGGCATTGATCTGGTTCCGCCTAGGAGACCTTTGCCTGAAAAGATGCGATTCATACCAATGGATGTTCGCTCGCCTGAAGTATCGTCAGCGATGAAAGGACACGACGTAGTCGTCCACACTGCCTTCATTGTCGTTTGGTACGCTAAAATGCCCGCCGCAGAACGCGATAGCATCAATTTCGAGGGAACGCGGAACGTGGCAGAGGCAGCTGTCGCGAACAGGGTGCGACGCTTCGTTTACTCCAGCAGTGTTGCAGCATACGCTGTGAACATGGCCCGAGGAGTATCAGGCGGAACTGAGGATTCCCCTCTGGGCAAGGGCAATTCATCTACTAGTAGCTACTACGCCAACTCCAAAGCCGCTGCCGAGCGCATACTGACGGAGATCCTTGCCCCAACAGGGATCACATTGACGATCCTTCGTCCCACCTTCATAATTGGCCCACGCAATACCGCTACAACGGAGTCACTTCGCCAATTAACATTCAGACCGCTTGGTCATGATCATGCTCGTCTGCAGTATGTTCACGAAGAAGACGTAGCTTCAGCTTTCACGCAGGCGGTGCTCACCGACATGCCAGGGGCGTATAACGTGGTTCCTGATGACCACTTGTCCTTCAGCGAAGTTCAGAAGATCGTCGGCGTGAAGCCGACGGCAACCCTACCGGTCTGGCTTGCGCGTCTTATGATGCATTTGAGTTGGAAATATTCTGGGTCGCAATCGCATCCTTCATGGCTCGACATGATGCTCGTAGACGCCACGTCTAGCAACGCGAAGTTGAGGGCGACCGGATGGACACCCAAGTACAGTACCGCTGAGGCTCTGAGGTCAGCACTGTCACCACCATGAAACGGGAACATGGGGTATCATTCGAAGATAGGGATTCTTCTCCCTAACCTCTCAAGGACCACGGACCATCTTCAAGGACCGCTTCAGGCGTCAAGGAATATTCGGGGTTGCGGGCCTCATGGCGTGAGCGAAAAGATTTGAGCCGCTGGTTTGTGCGCTCCAACGATGTGATTCGGAGCCGCCAGCCAAGAAAGATGGCGGAGAGAAGTTTGCACGCGCACGGGCCTCGCATGAGGCTGTGCGGCGACTTTCAAATTGCGGATAGTTTGGTGATGGCGTTTGCTTCGCGTATGCGTGGAGTGATCGCTGTCCAGACGACGCCGTATAGGTCTTTGAACTCGTTCAGCGGGAGCTCCTCAACCTCAGCGTGGATATCGACGCCTAATGGTAGGTCGAAGAATCCAGCGTCGGGGCTTGCGAGCAGCATGCCTGTGCCGGCGGCCAATGCTGGGGTCTGGAAGATTTGGCCGCCAATTCTCCGCTGGACAACGTCGTAGTAGAACTCGCTCGTGTTCGCAACCAGCGAGAATAGCTGTCCGTACTGGGTTGGGTTCACGACGAGGTTGTAGGGCGGAAATATGTTGTCAGCCGTCAGCAGGTCGATGCCGCCGTTTATGGCAACGAGTATGTTCGTGGCGGTATCCCAGTCAGCGGAGGTTGAGTAATCGTTGCCCGCGGAATCGTAGAACCCGTTGATGCCGCCTGAACCTTTCAGGATGAGAGTATCCTCAAGCAGCGCGACCCTGTAGCTTGCTGACTTAGCGGTAGCGACGTCAAGCGGTGTCCCAGCGGTGCGCGAGGCCTCGATGCTCCTACGCGGGATCCTGAAACCCCGGGCGATCGCCGGAATATCCAGCGAGCCCACGGTGTTGTCGATGACATCTTCGCTCAGCGTAACTTTCTCGCTTCGGAACAGCTGAGCTGGCCCGGTCTCGGCAATCTTGGTCCACTCGATCGTGAGTTTGCCTTCACCGAGCGGACCGAAGGTTCGTGCGAGACGTCGCCCAACTAGGACTTGTCGTGGAGGCCATTGTACAGCCTCATCGATGTACTTGTACTGCTGCTCAGTTAATGTAACCAATTCCAGTCAGCCTCCCTAGATGAGGCTCTCGATGATGATGTCCTTGGCAGCGCTGGATGCGTCACAGTTCTCCTTGGCGAGGGCAACGATCATGCCTCCAGGTGGGAATGAGCCTGCGGTTGCTCCGACGTGCCTTGTGCCTGATTGCTCGGCGGCCGCGATGTTGGATGCGGCTTGAAGTTCCCCATTCGCTGCTGGGATTAGGGGCGTATCCTTTGTGACATTCTGGCCTGAGGCCAGCTTGCCGACCAGGATAGTTCCAGGGCCATAGATGATAGGTGCGTTGTCCGCTGCAGTGTAAGCTGTGTCCCGTGTTGCCGGGGAGACTCTCTGGTGTGCGCCTTCGCCTTCCCAGCCCACCCAGCCTGATGGCTTATCGGTGGCGGCTGCAACGATGACGACTTGAGTGGCGGCGGTGCCTTTCTTGACCAAGCGGCCAGGCTTCACGCCTGAGCCCTCAACGGCAAGTTCCTCAATGACGGGGCTGCCAGCGATGACGACCTTACGCCCTGACGAAATAGTGAACGGCACTACTTCTCACCTGGCTTCTTGCCAACAAGGTCACCGACCGTAGGCTGCATTGGGTCGAAACGAGCGCTTACGCTTGGAATCAAGCGAGCCTTCGGACCGCTCGGCAAACTATCGAACTTGCTCTTCACGCCTTCGAGCTGCGCTTTCATCGCATCGAGCGCGTCGTTCGGAAGTTTCTTGAGGGATTCGACGGCCGCCTGCACGTTCTTGGAGTCCAGCAGGCCGTTGCTGGCTTGAAGATCGGCCACAGCCTGTACACGCTTCATGTGGTCCGCTTCCTCTGCGGCGACCTTCCAAGCCTTCAGGATCTCATTCTCAGCCTTGAGGGTCTTCAGTTCCGCTTGAACCGCGACCATGCCCTCGGATGCGGCAACGGGTGCCGGTGCTGTGGGCGGCTTCGTTTTCAGTTCCTTGAGTTCTGCCTCCATTTTCGCCTTGGCTTCGACTGCAGAGTCGAACTTGGCCTTCAGGTCTTTCACTTCAGCGTCGAGTTTCGCGTTCTTGTCTGTGAGTTCAGCGATCACTTTTTCATGTTCGATTTTTTCCATGGTCACACCTCCAGGTGGACCTACTGTTTCTTCTCGGGAGCCTTGCTTGCCCTTCTCGGGCGAATAGGCTCCCACATCCGTCGTGGTTCTCGGCCTTTCGGCCTTCAGCCATGACTCTGAATCGACTGCAGCTGCAGCAACGGCTCGGTAGAAGCCCCAAGGCTTCTCAGGGGTGAAGCCGCAAAATCGCGGATCATCGAGGCATGTGGATTTGACGCCTGCATTCGGAAACGCCCCTTTAGGCACGAATGCCACATTATCCCACGTCCACTCGTCGAGGACGAATGTGTCGCCCTCATAGTGAGCTTCGAGCGGCGTCATCTTCGGGCTTACGGGACCCCACTCACCACGGTCTATTCGGTGCCAGTTTTCTGAATCGGGGATCTCGTAGAGGACGCGTGTTGCGTGATTGCTCGTAAAATCAACCGGATGCCCGACAATCTCCGTGGCATCATGTCCTAACTCGGGTGGACCAAGCAGAGGCTTGTCGAGTAGAGTGGCGAGAGCTCTTGCCTTTCCAGCGGCATTTATGCGCACCTTCGTTGCAGGCGGAGATTCACAAGGACCGGAGACATTCTCATCTATCACTTCGATTAGGGCGTACTTCTTTCCGTCCTGCTTGACGGCCTGCGCTCGTATACAATACTGCACCGCCGCCCCCGCTGATGCTCTCTCGTGCTTGTTGAACCATTCCTTCGCCTTCTCGAGCGTCCAGCCTTTCGATTTCGCGAAGAGGAAGCTCTGCGTGACTGTTGAATCGCTGCCGACCGGCTTGCAGATGACAGCTTTGACGCCTAGATCCTCATCGATCGTGATTGTTCGGAAGCTGCCTTTCTCGCAGGAACCCGCATCCCGGTGGCCGCTGCGGATATGATCTCCAGTCTCTTCCCACGGCACCTTGCATCACCGTCAGAAAAACACGATCATGCGGACTTGTCGATCGAGGACTTCTCTTGGCTTCGTTTCGGACGAGCTACAAGGTCAAGCGGGATCTCGACTGTTTGGCTTGCGGGTTGACCTAGCAGTTCCTTCGGATCGAACGTTGTGGCTTTGCCGTCTCGCATCAGCTCGTAGAATTTGGGCAGAGTCAACGGGCCGCGGCCTTCACCGTAACCTTTGATGGCTTCGTCAAGCAGGTTCAACCAGTCCTCGACTCTGACCTGACGCCACCGATGCGTCACGCGTGCGGGCAGGGGATCTTCTGGCTTCAACTGCAGGAACTGCCGGGTGAGGCGGTCATACCATTGAGCCTCAACGATCCGTTTCTCCCAGCGTTGATCATCTGTGACTGGTCCCTCGACGAATCCTGCGAGTTCCTTCTCCGCGTTAGCGCGGCTCCAGCCTTCCTGCTCGAGGTCTAGCAGGAAACGTGGAACCTTGAATGAACCAAGAATGCGCCGCTCCAGTTTGTCGGAGACCGCCAAGAGCTGAGCGAGATCAGGCTTCAAATCGTGTACTTGGATATCCCAGAGGTTGTCTGTGATCACGTGCTTTCCTGGACGTAGTTGTTGCCGGTAGTCTTCCATCACTTTGTCAATGTCTTCATCGTTGGTGATGCCTGCCTTCGCCGCTTTCTCCAGATTCAGCTGATGTACAGCGATGCCTGCCCAAAGCGTTGTGCAGGCTTCCATCAGGTCCTCGCGGACTATGCGATCGTCAAGAATCGATTCGACCAGCACCGGTTCGATATCGCTTCGCCCTTGCCAGTCATCATCGATCTCGTTGCGGACAAGGAAGAGAACCTCCTCAGGTTTGTAGAAGGCTGGCTTCCCGGCGTACTCGAGACTGTTGAGCTTCCAAGCGTCTAGATCCGGTTCAGGCTTCAGCAGTGTGGACTTGAGCGAGTTCAGGCGGACAGGTTGATTCCCTGGAAGCCAAGGCGCATCCTTCTTCTGGAACTCGATCTCGAAACCGGCTTTGCCCCAAATCTGCGCCTTGATAAGCGCCAGCCGCAGACGATCGTCCAAGTTGACGTCGCCGTTGATCTTGTCGACGTACGCTTTCAGCTGAGCCTTCTTCTCTTCCGAGAGCTGCGGGCCGACGCCGGTGTCCTCGACGACTGTCTCGAATCCCTCCTTTGTCGCCCAGAACGCTCGTGCATCAATCGAACCACGTACGAGGAAGTTGCGGCAGTATTCGCGGTAGTAATCGTCGAGGCCTCTCCACATCGTGTCGGTGCGTCGCAGAAACGTGACGCCAGATGCAGCTGCTCCTCGAACCGTCATCACAAGACGCTTTCGATTGTTGCGTACCCCTGCTCCCGCAATCTTGACTAGAGTTCTCGCGGCACTCTTCCGACGCCTCTTCACTTTCTGAGTTGAGATTGTTACGGCTCTGGCGGTAATCGCGATGCGTGGCTCAGCTTTCCTCTTTGGTCGCTTCATCTTCTCTCAATCCAGATCGTGTGCGAACGCTTCAGCTGCGGAAACAACGGCCCCCGTGAAGCGTAGACGGCCAGTGCGACAGCCCACAAGATGTCGTCGTGTGTGCCCTCCGGATGTGAGAACTGGACTTGGCCTGTCTTCGTTAGTTCGAATCTCTCAACGTTCAGTTCGCTTGTCAGATTCACATTGAAGGGGTACGTGAACAACTGATTCTGCATCAGCTGTTTCAGGTGGCCAAGGATCTCCTGTTTCGTCGGGAGCGTGAGGGTGATTCCTTCAACGTTGGGTATGCCGCCTTTCTGCATGTCCTCCACGATGTAGTCACCGACACCGGTCTGGTCGACCAGAACCTTCTGGACGCGTCCTAGCTTCTCCAGGATGACGCGAACCGAACCGATCACGCTTGAGTATGGCGTCTCAAGCGGCCACCGCTTGTAGTAGATCAGCTGAACCTGCTCGCCCTTCTTCGTCACGACCGCAATAACCGAGTAGTCAACGCGCTTGCCGAGGTCGACTCCAAGCCAATAGGGTCCGCTAGAAGCCAAAGATTTCGTCGGTGAGGAGTTGGCTGTCAGGGTCTATGCACCGCGTTATCAGGTCCTGGCTCAAATACGCCATCTCGTCCTCAACGAACTCGGCTTCGAACTCTCGTCTGAAACGTTCACTCGGGAGTTCGCGGCGCATTTCCTCGATGAACTCTTTCTTTGCTAGACCAGCATCGATTACGGCTTGATAGCTGATCTTATGCTTCCTGAAATCTGGATTCTGCGCGAATCGATAGAAAACTGAGTCTTTGCCCCATGGGGTAGAGCTCACGATCAATGTGCCGTCGGTGGTTTGGAGCATTGGGAAGAGCACGTTGAAGAACACGAGCTCGTCATCGCGAAAGAACGCGGCCTCATCGCAGTTAGCTACGAGCATGTTATTGACAAAGTAGTTGTGGTTTCCCTCGACTTCGAGGTTGAAGACCTCAATTTCCTGCGCATCCTGTATCCTCGGCTCCACTGTCTCTTCTTCGTCAAGTGGTACGCCCGTCTGCAGAACGGCCCACATGTGACCTGATTTCCCGTGTGGGGCGTGAAGGTCTGCTTGCACATCTTGCAGGGTATCGGTTGCGGATTGTATCTTTGTCTGAGTTGTGCGTATTTGCGACACTTGGCCGAGCAGTAGAGACGCCACCGGCGAATTCTCGCCGTTTCGTGAACGTTGCGTTTCGGAGTGAAGATACGTGAACATATGGGGCAGATGCATGAGGGAACTGGTTTGACTTTGAACTTGTAAATCATCGTCGGATGAGCGTAGGGCCTGACAAGACCCAGGAATTTGTCGCGGTCTTGGGCGGGAAGCGTGAGGTAGTATCCCTTTCCCCGCGTGTCCTCTACCAAGTTCGCCGTGATGCTCCACGCCTTGGACAGCCACTCTTTCAAGAGCACTTGTTCGTCCTTTGAGAAGGCGTAGGTGCTCAGTCTCAACTCTCCATTGCTGGATTCGAGGCTCCCATCGTCCATGTACCAAACTGCCAAGGCGAGCGGATGGGTAATCTTCGCTAACCACCCTCGTGTGATTGTTTTCTTGTCGTGTGGATAGCACATTCGGCGAGCGTCTGTGAAGCATGGATAGGCACAGGTTGAGAAGCGAATGAGCGAACCACCCCATCCATCGTTCTTCACAATCTTTGGAGCGGTTCTCACGAACTCGCGCAAGAGGGAGTACTTGAACATCAAGTACTCGGCTTGTCGTGCAGAGTGCTGCATGCGAAGGTATGAGTTCCGTCGTCTCGGCCTGAGTCTTGATACCGAAGAGTCGCCCAACAAGCCTCCGTACAGGACTTGTGCTTGCATTTGAGTTAGCGGTTTGTCGGCATGCAAGGGGCTCACAGCGCATGAGCTCGTCGCCGGTGAGTAGATGCCGCGAGCTTATCTTTCCGAGAGGCGTGTAAAACTGATGGTCTGGTGTACACGACACTTCGCCCAACTCATGTCGAATCCGAACGAGGTCTCCATCATACTTGCGCCGGAAGACCCGAACGACCCGGCGTGGCTCGGCTCGTGCCGACCTCATATTGTAGGATAGAACGAAAGCCCCGACCTTGACTTCGCTTATCGGAGTGTCGGAACCGTCCGACAACAGCACCCGAACATTTCCGGGAAAGCATAGGACTTGATGAGCCGTGTAGCCTCGTAGGAGGTTTGGGCTGTTTGGGAGCGCTACGATCTGGCTGCCTTTCTTGAACCAGATGACGGTGCGCTGCATCTTCGTGATCAGTTCGCGTCGGGTAGGTTTGGGCATGCCCATGAGGAACGCTTGGATCCTATCCATCAGGATCATGGATTGCCTGAGACCAGGCGCGACGATCAGGCTGAGCGTGCGTTCATGCGTGGCCGCATACCAGATCATGCGGGCAGCTAGCGTTGTCGACTTGCCTGACTGGCGCGGCCAGATCACTATGATGCGTTTCTCCTTCTCTTCGAGCAGCTTCGCTTGGTAGGGGGTCGGCTTGAACTTCAGGAATGTCTCAGCGAACTTGGTGGCGGTCTCCATGTTCTCCGGAGTGAGTTTTGGAACCGGCGCTGTTAGCGTAGCCTCGTCTTGCTCAAGTCTACGCTTTCTTTCGGCCGCTCGTGCGCGTTTGAGTTTCCCTAGCCAGCTCATCGCGGGCGTTCTCCAGCTCCTCGACGAGTTCATCCACGTGTGCTTTGTCCTGCGAGTTGAGGACCGCCAGTTCGACCCGCATCAGCGCCGTCGCAACGCGCATCGCGAGCAGCCGAAGCATCGGTTCATCCTGGGCTTTGGCGTATTTGATGGCTTCCCGCAGCGCCTCCCAGCTGAGTCCTTCAAGTTCATCTCGCCTCTGCCTAGCAGGCAGCCCGGCGATGACGACGCTGGATTGGACGGTTACGATGAACCGTTTGATGGCACGGTCGAAGGACCAAAAACTAGGGTGTTTAACACCCATGTTTTCCGCCTGCCTTTCCAAGTACTCGACTAAGATGTCCCGAATATGGTCTGAGAAGCAGATGCCTTTTCGCGCCGCATCCAGCTCTAGCTTCACTCTCAAACTTCTCTGGAGCCTGATGCCTGAGACGCGGGTTCCCTTGGTCGGCAACTCCAAACAGATCCAGAACCGTGATTCGTCCGGCCACAGGAACGTAAAGTGGCGTCTTGGGTGGCTCGTAGTTGCGGATGATCAGCTGCTTGAACGTGGGTCGCTTGCCACCAATGATCTTGGAGACCGTCTCATGCGTCTTGACGCGATTTATCGGAAACCCATGGTAGAGTGCGCGTATCTTCGGATGGTCTCCGATCGTCATGAGCCACTTGCTCTTCGCATGCCGCAGGATGCCAGCGAGGTCTGTGTGATCGTGGAGCGTGAAGATGCCGAGCCTGTACTCCGTAGCGTCCAAGTACGGAGGATCCAAGAACATGAAGGTCTCTCGTGCATCCCGGTTCTTGATGCATCGCCTAAAGTCAAGATGATCGATCTCAACAGTCCTAAGACGGTCATGAATCGCTCGTATGCTGGCGATCGCGTTGATGATGCTCCGCGGGCGGCTCCGATTCTTCCTCTTCGCAAAAGCCCAGCCCTTGTACGGATGAGCCGCAAACGAGGACCGCATCACATACCAGAATCTGAGGGCTCGCTCAACCTTGTCTTCGGGCAAGATGCCGTTCCTAAGATCCTTCTTCCACTTCTCGTTGAGTTCGCGACTGTACAGGAGCCAGTCCGCCTTCTTCACGAAAGCGTCCACATCGTCGCGGATGACCTCGAACAGATTCACCAATTCGGAGTCGTAGTCGTTGTAGACCTCGAAACTGCTGGCAGGCTTGTTCAGGAGAAGCGCAGCGGCGCCGCCAAAGACCTCAACATAACACACGTGCTCGGGGATGAGCGGTAGGAGCCTGGGAACGAGCGCCTGTTTTCCACCAAGATATGGCAAGAGGCGCAACCGTGAAGGCAAAGAGCATCACCGCGAACGGGAAGGCGAATTCAGGTACGGGCTGACCAGCGACCGTGAAGCCAGTCTGCACGTATTGATGATCCCACGTGACGGTGACTGTGTAGAGGCCGCCTGGCGCGTCTTCTGGAATCGTGTAAGTGATCGTTGTGGGAAGGTCGCTCAATTGTAGATCCGCATGGTAGACGTTGCGGCCATCTGGACCGTCAATGTAGAGCTCGAGGTTCTGATTTCCTGCCCGCCTGCAAGCGCAGACTGTGACTGTGACCGTATCGCCGGGGTTTGGGAAGGGGTTGTCTAGCGAGATGCCGATCGCGGGATTAGTCTGCGACACTAGCAGCGCGGCAAGGAAGAGTGTCAGCCACACTTGCTAGCCGCCTCCGCTGCAAGGATCCCGGCTCCGCATAGGCTGCACGTGATTAGGACAGCGACGCCGACGCCGTCTCCGATTACCAGGCCGAAAACGAGGCCGACCAGGACTGCGACGATTGCGAGCGCTAGTACGAGGCCATCCGCCTCGCCTAATCCGCGCCCAGACTGGATGTAAGTGAACCGTGGGTGCAGACAGGAGGGGCAGAAGCGCAGTTGGGCGATCTGTCCGTTGGGGCCGCGAACGGGAACGCTTGTCATCTCCGAGCTGAGATGGAAGGTCTCGCATCGACTGCAGAGCTCGTATGGATCGCGACGATTCACGCGCACGCTAGACACATGCCACACCTTGTGCAGATCTTCTTTCGATCATGGAGCGGTTGACCGCAGTAAGGGCAGACGTCGACGGCCGTCATCGTGGCCACAACTCGAGACTCGTGGACTTATCGTGTGAGAAGGAAGAGCGCGACCGCAGCCTTGGCTAGTCGCGTGGTCGGATTTCGACGGCTCGTTCAATGACAAGCCCAATCGACAGATACGCGAGAATCGCCAGCACGCCGGTGAGCAAGATGGCGACCGCGAACACGATTACCAGGACGCGGGGAATAGGCAGGCCTCCGAGATCGCGAACGTTCAAGTTCCAGAGCTCTGATGTCAGTATGTAGCTTCCGCCGATGATGTTCATCAGGAAAGAGATGAGGAAGCGTTTCTCCGCTCGTTCCAGATTCTTCAGCGAGGAGAATCGTTCGCCTGAACTGGCGGCTTTGGTGAGGACGAGTTCCCGCTTGCGGATCAGATGCTCAACTAGGTTTCGACGATTCATTTCGTCTCGCCTTCAACCATTCGTATGATCGAGAAGCGTTCAGGCGACCAGCGCCACAGTTCCACCGCGGATCCGCCCGATTCGCCAAAGCCACCTTGAGACCGGTCGCGAGACGTCTGCGGAGCGTACCATGTCCCGCGGTTCGAGAGAGAAAGGATGACCTTGCAGGCTCACAGCCCGCCACGAGCGCTCTCTTCATGTCAGCTGCAGCGAGAGTAGGGTACGCTTGCTTCAGCAACGCGAGCGTCCCTGTCACGTGAGGGACAGCGTAGCTCGTGCAATCGAAAGTGTGGTATGCTCCTTTTGGCATCGAAAGCGGTGACGCTGCCAGGATCCGAGCGCCCGGCGCTACCAGATCTGGTTTCAGGCGTCCGTCGAGGGTTGGACCCCGCGAGCTGTCCCATGAAACTTGGTCGCGCTCGTTCGTTTTGCCGACCGTGATTCCGGACTCGGCGGCTCCTGGAGATCCGATCGTCTGGAAGCTAGGCCCCTTGTTGCCTGCAGCCGTTACGACTGCGATGCCGTTCTCGACGAGATAGTTGACTTCGCAGCTGACTGGATCCGTGCCGTCTGTCGGGAAGTCTGTTGCGATAGAGAGGTTCAGGATGTGGATTCCGAGTTCGCGTAGGCGCTCGCACGCGTCGATGACTGAGTGCATGTAGCCGTATGCGCCTAAACGATCCTTCACGACCACGATATCCGCTCTCGGAGCGATACGCGTGATCAACCATACGATGCCTGTCTCGTGGCCTACTGAATCGCTGATATCAGAACCCACGAGACTGAAAGCGTTGATCGTGCAATTCGCAAAGTCTGGATGCGAAAGGTCGATCCCTGTGCCCACGATGCCGACTCTAACATGTTCGCCGGTGAATCCCATGCGCCAAAGGGAGGGCACTTGGATCCGGTTCAGTGACCACACAGCCGCCACACTTCGTAAGAGAATCGTCGTCAACTGAGCGGACAAGATCGTTGTTCAGCAACGTGACAAGATCACGGGCATAGGTTCGCAGTAGCACGAAGCCTAGATGGGAGTAGACGCGCATCACTTTAGCGGATCCAAGCGTCTTGACAACGGCGCCCACATCGTCAGTGTTGATGAAGATGGTAACGGGTTGTCTCTCAAGTTGCGGGTCGCTCATGGTTGCGATCTGGAGACGAAAGTTCGCTGGCCGTAGCTTCGTGAATGGGAACTGGCTGAGTTCGCGTGCAAGTTCACCCGCCATGATGAGTCGCCCTCCAAGCTGCGAAGATCGCGAAGAGAATCGTCACGCCAAGCACGATGAGTAGGACTGCCTCCTCGAGGCGGACGTCAGCGAAGTGCCTCAAAAGCGAGACGAGAAGAAAGAGCAGGATTAGGAACATGCCAAGGTAGTAACTCAGTGCGAACCTAGGTCGCGCCGGTTGCGTTGCTTCCATTTCTGATCCACTTTTCTCTGAGGCGCTTCAGCGCTTCCTCAGCCTCGGGCGAGCGCCTGCGCGGTTCTAGTGCTGGCTGCTGGGGAGACGGCTGTTCAGGTTTCGGCGTTGACGTCGGCGCCTGCGGAACCTCTCCCGGGCTAGGCTGAGGCTCAACGCTTACACGCTCCGGTTTCGGCGCCTTTGGCGCTTCTTTTTCGGTGGCGGGGCCGCTGGGCCTCTCTTGAACCACTTCTTCAGGAAGTCGAACAGGTTTCTTCACCTCGATTCTTGGAATCTCTATCTTGCGGGGGATGATGTCGCGGGCGATCTCGTCTTTCACGAGCGCATCATAGACTGTGCAACGATGCGCGTACCACATCATGCAAATCCAGAAGACCAGGACGATCCAGTACCAGTTTGGCATCCAGATCTTGACGCCTGAGCGCCATGGATCCAGCAGCCAGAAGCCGCCGAACGCCCAGTTCGTCCAGGCTGTGTCGTTTAGTCGGGCATCGGGGTAGAACCAGAAGAACGCGAAGTCTTCCACGAGCCACGCAAAGGGATAGTTGCCCGCGAAAGTGAAGAGGAAGTAGCGTTTGCCGCGCACGAACATGCTACGGCCCTTGATGAGGCTGAACGCCCCGGTGATGCATGCGAAGAGAATGAGCATCGCGACTGAGTAGGTGCTGAAGTGGCCGATAATCCAGAGGTTTTGTGTCGAAAGCCATTGTTCCGTACCGTAGTCTTGAACTCGAAGAGCCCAACCCTCGATCCATCCGTATATCACGCCCGCGACTAGAGTTGTCAGAACCATTGCAGCTTGCTCAAGATCGAGCTCGAGTATGCGTCTAGCGGCGTCTCTTCCTGAGCTGGCGACTTGCACTAGGTACTTGCGCATCATTCTTCACTTCTTCTATGAGAGGGTACGCGCATTCGGAGCAGAACTTGTCCATGGGGTCCACCGGGGACCCACATTCGGGACACCTCGGCGATTCAGGTTCAGCTGGAGCGCTCTGCTCAACAACCTCCGGCTTGGGCGCCGGCGGTGCCGACTCAGCGAATATGGTGTCGACAACGTTCTCGAGGTACTTCTCCTTCAGACGTTTCTTGCCATCGGCCAAGTCGCGCTCGAACTGAACCTTCAGCTCTTCCTCAAGCGACGTCAAGCCTTTACGGTAAGCACGCTTGATCTCAAGCAGCTGCCTAAGTTCGCCGTTCCCATTCTCTGCTGTCATGCAGATTCACCTCCGTCAAGATCACAAGAATGCGGGAACGCCACGTTCCGGTTCTGTGCGTCCCGCCTTCGGGCGCTCTAGCAAATCAATTCAGGATCGAAACTCGGAAACGGATGCTACTCGGCGGCTTT
>Ga0315268_10003663_pt1 | contig 16820 bp, 19 predicted proteins | sample C1_top_MG_FD_204535 | JGI IMG/M metagenome (GOLD analysis project Ga0315268, IMG submission 204535) | Sediment microbial communities from Yellowstone Lake, YNP, Wyoming, USA - C1_top | ecosystem: Environmental > Aquatic > Freshwater > Lake > Sediment | place: USA: Wyoming | collected 2017-08-01
ACTCGTCTACAGGTAATGTGATCTGATTTTTTTCCATGCTTTACACCTTTTAATGGAGACTTTTGTTATTAACAAGATTTCAAGTTAAAGATTTCTGTTCAAATCATTTTATTGCATGTGTAAAAATTAGCCGAACCATTTTTCAAGAGTTGTTTTTCCTTTAAGTTTCTTGCTTCCTTCCTGCATCTTTTCTATGGCTTTTCTCACACGGTCTTCTGAAAAATCTCTTTGTCTACAGATAAAGTCGATTACGCCTTCCATGTTTGGTTCTTTCCACACTATTTGATAATTATCCGTTACTTTCGGATGTAGAAAAATCTCCCTGATTCTTTGAGGTTCAGCTGGAAACTCGGGGTTTTTCAGATATGGTAAAGCATTCTCTATGTTTCCATGCTCTTTTATCAGTTTTAAGGCAGTTTTAGGTCCTAAACCCTTAACACCGTCTGGATTAAAGTCAGTTCCAATCAATATACCTACATCAACTAGCTGTTCATGGCTTATCCCGCATTCGCTCAAAACATTCGCTAACTCAACTATTTCAGGCACGACTTCGATGAAAACATTTTTGCTTGGAAGCTTTCTTCGCCCCGAAATCGTAACGTTCCTCACAAGTTTTGGAGCACCAAAAAGCAAACTATCATAATCTTGGCTTGCACAGTAATCTGCGTCTCCACGCTTTGCAAGATAAGCTGCTTGAGCCTCTCCTTCGCTTGGCGCTTGAATCCAAGGTATCCCCATCAGATCTAAGAGCCTCTTGCTGTCTTCTGCCATGTAATCCTTTAAATGCGATGTAGCTTGCGCATACATGCGCGCCTCTTCAACCTTGCCTTCCTTCAACGCTTTTTCATAGCGTACTAGAGCCTCTTCTTTAACTCTCATACGCCTTTTGATTTCAACTTCCTTAAGCGCAGGTGGAATTCCATCAAACACGTAGATTGGTTTTATACCCATCTCCACAAGATTGCTCGTTCTGTAAAGAAGACCGCTTAAATGGCTTGTAACTTTTCCAGTACTGTCCTTCAATGGCGTGCCATCGGGCTGGCGGATTATGGCTAAAAATTGATAAAGAGCATTGTAAGCGTCTATGGCTATTGATTTTCCGCTTAAATCCTCAAGCTTAACAACCGTTTTCGGGACAATATCTCGAAGATTTACACCCAAAACAATCCCGTGAAATATAGGCATAGAACTGCGATAATAAACTTACGAAACGAAACATAGAAGATATAAGGAAGTCTTACAATTAAGGAAGCAAATTTGAGGAATGATAATGACTGAAAAAACAGCGACAATAACATTGGTTACATGCACAAGCTGTGGTAAGCCAATTCCACCAGCTGCAGAAGCCACAAAATTTCTTTGCCCAAACTGCGGAGAAATTCTCATAAGACGTTGCGCAAAATGTAGAAAATTTGGTCGCCCGTATAAATGTCCAAAATGCGGTTTCATTGGACCATAAAATAGGAGAAGATCCAAAAATGGGTAGTGTTATAATTGCTTATAAAATATTTCCAACAGACATAACAGTGGATTTTGAACATTTGAAGAATGAGATTGAGAAAGCTCTTCCAGAGTTTGCTTCAATCTATGGTTTTGGAGAAGAACCGATAGCGTACGGTCTGAAAGCCTTACTAGTTCAAATAAAGTTTCCAGAGGATAAAACTGGCGTGCTTGAAGACTTTGAAAAGAAAATGGAAGGAATAAGCAATATAAGCCAAGTGCAGACAATTAGTGTGCGCAGAATAAGCAGATAACCTTCAAACAGGCAAAGTTTATGTGAAATTGTTATCTTTAGAACGTTATGCTTGGTATGATTCTTGCATGATAAGACACACATCAAGTTAATAGGTGACGATGTCAACTATAAAACGAAAGGATTTATATAGGAATGAAATCTTGTTTCGAAACGTATTATACAGCAATAATGGGAAGGATTCTGATTGAGTGAAATACAATTACGGGTTGGCGACGCAAGACAAAGGGATGTTGGAAGAGGAATCGCCAGAATAGATCAAAAAACAATGCAGAAACTGGGCATATCAGCAGGCGATGTAGTGGAAATAGTTGGTAAACGAACCACCTCAGCAATAGCATGGCCAGCTTACAGTGAAGACCAAAACCGTGACCTAATACGGATAGACGGTTTCACACGCAAAAATGCTGGAGTAGCCATAAATGAATATGTCCTTATAAGACCTGCCAAAGTAAAAGGCGCCTTGAGTTTAACTTTGGCGCCGGTAGATATGCGTCTAAACGTTGATGAAGACTTCACAAATTTTGTCAAAAACCGTTTGATGGAAAGGACATTGGTGGAAGGAGACACAACACTGGTTATGATGCTTGGACATGCCATACCATTCACTGTGACAAAAACTCGCCCTCATGGTATAGTGAAAGTCATCACTGAAACAAAACTAACAATTCTGAACGAACCAGCACCAGAAGGGAAAGGGCTTCCACGAACAACATATGAGGACATTGGAGGATTACAAGAGGAAATTCAAAGAGTAAGAGAAATGGTTGAGCTCCCTCTGAGACATCCTGAATTATTCCAAAGACTCGGAATAGAACCACCGAAAGGAGTTCTACTTCATGGACCACCAGGTTGCGGTAAGACTTTGCTGGCTAGAGCTGTAGCAAATGAATCAGAGGCAAACTTCTTCTCAATAAATGGACCTGAAATAATGAGCAAGTTCTATGGAGAATCTGAAGCCAGACTTAGAGAAATTTTCCAACAAGCCCAACAGAACGCTCCCAGCATAATATTCATTGATGAACTTGACGCGATAGCACCCAAACGCGAAGAAGTAACAGGTGAAGTTGAAAGACGCGTAGTTGCGCAACTTCTCGCGCTCATGGATGGATTATCAGGCAGAGGAAACGTCATAGTAATAGGTGCCACAAATAGACCTGGCGCCCTTGACCCTGCCCTTCGCAGACCAGGCAGATTTGATAGAGAAATCGAGATTGGTGTTCCAGACAAGCAAGGAAGATATGAGATACTTCAAATTCACACGCGAGGAATGCCGTTGGCTGAGGATGTGGACCTTAAAAAATTGTCTGAAATGAGTCATGGATACACAGGCGCAGACCTTGCAGCCTTATGCCGTGAAACAGCAATGAAAGCCCTCCGCAGATATTTGCCGCAGATAAACCTTGAAGAAGAGCGGATACCACCAAGTGTGCTGGAAAAAATGGAAATAAAAATGGAAGACTTCATAAACGCCTACAAGGAAGTAACGCCAACAGCCATGCGAGAAGTATACATCGAAGTGCCAACAATCCATTGGGACGACATAGGCGGATTGGAAGAAGTCAAACAAGAGCTTAAAGAAGCGGTTGAATGGCCTATCAAAAATCCAGAAATGTTCTCAAAGCTAGGCATAAAACCGCCGAAAGGAATACTTCTTTATGGACCACCAGGTTGCGGTAAGACTTTGCTGGCTAGGGCTGTAGCAACTGAAAGTGAAGCCAATTTCATATCGATTAAGGGTCCAGAAGTATTTTCAAAGTGGGTTGGCGAATCTGAAAAAGCCATAAGAGAAGTTTTCAGAAAAGCCCGAATGGCAGCCCCTTCAGTAATATTCTTTGACGAACTGGATTCGCTCGTGCCCCGCAGAGGATTGGGCTATGCCGATAGTGGAGTATCAGAACGTGTCATCAGCCAGTTGCTGACTGAGATGGATGGAATCGTAGCTCTGGAAGACATAGTGGTAATAGCGGCTACAAACAGACCAGACATTGTAGACCCCGCGGTGCTTCGTCCTGGAAGGTTTGATAGGCTAATATATGTGCCTGAGCCCGATGAGAAGAGTCGCCTGCAAATATTCAAAATTTACACGAAGAACATGCCATTAGCTAAAGACGTGAACCTTTCAGAGTTAGTTATCTTGGCGAAGAATTATTCAGGCGCTGACATAGAGGCTCTCTGCAGAGAAGCAGCTATGCATACTTTGAGAAGAGACGTCAATGCCAAAGAAGTTACAATGGCAGATTTTCAAAATGCAATAAAAAAGACTGGACCATCAATCACCCCAGACATGGAAAAATGGTACAAGAGCTTTATGCAACAAGCTCGGCAAGTTCAGAAACCAACAACACCAGTTGCTTAGGAGCTGCAACTTTTGCCTATGAAAACTTGGAAAACTCGTCCAGCCTTCTATTTTCTATTAGAAATTTTGAAAAAGAAAGGTGCGATGGCTGACACGGAGCTTTTTGAAGCTTTAAATGAAGAGTTTAAAGATTTGGGCTTTAAGGATTTTAACGAGTTGCTTATGCGTCTAGAAATTGGCGGAAAAATACGCACAAGTTCTATGAGTCGCGGAAAAAGACGAATCGAGCCTATAGCATAAATAATTGTTCCAGCAGAATCATCAGCGTGCAATACATGAAGGCGACGTCAGATGCCATAGTTGTTGGTGCTGGACCTTGTGGTTCGTTTGCTGCTCTAAACATGGCAAAACATGGCGCTAATGTAGTGGTTTTGGAGGAGCATGAAGAAGTTGGTGTCCCATCCCATTGCGCAGGTCACTTGAGCATTAAAGGTCTCAAAAGTTTAGGCTTACATCAACTTTCTGCAGAAATTGTTGAAAACTCGTTTTGCGGAGCAACTTTTTACTCACCGAAAGGTAGGAGTTTCTCAATCCGTTTTTCTCAACCAGTGACCTGTGTGGTAAATCGTGTTCTCTTTGATAAGTATATTGCAAAAATGGCTGAAGACAATGGCGTAGAGTATCGGCTAAACTCTCGAGTTGAATCTTTAATCATCGAAAATGGATTTGCAAAAGGAGCTATTGCTAAACAAAACGGAAGAAGCTATCAGAAATTTCTGTCTAAAATTGTTGTGGATGGCGAGGGAATATCCTCAAGAATTTTAAGACAGACTGGACTAACGGGTCTTAATCGTCATATGCTTGTTAATGGCGTGGAAACAGAACTTGAGAACGTCAAAGACGTAGAGATGGATACGGTTGAAGTCTTTTTAGGGAAGAGTTATGCTCCAAATTTTTACGCGTGGCTTATTCCAAAAGGCGATGACAGAGCAAAGTTAGGATTAGCTGCAAAAACCGGGAACCCAAAAGAGTTACTTCTAAAACTCATGGTTAAACATCCGATAGCTTCAAAAAAGTTGCGAACAGCAAAAATTTTACAGACAAATTTCCATGCATTAACGCTTGGCGGACCAATCAAAAGAGCGTATTCAAACGGATTCTTGGCTGTTGGCGACGCAGCATCACAAGTGAAGCCTACCACTGGTGGTGGCGTAATTTTTGGTATGACAAGTGCAAGAATAGCGGCAGAAGTAGCTTATGAAGCTTTGAAGAGAAATGACTTTTCTGCTGAGTTTTTAAGTTTGTATCAAAGACGTTTTGCTGAAATTCTGGGTTTTGACATGAACGTTATGCTTAGGATTAGGAAAATACTTAATGCAGTATCTGATGAGAAGCTTGAACGCATTATTAGCCTATGCTCAAGAATGGAGTTAAATAAAACTCTAACTAATTTTGAAGATTTAGATTTCCAAGGGAAAGCACTCATCAATGCTTTACGCTATCCTCGAGTGTTGGCAACAGCAATTCTTTTTTCATTCTTTTGCGCAGCTGAAATCCTCAAAAGCTAATCGTGGAAACATTTCTATCAATTATTTACGTAAAGCATAAAAATTCAATGAAATGAGTAAGTAATGATGATGGTGTATGGTAAAATTTGATGATTCGGATTATGCACTGTTAATGATGTTGATGAAAAATTCTCATAAAAGTGATAGGCAATTAGCCAAGCTTTTAGGATTGTCTCAACCAACCGTAACAAGAAGACGAGCAAAGCTTGAAAATAACTTTATTGACGAATATACGGTCATACCAAAATGGGAAAAAATTGGTTTTGAACTTGTTGCATTCACTTTTGTGAAAAGTCGAACTAAATATGGAAAAGCTGAAAAAAGGGATATTGCTCTACAGAAAACTAAAGAATGGTATTATAAACAGCCTAACGTCGTTCTTGCTTACAGTGGACAGGGGATGGGATGGGACGGCATATGTGTTTCATTCCACAAAAACTATTCTGATTATGTGGATTTTATAAGGAGACATGATTCGGAACTTTCTGATTACATTATCGAAAGCCAAAGTTTCATTGCCGACATAAATCCAGGAGTCGTAGTGAAACCGTTGAGTTTCAAATACCTAGCGGAAACAAAATGAGTAATTGTTTAATGCTAAATAGTCTTATCATAATCTTTACAATTAACCTCAGAATCTGTTAAGAACAAACCATGAAGAACGGTTGAAGAAAGGACATGTGTGAATTTCGTTACAAGCAAGTTATCGTTTTTCGTTCCGACCTAAAATTAAGCAAAGGAAAAGTCGCGGCTCAAGCTGGACATGCAGCAATTTCTGCAGCAGAAGAAGCACGAAAACATCACCGAACATGGTTGGATGCATGGACAAGCGAAGGACAATGTAAAATAGCAGTTAAAGTGAGAAACGAAAAAGAATTGCTAGAGTTGGAAAAACAAGCAAAGGAGCTCGCACTTCCAAACAGTTTAATAGTTGACCGAGGACTCACAGAGATTCCTCCAGGAACAATAACTTGTCTCGGCATCGGGCCAGCCCCTGCAGAGAAGATAGACAAAATAACAGGGAAACTTCCTCTCCTTTAAAAAGGCGAGGATAGTTGTTGATTCCCAAAGTTGACAAGTTAATAGGCATAGAAGCATTTGCTACAAAATCCTCAGGTACCGATGGGGTCATCCGACAGTCTGTTGAAGATTTTGTTGTTAAAGAAGTTCTTGTTGACGGTTCAAAGGCTGAAGTAAGCAAGCCTTTGGGAGAACATCAGGTTTTGGGTTCATCCTCTGTCAGAAACCGTTATTTATTGTGCGTTTTAATCAAGCGTGGTTGGGATAATTTTCAAGCAGTTAAGATGATTTCTGACCAGTTGGGCATAAGCACTCGGCAAATTCAGATTGCAGGCATAAAAGATGCTAAAGCGGTTACAGCCCAACACGTAACTATCAAGAATATGACAATAGAGGATGCCACGAAAGTTAGAGTTAAGGACATAGAAATCAGCCCAGTAGGGTATTTACGAAATAAACTCTCGTCATATTATCTTCTGGGAAACAGCTTCAAAATCACCATACGAGCCATAAAACACTCTAAGCCTACCATTCAAAGAAGAATAACAAAAACCATCAGAGAAATAAAAGAAATAGGCGGTATTCCAAATTTTTTCGGACATCAACGCTTTGGCACAACCCGTCCAATAACACACCTAGTCGGAAAAGCCCTTATCAAAGGAAACTTCAAAAAAGCTGCAATGCTCTTCTTGGCTAAGCCGAGTCTTCATGAGCATCCCGACTCTATGCAAGTTCGACAGCAATTACAAGCCACGCAAGATTTCAAAAAAGCATTGAAAACTTTTCCAAAACAACTGCGCTATGAACGCTCAATGCTTAAGCATTTAATCCAAAAACCAGACGATTTTATAGGCGCCTTTAGAAGACTGCCAACAAAATTGCGGGAGCTTTTTCCACAAGCATATCAAGCCTATTTATTCAACAAGTTTCTAAGCAAAAGAATTGAAAGCAAAATTCCATTAAACAAAGTGGAAGTGGGCGACTACGTTGTAAATGTGGAACGTTCTGGGCTACCAATGCTAACAATGCATAGAACAGTAAGTGTCGAAACATTAGCAGAAATAAATACTACAATTGAAATTGGGAAAATGCGCTTGGCAATTCCTTTGATCGGTTTCAGACAACATTTTTCACAAGGTGCTCAAGGAGAGATTGAAAAACAGATACTTGAAGAAGAAGGCATTTGCCCAGATGACTTCAAAATCAAAACTATGCAAGAAATAAGTGCCAGAGGAGAATTACGAACCGCAATAACGCCTTTGAACAATTTTTCACATGACGAAATCTCGAATGATTCAGCCAACCCATCCAAACGTAAAGCAGAATTAAGCTTCATGCTATACCGAGGTTCCTATGCAACAATCATGCTAAGAGAGGTAATGAAACCACACAATCCAATAAAAGCAGGATTTTAAACCAAGGCTAACATAATAACAATGGAGCTGGGTGAAAAAACCTAGGGAGAAGGGGCAGTATCGGGTGGTTGCATCTCCTAAAATCATCATGGCGTAAGCCTAAACTTATCTCTTGGATAAAGTGTGACTTCACGTATGTTTTTCTTTCCAGTCATCATCATCGTTAATCTTTCCAAGCCTATAGCCCATCCTGCATGTGGTGGCATCCCATAATCAAAGGCTTGCAAATGATACTTGAAAGATTCAGGATTCAGTCCCTTCTCTTTTAAACGCTTCATCAAAAGCTCTTTAGAAGATATTCTTGTCCCACCAGAAACCAGCTCTATCCAACGCCACATCAGATCAAAACCCTCAGTAAGCTCTGGATTACTCTCTTTTGGCTGTATATAGAATGACCTCGCCTGTTTAGGCCAGTCAGTTATGAAGTAGAAGTATGGATGAATCTTGCCAAGTGTTCTGAGGGCTGTTGTTGGTATGTCTTCGCCCCAAGGAATATCTATGCCTTTTTGCTTTAACTCTTCGAGAACTCTGTCATAGGCTAAACGTTTGAAAGGTAATTCTGGTATTTCCACGCTATGTTTCAATGTTGTCAATTCTTTTTTGCACTTTTCACTAATAACTTTGCAAACATTCTGCATCAACTGCTCGAGCAACTGCATCACATCCTCTGCGGTGGCAAACGCTTGCTCGATGTCTATTGAAACAAACTCGCTCAAATGCCGCCGCGTGTGTGACTCTTCAGCCCTGAAGAAGGGACCGACTTCAAAAACCTTTTCAAGACTCAGCACAAGTTGTTCTTTATACAACTGTGGGCTTTGAGCAAGAAACGCTTTTCTATCGAAATATTCAACAGAAAAAAGTGCTGCGCCACCTTCGGTTGCGGATGCTATTATGCGTGGAGTGTGCACTTCAACAAAGTCTCTTCCGAAAAGGAAATCCCGAATTGCTTCAAGTGCAGTGTGCTGAACCTTAAAAACGGCAATGTTTCCTTCTTGACAGAGGTCTAATGCCCTTGCGTCTAATCGAACCTCCAAGTTTGCGGGCGTTTTTCCAGTGATGTCAATTGGCAATTGAGATGTGGCTGTGCTGAAAATTTTGATTTCATTCGGTACGACTTCGACGCCTCTGGGTGTCATGTCAGTTTTTTTCACAAAACCTTTCACGCCTATGCTATATCTCTTCTGCAGAATGTCAGACTTCGACAATACTTCGTTGCTTACTTTTTTTCGCGGAACCGTAACTTGAATAGTGCCCTCTCTATCCTGTACTATAACAAATCGAATTCCACCTAAATCCCTAACGTCTTGAACCCAACCAAAAAGTGTAACCTCACGCCCATCCATTTCAGGCTTGACATCAACAGAATAATGTGTCCTACACCAATCACCAATAGAATCAAGCTTCATAATGCTTCACGCTCAACCTAGTTCCGCAAACTCCACTCGCAGGGTTATGTTGCGAACTTTACGGGCAATCTCCTTTAAAGCCTTTACATCAAAAGGCGGCTGCGACCCATGCCTCTTCTTCAAAATAACCCTAGTTTCAGTAGTTCCATCAGGCAACCAGATAGTATTAATCGTTAATATGCTTAATGGAGCAAACAAATCCTCCAAAAACTTCCTATCATCAACCCCATACTCCAAAACACGGACACTTTTACCAGTCTCCTCACCTAAGGCTTTAATGATTCTTCCACCAAAGCCTAAAAGACGAGGCACATCGCCATGCCCAACAATTATCGCCAAAGTTTTTCCAGCATCAACAGCCCCATGAAAATAAACATTCTGAAGAGAAGGATACTTCTCCTCTAAAGACAATAATAAACGAGCAATTTTCAAATCTAATTCGCTGACCTCGCCAGACTTAAGTTTAGCTAAACACTTTTGGCACAGCATCCCACTCTTTAAGCAGAAACTGCATAATACAGTTTTCACCCAGTAAAGCGCCCCTTTACAAATAAAGGAGGGGCGGCGGAGCATTGCAAATCCATACGGAAATGCTATTTTAACGTTCCATCGTAATTTCGATTGTACTAACGTTTGTAGGCGTGCCACCCTCTTCTCTGGGTGTCATCTGCTGCGTTCCAATGCCAACTCTTTTGATCTTGACATCTGGCAAGAATCGGCGTCTCACAACTTCAACAACGTCGACTGCTCGGCTTATTGATCTTCCCCTTGCTTTAACATTCACTTCTTTTGCTCCGCCGTGAAAGAGGGTTATGCAAGCCAGTACATAGTTCATTACTGGCTTATTCCCGATCAACACTGCGTTGCTTTCAGACATTTCGTTCCGCCTCGCTCCTTGTTTTCATATTTTCTATTGGCTTCATAACCTTTTTTATCGGTAAATAAATACATTACGGTTTTAGGTTCTATTCTATAAAAATTGGAAAGTGGAAACTATATGTTTCAAACGTTATGTGCTTGCTGAATGTTTAAATAAGTCGTACTAATGTAAAATTTAAACTTAACAAAAAGCTAATCGGAGAAGAGCAGAATGGAAGAGCTTACCAGACGTTCGTTGCAACTTTTAAAAATGCTTTATGAAAAGGGCAAATCCACAAGCACTTATTCGCTACATGTGAAACAAGATGACTTGGCAAAGCAACTAGGCATAAGCAGGCAAGCATTAAACGTTCATCTAAGGAAACTTAGAGACTTTAATTACATTCGCACTGGCAGAGGCTTCATAGATGTGACTGAGAAGGGACTAAACACTCTTGGAGTCACTTCAAGCCCATCTTTTATACTTGTTAAAGTTTCGCCTCTTAAAAGAATGTATGCCTACGAAAAAATCAAAGAACTCAAAATCCAAAGAGCCTTTCGCATAGCAGGAGATGTTGATGCTCTCTTGCTGGTAGACCGAGAAAAACTCGATGATGTACTGAAAAAGTTATCTTCAATTGATGGCATACAAGACACAAAATCCTATGTCACCATAGAAACCATAAAGTGAGGAGGAAAATCGCAAATGAAACTTTTTGAATACGAAGCAAAAAACATACTTGCAAAGTATGGCATTCCAACTCCTAAAGGTGAACTAATAACAGCTGCAAATCAAATTCACGAAGTTGCTGGCAAGCTAAAACCACCGTTTGTGATTAAGGCTCAAGTTTTGGTTGCTGGAAGAGGGAAGGCAGGAGGAATCCTCTTTGTTGACTCTATCACAGATGCGGAAAGAGCCACAAGCCAATTGCTGAGCATGCAGATAAAAGGCATACCTGTCAGAAGCGTTTGGGTTGAAGAGAAAATAAACGTAAAGAAAGAGCTTTACTTCGGAGTAACAACTGACAGATTTAACCAAAGCTACTTTGCAATCGCTTCTGCAATTGGCGGAATGGACATAGAAGAAGTAGCCTCAAAATCTCCTGAAAAAATAATCAAACTTACAATAAATCCCATGCATGGATTTCACTCTTTCCATGCCCGCCAAATAGCAAGAAAAATAGGTTATACAAGCAGTCAGCTTTCTGAACTTGGAAGAATTTTTGAAGACTTATACCGCATTGGCATGGATTATGACGCAGAACTGATTGAAATGAACCCCATAGTAGAAACCGTTGAGGGAAAATTCGTTGCAGCAGACGCCCGCATAATAATCGATGATAACGCACTATTCCGCCATCCAGAATATAAAATGAGACTGTTAGAAAGCGAAAGCGAGCTTACGCCCCAAGAAATAGAAGCCGTGAAAAACGATTTGGCATATGTCAAATTGGACGGAGATATCGGTGTAATAGGCAACGGTGCAGGACTCGTGATGGCAACGCTGGACACGATTCAATATTATAAGGGAAAGCCCGCAAACTTTCTAGATGTTGGTGGTGGAGCACCCGCAGAAAAAATAGCCACAGCACTTAAAATAGTGCTCTCAGACCCAAAAGTCAAGGCGTTATTCATTAACATTTTAGGCGGAATAACACGATGCGATGAAGTAGCCCACGGAATCCTTGAGGCAAAAGCAAAAGTTGGAGTGACAAAGCCTATGGTCATTCGGCTTGTAGGCACAAATGAAGAAGAAGGAAAAAGAATACTAACTGAAGCTGGGATTCACGTATTTGAAAGCATGGAAGAAGCGGCGCAAAATGTTGTAGAAATCTCCAAACATGGAGGCAAATAATTTTGGGAATAATAATCGACAAAAACACTCGCGCAATCGTCCAAGGTATTACTGGAGCCCAAGGAAGCTTTCACACCAAACTTATGTTGGAGTATGGAACAAAAATCGTCGCTGGCACATCCCCTGCCAAGGGTGGTGCCCAAATTCAAGGCATTCCCGTTTACGACACTGTTGAAGAAGCACAGAAGAAGCATTCAGCCAACGCTTCCATAATCTTTGTCCCCGCTCCTTTCGCAGCCGACGCATCCCTAGAAGCCTTAGAAAATGGGATAAAAACAGTTGTAATAATAACAGAGCATATTCCAATCAAAGATGCAGTAGGCATAATGGCATATGCAAAAGAAACAGAAGCAACAATCATTGGACCAAACACGCCAGGAATAATAGCTCCAGGAGAAAGCAAACTTGGAATAATGCCGGCACACATTTTCAAGTCTGGCTGTGTAGGCATGGTTTCAAGAAGCGGAACTCTAACATACGAAATAGCTGCAAGCCTAACCAGAAAGAATTTGGGACAATCTACATGCCTCGGTTTAGGAGGAGACCCGATAACAGGCTTAAACTTTATAGATGCACTAAAAATGTTCGAAAATGATTCGCAAACGAAAGCTATTGTTTTAATAGGCGAAATCGGCGGTAACCTCGAGGAACTTGCAGCTGAACACATTGCAAAAAATAACTATCCAAAACCAGTTGTTGCATTTATAGCAGGGCGATCAGCGCCCCCTGGAAAACGGATGGGGCATGCTGGCGCGATAGTGATGGGCAAAGCGGGAACGGCTGAAAGTAAAATTGAGAAGTTCAAAAGTGCAGGCGTGAAAGTAGCTGAAAAACCAAGTGATGTAGCTGGATTATTGACAAAACTCACCCTTTCCTGAAAATAAAAATCGGAATTTGCAACCTCGCCATGCAAAAAGTATATTTTCTAGTAGGTTATGTGTGTTCTGATCACGAAAGAGAGGTTAACCGAAATGCCTATTATGGATCCGCTTAAGAAGACCATAGCTCAGAAGCATAGGCTCTACATGAAAATCTGCAGAGATTGCGGTGTAAGAAACGCTGCGACAGCAGTTAAATGCAGAAAGTGCCGAAGCAAAAACCTCCGCTGGAAGAAACGAGAACTTGTAAAGTGATTCTTAGAAACAATAGCAGGTACCTTCTTTCACTGAAGAACACCATACAAAGTTTCCATGTTAAAAATTGTGTTTGCACATCCATTCTTTATTAAAGGAACAGCTTGACCAGACACACCAATATCATTCAAAATTTCACCGCTTATCCTTATCTCCTCACCGCAAGCAACCCCAACAATGCCTTCATAAGTTTTGTCCTTCAAAATTTTTGACACACACGAACTTCCAGGAAGAATATAAACATCATAGCCTTTCTCTTTGGCCATAGTTACTGCCTTATTGATTAAACAGTCGGGAGAACAGTGAGCGCAAATATACGATGGAATGTTTGGGTCAAAATTTGCTTTGCAACGATTATCCATATATTTTCTGGAACAGTGTGGTAGAAAAAGTGCTTTCTTTTTGGCTTGTATAAATTTTTCTCTTTCGCAGAGATTTCTAGCTTGCATTTCTATAAGGTCTTGAATGAGAAGCACAGCGTCGGACAAGTTGAGACCTGTTGCCTCTTGAATCTTGAACTTTTTTATCATCCTTTGTGCGGTTCTGCCAACTTTTTTATGCACGTTTTTTTGATAGCCAACCTTGGCAATTTCTGTGAAGAAGAAACGTGGAATCCTTGAAAGGTCAAATGCAAATTTGTATGGCATAACCTATATGATAGATGAACAAACCTTTAAAATTAACTATTACTTAGACTTATATTTGTGTTAGCTTATATATGTAGAAAATGCCAAACTCTGGAGGAATGACTGTGGGTTTACTGGATCGATTGAGAAGGAAAAAAGAGGAGAAGAATGTGGAGTTAGGGACAGAAAATAAAGAAGTAATAACCGAGCTTGAGAAGCTTTGCGGAGATGACAAAGAGACCTTTGAAGCGTTAGTTAACGTAATGTTTCTTGATCCCAAGAAAATTGAAACTTCAATGAAAGAGGCTGTTGAAAATGCAAAAACATTTGAGAAGGCAAAAGATTTGCTAAGAGCTAGAATATGGTATGAAATTGCAGGTGGCTTGGCAATCTATGAAGGAAATATTAAAAAAGTCGCTGAATACTTTGGCGAATGCGAAAGACTTTCGAACATGAAGTATCCGATATTGAAAGATCCAGAAAAGGCAGTGACTATGGCGCAGGAATACTACAAAAAATATCTAAAGTCCTAATTTCTGAAAAAATTATGACCGAATGTAGATGCGAGGGACGAAAGAGGTTCAGCGTTTGCTTGGTGATTTTTCTGTTTCTTCAGCATAGCCCAAAAGATCTCTTAGGGATTTTACTTCCTCGCGTAACATGCTTACTTCACTTTCAAGAGCATTAACCCTTGATTCAGCAACCTTCTTTAGTTTGTCAATTTCAATGATTAGGTTTGCACGTTCTGTTTCCAAAGTTTTTATTTTTTCCCGAAGATTCTTCAAAGTCTGCATAAGCTCTCCCTTTATACCTTTAATTCTCTCAATCATATTTTTAATACTTATTGTCTCTTCACTTTTAGTTTCAGCTTCCAAAGCGGCTCTAAACCTAGCTTTACATTGTGGGCATTCGAAAATTCCCATGGAAATCTTGGTTTCTCCACCTTCTCCAGATGGTTTGCGAGCGGTAAAAGGCCAAGTTTTAACTGGAGTAGATACTTCAGTCCCGCATTTTGGACATTTAACCAACTCCTAACCCCCATTATAATTATGCTGTTTTGTCTAAAATGTGTTTTGTAACAAGCTTTCAATTGGTTTCTGAGCAAATTTTTAATTTTGAATGCGCAAGATATAGAATCGATTTGGTGAAAAATTATGCAGGTTACTGAAATGAAGACCAAGCTAGAGGAGAAAATTAGGGCGCTAGAAAAGGAAAAAAACATGCTTTTAGAGGAGGTTAAGCAGCTTAAGGAAGTTGTGGAATTGAGTCAGAAAGCAAAAGATTTAGAAGGTGAAATCGGCAGGTTGAAGAATGAAGTTAAAGCATTGAAGGAGAAGCTTCCTCAGGAGATTCTTCAGGAGCTTGGTGAGTTCACGGCTCTAGTACAGAAGGAAAATGATGAAGAGGAATCTTTTGGAGGAGAATGCCCCAGCTGTGATGAGGAAGAATTGCTCTAGAAATGTTGAAGAAAGTTGGAGGTTGGGTGTTAGAAAAAGAGGGGTTAAATGCTCATTTGAAACATTAATCGTTCAACAAGTTCTTTGTAACGGTTTCTAATAGTGACCTCGGTTACCTGTGCTATTTCGGCTATTTCTCTTTGGGTTTTTCTTTCGCCAGTCAGCACAGAAGCTATATAGCTTGCGGCTGCAGCGATGCCTGTTGGTCCGCGACCTGAAGTTAGTTTTAATTCTTTTGCTGCAGTTAGAATTTTGTGGGCGATTTCTTCGACTTTTCCTTGCATTGTTAGCTGGGCTGAGAATTTGGTTATGTATTGGCTTGGCTTGAGTGGTGGTATGGTGTAGTCGAGTTCTTTTATTAGGAAGCGGTAGCTTCTGCCTACTTCTTTCTTGTTTACTGTGGATGCTTGTGCTATTTCTTCTAGTGTTCTAGCTAATCCGCATTTTCTGCAAGCCAAGTAAATGGCTGCGGCGGTTACGCCTTGAATTGATCTTCCGCGTATTAGCCGTTCTTTAACAGCTTTTCGATAGATTACTGAGGCTGTTTCAAGGATATTCTTTGGAAGATTGAGGTTATTGGCAATTTTTGTGATTTCAGATAATGCAAACGCTAGGTTGCGTTCTGTCGCATCAGAAACTCGTATGCGACGTTGCCATTTTCTTAGGCGATAAACTTGTGCCTTTTGTCCTGGTGATAGGCTTTTTCCGTAAATGTCTCTGTCATGCCAGTCAATCATTGTCGATAAGCCTTTGTCGTGGATTGTGTAGGTTAGTGGTGCGCCTACTCGGGTTCGTTTTGACCTTTGTTCGTCGTCGAATGCTCTCCATTCGGGTCCTCTATCAGCTATTTTTGCGGCTACGACGAAACCGCAGTCCATGCAGACTATTTCGGCGCATTCATAATCGCGCATGAGTCTTGTGCTGCCGCATTCTGGGCAGCTGTGAACTTTTGCGGATTCGGTGGGTCTTGTTTGTAAAATTGGGTCTGAATCTTGCCCCTCTTCATCATCGCTCATCTATATTTTCTCCTTTCTCCTCTTGGCGGGGATATGTATAACGTTTTATTTGCTAATCCTTCGAGTTTTGTGAGTGTGGGTTTTATTGAGGCGTATGGTGAGGAGACAGGTCCAAATATGTCGAAAACTTTTCCAACTTGTTTCAAGTTTTCATCAACAACCGTTTCACCGATTTTCGGAGTGCTTTCGGTTTTAACTATTATGTTTCTACTTGGACTTACGTGGAGGACAAGGCCTAATCTCTGCAAATTTTTTTAATTCCCCTATCCAAAAGCGAGAATGGCTCAACGAAGCAGATTATTTAAACCTTTCTACGTAAATTTGCAAACGAAGCTGGTTTGCAGCAATTCAATTGCAGTTTAAATCAAATAACCAAAGAAAAGTGGGCAGAGTGCGGTTTCTCTGAGGCGCCTT
>Ga0315268_10003664_pt1 | contig 16820 bp, 20 predicted proteins | sample C1_top_MG_FD_204535 | JGI IMG/M metagenome (GOLD analysis project Ga0315268, IMG submission 204535) | Sediment microbial communities from Yellowstone Lake, YNP, Wyoming, USA - C1_top | ecosystem: Environmental > Aquatic > Freshwater > Lake > Sediment | place: USA: Wyoming | collected 2017-08-01
CGTGCTTACGTTATCAACTTAGAAGCCGCCGGAGAGAAAACCGTAATCGCTAGACCAGAACACATTAAACCATATACATGCTAAAGCATGGATGAGGGACCTAGTTTGCCTAAGAAATGTATACAAGAGAAAGTTATTCCCATCTCTGAAGTTAAAAAAATCTTGGAAGCTAAAAATGGTGCAGAATTAGACCAATTTCAACAACGAACGTTGGATTACACAGTAAAATTCTCTAAAATAGATCCAAAGAGGGCGGAGGAATTAATGAATAAACTTGTTGAGAAGTTTGCCCTAGAAATAGAAGAAGCGGTTCAAATTGTAAATTGCATGCCAAGCAGTATAGAGGAATTACGGGTTTTTTTCACTGCTGGCAAGCGAAAGATAATTGCAAGCACTCAACTTGAAGAAATGCTGAAAATTCTGGATGAGTGTCGAAAAAAAGAATAGTTTTTGGCGATCTGCTTTCTAGCAATAAGTGTGGATGCAATTATGGAGAAGTCCAAGAAGTACGAGGAGTACGCTCGTATCTTAGATTACCTTCCTCATGGGCGGCTTAGTAGAGACAAGGCAGCCTTTAGAGCGGAGCCAACCATTCAACTTATTGGCGAAGCTTATTTCACCCTTCTTGAGGCAGTTGCCAAGGAAGGAACAACTTTCGCTCCACATGAGAGAGTTTACGTTGGGAAAGATCTAAGAGAGAAAATTGAACATATAACAGGACGCATAAGCTACGATGAGCTAACCTCCAATGCGAAAAGCGAATTACCAATCGTCATCGAAGAAATAGTGAAAGCGCAAGAACAGCGATTTATGGAGTTTTTCAATCAAGCACAAGCTGTGACTCCGAGAATGCACGCGCTCGAGCTTGTACCAGGAATCGGAAAGAAATACATGTGGGCAATTATTGAGGCAAGGGAAAGAAAACCTTTCCAGAGCTTCGAAGATCTTAAGACAAGGACAGATCTACCCGATCCTACCAAATTACTCACTAAACGAATAATTGAGGAGCTGACCGGTGAAACTAAATATCGGTTTTTCACTCGCACTCCGTAATTACAAATGGCGAGATGAATGAACCTTCTTCGCGAAACCAAGCAACTTATCAACCTCTATGGCATCAAACCAAAGAAGCGACTAAGCCAGAGCTTTGTTGTAGATATTTCCCTTTTGGAGCGAATGATAAATTTCGCCAATGTAGGATCTAACGATGTGATTTTAGACGCTGGTGCGGGTTTCGGTTTTCTGACCTCAATGCTTGCAGAACGAGCAAAAAGGGTAATCGCGGTCGAACTCGACCCAAAAATAGTGAAAATTCTCACGCGCCGAACTCAAGCCTTGGAGAACGTGGAAATTATTTGTGGAGATATCTTGCAAACTGATCTTCCTTCATTTAACAAAACGGTTTCTAATCCTCCCTATGCGATATCTTCAGCATTGACATTTAGACTTCTAGACCGTAAACCCGATCAAGTTGTTTTAACTCTCCAAGAGGAGTTTGCTCATAGGTTAATCGCTACTAAGGGGAGTCCAGATTATGGACGACTAACTGTGACAACACATTATAGAGCAGAAATAGAACTTTTGGAGGTAGTTTCGAGGCGTGCTTTTTATCCTCCGCCTAAAGTCTCATCGGCAGTAGTTCGTTTTACACCGAGAAAAGCACCATTTACGGTTTTAAATGAAAATTTTTTCTTTGATTTAGTCCGTGTTCTTTTTACCCAGCGAAATCGGAAAGTTCGAAAGGCATTAACTATTTTTATGCGTGATCACCTTTGTTTTGAAGAAAAGGAAAGTAAAGAACTCATCGTTGAACTTCCATACTTGGAAGAGCGGGTTGACAAACTAGCTCCTGAGGACTTCGGACTTCTTTCCAACGAAATTTTAAAGAGGATCCGCCAATTATGAAACAAATCTTCTATAAGGGGTATGTTTTCAAAATCCCCGATCTGGTCTACATGCCATCAGATGACACATTTCTGCTTGCTAAATACCTCAACGTCCATCCAGGAGAAATTGTCCTTGACATGGGAACTGGCTGCGGAATCCTTGCAATATTGGCAGCTGAAAAAGCGCGTAAAGTTGTTGGTGTCGACATTAATCCATATGCAATTTTATGTGCATTGAAAAATGTCAAGTTAAATGCTGTTAACTCAAGAAAAATCGTGTTTCGTCAAGGAGACCTCTTCGAGCCGATTTCTGCAGATGAAAAATTTAACCTTATAATTTTCAATTCGCCATATCTTCCTGTAGAAGAAATTAAAGAAGGATGGCTTGAAAAGGCTTGGTCGGGAGGTATAAACGGGCGTAAAGTTATTGACCGCTTTGTTAATGTTGCTCCAAATCACTTGAAAGAAAACGGGCGAATTCTCCATCTACAATCAACTCTTTCAGACGTTGACAAGACCGTGGAAAATTTACGTAAGCGCAAGTTAAGTGTTCGCGTTATTGCTGAAGAAAAATTAGAGTTCGAGACCTTGGTGTTAATTCTCGCTAAGAAAACTTAGTTTTCTCAAAAACAGAAATTCCCTTTTTATTATTTTGCATGGATCTCAATTACATCTTTGTCTTTTAGAATATAGTCTCCCCCAACCCTCTCTCCCGGATACTTGCTAGATCCCCAAATTCGTGCATATTTAAAGTTCCTGTAGAGAAAACTATGAATTTCCTTTGCTATTTCTATAACTGTTACACCATTTTTCATAACAATTGGCTTCGGAGATGGTTTTTCCTCGTTTGGTTCCTTCGTATAAACTCTTATGATATTAAGAGCTTGGAAGATGGTTTTACCCAAGTCATCTAGACCTAGCCCAAGTTTACACGACGTTACAAGAATTTTAAGTTTATTAGCGCCGATTTCTTTTAATCGGTTTACATCGAATTTGGCTTTTTTAACATCAGCCTTGTTTGCAACAATTACAGTAGGTTTATACACAGTGCCCTCGAAGACTGCGTCTTCAACATCATCTAAGGTTGCTTTGCCATAAACCTTCACAAGTGCTGTCTGAACTCGATAGCTTAACAGCAGCCGTTTTACATCATCGGCCGTACAGCCTATTAATCCCCCAATTATCTGGATACCAGTCCCAACTTTGCCCTTCTCGATTTCTACTCGAGCTTGTGGTTTTTCAACTGAAATCCTAGCATTTTCTAATTCCTTTTTAATTAATTTAAATTGCTTACATGGGTCTTTACTTAAATCGATCATGATAATTAAGCCATCAGCATTTCGTGCCAACGCTAGGACTTGTAATTCCCAACCTGCACCCTCTGATGCACCAACGGTTAATGCAGGGCTTTCTACCAGCTGGAATTGTAAATCCTCGTATGGGAACATTCCAGCAACCGGCTCAGTTGTAGCGAATGGGTACTCTGAAATTAGAGGTTTAGCATTTGTCACCAAGGAAAGAAGGCTACTTTTGCCTACTTTCGTAAGACCCAAAACGGCTATTTGCGCCGCTCCTTGCTTCTCAATAAACCATCCTCTCCCAATTCCATGAGATCTACGTCTCCTCTGCTCTTCTTCGATTTGCGCTCTAAGTGTTGCAATTTGCCGTTTTACATTAGCGCATAACTTGCTAGTTCCCTTATGTTTTGGAATAGAAGAATAGAAATCTTGCAAAAGTCGGATTTTTTCTTGTGGAGTTTTGGCTAAGGCTACTTTTGTCCATTTTACTTTACATGCCGCTGGTAAGTTTGTGACCATAAACTCTCAATGATTTAGTTTACTTTCTCTCTTTAAAAGTCAAGGGCGTGTCTGCAATGGACCCAGTCGTTTTCGAAAAATGTATAAGATACGCCCAGTTTCACTTATTCTTGTCTAATGAATTTCGTGAACACTCCAAAATAAAAACCAGAAGTCGTCCAAATGAATGAATAACATAGAATTTTCCAAGCTCAATTATTATGCATGTTATAAGGTTCTACATCCAAATGGTCCAAAAAACTCGGTCATTGTAGCTTCACTAAGAATCTACTTGCTAAGGAAGTTTGCTGAACGATTTTAGTCTCTAACGAAAGTTTAAATACCCCTGGTAGATACCCCTAGCCGATATGCTAGATCTATTGTCATGCTTGCACAACTTTAGGTGAATTAAACATGAAAGGTAAGAATTATCGTGAGATACGCGGTATGGCGTATACAAGGAAAAAATTCATTCATGGGTCTCCACCTCCCAAAATCAGCAAATTCACTATGGGAAATACCCGTGGTAATTTTGCGTATCGAGCATTACTAACATCTCTTAGTGATGTACAGATTCGTCATAATGCGTTAGAAGCTGCACGTATTGCGGTGAACAAGGTCCTTTTTGATAAGCTCGGTGAAGCAGGATACTGCCTAAAAGTCTGTGTTTATCCGCACCATATTCTTAGAGAAAATAAGATGATGGCTTTTGCTGGTGCAGACAGATTGCAGGAAGGTATGCGCCGTTCGTTCGGTAAACCGGTCGGGTCTGCGGCAAGAGTTAGAACCGGTCAAGCATTAATCGAAGTATGTGTTAATGAAAATGGCATGGAGACTGCGAGGGAAGCCCTCCAACGTGGTGCTAGTAAACTTCCAACTAAATGCCAAATCATGATAGAGGAAAGCGCAAAAACCGCCGCCTAACAAGCGAGTTTTTAATGCACATTTGCAATCGGCGCTGGGAAAACATGTTTGACTTTGAAAAAGACCGCTTACTAGCAGAAATCACAAAGCGAAAGGCAAAGAAAGTTCTTCTTCAATTTCCCGAAGGGCTAAAGACCGAGGCTTTTGCTCTCTCCCGTTTAATTGAGAGCAAAACAGGAGTAACGGTGTTTGCCTCGGCAGACCCCTGTTATGGAGGATGCGATCTCGCCTTAGACGACGCTTTACGGTTAAACGTTCACCTAATCGTACACTATGGGCATACCCCATATCTCAAACGCATGCCAATACCAGTAATCTATCTAGAGGCGAGAGCTACTGTGGATATCAGAATGGCGGTGGAGGCAACTATTCCACTGCTTAAAAATTTCAGCCGAATAGGATTAGCTACCACTGTTCAACACATCCACCAGTTAGAAGAGGTTAAAAAATTTCTTGAGGAGGCTAAAAAAATTGTCGTCATTGGTCCAGCCAGAGGGCGCATTAAGTACAATGGGCAAATTCTTGGGTGCGACTTTACCACAGTCAAATCTATTTCTAGCCAAGTTGACGCTTTTGTATTTGTTGGAGGTGGTGACTTCCATCCATTGGGAATAGCTCTTGCCACAGGCAAGCCAGTCGTTGTGGCGGATCCATATGTTAACAAAGCCAAGGCAATTGAAGATCTAAAACGCAAAATATTACGACAACGATGGGCAGCAATCTCTAAGGCTATGGAAATGAAGAATTTTGGTGTGCTTCTTGGTGTTAAAATAGGTCAAAAAAACTGCCGATTGGCTGTGTCGATTAAGAATCAATTGCTCAGGGCGGGAAAAGAAGCAGTTATATTAAGTGTTCATGAAATCACTCCCGAGGTCTTAATGGCTTTTACAAACATAGAGGCGTTTGTTGACACTGCTTGTCCTCGGGTAGCTATTGATGACGCGGCAAGATTCCCAAAACCAATTCTAATTCCCGAAGAGGTTCAAGTGATGCTTGGAAAAATGGATTGGTGTGCTTATGCAAAAGAATTTCATTAAAGTTTGGATTCTCAACCAGGCTAATTCAGTTGAAACTAAAATGTAGCAATCTTCTCTGGAATGCGCTTGTCGTCAGGTGTTATTCATTATTCTGTTTGTGTTTTAATGCGATTTGAACAGAGAGCGCAGTAGTTGATAACATTCAAAACGATTTACCGATTATAGTTCATAAGTATTCGATATAGATCCACATTTACTGTGTACTTCTTCCTTGTATGAAATGGGAATACGTGTGGGATTTCCAACTCCATCGGGAATATGGCGTCAACGAAACCACGATTTAATTCTATGAAATGGCATAGGTACTGGCGAGTAGTTTGTTTATGCAGCGAATATATGACTTGGGCCATCGTCATCGCTTTTGAAAGAAAGAGTCTATCCATATGCCTTCTTTTTGTCCCAAACGGTGGATTCATGACTACTGTGTCAAAAGGACCTTTAATTGCCGCAATATCAGCGATCACCCACTCTACATCAACTGAAAGTTTTTGTGCGTTCCGCCAGGCAACTTTTATGACGCTTGGATCAATATCAACTCCAACAACATACTTAGCCCCAATTAGGCCTGCACCGATGGCTAAGAGTCCACTTCCAGTTCCTAAATCAGCAACTTTCTTGTCACGAATGTCTTGGTGGATGAAACTTGATATGTAAAGTAGCTCAGCTGCCAATTTAGGTGGGATGGTATACTGTTCAAGCTTAGGCCTAGGAAATGGAGGATTATCTAACTTACTCAAGACTATCTCAAGTTTTTTCTTACGTAAGACCACTATCTATCCACCATCATCAAGGCTTATCTATAATGCATTGTATGAACCTAAAGATAAAAAATAACAAACGTTAGCCATAGCACATGGTGCTGACGTTGCTTTATCTTTTCTGACAGCTTTCTATGTGCATTACCTACATATTCCACAATTAAAAGGAAAGTTAATAGGCTTCCACGGTATAAAACTGGCAAAGGAAATCAGAAATTCATAAGGAATTTCGTTTCAACCTGTGGAGTAGAAGCAATAGAATATTTCTTATGAAAAAGGTTATACCTCCTATATTCACGTTTCATGAGAAGAGGAATTGAAATGTCTAAGAGAAAGAACGAAAGGAGCGGGCAATTCGTGATTCCAGGCGATCGATTAGGTGTAATAGAGGAATTTTTGCCTGGTCAAGGAACCTTCGTTAAGGATGGATCAATTTGTTCGTCAATTACTGGACATGCATTAGTTGACATGCCTAACAAGACCATTTCAGTTTATCCGCGCGTACACTTGCCCGTCATCCCATATGAAGGAAGCGTAATCGTCGGGCAAGTTTCCAGCGCTCAAGAAAAGAGTGCTAGTGTCCGGATCTTAAAAGTGGAGAAAAGAGATATACCTGGTGTTTTCACTGGTGTTCTTCACATCTCAACTGCCAGTGGAGACTATATCAAAACTATGTATGACGCCTTTAGACCTGGCGATATTGTGCGTGCAAGAGTTGTCAGCAATAAAAACATGACGTATCATCTTTCAACAGTCGATAAAACTTTGGGGGTTCTCTTCGCCCTTTGTTCCCGTTGCGGTTCTCTTCTAAATTTACGAGGTAGTGTTCTTCAGTGTCAGGCTTGTAAAAACATCGAGGAGAGAAAAATTGCCGTGGATTACGGCATAGGAGTAATTTAGTTATGAATGCACTGAGGGAAGAACAATGAAAATTATTCTTTTAAAAAAAACTGTAAACGAGTTAAAATTTAAAATTGAAGGCGAGGGGCACTCGTTCTGTAATGTCCTCCGCAAAGTACTCCTCGATGAGAAAGCAGTTGAATTCGTAGGATATGATGTGTCTCATCCGCTAACCGCTCATCCCGTAATATACCTTCGCACGATGGGACGACGAAAACCTGAAAAAGTGCTACTTAATGCTGCAAAACGGCTTGGTAACACGACCGAAGAGTTTCGAAATGCCTTCTTAAAGGCGATAAAAAGCGAGAAAACCTAGTCCGGCGCGTTCTATGTGCTCTGCTTACCATGAAAAATTTACAGGAGTTAGATATAATTACCGAAACTTGCGCGAGATCCTTATGGATAAAAAATTGGCGCAACTTGGGGACGCATATGTAAACTTCGTCTATTCTTTAGCTCTCACAGAAATGCATGGCGAACCGATTGGTGCTAGGGTCAGTAGCGATGTATTGGCTAAGGCACTAAAAAAGGCGCAGTTAAGGAAATTCCTGCCGATACGGATTGATAGGCACTCCCAAGGAGACGCGGCCGAAGCACTAATCATATACGCGTGGTTACAGGGAGCAATGTCACTCCAGGAAACGGTGAAATTCATAACTGCTCATATTAGTAATCGTGTGGAAGCTTTCACTCTGTTATTAGAAGAAATAACTAGAAGAGTAAGAGTATGACGAAAAAAGCCGAAGTGGCAAAGTTTCGTGGAATCAAAGCAGAAATTCGTATTCTTGGTCTTGATGATGGAAAATTCGTTCCACGCTCAAGGAGTATGGTAGACATTATTGGGGTTGTTTTTCGTGGGGGTCACTGGCTTGAAGGAGTTCTACGCACTGAAGTACAAGTAGATGGGCTTGATGCCACGGAGAAAATTACCGACATGGTTGTTAAGTCTTCGCATTACGATCAACTCAGGGTGTTGATGCTAAATGGTATCACTTTTGGTGGCTTTAACGTTGTTAATATTAAAGAGCTTAACAAAGCCACCCGACTTTCTGTCATCGCATTAACAAAGGAAAAACCTGACTTAACAAATATCAAAGCCGCGCTGACTAAACTCCCAAATTGGGAACTGCGATGGAGAGCCATCGAAGACGCGGGGCCCATCTTATCTGTCATAACAAAAGCTGATGCTGAGCCGATTGGCGTTCAAATAGCTGGGATACTCGAAGATGATGCCAAGAAAATTGTAAAGATGACTTGTACCCATGGCAGCATTCCTGAACCAGTCCGTGTAGCCCATATAATTGCACAAGCCGTCTCACGCTCCAAAACTTCGCTCTAGTATAGGTAAACCAAACCCCTATTCAAAGCCAAAACTTGACAAAAAGTTTAAATTAAGCGCATGGAATCTCAACGAATGCGACGGTGAAAGCATGGAGTTCTGTCCAAAAGACGGTATGCGGTTAATCCCAAAACCTAAAACAAAAGGAAAAACCAAAGTTAATCTCGTCTGCCCAAGATGCGGCTATGAAAAAGAAGTAACCTCCAAAACAGCTACGACGCCCAAGACAATTGAACACGGACCAGAAGAACAAATAGCAATAATCGACAAAGAAATCAGCAAACTAAAAACAATGTCAACAACCAAAATTGAATGCTCAAAATGCGGCAACACCGAAGCCTACTGCTGGATGGTGCAAACCCGCGGTAGCGACGAATCACCAACGCAATTCTTCCGATGCACACGTTGCTCCTATACATGGCGTGAATATTCATAATTTTATGTAAAACGTTTTCTTTTAACGCTCCTTCAAATAGGTTTTTAGGTTAATTTGAAAGTTAATTGATAGAAGCGTAAGGAAGGGCCCGTATATTGTTCAAGGTTAAATTAACTGATGCGAGGCTTTGGCGCAATCTAATGACGGCAATTTCAACTCTTATTGATGAGGCTACCTTCAGTGCGAATGCAGATGGAATCGCTCTGCGCGCTATGGATCCGTCTCACGTTGCAATGGTGGACTTTTCATGGTCGAAGGCAGCCTTTGAAGAATATGCGTGTGACCAACCAATGAAATTTTGCGTAAACATAAGTGAGATGTTAAAACTACTCCGAGGGGCAGGGAGTGATGAGATACTTGAACTCTCATTGGATGAGCAGACCGGACGGTTAAACCTTCGATTACAAGGGAAGTATGTTAGAACGTTTAGTATGGCGACGCTTGAAACTACCGGTGAAGAAGCACCAGTTCCAAAAATCTCTTTTAACGCCAAGGCAAGAATAACAACTGATTGCCTAAAACAAGCAATGGACGACGCTGCCACCGTCAGCGACCACGTACGTCTTGAAGCTTCACTAGAAAAATTCGTTTTAAGAGCAACTGGTGATCTAGGAAGCGCAACTATCGAACTAGAAAAAGATAGTGAGGCTTTACTAAGCCTTGAAGTTAAAGAAGAGTCGAAAGCAACATTTAGTCTGAATTACCTCGCGGAAATAATTAAAGCCGCCTCAATAGCCTCTGATGTTGCAACAGTTGAATTCTCGTCAAATATGCCAATAAAAATTGATTTCGAACTAACGCACCAAGGTAAACTGAGTTATTTCCTTGCTCCTCGGATTGAAACTGAGTAATTGTGCTCACGATGTAAAATTAACTCAATAATGACTATGAGTAAAGGCATTTAGTAACCCTTATCGCATTCTATTTCTTGTGTGTAATTATGCTAAATATTAAAAGCGATTTAGCAAGGTACCCGTTTACCATTGAGGCTGCGAAGTATGTTAGAAGTTTAGGATTAAACTTTAATGATTTGGCAAGCTCGGCCTATATTCAAATCTTAGATCGGGCTGAGAAACGAGTAGAGGAAGCAATTCTCTATAGCATGGTGAGCGGGACATGGCATAACGATGACATTGAGATACTTTCTTTTCCAGTTTCCATGATCTTAGTAATAGCTGCAGGAGAGTCGTTTTTAAAAAGAAGGTACGCGTTGGCCGAGGCAAAACGCGCATATGGTTTATTAAAATTCGAGAATAAGGAAAAACTAATTACTATAGCAATGGGGACGTTCAACTGGAGAATTAAGTCGCTAAACGTGACTATTGCCCCGCAAATATACGATTTTGCTCTAAGTTTCGCTGATTTCTTAAGGAATGCCTGCGTTTTTCATGAAGATAAGTGGAAGCTTGTAAATCGTGTTATGTTTGGTGGAGAAATTTATTTAAGCAAAGAGGAGGTCGCCCGACTTCTTCAAGAAGAGGTCCAGAAACATATTCAAAGCAAACTCGAAGGCAAAACGGAAGTTGATTTGCCTTTTCCTATTCAGCAGAGGGTTGAACGTCTTAGGCAACTGCTTGTAAAACATAAAGAGGAAATTCGTGTAGAGGAGCTACCGCGAGGGGCAATAAGCGCAGCGTTTCCACCATGTGTTAAACATCTTTACGACGTTTCCCTCGCTGGACAACATATTCCACATATTGGGCGTTTCGCGCTTACGTCATTTTTGTTAAATGCAGGGATGGGTGTTGATGGTGTAGTTAAATTGTTTAGTACGTTGTCTGATTTTGACGAGAAAATGACCAGATATCAGGTGGAACATATTGCTGGCAAAAGAGGCTCAGGAACAAAATATACTTCTCCAAATTGTGATACTTTACGCACGCACGGTCTATGCCCTGGTCCCAATGAAATCTGTGGGGGCATCAGGCATCCGCTCATTTACTATCGGAGAAAGTTGAAGACTATAAAACTGGAGGTTGGAAAAGGGCGTGAACAAAAACGAGGTAGATGAGTTTATTCGCCATAAGTTTGCTGAATATTATCGCATTCAAGCACCTAATATTCAACCTCCCTCAGCAATCGAAAGACGAGAGTTTGGTTTTGTCCTATTCAAGGAAAGAATGATGATGAGACATAAGAGCTTTAGAAATCCCGTTGACCTTCGGCAATATCTTGTTATCACTGCTCCTTCAGATGCCTACTTCTCAGCAGCCTACTATGAACGACCTGAGGAAAGCATGGAAAACAAGGGATGGATCGGGGCTGATTTAATTTTTGACATAGACGCTGACCACATTGAAACACGGTGTAAAATAGAACATGATCTTTGGGTCTGCCAGTCATGTGGAACGCTCGGAAAAGGGCACCAACCTGAATTATGCCCGAAGTGTGGGGCTCGAAAATTTGAAGAGAGAAGTTGGTTATGCGAAACGTGTTTAGAGGCGGCTAAAACGGAAACACTAAAACTTATTGATATACTGCAAAGCGACTTTGGGTTTTCTGATGGTGATATTTCTATTTGTTTTTCCGGTCATAGAGGCTACCATGTACATATTGAAAGCCAAGTTGTACGAACACTTGATCAACTTGCCAGAAAAGAAATTGTAGACTACGTTATGGGAACCGGGCTTAATCCCCGGCTTCACGGATTGGATGAACGAGGTTGGAAAAAAACTCAAATTATTGTTGGACCTGACCTCCATGACCCAGGTTGGAGAGGAAGAATTGCTCGAGGGGTTTACGACTTTCTCGTGAACATTGCATCTGAAAAATTTGAAAACGCGCATGATCTAAGAAAGCCAGTTGTAGATACTTTAATTGAATATAGGGATTTAATTTTAGAAGCTTGGCGTAGGAAGGCTCCGTGGGACGCGGTTAAAGGATTGGGAATAAAAACTTGGGAAAAGGTTATTGCGCGAGTTATATCTCGTCAGGCAGCGAACATCGACACTGTTGTTACAACAGACACGCATCGGTTAATTCGTTTGCCTCAAACATTGCATGGTAAAACAGGTTTAAAAGCCACCGAAATCTCGGTGAAACAGTTTGAGAGCTTCGATCCTCTTAGTGAGGCGGTAGCATTTAAGACTGGAACGTTAACTGTTAGCGTTGTTGAGGCGCATCAATTTCGAATCGGTAACGAGGTTTACGGACCATATAAAGAACAGATTCTAGAGTTGCCGACTGCTGTTGCAATGCTTCTTCTTTGCAAAAAAGTTGCGAACATCGTTAGGTGATTAACATGTACGAAGAACTCTACCAAGCTTGGAAACGAGAAAAAGAAAACCGTAAACTACAGGTACTTCCGAATGACTTTTACAGCGTTGTTAGTCTATACATGAAAGGCCTAAGTGAGGAGCAACGGATGCTAGATGAGCACTCAGTAAAAACTAGATTACTTGCGGAGGAGCTTAAATATGCTAGGAGATTAATCTCAGACCTACTTTATCTAAGAAGCCGGAAAATTCTACAAGAAACTTTCATTGAAGGTGCTAAACTTGACGGCATATTAACTGTCGAGGAAGAGGTACTATGTGCTAACATTGCTTCGTTCTTCAAAGCTTTTGATAAGTTAGCTGCAGCCATAATCAGTGGGCGTCAACCAAAAGTAGGAGAAACAGCATTAGCAAAGCCAAAAAAGATATTAGTCAGATTCCTCCGTGAAATCCCAGCCATTATAGGTACGGATATGAAAACATATGGTCCATTTAAACCGGAGGACATAGCAGGTTTACCTATGGAAAATGTCGATGCACTTCTTAAGCAGGGTATAGTTGTGAAATTAGAGGTAGAAGAGTAATGAAAGTTCCGAAACTGATCTCAACATATTGTCCTCGATGCAAGAAACACACTGAACATACTGTTACATTATATAAAAAAGGGAAAGATCGGGCACTAGCTATTGGAAATCGAAGGTATACGCGGAAACAACGGGGTTACGGTGGACAACGGGTAGAAGAGCAGAGAAAATTCGCAAAAACAACGAAGAAAATGAGTTTAAAACTGGCATGTAAACTATGCGGCTACATAGTCCAGAGGCATGGTGTGAGGCTCCGGAAATTGGAAATTGCAACATAGGAGGTTGAATCTTATGGTAAGGTGGACTGAAATTATTCCAAGACCTAAAGGCTACTTTATTAGGGTAAAATGTTCTGAATGTGGAAATGAGCAAATTATGTTTAGTTGCATCACCATGCCTATTCATTGTAATGTTTGTGGCGGGGTGTTAGCTGAATCTAGCGGGGGAAAAGCTGTCATCAAGGGAGAAGTTGTAAATACATTAGAGTAGAGCTTAGAGATCTTTATTACTGAAACTTCTTTAACTTTACATTAACGAAATTACTTAAAAATAAACAAAAAGTGGTTTAGGTAAATAAAATATTTAGTGTAACCTTCGGTTATGGGGACTGAAATGAGCAGTAAAAGTGTATTTCCAGAACCTGGCGACTTAGTGGTTGCAACTGTGTCGCAAATTATGCCTTATGGTGCCTATGTTACTTTAGATGAGTACGGAAAGGAAGGGCTGCTACACATATCTGAAGTTTCCTCGAGTTGGGTAAGAAATATTCGCGATCATGTCAGAGAGGGACAGAAGGTTGTTCTGAAAGTTCTTCGTGTAGACGCTGAGAAGGGGCATGTTGACCTTTCACTAAGAAGAGTTACTGGACGGGAAAAGAAAGAAAAACTGTTTGAATGGAAACGCGCCCGGAAAGCTGAGGCATTGCTAAAAATGGCGGCTGAGAAACTCGGTGTATCGTTTAATGAGGTAAACCAAATTGCAGGAGTGAAAATCGAAGAGTACTATGGCGGACTATATGAGGGTTTAGAGGATGCTTCAGAGCGAGGAGAGGTTGCGCTAATTAAGTTGGGTATTCCTGAAAACTATGCAAAGGTTTTGGCAGAAATCTCAAAGGCAAAGATTCAAATTCCAAAGGTCAAAGTTAAGGGGGTACTTGAATTAACTTGTCCTCAACCTAAAGGCGTAGATATCGTTCGTGAGGCGCTGATTTCTGCCAAGAATTTTAAGAGACCAAGGGAAGCGGCAGTGGAAATGTATGTTGTCGGGGCGCCTCGTTACCGCGTTGAAGTTTCTGCCAGAAACTATAAAGACGCTGAGAGACTGCTTCAAGGAGTCATTGAAACCGCTGTTAAGGCGGTTGAAGCGGCAGGTGGTTACGGTACTTTTAAAAGACTAGAGGCATAGCGGGCGTGTATCGTATTGGGTTGGCTTTTACGAAAGTGCGAAACTTGTGGACGGTATACTTTACCTCACGATAAGTGTCCATATTGTGGCGGTGTACTTCGCGTTCCGCACCCTGGAAAATTTTCAATTGAAGACCGTTATGGGAAATACAGGCGTGCACTAAAGGAGGAAACCCTTGCCAAATGAGACAGACGATCATTCGAGAAACGAGTAGTGTAACTTTAAAAAATCCGTTTTTAATAGAGGGTCTCCCAGGTTTAGGGTCGGTTGGAAAAATCACCGTTACTTACCTTGTTAAGCAACTTGAGGCGCGAAAACTTGCAGACTTATATTCTCCATTTTTTCCATATCATGTAATTGTGGATAAAAACGGAAGTGCGCGGCTTCTTCGTGGCGAATTCTTCTATTGGAAAAACGAGACACCTGAAAAGAATGACCTTATACTTTTGACAAGTGATAGTCAAGCCCAAACGCTCGATGGGCAATATGAGATCGCTAACAAAATTCTCTCTTTTGCAGAAAGGTACAATGTAAAGACAATCCTAACCGTCGGTGGATATGGGGCTGCGTGTATCGCTACGGAGCCACGGGTAATTGGTATAGCAACCAGCAAAAACTTGTTGGATAGGTTGGTGGAAATAGGCGTTAGCATCGGCTCGCCTGGAACTCCAATAGTTGGCACAGCAGGTTTGTTAGTTGGGCTTGCCCGTTTTCGGCGCTTAAATGCCATTTGTCTCTTAGGCGAAACAACAGGCTACATGGCAGATCCCAAGGCGGCGAAAAACGTCATAAAAATACTGCAGAAATTTCTCGATTTAGATATTGACCTAAGCGATTTAGAATGTGAGATTCAGAAATCGGGCGAGGCTTTAAGAAAAGTGGAGGAAGTTGAAAAAAAGTTGGAATTTTTTGAAAAAACACGCCGCAAAGCCGAAGGAGAAAGGATAACCTATATTAGCTAGCCTAAAGAAAGTCCGCCTCCTGAAATTTTGTCTTAGGCTTAAAGAAGCTCAAAGCGCTCTAGTAAATTACTTTGTAAATAAAGACTAGCTTATTTGAAGATGAGTATACTAGGTTAAAGTGGTATGGGCGCTGTAACCCGTACATGGTTGTACGCTCGGTTAAAATTCCATAAAGCATGAGCTTGGTAATCACAGAGTTTCTGTTAGGAAGACTTATCGGTAGCCTAAATGTGGAGGTCAATTCATTGTCTGCAAGTTGAGTATCGTTAAGTCCAGCAATTTTTGCCATCCAAGGCCACTTGACTTCATCGCCATAATATGTGCCAAGAACAAGCGTAGTAAACACAACAATATATGAGGCATGATATTGTTGGAGAATAGGTAAAGCTTGTGTCTCATCAGATAAATAAATGAGAGCAATATTCTTTATCTGCGTTGAATTTAGGGTTGCATTATCGGCTAAAGATGTTCGGTTAGCTAAGACCGTAATGTAATATCCGTAGTCCCACCAACTGCAAACCACCCCATCTGGTGGGGTGTTACTACGCAGCCACGCGCATGCTTCTAACCAATCTCCATAATACTGCCTTACCGGAACTGTGGAGGAGGCGATTGTCACTGGTTGATAGGCGCCATCAACTCCTCGCATTAATGTTGGAAGAAGCATTAAGAAAATTACAATAATGAATGCGGCACCAAATTCAGGCCCCACTTTAGAGACAAAACGAACTTTTCTCCGTGGAAAGATTGTGACTCCTCTTACTATATCAACAAAGGGTTTAACGATTTCAGAGGTTGCTACCGCTCCAAGGATGCAGAATGCTGGCGCTAGGATTAACGTCAATCGCACCATCGATGCCGCGAAGTAGAGCGACGTTATTCCAAAAATAGCTAGGTATACATTTTGATTTGTGGGATGTCGAGCAATAAATAAGAATCCCAGTGGAGCTAAGAAAACGAGAACGCCAAGTTCGTAGTAAAATGTTGCCCAGGTTGCAGGTCTGTGTTCAGCGACGGATTGGACGATGGGCATTTCCATACGAGCAAGTGGGTTGAGGACGGAAATCATTTTTCCTAGTAAAGGCGAGATGAACCCATACATGTAAAGAATAACAAAAGTGGCTATTGCTGCCGTCAGAATACAACCTGCTAAGATAGCGCGATTTTTTAACGTTGTAACTTGTCGTGCTAATTCAAATGTGCAAAGGATCACAAGTACGATATAAACTGGAAGAATTCCCGCTGAATACAGAATGGCATAACCAGGACGAGGTACAGATGCAGCAAATGCCAAACTAATCGTCATTACTGCACAATATGACAACAAAAGGCGACTGTTATATCTTCGTAAAGCCACCAGAACTACGGCGAAAAGTGCTATTAGATCTACTCCATAGTAAAAGGCGCCCCAACTGACGTTCAGATAGCCGAGAGTTAGTCCCGCAGCAATGAAATAAATCATTGAGGAAGTAGTGGACCGTTTTAAGTCTATGGATCTTACGAATAAAAGTGAGGCGAGTATAAGTGCGAACACTCCGATGGTTTCATGTTTGTAAAATCCAAGATATGTTCGACTGAT
>Ga0315268_10003665_pt1 | contig 16811 bp, 13 predicted proteins | sample C1_top_MG_FD_204535 | JGI IMG/M metagenome (GOLD analysis project Ga0315268, IMG submission 204535) | Sediment microbial communities from Yellowstone Lake, YNP, Wyoming, USA - C1_top | ecosystem: Environmental > Aquatic > Freshwater > Lake > Sediment | place: USA: Wyoming | collected 2017-08-01
GAATGGGGTTCAGGGGGTCGGAGGTTCAAATCCTCTCGTCCCGACCAGAGATTAAGAGAATTGCCAGGGGTTGGCTGGCAGATGGCGGCCGGCCCCATTTGATTTTAGGGCCAGGTATCCGTCCAGTCATTCCGGCAATTTGTTCTCCCCGCCGGATTTCTCCCTCCCGCGCCTTGCAAATTATGTTAATTTGTGATTTAAGACCAAGAGGAAATGTTTCAAAATGTTTCGGGCTTTTGAGCCATCTCCTGGGCCGGGGGGCGGCGAAGCCCATCGCCAGGCGGGGCCGAGGCTTAACGTGGTCAAAGAACCCAACGATCTGGAGGATCTGCCCGAGGGTGACGGGGTTCTCATCGTCTCCCGGGAAGGCCGCATCCTGTCCGCCTCCCTTCAGGCGGAGCGCCTCTTGCGCACGGAGTTGGGACGGGGCCAGGCCCTGGCCCTGAAACACCTGTTGGGGGCCAAATACCTGCCCCAGGCGGAGCTGGCCCTCAGGGAGTGCCTCAAGTCCGGGGTGTCCCGGGCCAACCTGCTGGCCGAACTCCGGGCGGCGTCCGGCCGGAGCCGCTTCCTGATCTACTCGGTCTCTCCCTTGTACAATGAGGAGGAGGTGATTACCGGGGCGGTCCTGACCTTCCGGGACAGCACCCTCAGCCGGTCCTGGACGGACTGGTCCGGGCCGTCCCTGGGGGAGCGGGAGGGGCTGCTGGACCACCTGTCCCAGGGGGTTTTCACTGTCAACACCGCGCTGCGCCTTACCAGTTTTAACAGGAAGGCCGAGGAAATCACCGGGTTGAACAGGGGAGAAATCCTGGGCCGGCACTGCTGGGAGGTTTTCCAGGCGGACCGCTGCAAGTCCGGCTGTCCCCTCAAGGCCACTCTGGGGGACGGCCTCACCCGGGCCGACCAGGAGGTGCACCTGACCCGCCGGGCCGGGGGGCGCGTCGCCGTCCAGGTGAGCACCTCGGTCTTAAAGAATAAGAGAGACGTTATCGTGGGCGGGATGGCGTTTTTCACCCCCCTGGCGGCGCAGGCGCGGGCCCCGGCGGAAGCCCCCGGTGTCCCGGTGAAGGTGGAAATCATCGGCCAGAGCCAGGCCATGCGGGACCTCTTGGCGCTGCTGCCGGACGTCGCCGCCTCCGAAGCCGCGGTGGTCCTGGAAGGAGAGTCGGGCACCGGCAAGGACCTGCTGGCCCGGGCCATTCACCAGCAGGGCCCCCGGTCCCGGGGCCCCTTTGTGGCCTTCAGCTGTTCGGCCCTGGTGGAGACCTTGATCGAGTCGGAATTGTTCGGCCACGTCAAGGGTTCCTTTACCGGGGCCATCCAGCACAAGGTGGGGAGGTTTGAGATGGCCAAAGGGGGGACCCTGTTCCTGGACGAGATCGGCGACCTCAAGCCGGAATTGCAGGCGAAGCTGCTGCGGGTCCTGGAGGAGCGGTCCTTCGAGCGGGTGGGGGGGACCCGCCCCGTTCCCCTGGAGGCCCGGGTCATCTCGGCCACCAGCCGGAACCTGCTCCAGGAGGTGCGCCAGGGCCGGTTCCGCATGGACCTGCTCTACCGCCTCCGCACCGTGCCCCTGTACCTGCCCCCCCTGAGGGAGCGGCCGGAAGACATTCCCCTGCTGGTCAGCCATTTCGTGGCCCGCCTCAACCGGAGCTACAAAAAAGAGGTGCGGGGGGTGGACCCTCAGGTCATCCACCTGTTTCAGCAGTACTCCTGGCCGGGGAACATCCGGGAACTGGAGCGGGTCCTGGAATATGCCTTTGTGTTTGTCAAAGGGCCCATCATCACCAGGTCCCACCTGCCGGAGCTGGAAACGTCCCGGCGGCGGGCGGCGGGCCCGGCCCCGGAGGCCCCCCCGGACCGATCCCTATGGCAGGACGAGCGTCTCAGCATCCAGAAAGCCCTGCAGAAGGCCCGGGGGCGGCGCCAGGTGGCGGCCCGCCTGCTGGGCATCAGCCGCAGTTCCCTGTGGCGCAAGATGAAGGCCCACGGCCTCCGGGGTTAGGACCCCCCTCTAGATGGCTCCCCCAGATCCATCGCCATAATCTTCCCTGGGTGTTTCAGTTTTTTTGTAGATTTTCTGTCGCGAAATGCCGCGGAAATAAAACACTTTTGACCCAAAGTTAATTATTCCTAACAATATATTCTTTAATATCTGCTGATTAGGCATTTTGGCACAGTTACTGCTCTAAGAGGGGATAAACAATTTAAGGAGACGGCCCATGAGGAAAAGGCCCGCGGACATCGACAGCATCCTGGAGAAATATCCCCCTGACCCGCAACACCTCATCAGTCTGCTCCAGGACGTCCAGGCGGAATACCAGTATATTTCCCCGGAGCACATGACCCTGATCTGCGCCCACGTAGGCGTGCCTTTGACCCGGGCCTGGGCGGTGGCCACTTTTTATAAGTCCTTCAGCCTGGAACCCCGGGGGGAGCATGAGATCAGGGTCTGCCTGGGGACCACCTGCCACCTCAAGGGGGGGGAACGCCTGGTGGAAGCCTGCGAACGGGACCTGGGGGTGGCCCGGGGCCACACCACCGGGGATTTGCGTTTCACCCTGGACACGGTGAACTGCCTGGGGGCCTGCGCGCTGGCCCCGGTGGTCATGATCGACGACGGCTACCTGGGCCAGGCCAACCTGCGGGCCCTGAGAAAGCGCCTGGAGAAGCCCTGAGGCGGGTACCGGGGCAGGAGGAGAGGATGAAGAAGATCAAGAATGCCAAGGAATTGGAGGCCTTGCGGGCCCGGCTGCTCCAGGCCCAGGACCCCCAGCAGCCGGTGGTGCGGGTTTGCCTGGGGCCCGGGTGCCTGGCCCAGGGCGCGGATAAGGTCTCCCGGGCCTTTCGGGAGGCAGTTCAGGCCCAAAGGTTCAAGGCCAGGGTCCAACCTCTGATTAAAGAGACGGGCTGCCACGGTTTCTGCAGCCAGGCCCCCCTCGTGAGCCTGGCTCCCCTGGACCTGCTTTACGTTCAGGTTAAGCCCGAGGACGCGGAAGAGATAGTAAACGCCAGCCTGGTTAAGGGAAAGGCGGTGGAACGGCTGCTTTACCGGGACAACGGCACCCGGTACCGGTCCGCGGGGGACATCCCCTTTTACCAGATGCAGCAGAAGGTCATCCTCAAGAATGTGGGAGTCATCGATCCCTTGAGAATTGAAGACGCGCTCCTGGCGGGGGCCTACCGTTCCTTAGTCAAAGCCCTGACCGAAATGTCGCCGGAGGAGGTCATCAATACGGTGTCGTTGTCCGGCCTGCGGGGCCGGGGGGGCGGCGGCTTCCCCACCGGCCGCAAGTGGCGCCGGGCCCGGGACTATACCCTGGAGAACCCGGGGCCGGTCTTTTTGGTGGGCAACGGGGATGAAGGCGACCCCGGGGCCTTCATGGACCGGGCCATCATGGAGGGCGACCCCCACGCGGTCTTGGAAGGCATGATTATCGGGGCCTATGCCATCGGCGCGCACCAGGGCTATATCTATGTGCGCAACGAATATCCCATCGCGGTGCGCCATCTTTCCATCGCCATTGAGCAGGCCCGGGCCCTGGGACTCTTGGGGCGCAACATCCTGGGTTCGGGCTTCGATTTCGACCTGCAGATCAGTCGCGGGGCCGGCGCTTTTGTCTGCGGGGAAGAGACGGCGCTCCTGGCCTCCATCGAAGGCCGGGTGGGGGAACCGTTGACCCGGCCGCCTTATCCAGCCCAGCAGGGTCTGTGGAACCGGCCCACCATCATCAACAACGTGGAAACCTGGGCCAATGTGCCCCACATCATCGGCCAGGGGGCCAAGTGGTACACCGACCTGGGCGTGCCGCACAGCACCGGCACCAAAATCTTTTCCCTGGTGGGCAAGGTCAAGAATACCGGGCTGGTGGAGGTGCCCATGGGCACCACCCTGGGCACCATCGTGGAACAGATCGGCGGCGGCGTGCCGGGCCAGAAGAAATTCAAGGCAGTGCAGACCGGCGGGCCCTCGGGGGGCATTATCCCCTATGAGTTGAAAGAACTGCCCCCGGAAGAGATGAGGCCTGCCCGCTTCGGCCTGCGGCCCCGGGGTTTTCTCCCCTCGGAGCTTAAGGACCTGCCGGTGGATTTCGACTCCCTCCTGCAGGCCGGTTCCATCATGGGCTCGGGGGGCATGATTGTCATGGACAACCGGGACTGCGTGGTGGATGTGGGCCGCTATTTCCTGCGCTTCCTCCAGGAGGAGTCCTGCGGCAAGTGCCTGCCCTGCCGCCTGGGGCTCCAGGGCATGCTGGAGTTCCTGGACCGGTTTTCCCGGGGCCAGGGCGAACCGGAGGACATCGACGAGCTCCAGAGCCTGGCCCAGGCGGTGGTGGACGGGGCCCTGTGCGGCCTGGGAGGCACCGCCCCCAACCCCGTTCTCACCAGCATCCGCTATTTCCGGGACGAGTTTCTGGCCCACATCATGGACCACAAGTGTCCCGCGGGGGTGTGCCGGGACCTGATCCACTACCGCATTGACCCGGAGGCCTGCAACGGCTGCCGGCTTTGCGCCCGGTCCTGCCCCCAGGGCTGCATCAGCGGCAGGAACAAGAAGCCCCACACCATTGACAGCACTGCCTGCATCCGCTGCGGCGCCTGCCTGGACGTGTGCCCGGTGGACGCGGTGCGGGTGGCCTAGGAGGTGAGGTGATGAACGCGCCCTTAATCGGCGAGCAGGAATGGATTGATTTCGCCATCGACGGCCGGGCGGTGAAGGCCCGGCCGGGCTGGACCATCCTGGAGACGGCCCGGGAAAACCACATCCACATCCCCACCCTGTGCTACCACCCGGCGGTGAAGCCCTGGGGAGGGTGCCGCCTGTGCGTGGTGGAGGCGAAATACGGCAGACGGGGCAAGGTCATGGTGTCCTGCCTCAACCCGCCCATCCCGGAGCTGGAGGTGTTCACCCACTCGGAGCGGGTGAAAAACGTGCGGCGCTGGGTCCTGGAAATGCTGCTGGCGAGCTGCCCGGCCTCCCCGGACATCCGTAAGCTGGCCGCGGAGTATGGGGTCACCGCCACCCGCTTCCCCATCCGCGATCCGGAGGAGAAGTGCATCCGCTGTGGGTTGTGCGTGGCGGTGTGCACCGAGGTGGTGGGGGTCCAGGCCCTGACCTTCGGCTCCCGGGGGGTGACCAAACAGCTGGACACCCCCTACCGGGTCCCCAACAACGACTGCGTGGCCTGCGGCTGCTGCGCCACCATCTGCCCCACCGGCGCCATGTTGGACCGCATCGACCAGGTCCGGGGGGACATCTCCCGGCGCACAGGCCACGGCTACGCCCACTGAGGGAGGGGAACCATGAAAACCCAGGCATCGGCCCAGACCCACGTGGCGGAAGTCCGCACCGGGGTTTTTCTGTGCGAATGCGGTCCCAAGATAGCCCCCAAGGTTGACCTCAAGGCCCTGGCCCAGGAGCTTGACGGGGCCGCCCGCCACGTGGAAGTCCTGCCTTTTGCCTGCCAGCGCCCGGGTCTGGAAAGGGTGAAAGAGGCGGTGGCGGCCCAGGGGCTCAACCGGGTGGTGGTGGCGGGCTGCGAGCGCCGCATCCTGCTGAAGAAATTCGAGACGGAGCTTCAGGCCCTGGGCTTGACGGAGGGTTTGGTGGACCTGGTGAACCTCAGGGACCACGTGGCCCAGGTGCAGGCCGGAACCCCCAAACAGCTGGGCCGCCGGGGGGCCAAGCTCATCAAGGCCTCCCTGGCCGGTCTGGGGGCCATCGGCACCCCCGGAGAACTCCGGCTGGATTTCCGGGAGCCCATCATGATCCTGGGCGGGGGCATCGCCACCTATGGGGCCGCCCAGGAACTGCTGCGCCGGGGGGTGCGCACCATCGTGGCGTTGCCTTACCGGGATTTCGAGGAGGAGCTGCGCCAATTGCACCACCGCTACCCGGGAGAGCGCCACTACCATGAGCGTCTGCGGGCGCTGATGCGGGAGGTGTACGACAGCCCCCTGGTGCAGATAGTCATCGGCGGCACGGTGGAAAAAGTCCTGGGCCGGGTGGGGGAGTACCACGTCACCATCTCCTTTGCGGACCAGCCGCCCCAGGAATACCAGGTGGGGACGGTCATCGCGGCGCTGGACGGGGAGACCTATGAGAGCCCGGAGTTCTGGCACGACGGAGTCCGCATCCTGAGCCAGCGGCAGTTGGAGGAGAGCCTCTGGGAGCAGGGCCCGCCGGCCGGCCCGGTAGTGTTCTGGATCAACGATCCGGAGCTGGGCCAGCCCCACGGCCGGCTATCCGCCCGGGCTGCCTGGCATTCGGCTGCCTGCATCCGGGAGCAGTCGCCCGAAACCCAGGTGGCCATCCTGCACCACCAGGAGGTATCGCTGCCCCTGAGCACTTCCGAGCGGCTCTGGGCCCGGCGCGCCGGCATTGCCCTGGTGCCTTATGACGGCAGCGTCCGGCCCGTGGTGCAGGCGGGTTTCATTACCTACAGCCGGCCGGAAGACCAGATGGAGTACGAACTGGCCTGGGATAAGCTGGTGCTGTCGCCCCGCTGGCGTCTGGGGGAGGCTGCGGTCCGCACCGCCCGGGCCCTGGGCAAGGAGGTGGCCGAAGGGGCTTTCCTGGAAAGGCACCCCCAGGTGGTCATGCCCCACGAGGTGGCCCTGGACGAGAAGCTGCCCATCGTGGGCTCCGCCCGGTGGCCCTGCGACCTGCGGGAGGCCCTGCGCCAGGGACGCCAGGCGGCCAAGAAGAAGGCGGCCCTGCTGGAAAAGGCCAAAGCCGGCCGGCTCAAGGCGGTTCTCAACGTCTGCCAGGTGGACCCGGAGGCCTGCACCTCCTGCGGCCTGTGCCGGGAGATCTGCGACTGCGGCGCCATCGAGCCGGTGGAGGGCCTGGGGGGCAGCACCCCCCGGGTGGTGGACCCACTGGTGTGCACCGGCTGCGCCACCTGCGCCGCGTCCTGCCCCAACCTGGCCATCACTTCCCAGATTTACAACATGGCCCGCTATGAAGCTATGGTGGCCGCGCTGGCCCGGGAGCTGGAGGACCGGGAAAGCCTGGGGTTCGGCTGCCAGTGGAGCGGCATCCCCGCCGCGGACAACGCCGGCATGCACGGCCTCAGGGTGGAGTCGGGGCACTACCTGCTGCCTCTGCAGTGCATCGGCCAACTGGACCCGGTGGTCATGGGCCGGGCCTTCCTGGAGGGGGCCAACGGCCTGCTCCTCATCGGCTGCCGGCCCGAGGAATGCCACCACAGCTACGGCCTGGACCACTGCTGGGGGCGGGTCCTGTTGCTGAAGAAACTCCTGTCCATGTGCGGCCTGGAGCGGGAGAGGATCGTCCTGGCCCACAGCGACCTGGGCCGGCCGGAGCAGTACGCGCGCACCGTGAAAAGCTTCCGGGACGCCATGGGCCGCCTGGGTCCCGTGCGCCGGGACGCGGCCACGCGGGAGAAGCTCAAGGCCCTCTATGACACCCTGCACAGCGAGCGGGTGCGCTGGGCCCTGGGGGTGAGCCTGCGCCTGCCCTACGAGCGCACCTACCCTTCCCAGATGCCCAACCCCATCGCCTATGACAAAGTGCTGACGGACATCGTCGCCGAGGACTATCTTCGGGCCCGCATCAGCAACCTGCTCCAGCGGAAGCCCCGGAGGTCCCTGCAGCTCCAGGACATCGCCCAGGCGCTGGAGGTGCCCCAGGATCAGGCCCACGACTGTCTCAAGGAAATGGGCCGGGAGGGCCTGGTCTCCATCGTCCTCATCAACCGTACCGCGCACTATGGCCTGCAGCAGTAGCGGCCAACCGGCCGGGCGGCGGGAGTCCCCCGCCGCCCGGGGAATGCGGGGGGGAGAGGAGAGTTGTAGAAAAGGGGATGGGGTGAAAAACCCCAGGGGGTTCCCGGAGCCGGGCAGAAGCCGGGAATTATTTTTTCGGGGCCGGATTGGCCACGGCCCACATGATGTAGCTTTTGTTGACAATGACCACCCGGGGGGGGTCTTCCTGGTCCTCCACCACCACGATGAAGTCATCGCCGCCGTCCCGGAAGAAATCGGAGAGGCGGGGGAAGTTGCGGATGTTGACCATGCCGGTGAGGACCGAGCCGTCGGTCATCTTCACGGAAACCGGCTGAAAATTGATCTCCCATTTCGGTTTTGCTGACATCGCCGCCTCCCTTGTCTTTATTCCAAAGTTGACTGCCTTTGCTGGTGCGGTTGGTTTGCCGGGCAGGCCTTATTTCCCGGATTGGTGCGGGTCCCAGTCGAAGCCCCAGAAGTCGCTGTGGAAGGGGATCTTGTAGTTTCTCCTGTCCCCGTAGGAGGGGTAGCGGCGGGCGCCGCTCTCCCGGGGGAGCATGGACACCGGGAACTTGGGGGGCAGGAGGCCGGCCCGGTGCGCCTCCCGCTCCAGCCACTCCCGGTCGTCGGGGTGGGCGATGGAGATGAGGGCCGCGGCCCGCTCGTAGCCCGTCAGGCCCCGGAGGTTGACGATGCCATATTCCGTGCACACGTAGTTGGCCAGCTGCGCGGGCACATCCACCGCGGAGCCCTCGGGGAGGAAGGGCACGATGCGAGAGGTGCCGTGCTTGCTCCGGGCGGTCATGGAGGCCACCCCCCGGCCGCCCTTGGAATGGGCGCAAAAGGCGACAAACTGGAAATAGCCCCCGGTCCCCGAAATGGGGCGTTTATTATAAAAGCTGCAGCACTGCTGCCCCAGCAGGTCCACGGCCACGCAGTTGTCAATGGCGATCATGTGGTCGATGCGGGCCAGGTTGTAAAGGTTGTTGGTGTAGCCGATGTCGTACACCGCCAGATTCTGGTTGCGGTGCACCGTATCATAGTACCACTTGACGTCAAAGGGGAAGGCAAAGCACCAGACGCTCTTGCCCTGGTCGATGTTCTTGTAGCGGTTGGTCACCTGCCCGGACTCCATCATCTTGATGAGGCCGAAGTTCAGCATCTCGGTGTGGACGCCCAGGTCCTTGAAGCCGGCCTCGGCCATGGCGCTGACGCAGGCGGAGGGCAGGGAGCCGATGCCCAGTTGGATGACGTCCCGGTCCCGCATGATGCCCATGATGTGGCGGGCGATCCTGAGCTCCTCCTCCTTGGGCTGGATGGCCCGTTCGTTGACCTGGGGCCAGCGGTATTCCTCCACGTCCACCTCCACCCAGTAGTCGATGTCGTCGATGTGGATGGTATGGAAGCGGCCGCCTTCGGCCCAGGGGTAGTCGGCCCGCACTTCCAGGACGATCTTCCGGGCGGTCTGGCGGTAGATGTTGCAGTTGTTGGTGCCGTAGGAAAAATTGAAGAAGCCCCGGGCGTCCGGGGGAGAGGCGGCGTTCCACCACCAGTTGAGGCCGCGCCGCTTTTGTTGGTGGTGGACGAAGCGGTAATGGTGGAACCACATCCCCAGGGACCAGCCCCAGTGGGTCCAGTCGGTGACGTTGTGGGCGTCCCGGGCCTGGCGGTTCCAGGGGAAGAAGAAGTGCTCGTGGATGCAGTGGTATTGCTGGAAGGGGTCCGCCTCCTGGAATTCCGGGTGCGGGAAGAAAGAGGCATACTGCCAGAGTTCGAGGTCTTTCAGGCCCGGACCCAGGCGGGCGGCCAGCTCCTTCATCAGGACCGTGGAGTCGCCGCCCACGGAGCCGGGCTGGATCCAGTGGCCGGACTTCACCAGGTCCAGGATCTGCTTGGGCGTCCGCTTCTTGTTCCGGATTTTCTGCGCAACCGGGGTGGTCACCGGAGCCCTCCTTGAAATGGCGCCTTCAAAGGGAGACGTGCCCTTTCCAGGGGCAAGGGCTGCATCATACCGCATTGCCGCGCTCTTGGGAAGAGGATGCGGACCTCCGTGAGCCGCAGCCTGGCGGCAGGCGGCTCCGGGCCATAACCCGCCGGGACTGCCGGCGTTAATGTAGCCCCCCAGATAAAGGCTGAATTTCCCGAAAAAAAACTTGACTTGGGGCGGTTTCTCACAGTAGAGGTAAGTCAAACTTTATAAATTTCCCCCTCCTCCCCCCTGAGTCCAAGGGGCGCACTCGTAAGGAGCTTACCCATGCTGAAGCGTCTGGCAACCCTGGTCTCTTGTCTGTTATTGGTGGCGGTGGTTCCCTACTATTCGGAAGCTTCCCCGACCCGGAGTTCCGTGTTCGGCCCGAAAAAATACAAAAGCACCGGGAGGGCCCGGGTCTTCACCGACAGCTTCTCGGTGCCCGACGCCAGCGGCAAATTTATCCTGACGGTGCAAAATGGCGAGGGCCGGCGGGGCCGGGCCAGCCAGGCGGAGGTCAGGGTCAACGGCCTGAAAGTGGTGGACGCCGCGGACCTGAGCCCCCAAAGTGACCTGGTTCAAAGAGGCGTCGCCCTCAAGAAGCGCAACCAGATCTCCGTCAGGCTCACCAGCGAGCCTGGAACCTGGGTGGTGGTGAAGGTGCAGGCGGAAGCCCATCCCGGGTTTCCCCCGGGTTGGGGTCACGGCGCCGCCCGGATTCCCGACAAGGAAATGGGCATCACCGTCAGTCCGGACAGCATCTTTGTCAATGAACCGCAATCCGTCACCATCACGGCCAACATACCTTATAACTCTCAGCAACCCCCGCCCGCGGTGATTCTTAAGAGGGTGGACGAGAACGGCGACATCATCGCCACCGAAGGGACCCTGACGGATGACGGCAACCTGGCAAACGGCGACGAGATTGCCGGGGACGGCATTTTCAGCCTGCGGAAAACCTTTTCCACGGCCGCGGAGGGGAAGATCAATTTGCAGATCTTCAAACAATTGGGCCCCCGTATGGTGGCCAATTCCCAGGTTTTTTATATTCATGCGCTCCAGCACTTGAGCGATCCCCAGATCAACGCCGTCATCGCCTCGCAGGATGATGCGGTGCAGACCTACAACGGCCTGGTGGGCATCGTCGGCCCGGACCAGGCCCGGGACGCGGTGCTGGCCCAGGTGCAGGCGGATCCCAATGTTCTCCAGGCCGGCATTTCCGAGTCCGGGAATGGTGTCTGGATGGTGCACGCTCCGGGCATCCCCGGGGCGCTGTTATTCAATCCCCCGGGGACCAAGGGCGCGCCGGGGCCGGTGGGGGCGGCGCCGGGGGCAGACCGCAGGCTCCAGGGCGACTTGTTCACCTTTGTCAATGAGGCTGCCGACGACAAGCTGAGAATCGGCAATAAGAGAGCCAAGGTCATGGCCGCTTTTAAGTGGCAATTCGGCTCCGACGATTCTTACGACGATGTCCTGGACATCATCGTCAAGTCAAAATGCCCCACTTTCGAGGTGACGACCCACGTTAATGGGGATGCATCCATCAATAGATATAAATGGCTGGACCTTTATGGTCTTATCTTTATCTCCAGCCATGGTGACAGTTATTACAACGGTATTCTCTCGCTATGGCAGGACAAGTGGGGCTGGAACGGCCCCTGGGCTCAGGTGGCGGTCCTTACAGGCGAACAAGTGACCGAGGCCAACAAGAAGAATTATGAAATTGAGTTGCAGCGGGGCAGGCTGGCCATTGTCAACGGCGCCTACTACGCCATTTTGCCCTCCTTCATCACCTACTGGTCCATCAAGTTCCCCAACAGCTTGGTGTACATGAGCACCTGCCGGGGAGGTTACAACAGTTCCATGGCCAACGCTTTTCTGGGACAAGGGGCCCAGGTTTACCTGGGCTACTCAGACTACGTAAACGCCGCCTGGGATAAGGGCGTGTCCAAAACTTTTATTGACAGATTCGTCAAGCAGCAGATGAAAGCGGGAGACGCCTTCATATCCGGCCAGGTGGGTCCGAAGGGCGAGAAATTCCTTTTCTTTGGCGCCAATGAGCTGGAGCTGCCCATCAGCGGCCTGGAAAACGGCGGGTTCGAGGAAGGCACCATGGGGGCCTGGCTGGCTCTGGGCGACGGCCGGGTGTTGACGCAGCTGGGAGAATTCACCCCCATAGAAGGAAAATACATGGGGTTGATCTCCACCGGCCTGGGCTTCACCACCAGCTCCGGGAGCGTGGAGCAGCAGCTGTGCCTGCCTACCGGGGCCAAGTGGCTGAAGTTCTGGTGGAACTTCAACTCCGAGGAGTTCGTGGAGTGGTGCGGCTGGTGGTACCAGGACTTCTTCCGGGTGGACATCGTCACGGAAACCGGGACCCAGAACCTGTTCTACCGCAGGATCAACGACCTCTGCGGCATGGTCCTGCCCTCCTCGCTGCATTTTGACCAGAGCGGGGGCGGCTGTGAGCCTTTTCCAGAAGATGTGGGCTACGGCACCGGCGGCAACGACTGCCTGGTGTGGACCACCGACTGGCGGTTCGAGCTGATAGACATCTCCGCCATTGCCACGGCTAATGAAGGCAAGACCGTGACCCTGGTCTTCTCCGCCGGTGACGTGGGGGACAGCATCTTTGATTCCGCCATCCTGTTGGACGGCATTGAAATCGACACGGAATAATCAGCCGTTACGGGGGATGAAGGCGGTTTTCCCGTCTTCATCTCCCCGGCATTATGCGTAAGGCAGCCGCAACTCTCATTTTCCTGGGAATGCTTTTTTCCGCCCTGGGAGCCTACTCTCCGGTGGACGGTTTTGAGCCGAGAGCAAACCCGCAGCCAAGCCCGGAGGGGATTAAGGTGATCCTCTATGCCCGGGGGGAAGGGAATAATCTTGACCCCCGTGAGCCATATTTCTCGGCGGTGGTTAAAGAATGCGAGGACCTCCTCAGGACGGCGGACAGCACCTATAAGTTGATTCCCACGGAGGTCCTTATCCGTAAGGTAAAACAGGAAGGGGCTCTCGAGGTAATTTATCCGGCGGTGCAACAGGCGGTCATTCCCTTTAATCAGCAAAGATTATACTTCACCAGACTGATAATCCCGCTGAACGGCAGATTTGCCCCCGGGACCCTCTTCTTCAGAGGGGAATACGCCTACACCCTGGGCGCCGCCAAACCGGAATATTCCTTAATTTCAACCAGGCTGGGAGCGGTTATCAACTCCAGGGGGGTGGACAGCCTAAAGAAATTACTGGGCCAGGTAAATAAAAATTAGTCAACACTTGGAAGAAATTAGAGATAATCAGGGACAGGCGCTAATTATAATCGCTCTTGAAGAGGTGACTGTCCCTGATTTAATTTCGGGGCGCCTGCGCCGGCGGGGATTCCCGGAGGCTTGCGGGGACAGGTCCCGGCCGGGGCCCGGGCCCCGCATCTTCCGGCCCGGCCGTGCACTCTGCCTGAGTCGGGAATAACTGGGGGCCGCTGCGGCCCGGCGTGCGCCGGTCCTTAGCCCTCGCGCTTCAGCATGATCAAGGCCCGGTAAGGGTTCTCCATATCCAGGGGAAAATCAATAACGAGGTCGCCGGGGAAGCCCTGGGGGTCGTCGCTCACCACTACGTAATCCCCTTTGGCCAGGTGGTCGTTAAGCTGCTCCAGGCGGTCGTCATCGTATTCCTCGGCCATCTGCAGGAAATACTGGGGGTCGTAGGCCACGGCCCAGGCCCGTTGGGCCACCAGCTTTGCCATGGTTATCCTCCTCGGCCTGTGAATTTCCCGGGGCGGGGCCGCCAGCCCCGCGTTATTTTCTCCGCCGCCCCAGGTCTTGCGGGAGCGGAGACCTTGGAATAATCTGAAGGTAGTGCCGGGTCCCGGTGGCGTCAATAAGACGGCTTTCAGTTTCCGGTTTGCAGTGAAAACTAGATGAACCTTCCGCGATGAAGAAAAAAGCTGCCCCGCTGTCAGAGGAAACCGCCCTGATTCTGGCCCTGAGCCGGCGCTTCGGGCCGCCGCCGCCGGAGGTGGTCCTAGGCATCGGGGACGACTGCGCGGCCATCACCCTGGAAGGCGGCTGCTGTTTGCTGTGGACCGTGGACACCCTGGTGGAGGGGGTGCACTTCGATTTTTCTTATACCCCCCCGGTCCAATTAGGGTGGAAGGCCCTGGCGGTGAATCTGAGCGACATTGCGGCCATGGGCGGGGAAGCCCGCTACGCCCTGCTCTCCCTCGCCTGGCCCAAGGGAAGGGACCGCGCCCAGGCCCTGGAGCTGGGCGAGGGGATGGCCCAGGCGGCCCGGGAATACGGGGTGGCGGTCATCGGCGGTGACATCGTGGCCGCGCCGGAGGTGGCCGTGACCGTCACCGTCGCCGGCCTGGCGCCCGGGTTCCGGATGCTGCGGCGGGCCGGGGCCCGGGCGGGGGATCGCATTTATGTCACCGGGCCTTTGGGGGAGTCGGCTGCGGGCCTGGAGGCGCTGCGCCGGGGGGTCCCCTTGGAGGCGGGCCTTCAGGCGGCGCTGGCCGAGGCGCACCTGAAGCCCCGGCCGCAACTGGCCGCGGGGCGGCTCCTGGCTGAGCAGGGCCTGGCCACCTCCGCCATCGACCTCTCCGACGGGGTGGCCACGGACCTGGGCCACGTCTGCCGGGAGAGCGGTATGGGGGCCCGTATTCCGGCGGACCTGGTGCCGGTGTCTCTCCGGGTTAAGGCCGCGGGCCCGGCCCTGGGACGAGACCCCCTGGACTTGGCCCTCAAAGGCGGCGAGGACTACCAGCTCCTCTTTACGACGCCGCCGGAAAAGGGTGGGGCGCTGCGGGCGGCCTTCGCCGGGGCGGGGCTGCCGGAGCCTCTGCCCTTGGGGGAGGTCGTCCCGGGGGAGGGCGTAATTCTCATTACTCCCCAAGGTGAGGAAGACATCACCGGCCAGGGTTTTGACCACTTCCGGGTTGACGTAAGAAAGGAAGGAAATTAACATGGCCCCAGGCCCGGGGAAGGCCGGCCATCCCATGACGACTGCGCAAGGAGAGACGCCATTGAAGGTGTGCCACACCTGCCGGCATTGGTCCTACCGCTACAAGGGCTACTGCGCCCGCCTGAGCCAGGGGGTGGGGCGCTTCTGGATGTGTGAGGAGTGGGTGCAGGCCGCGGTGGAGGAGCCCCAGGAGGGAGGAATCCCAGAGGGCTCCGTGGTGGCCCCGCCGCCGTCCTGAGGTCTTCCGGGGAGGGCGGCCTCGTTTCCCCGCCGGCGCCCAAACTAAACATAGCGTTATTAAATATGCGCACGATATCGCAACTCTTTCAGAATTGCGTATATTGGCAAGGTATGCGCAGTCCCATCTGAGCGGGGAACCACGCATAGGAGGCTAGCTTGGATTCTAAAAGAAAACGAACACCGGGCACCTAAGCCAACTTGACTTTGCACATAGGGGTTATTATGAGATTTTTCCTCTCAAGTAACCATCATCGGGTCTATATTACCGATGTAGTTTCGGGATCAAACGTGTGATCAAAGAGTTTGGTAACTGGCTTTCCACTGTTTCAAAGAACTTTTCCCAAAAGATAAGTTTTCTTGGTCCTTTCCACTCTTTCGTTGCCAGAATGCTGACCTCTTTATCCGGCTGGTGTCCAGCGGATAGAAGTAGATAAGCCTCCGCCGCACATCCTTGTCCTATCAGCCAATTACATAGCTCAATATAAAGGCTCTCCTTTTCAGATAATCCAGCCCTAACGGTTTTCGTCTCAATTACTGAAACCATGTTAACCCCTTTGAATACAATGTCTGGTCACTGCTGTTCTGGTAGAAATTACTTGAGATAGCAAGTAAAACAGCCCCAACACAGCCGATCAGTGCTATAATGTTTCAGCGAAAAACACAAGCATCGAAAGGAGTTATGGGGCTTATGGCACATTGTAGCACACTCATGGGGCAATTACTACAACTCATACCGAGACATGTTTTCGACCACTTGGTGGACAGCCATGCCTGGCAGGGGCCAGACCCCAGGAAATTCAGCTACTGGTCGCACTTGGCGGCCATGCTTTTCGGTCAGTGGAGCGCCCGCAAAAGTCTCCGGGACCTGGTATTCAGCATCAACCGCCAAGCTCATAAACTCTACCATCTGGGCCTCTCCAAGGTGAGGCGTTGCACCCTCTCCGACGCCAATAGAGAACGGCCAGCGGTTATCTTCGAAAAGACCTATTATAGGCTCTATGAACGACTCTACGCCGAGTTGGCGCCTCAGCCCCAAAAGGCTCCGCCCCTCAAGATCATCGATGCCACCACCATCGATCTGTGTGCCGCGGTCTTTCCCTGGGCCAAGTTTCGGACCCGCAAGGGAGCCATCAAGCTACACACCGTGCTCAACGGGTTGCTGCCCCAGTGCGTCCTGATCACCGACGGCAAGACCCATGACCTCCAGGCCGTCCAAGACTTGCGCTTCCAGCCGGGCGATCTGTTGATCTTTGACCGGGCCTACCTGGATTATGCCTGGCTGTACCGCTTGCACCAAGGTGACGTCTGGTTTGTGACCCGGCTCAAAAGCAACTCCTGCCTTGAGGTGGTCCAGGAAGCATGGGCTGGTGGCCCGGTCCTGGCCGACCAGATTATCCGCCTGAGCTCCCATAGGAGCCGGGCCTCCTACCCCGAGCCACTGCGCCGGGTGCCCTACCGGGACCCGGAAACCGGCAAGGAATATGTCTTTCTAACCAACCGACTGGACCTGTCTGCCCTGGAGGTGGCCGAACTCTACCGCCGTCGCTGGCAGATAGAGCTCTTTTTCAAATGGATCAAGCAACACCTGAAAATCAAGGCCTTTTACGGCACCTCCAAGAATGCGGTGTTGATCCAAATCTGGACCGCCTTGATCGCTTACCTGCTGCTGGTGTGGGTCAAGTTCAAGACCAAGGCCGGCTGGGGACTTCTGGAACTCACCCGCCTGGCCCAAACCATGCTTCTTGAACGCATGAATTTAAGGGCCTTGCTCGGTCTTTCACCACCAGACAACCGACAACCTGTGCTATTCAATTAACGTGCCGGACAGCAATGGTCCGGAATCAACTAAATGCCCCCTCGACTGAATAATATAAGACCCGAT